>Ga0255780_10000143_pt1 | contig 66793 bp, 47 predicted proteins | sample 071ome_32_FD_179978 | JGI IMG/M metagenome (GOLD analysis project Ga0255780, IMG submission 179978) | Coastal salt marsh microbial communities from the Groves Creek Marsh, Skidaway Island, Georgia - 071405AT metaG (version 2) | ecosystem: Environmental > Aquatic > Marine > Intertidal zone >... | reverse complement strand
TTCCGGTGCGCAGGCATTTTGCCGAAGTGTTGGATCATGGCTTTTATTCCATCACCCAATTCCCGTTTTCAGGGCACGCCTTCTTGCCTTTGAAACTGCTGGGTTATCCCCAAAGACGGATTGTTCCGTTCTGGGATCATCGAAGAAACCCTGCAGGTGTTACTGAGGCTTTGATGCTGCTTAACAGTAGTAAGGCCGTGGATTGGAAAGCCAATCATTCCTTGTCGAGAATTCAGAACCAAACCGCACTTGAACTGGCTCAAGCAACGACGAAGGAAGCCAGGCAAGCTGTGTTTTTGAAGGCGGCCAGGGAAATGGTTTTTCTCTCCCTTTTAAGAAATCCAACAGATGAAGAAGAAGATGCAATGCGTTCCCTTGAGCCCAGTGTTGAAAGTCTGGTTGACTTGGCGGTGGCACTGGGTGTGAGTTCGGAGTTTGTCTTCAGATAGAAGGTTTGCATGAAGCTTGATAGACGAAAATTTTTGAAAGGTGGATCGCTGGGCCTCAGTTCAAGTGTGCTGGGTTTGAGCTGGCTGGATCAGGTGGCCTTGCAGGAAGTGGCTGCTGTCGATATGTCCACTACCCGGCAGTATGATGCGGCCATTCTGGTTTATTACGAGGGAGGGCCTTCGCAGATTGATTCTTTTGATCCCAAGCCTGGCGCCATTGGAAATCGTTACCCGGGGGTCTTGGTTCCCGGATTGGAGGATATTTACGGGCAGCCTGTGCAAGTGAGCAATCTGATATCGAGATTTGGTGCCCTGGATGGTTCCGCCGGGCGACATGCGGAAGGGCACGGCACGATTCGGTTTGGCTTTATTCGGAGCATGCATCACGGGATCCCGGTTCACCAGTTTGCTCAGAAATTCACCACTAATTTTTGGCAGAGTCCGGTGGGATTTGATTATCCTCCGGTTGCTCCTGTCATGTCTCATTATTTTTCCGAACATGCTGCCAAAACGGGATTGCCGGGGTCTGTGTTTATTCGGGGAGGTACCGGACGTGATGCCAATACCTTACGAGGCGGTCGCGTGCCCTTGGCCCTTGAAGTGGATGGCTCTGTTCAGGGGATGGATCTGATGCCTGAAATGCTGAGCGCTCCAGAAGGAGCCCATTTCGAACAGCGTGTTCGTCTCGCTCAAGTGTTTGGTAAAAAACATCAGGAAAAACGGGATCAAGCCGAGATCGCAAGCTGGGTGAAATCCGTGGAGCAGGCGGCTGATTTGACCTTGGGTGGAATTTCTGAACAGGCGTTTCGATTGGATAAAAACCATTTGTTATCGAAGGGGAATTCCAACATCTACGAAGGTTCCAAACAGCGGTTTACCCTTGCTGCACAATTGGTGAAGCATGGCGTTCCATTTGTTCAGGTCGGCATTGAAGGAAACGACGACGGTCATTTCAACAACACCAAGGCTGTCGAACATATTTTTGGTCAGCTGACGGATGATCTGGTGAGGGAGATGGTGCTTTCCCTGGAAGATTGGTGTGTCAAAAAACAGAAGAAGGTGCTGGTTTTAATGATGGGAGAGTTCGGTCGCACTCCCCACGAAGTTCCAAAGTTGAACGGAAACGACACACGTGGACACTGGGCTTCTGGGTTCACCTGGTCGCTCATCTCCATCAACCATTCTGGCTTTCAAAGCACAGTGATCGGTGACACCGGTCCAGATGGGGCCCACACACTCAGTGATGGCCCATTGTTGCATCCTGTTCGCCCAAGCGCCGTGGGGGGGCTGCTTTATCATGTCATGGGTTTTCCGGCTGACATGGCTGGTAACTATATTCAGATGATGGATGGACGTTCGGTTTCCCCGGTTGATCTGAGTTTTGTGAAAAATGAATCGGATGGTTCCTTCATCGAGGGCAATACCCCCTGGTTGATGCAACAATTTGGCCTGGCCTAGAAAAGTCACAGACGGATGAGCGGTTAAGGAGCTGCCACTGCGCGGTAATAGCGGAGGGAAAGCAGGGGGTCAAAACCATCAATGAAAGTAATGGTGTCTTCTTCCGCCCGTATCGTTTCCAGATCAACCCAGTTTCGTAAATCATCCGATGTCTGGAGAGTGTAGCGACGGCCGATTTCGGCGTTGGTGATGATGCGCAGTTGCTGGTCGGCGATCATGCCGATGGATTCGATTTCCAGCCGGAAATCAGGGTCGAATCTGGTGACTTGTATGGAGACTTTTCCAGTGTTGCTGTATTTGAATCCATCCCAAACCCGCCAGGTGAAACTATCCGATCCGGTGTAGCCCCGGTCGGGTGTGTAAATCAATTCGTTTTCCAAACCGGAAAGGACCCCATGTTTGGGCCCTTCCAAAATGACTCGATTCAGGGTGTCCTCATCAATGTCCTCCACATCCAGAAGGAACGTTTTCGGAAGGTTCCGCTGCAGCTTGATGGACTGGTTGTTGCCGGAGGGCTTGTGGTTTGGGTATTGAACTTCAATGACCACGGTGCCCGGATTGCTGTCGAATTCTCCGTCGTTTGCAATGAATTGAAGGCGGTCGAATCCAAAAAAGTCCGGGGCAGGGTGGTAGGTCAGGTTGGGCGGTTCGCCGGAAATGGTTCCGTTTTCGGGTAGGATCAACCATTCAAAGGTAAGGGGATTGTTTTCTCTGTCTTCGATGCCCAGTTCGAAGGATTCCTCTTTGTTACCGAATATTTGCACACCGATATCGCGTGCTTCAGGTGCGGTGTTCTCATCGGTCACTTCGAAGGTGATCTGGGCTGTTCCGGTAGCCCCGAGGTTGTCCATTGCCTGTAGGGTTGCTTCGGTTTTTCCGACGAAGTCCTTGGTTGGCAGATAGCTCAGAGTGGATTCCGCAATGTTCAAGGTGCCGGATTCCGGATGGGATGCGATCGAGAATTCGAATGGATCTTCATCCACATCTTCCGCTTCCAGGTCGATATGCACTTCCTGGTTTACCGCCGTGATGATGTATTGATCGTCCACATCAGGAGGGTTGTTTTCATCACCGATGACGAACTCAACCGTCGCGATGGGGCCGTCCGTTTTGCCATCGTTGGCTCGGTAGGTGAACTGATCAGTGCCGGTGTAACCAAACTCAGGGCTGTAAGTCGCCACATCCGGGAAAGCAAGCACACGCCCGTGTTCTGGTCCGTCGATAATTTCAAAACTTAATGGATCCCCATCAGGATCGTCGGCCGTAAAGGTGATGTTTTGTTCGCGGTTGCGGTTCATTTCAAAGTGTTGAGATAAGGCAATGGGGCGATCATTGATGCCAGTGACCAGTAGTGATGCATCGCCTTCGTCCAGCATTCCGTTGCTGTCTTGAATCACATAAGTGAAAGCGTCTGCTCCCGCAAAATCAGGATTCGGAACATATTTGAATTTGCCAGATTCCAAACGGGTAAGGATGCCGTTGGTGGGTTCTGTCCATTCAACGAGGGTGAATGGATCTTCATCAGGATCCTTGTCATTTTCGAGCGGATCAAATTCGACGGATTCGTCCTCCACCACCACGATTCGATCCTCTTTGACCACGGGGGCGTCATTGATCGGTCGAATGAGTATCAAGACTTCCCCGATCGCCATGCCTCCTTCTTCGTCCGCGATGACGTATTGAAAGGAATCTTCTCCGTTGATGTTCTCTTTGGGTTCGTAGCGAACCATTCCATCGCCCACCTTGAAGGCTCTCCCGTTCAATGGCGGGGAAAGTTCCAGGATGCTCAAAGGAAGTCCTTTGGGGTGTTCGTCATTGAGCAGGAGATTGATTTCAATGGGATGGTCCTCATCTGTCTCGATTTGATCCGTCGCTGCCAAGGGGGGCTGATAACCTTCCAGGATGCTGAAGCTTGCCGTCAACTGGTCGGTCGCTCCTTCAGGATCGGTGAGCCGGAAGGTCAACACTTCTGTTCCGGTCCATGCCGGTTCCATTGGGACCAGCTTCAACTGGTTGAGGTCATCCAGTTCCAACCCCAGATTCACGTTCCCTTCGATGGTCCAGAGCAATTCGTTCGTTGCGTGATCCGGATCGCTTCCGAACCGATTGAGATTGATGGGGAAGAAGGTTCCTACCAGAGGGATTGTCTGACTCAGGATAGGGCGGATCTCAGGGGGCTGATTCACTCTGACAGATTCATCAAAACGACCGCTCCGTTGATTGTCTTTTTGGTAGGTTGGCCAGGGTAGTAAATCTGCTCGATAGGGAGCATTCAGTGACCATGCATAAATACTGTGACGGTTTTTAAGTCGTATACGGGGATTGTCGCGCGCATAAGCGATATCCACCGTGGTCGAGCTGACCACATCCAACTGACCGTCCCCATCCAGGTCGGTGATGGTCGGGGGGGCGTTTTTGATCAATGAGCCACTTGGTAGTTCAATCCATAACCTGTCTTTTTCATACCCCTTACCAAACAGGACCGGCACCCCGGAGGCATTCCAGGCTCGTAGACCGGTTGTGCGGCTGTATTCTCCCGTGCTGAGGAGTGTGAATGTCGATCCGTAGGTGGGAGACAGGATATCCAGTGTTTCGTCGCCATCGATGTCGGCAATCACGGGAGTGCTTCGAATCAATCCATCCCTCACTGGTCCGATGGGCCAGTTGTCCAGGGGAAATCCATGATGATGGATGGCGTAAAGCATGCGGGTCCGATGGCTGGAAACCACGATCTCCAGATCTTCGTCCCCATCCAGATCAGCCAGAGCAGGGGCGCTGTCAAAGTGTTCCTCGAAGATGGCTGGGAAGTTCGGCAGCATGCTTCCGTTTCGATAAAATGCATAGATGCCGCCACGTGTATCTGTTTCCGATCCATCGGCCACTACGATGATTTCATTGGTTCCATCTCGATCCAGATCGCCAATAACAGGTGAAGTGAGCAGCTTGCCGCTGGTGGTGAATGCATTGATGGTGACGTTGCCCGGATCGTTGAGATCGTAGATGCCAACCGATTTACAATCGTTCACGCAGACGATTTCCAATTCGGGATCGTCATCCATGTTGGCGATGGCAGGGAGCAATTCCATGACATCCTGATCATGATCGCATGCCAAAAGGTTCCAGCGGGTCGATATGGTTCCATCCGCCTGGATGACCATGAGCTGTCGATTGTTTGAAAAAGTGCCGCTGGCCGATTCGTGTCCGAGAGCGATGATTTCCTGGGTGCCGTCACCATTCAAGTCGGCCATTACTTTTCCCAGTGATTTGTAGCCTGTTCGCACGGGCCAGCCGTCGTTCATGGGAGTGCCGTCGTGGTGGAATCCCTGAAGCAGGCCTCCGCTGCCGCCCTCGGTAAAGATTTCCATCGTGCCATCCCCGTCCAGGTCTCCCACCAAAGGCAAATCCTGAAAGGGGACCGCATCACCCAGCGTGGTCTGCCAGGCGAGTGTGCCATCGTGATGGTAAACATACAAAATCGTCGGCATCCCGAACAAGTCACCTACCTCTACCAGCACGATTTCCTGGTCTCCGTCCTGGTCCAGATCCTCCACAACGATGGGGCGCCAATCATCTCCCGTGGCTTCTTTACCAATCGAGTGATAGATGGGAAATTCCGGCAGCAGGTTTGCCTCCAGGTGAATGGCTTGCACGATGTGGGTTTCGACCTCTCCCTGAGCGTCGGTGGCGGTCAGGCGTAATGAATAAAGCGAGTTTGGCTCCACTTGTCCCGTATCCCAGGTGGCGAGGGCTTCCTGAAAGGGGGTGGAATCAGTTGTTTCGCTTTGTTCGATTCCCAGTTGCATCCATTCACCGGGATTGGCCCCGACTCCGATTTCCAGGCTGTATGCTCGAGATTTGCCGAAAGCGCTGCCTTTGATTTCGATGATGTCTCCTGCTCGCAGGATATCGTTGTTTTGAGGAAAAATGATTTCAACATTCGCAACTTCAACGGATTTTTTGACGGTGTTGATCTGGCCGAGAGTATCGGTTACCTCGATGCGAAAGGTGTGGATTCCGTCCGCTAAATCTTCCGTGTTGAATTGGGCCAGCAGGGTTTCGTCGGTGACAGGTTGATCACTGCGATGGATCACTGTCCAGGATTCAGGAAAGGGCCCTGGTCCTACGGAAAGAACGTAATCACGAAATCTTTCCCCGTTTGCAGAACCTTGAATGTCAACGATTCCACCCAGTTTATCCGGCAACAGGAACGCAGCACCGGGGAGTCTGTCAATGGTTTGCTGGGCTTTCAAAACGTTGAGACGTCCGGATCCGATGTATTTGTCGGGTTGAATCGCATCAACCGCGTTGAGCAGCATGCGGGTGAGATCACTGGAGTTCCAATCCGGGTTGCGGGCCAGCACCAGCACGGCCGCTCCGGTCACGTGGGGCGCCGCCATGGAAGTGCCGCTGAGAAAACCAAACCGGTTGTCGGGCATGGTGGAGAAAATGGTTTGTCCGGGAGCTGCCAGGTCGATGAAGGGACCGAAATTTGAAAAACGTGTTCGCTTGTCGTTGCGGTCCGTGGCACCTACCCCGATGGTGTGATCAAATGCGGCCGGGTAAAACAACTGGTTGCTCTGGCGATTGCCACCTGCAGCGATAAAAAGCACATCCGCTTCCGCCGCTTCCTCCACCAGAGTGCGCATGATCTCACTGCGAACATCTACTCCCCAGCTGGCATTGATGATCCGTGCTCCATGGTCGATCGCATATCGGACACCCCGTGCCACCGTGGCCACATCAGCCGTGCCCCGAACGCCGAATGTTTTGATGGCCATCATGCTCACTTTTTGAGCCACCCCGGCCGAACCCTGACGGTTGTTGGTGACCGCTCCGACAATGCCAGCAACATGTGTTCCGTGTGATTGGTCATCAAATGGATCTCCGTCATCCGACACAAAATCGTATCCATGAACGTCGTCAATGTAACCGTTGTTGTCGTCATCCAAACCGTTACCCGGGATTTCGTTGGTGTTGATCCATATGTTGTCCCGGATGTCGGGGTGGAAGAAATCAATGCCGGTATCCACGACAGCCACGACCACTTCCTTGCTTCCGATACCCAGCTCCCACGCTTCGGGGAGGTCGATGTCGGCGTCAACCGTGCCTTCGAACTGTCCGGTATTGTTCAGCCCCCAGGATCGGTCAAAGTAAAAATCATTCGGCAATGGGAGCTCGACTTCCGCTTGATCGATATCGATCCGCAGGTTGGGCTCGACATGCAGCACATTTGGATCGAGCCGCAGTTGTCGGATGGCGTTCTTCAGTCCGGCTTGATCGGGCAATCTTACGAGAACCCATTGATCAAGATGCGGCTGCTTGTTCCGGTAGGCTCCTTTGGGGCGAAGATGTTTTCTATCGCCCGAAACGAGCGGTTCCCAGGACCATGTGGAGTTTGCTGGAAAACGTTCGCGCGCCCACGCGCCGGGTGCTTCCTTGAGGCAAACCAGCAACTCGCCTGATCGCACGGACATTTGGCGGGATTGCCCCAATTCTTCGATGGTGAAATGGGCCCAGGGAGCTTCGGAACCTGTTGTTTGATGAATCCCCCCCAGCATTTGAACGCATAGAATCCCCAGCCACCATCCATAAGACAAAATGGAACCACTTCGACTCAGGTCATCGTTGACCTGGCGTCGATGATCCGGTTTGCAACGTTGATTTGGATCAGTCACCTTAAAGTTGAATGCAAGTTTTGTTCCATCCTTGTGCTGAGAATGGGGAGATCTTACCCGTCCTTTTAGAGGAATCCAGACGGATTTTATTTCTTTGAGATTGACCAATCAGGGGAGGGGCGGGTTCATTAGGAGCTGGTAGGCACATTTGGGTGTCCACCGGGAATGTTTTACAGATCATGGAGTTTGTCAAAAACCTTAAGTTCAACAGTGACGGATTGATCCCGGCGATCGTTCAGGATGCGACCAATGGTCGTGTGTTGATGATGGCCTGGATGAATGAATCGGCCCTGGAAAAAACCGTGCAAACCGGAAAAACCCACTTCTGGAGTCGGTCGCGTCAGAAGTTCTGGATGAAAGGAGAATCCAGCGGCCACACCCAAAACGTCAAGGACATCGCTTACGACTGCGATGGAGACACCTTGCTGGTGCAAGTGGAGCAGGAAGGCGCCGCCTGCCATGAGGGTTATCGTTCCTGCTTCTTCACATCCATTGCCGACGAAGGCTCTGCCACCAGGATTACCGAGCCCATGCTGAAATCTCCCGAAGAGATATACGGCAAGGGGAAATAGGGCGAAAGCCAGCCCATGGTTAACTCCTTACAACCGACGCAGTCCGTCCTCGGGCATGGCGTTGGGAATATCGGCTTCGATTTGATCCAGTTTGGCCATTGTTTCAGCGTCAAGATCGATGTTGCCTGCCGCTAGCGTGGTCTCCAGTTGATCCACATGGGATGCGCCGATGATGGTGGACGCCACGTAGTCGTGGTTCTTGCTCCAGGCGGTTGCCAGGGTGATCGGGTGCAAATCGATTTCTTTGGCGATGGCTTCCATGCGTTCAACAACTGCCAGGGTGCGGTCGTTGACGAATCGACGGGCCATGTTCTTCTGTCGTTCCTTGCCATGCAGCATGTAGTGAGAGAAGCGCGCTCCTTCAGGGAATTGTCCTCCGTTGTATTTGCCGCAAAGAACGCCACCTCCCAGAGGTGAGTAGGGGAGCAGGCTGACCTGTTCCTGGCGGCACACCTGTGCGAGTTCGCTTTCGCAGCGTCGGTTGATCAGGCTGAAATTGTTCTGGACCGTGTCGATGCGGTCCAGTCCCGTCACATCCGAAGTCCAAAGGCTCTTCATCACTCCCCAGCAGGTCTCGTTGCTGCTGCCGATGACGCGGATCTTGCCTTGCTGCTTGAGTTCGGTCATCGCTGCCAGGGTTTCTTCGTAACGCATGCCATGATCCGGCCAGTGGGTCTGGTAAAGATCTATGTAGTCCGTCTGCAGGCGTTGCAGGCTTCCTTCGACGGCTCTGACGATTTGATGCCGGTCCAGACAGGTCATGCCGTGCCGGACCGGAGGCACAAACCAGCCATGAGCCGCTCCGGTGATTTTGGTAGCCAGGATGATGGAATCGCGTTGCTTGGTCTTGAGCCAACGGCCGACGAACTCTTCCGTCACACCGTACGTTTCGGCCCGTGGCGGAACGGGATACATTTCGGCGGCATCGTAGAAGTTGACCCCTTTTTCGTAGGCCACATCCATGATGCGATGAGACATCGGTTCGTCTGTCTGGTCACCAAACGTCATGGTGCCCATGCAAATTTCCGATACGACCAATCCGCTCTTCCCTAATCTGCGTTTCCTCATCCTGACTTGTTGTTCGATTAATCTGCTTTGAGCGCCTTGTTGATCGCGGCTTTCAGGTCGGCGTCTTCAGGTTTTACCTTGGACGGGTAGTGACCGATGACATTGCCATTTTTGTCGATCAGGAACTTTTCGAAATTCCAGCGCACCTGTCCGCCATGATCCGGGTGGTTGGTGAGGTATTTATAAAGCGGAGCCTGTTTATCTCCTTTGACGTCGATTTTGCCCATCAGGGGGAAGGTCACCCCGTAGTTTTCTTTGCAGAAGCTTTGGATTTCCAGGTGTGTGCCGGGTTCCTGTGCTCCGAAGTTGTTGCATGGAAAGCCGATGATGGAGAATCCCTTGTCCTTGTATTCGCTGTAGAGCTTCTGAAGTCCTTCGTACTGGGGTGTGTAACCACACTTGCTGGCCACATTGACCATCAGGAGGACCTTGCCCTTGTATTGACTCAGGTCGGTTTCTTTGTCCTGGATGTTCTTCATCTTGAAGCTCAGGGCGTTTTGTTCATTGTGGTGATCGGCTTTCATGTTGAAAGTAGCGATGGCTCCCAAAGCGAGGAAGGTCATCAGCCAACGGTTTATTGATTGTTTGCTTGTTTTCATAAGATTTCGAATTCAGGGGCAATGTTGCAGTCTTTGCGCCAAAAGCAACTGGTTTTTGCATGAACTGCACATTTCCGGGGGATCAGATCAGGATGCGGATTCTTCCTGGATGTAAGTCTGTTCCTTGTAGAATCGGGCGTAAATGCAGTACAACACCGAAGCGATCAGCATCATGCCCGCAAAGAACAAATGGTATTGCACCCCTTCCAGTTTCGTGGTGCCGTCTTCGTTCTGGATGAATCGATTGACCAGGGCGGTGACCTGATTGCCCAGGGAAATGGACAGCAGATAGAAGGACATGATCATCGATTTCATGGCGTTCGGAGATTGGGTATAGGAGAATTCCAGGCCCGTTTGATAAATCATGACCTCTGCAGCAGTCAGGAAGCAATAAGCCAGCAACTGCCAGGCAATGGTTGGGGTCTGACCAGCTTGAATCTTACTTTCGATCCATGCAATGACCAGGACCGCCGGAAGTGTCATGAACATTCCGATTCCAATTTTTCGGAGCGGGTTCAGTTTGTAGAACTTGTTGACATTCGGATAAATGACATAAGTGAACAGAGGGATGTAGATCAGCACCAGGATAGGATTGATGGCCTGGATTTGGCTCGGGAGCCATTCGACGCCCATCCAGTTCAAATTCATTTCCCGGGCCTGAAGCACCCATGCCGAGCCATTCTGTTCATAGACCGCCCAGAAAACCGCGATGAACAAATAGATGCTGAACAATTTCGCTATGGCCTTGAATCCATCTCCACTGAAGGTTTCCTTGATAAACGTTTTTCCTCCGGGAGGGATGTGAATGAATTGCCGGCGGCCCAACCAGAAAACCCAGGTCGCCAGGAGCATCAAAATCCCCGGCACAGCAAAGGCCCAATGCGCTCCGTATTTGGCCAGCAACACGGGGGTCAAGAGGGTGGAAATAAACGCCCCAAAGTTGATCGACCAGTAAAACCAACCGAACACCTTACCAAGCAAATGCTGATTGGAAGATCCGAATTGATCGCCGACATGGGCCGTTACGCACGGCTTGATGCCTCCCGCGCCCAGCGCAATCAATCCCAACCCGATGGTGAGTCCCGTTCTGGTTTCATCCAAAGCGAGAGCCAGATGCCCGAGGCAGTAGACGATGGAAAGGGCAATGATCGTGCGGTATTTCCCCAGGAAAGCGTCCGACAGAATGGCCCCCAGCACCGGGAAAAAGTAGGCCCACGACATGAAGTTGTGGTACCATACCTTGGCCTGCTCATCCGTCATCACATCCAGTTCGCCATTGGCATTTTTCAGATACTGCGTCATGAAAATGACGAGAATCGTGCGCATGCCATAATAGCTGAATCGCTCGGCGGCTTCGTTGCCTACGATGTAAGGAATCCCCGAAGGCATATCCTTGGATTTGCGCGGAGCGGTCAGAAAGGGCGTTTTGGCCATGATGGAATCGGGAAATTGGGTAATGTTGCCTGTTTACGGGGCAGCTTGAGGGGGGATCAATTAATCCTGTTTGTTCCAAAAATCCACCACAAACACATCGTCCAGCAACGGACCAACCAGTTTGCCAAATTCTTTATGATTTGGGTGAACGAGGTAATCGTCGCGGTCCTGCCCTGAATGGAAAGTCAGCACAAAGCCGTGGGTGAAGCCCTTGTTCAAACCTTCAGGGCTGTTGTTGGTGCCCCATTCGTAGGAGACAATTTGTGGGATTTTCTTCTGCAATGCGGCAAAAGCTTTTTCCACTTTCTGAATGTCTTCCTTGGAGGCGGTGTCCTTGAATTTAAAGGAGACCATGTGTACCAGGTTGCCTCGTTTGGAGGACTTGTCCGCTGCTTCTGTGTTTGTTGAAAGGCTCATCATTCCAAGCATTGCTATAGTAAATACGATAAAAAAAGATTTCATGTTCATGATTTTAACAAGGTTTTGGTAACTGGGCGGCAACCTACCAGTCCCGCCAAGACCCGGCAAGCGAGAAAGACCGCACTCCTGATGGTGGGGCGCCGTTCAAAAATTAGAAATCCATCACCGGAGGGGTAAGCTCCGTCTTACACCCACTTCAAACCTCAGTGCTTTGGAACCCTTTCCAAGCTGCAATGGAAACGCCACAGTCATTCGATGGACAATAGTCTCCCCGCGTGACATTCTTTTTGCCCAGAAACTGAGCGTACTGAGGTGTGTCCGGTCAACCCCGCAGGCTTTCCTATACCACAACGCGCTCACGGCTTCGCAGCAGCGAAGCCCTACCATTCTATTTTTGTCATCCGGTTTGAATGACTCCTTTGGCGGGAATGATCCCATTTTGGAGCAAATGAACCGGGTTGTTTTTTTAACCGTGGGGTTGCGCATTGTTCATGTGACAGTGCATGCTTTGGAAACTCAGATACGAATCCTGCTTTGAATAAATCGTGAGAAACTTTGTTGTCATTAAGATTTGTTGGGTCCTGCTGATGGCCGGATGGACTGCCATGCTGGCTGACACCGTCCCGCCGGTCATCCGTTCTGTGGATCCACAGCCGGGATGGGTCGAGGGTTTGCGGGAAGTTACCCTACAGTTTTCCGAACCGGTCCGTGGTGTTGACAGGGGAGATCTGACTCTGAATGGAGTTTCGGCGGTGGGCATGACAGGAAGTGGGGATACCTATCGTTTTCAGTTCGCCGGCACTTCATCACGTGAACTCACACTCCGTTGGCCGCAGGATCCCGGTATCGAAGATCTGGCTTCGCCTCCCAACGGGTTTGATTGGCAATCCACTTCCGAGGTGCGGGTGTATCAGGTGTTGGATCAGGACGCTCCACATGTCACTCATATCTTTCCTCGGGCAGGTCAGCGACTTCCTTCGTTTTCGATGGTGGAAATCATTTTTTCAGAACCCGTCCTCGGGCTGGATGCGGCGGACTTGACGGTGAACGGGATACCCGCTGATTCCGTGCAAGGTGCGGGTGCTGGGCCTTATGTGTTCGAGTTTCCTGCTCAATCGAATGGTTCGTTGCGTTTATCGTGGATCGACGATCATGGACTGGTGGACGACGCCCCGGAGCCGAACGCTTTTCAACCAGATACGTGGACTTATGAAATCGATGCCGGCGTCAAATATGAAGGCATTGAAGTGAGCGAAATCCTTGCGGGGAACCAGAGCGGGTTGATGGATGATGACCGGGATCATGTGGATTGGATCGAGCTGCACAACACGACCGATGCAGAAGTGGACCTGACCGGATGGTCCCTGTCCGATGATCCGGTTCAGCCGGGGCTTTGGGAATTCGACGGAATATCGATCGGCCCGAATGACTACCTTGTGGTGTTTGCTTCATCCAAGGATCGTCCAAACAGGCGAACAGGAGCCTCGCCTCATACGAATTTCAGTTTGAGCCGCGGCGGGGAATTCCTGGGGCTTTATAGTCCGGAATTACCGCGAAGATTGATGAGTGGTTTTGGAGAGCGATACCCCGAGCAACGCAATGATCACTCCTACGGACGGCTTGCGGATGGAAGCCTCAGCTATTTTGCAAGACCCACTCCGGGGCGAGAGAATGTGGGGGAACCTGTCACGGAAATACTACCCGAACCTCATTTCAGTGCTTCCCGCGGTTATTACGATCGCGCGTTTCAACTTGTTATGTCGACCCAGGTGGATGGGGCAGTCATACGTTACACCTTGGACAAGTCCGAACCCACCATGGAAAACGGGACCACCTATGAAGCTCCTATCGAAATGAGCCGAACGTCCACCGTGCGTGCGGCTGTTTTTAAACCGGGCTATCTTCCTTCCAAAACAGAGACACACTCCTATTTCTTTCGAATGAGCCGATCCAGACGCGCCTTGCCGGTCATTTCATTGGTGACCGATGAGGATCATTTGTGGGGGCGACAGGGGATCATGGAAACGAGACCGCGCAATACCACCAAGCGCGGACGTTCCTGGGAACGTCCGGTTTCGGTGGAGTATTTTTTGCCGGACGGCTCCACGGGGTTTCAGATCGATGCCGGTTTGCGCATCCAGGGGGGGAACTATGTGCGCGAACGTTATGATCCCAATGGAGGACTCCCTTTTCGCAAGTATTCATTCCGGTTGTATTTTCGAGGGGATTATGGTGAATCGACGCTGGAATACCCGTTGATTCCCCGTTCACCAGCAGATTCGTTCAAGCAGATCGTTTTGCGTGCGGGAATGAATGATCATTCGAACCCGTTTGTGGTGGATGAACTGGTCCGGCGACTTTCAGCGGATATGGGGCAGGTGTCCAGTCAGGGCACCTTGGCGCATTTATACATCAACGGAGCTTACAAAGGATACTACAATCCCACCGAACGCATCGATGAAGACTTTCTTGATTCCTGGCAGGGGGGGGGCGGTGATTATGACATCATTGCTCAGTTCGGTGAAGTGCGGTCAGGAAATACCACTGAATGGAATCGGCTGAAGACGGCGATGAACCGTGATCTGTCTGCGGCTTCCAATTACCGGCTCGCCGGTCAGATGCTGGATATCGACAGCTTCATCGACTACCTGATCTTGAACATATATGTCGGAACGCGTGACTGGCCCCACAACAATTGGCGCGCAGCGCGTGAGCGGGTGGATGGAGCGAAATGGAGGTTTTATGTTTGGGATGCCGAATGGTCCTTTTTCAATGCTGGCGGTGATGTGCGTCATAACACCTTGACGGAGGAGTTGGTGGTTGCTCAGGACATCGCCCGATTCTACCAATCCCTGGCGAAGAACAGTGATTTTAGGGTGCGTTTTGCCGACCGGGTTCATCGGCACTTTTTTGGTGATGGAGCGTTGACGGATGAACACATCCTGGAGCGTTATGAGGCATTGCGAGATGGCTTGGCGGGAGTTGTCAGGATCACGGATTCAATCGCCACCAGCTGGATTCCGCAGCGGCGAGCCATTGTTTTGGGACAACTTGCTCAAGAGGGATTGTTCCTGGCTGACGATGTTCCCCGGTTTTCCGTTCCCCCGGGAAGTGTAAGGGACGCACGCGTGAGCTTATCCACTGATGAAGGGGACATATACTACACGCTTGATGGAACCGATCCCTTCCTGCCTGAAAGCAGCTCCGAGAATCTCATGGAACTGGTCGCCGAGCGAGCGACAAAATATGCGTTTGTCCCAACCGATGGAACGATCCGAAGTTCCTGGCGATCGAATATAACTGACTTCGATGACTCAGACTGGCTGAGGGGCCGAGGTGGTGTGGGATATGATCGGGCACAAACGTATGATTCCCATATCGGTATCGATGTGAGCGATGAAATGATAGGCAAGAACACTTCCGTATACATTCGCATCCCATTCAATGTTCGATTGCGTGATTTGGAAAATCACAACCTCATGAATCTGCTTGTCAAATATGATGATGGATTCACCGCATTTTTGAATGGCAGACGTATCGCAGACGCCAACGCTCCCACATCGATTCGCTGGAATTCCGTTGCGAATTCGGAACATGCCGATTCCGAGGCGGTCGAGTATCAGGTCTTCAACGTGACAGACCGGATGAATCTGCTCCGGGACGGGGCCAATCTTTTGGCCATCCATGGGGTGAATGTGAGTCTTCGTAGCTCCGATTTTCTCATTGATGCCTTGTTGGAGGTGGGAATCCTGGAAGCCGGAAAAGTTGCGCCGAATGCCATCCCGTATCGTTCTCCCATTGTGATAGACGAACCAACGGAAATTCGGGCACGCAGCGTGACGGACGGACGTTGGAGCGCTTTGAACAGCGGGGTGTTTTATCCGGGCAACCTGACGCCTGACATCAAATTCACCGAGATCATGTACCATCCCCCCGGTGGAGATGCATTCGAGTTTATTGAATTAACCAATTTCAGTCCGGTCTCCTACGATTTGTCGGGGCACCAATTGCAAGGCGTATCCTATGACTTTGTTTCCGGAGCAAGCCTGGCTGCCGGCGCTTCCATGGTCCTGGCTTCCAATAACAATCCGGCAGCGTTTCAGTTGCGATATCCATTGACGCATGTCGATGCTTATTTCGGTGGGAGTTTGTCAAACAGTGGAGAACGACTTTCCCTTGAGGATGCTTCGGGGAATTTCGTGACCGGTGTCCATTATGGCGATCAAGGTGTCTGGTCGGATGCCGCCGATGGGCAGGGGCATAGTCTCGAGTTGAGGCATGCGTCGGCTGATCCTTCGGTTCCCGCCAACTGGGATCGATCACCATTGCCCGGCGGTAGCCCTGCAACTTATCAATCCAGGTTGAGAGTCGAGGGTGTGGTGTTGAGTGAAGTCGTCGCCGCCGTGGACGACATGTCTGCGATGGAACCCCCGGCACCGGACTGGGTCGAACTTGAAAACAGAGGTGGGACCGCTGTGGATTTGGCCGGATTTCGATTGATCGATGAAACAGGACGTTCTGAATTTGTCTTTGGAAACGATGTGATCTTGCAAGCGGGAGAACGTCTGGTGGTCACGCAGCAGATTCAGGAAGACATTGGGGAGGGTTTTCCTTTTGGTCTGGATCGTGATGGTGATTCCGTGGTGTTGTTGAATCCTCTCGGTGACAAGGTGGATGCCGTTTCCTTTGGACGTCAATTGACCGGATATTCATTGATTCAGGACGAGACCGGGCATTGGTCCCTTGGAGTGCCTACACCCGGCGCTGTCAATCTCCATGCGTCAACGGCACCCCTCTCCGTTGTGCGGATCAATGAATTGATGGCAGATCCGTTGCCGGGACAAAACGATTGGCTGGAATTGTTTAATTCCCATGCGGAATTTCCAGTGGATTTGAGCGGCTTACATTTCCAGTTCAACAACCACACCGTGAGCGGAACGCCTTATACATTCATAGAACCACGTGGTTATCTATTGCTCGAATCCACTACGACGACTTTGCAGAGTGCGCTTCGATTCAAACTACCATCCTTGGGTGGGCAACTCACGTTGCTTGACGATCAGGGCACGCAGCTGGATCAAGTCGTTTACCGGGAACAGCAAGAGGGGCTTTCGTTCGGGCGGCTTCCTGATGGAAATGGACGGTTTCAAGTCGTTACTGGCAACTCCAGTCCCGGCGAAGCGAATGTTCGAACGTTTCAACCCGGTGTGGTGATCAATGAATTCATGGCTCGGAATCGTTCCATTCAATACGAAGGTTTTGATGGGACACCAGACTGGATCGAATTACTGAATGTCACCAGCGAACCCATTCGATTGGATGATCTTAAACTACGATTGAATAGTGCCGATGAGTGGGCATTCCCTGCGGGATTCCATCTCGAAGCAGGGGCCTATTTGCTGTTATGGGCGAGTGATGACGAAATGGGCGGTGAAATTGGACCGGGTGAATTTTTTATAGATACATCACTGGATGCATCCGGCGGGTTGCTTGAACTGATCAGCCCTCAGGGGCAGGTGATGGATCGGGTGCATTATGGTATTCAGATAGCCGATCAAACGATCGGGCGTGGACCGGATCAATGGGCCCTGCTTTCTCAGCCTTCACCGGGGCAGGAAAATGCAGAGCCTTCCGATTTGGGGAATGTCGATCAGCTTCGTTTCAATGAATGGCAGGTAGGTGGAGAAGGGGATGATTGGTTGGAGCTTTACAATACAGGGGGAGATCCGGTTGCTCTCGGTGGTTTGTATGTCACGGATGATCCCTCATTGAACGGCAAGACCAAACATGTCATGGCTGCCTTGAGTTTTATCGGGCCACATGGGTATGCGGCTTTATGGGCGGACAATGATCCGGATAAGGGCCCAAACCACCTGAACTTCCGGCTATCAGCCCAAGGCGAAACCTTGAGGATGTATGCCTCCAATTTTTCATTGATTGATGAAGTGTTTGTGACCGGGAGTTTAATGAGTCCGGGATCCACGGGCCGACTTCCTGACGGAACGGATTTCATCACGCATTTCATAGCGAACGAAACCACACGAGGTTTGCCGAACGGAAGCCGGTCGGGTGCGCCTGATGTTCAAGACCTCATTCAGTCCATCAACCTGTCGGATAACGACGTAACCTTGGAAGTAGCCACTGAAATAGGTCTGAAATATCGCCTTCAATTCATCGACGATCTGACATCCGATCGTTGGGTCGATCTGCAGTTGTTCGATGGGACAGGAGATTTGGTAAGGCTATCCGATGAATTCTTGTTGGTGGGAAGCCGGTTTTACCGGGTGGTTGTTGCGCCGTGATTTTTTTTCTATCCATTTTGTTGCATCAGTCGATCGCCGGGTTTGATGATGAGCAGGGGAGTCAGGATGCCGCTCTCGGGTTTGATTTCGATGAGCTGTTCGAAAAAGGTTTTGTCTTTGATCCCAAGAAATTGTGCCAGGCGACTTCGAATGTTCTTACGTTGAAATTCCATTTTGAAGGCCGCCATCTTCTTGCCATCCGGACCCGCCGCCGGTCCGGACTCTTCTTCGGCAAATTGTTTGTGCATGTGCCATTCATGCGCAGCGTCATGAACCATGATTGTGTTGTTGAGTGTCGGTTCGATGCCCCATTGTTCCAACAATTCCCTGGATTGCCGGAAGGGTGGTTGCTTGCGCTCGGGTGATTCGTAGTAGTGCTTCGTGTAAATGGCTGACACAACCATGTCCCGGTAACCTGGCTCTTCAATCCGATCGGGATCGTAATACTCATCCGTCCACTCAAATCCCTCATCCAATGGACCATCGGGATCGGCCACATACTTCTCTTTTTCAGGAGGTGTCCAATGACCATACACCGCATCAAGGGCGTTGGTTTCGAGATCTGAAACAGGCATTTCCTCAAACATGTTGGCTGTTGTCTGCAATGTTGTGGACGCAGGAAAGGAAGCGATGTCATTCTTCCCCATTTCGTTGGCGCCGGATTCCAGCAATGCTTGATCCAATTGCCAGTTCTTCCACATCAGCAAAGCCAGAATGATGGACAAAACGAAGATAAGCCAGTTTTGAGTTTTCATTGTATGAGTAAAAGTTCTCCAGGTTCGATACGTGTGTCAGGAGTTAGGAATGGAACTTTGGGATGAATTTGATAAAGCTCTGTCCAGAAAGTGGTGTCATCCATTTTAACCAAGTTTCTCGCAACTTGTTTCATGGAAATCCTGAGGTCGTCGTGATATTTCTCAAAATCCTCATGGACCGAGGGAATGGCTAATTCCGGATTCTCTGCTAAAACCGGGTTTGGTGTCGCGATTCCGTATAGACACATGTAAAGTTTTTTCATCAGAAGGGGGGGCGGTTCAATTCCATACACTGTTAGCAACTCAGACAATGTCCTGAATTCCTGAGTTAGCCTGGCATTGGAAGAATAAAAATTCCTAAGTTCCACATGCTTCTTCAATCTATCTGCAAGGGAATCATCCATAGGTAGATTAGGATCATACGTTTCACCAGACCATCGTGGTTGAAATGGGAACAAACGTGGTTGTTGGAGTCCTGCTTGAATCGTGCGATAAAAGGATTGTGCTTGTGTGAGGGAACGGGGGCCGGAAGAAGCCGGCGACTTCTTGGGCTTTTGTTCGATCGGTTTTGTAAGAATTACTTCTTTGGCTGGAGTAGTTGTTTTTCTGGTAACTTTGAATCCAAATATCAGGATTAAAACCACCAGTATTCCAGTGATATTCATCTTCAAGGAAAATCCCTCCTTGCTTCGATCCAATGGTCTTTTGTGGTTGTTAATGGGCATGTCGAATCGTTAAAAGCGTCGTCATCCGTGTTTGGATTAAACGGATTTATTTTGTTGTGTGAGTAGGGAATGAATCAGTTAGGGGCAAACCGAACCGTTCATTCCATTGTCATCTTCTCCTGGCTGGAACAAATCGGTTGTGTGATCACAATCTAGTCTAGAATTGGCTCGGCTTATGAGTTCAAAAGCACTTGAAACCCCATTCAATGGAACGTAAACCGATTTGTATCCACGTGCATAACTGGTTTGAAATCCTTGATTGGAACCATTAATTTCAAGATTTGGTAATGTCTTGATTCGGCAATAGATTCGAGGATAAAGAGGCCCCGACATTTGTTTGCTGGGAAATTTTGCTCCCTTGTAATACGTGTTGCGCAACCGATGGTCGATTTTCATTATCCACGCTTTCTCTCTTTGGAGTTTACCTTCGACCGTGACGTATGAACGCCAGTACCTGTTGGCTTCTTCGAAGTCAGAGAATCGAGAAGGATTCAGTGGAAATGTTTTCCTCTCCTTTGTATGGAGATTTATTTCAATTGTTTCAGTCTGATAAAATGCCCTTGTGGTGTTCATCCAATCTACTCGGCGAAATGTCTGATGATCCATTCCTGCATACCGATGAGACAACCCCTCCCTCCACGAAGCTCGTTCCAGTTGGAAGCTGGCGTGGGAGTAGTCGATTAGATAATCCGCGAATTTCTCCACTGCGACACCAGTGATGTCCTTGATGAAGTCGGCTCCCATTTTCTTGATGTGCCCTACTGGAAGGGAGATGTTTGGAAGCGGGTCGGTTGTTTGGGCGAAGCCTTGCGTTGCGGTTGCGAGTATCGCGGCAAGGAGGAGAGTGAACTTGATTTTCATGTTGTGGCCTAAGCTTGGTTTGAATGATTTGAGTTGCGTGAAGATGATTCTTGAACGGTGTGTTGTCAATATGAAACAAGTTAAAAAAGAACAAGTTATGAAAATGCGACATTTGGCTGGAGAGAAGTGAGCCAGATGTCGCATTTTGAGATATTATGTCGCAAATTTGTTGTGGAGTTTTTTCTTCTGGGGCGAAATCAAGTTGAGCATGGCTGTTTCCATTTCGGGGTGGGGATCTAACGGAATACGCCGTCAGTATGGAAAATTGGCGATGGCTCGGCCGCCGAATCGTCCGTAGAGGATCGAATGGGCTGCTGTGTAGCCGGCATTGTAATCGAGGGCGACTTCGTTGGCTCTGAACCAAAGGACGCTAAAACAAGCTCGTTATTGGTTCTGAGCTTCTTCGATGGCAGCCAGTTCTTCCCAGCGTTTGTATAACCTGGCAACGTTTTGTTTGGCTGTTTCCAATTTTCTGGTCAGTTCCACGGCTTCGTTGGCATGGTCGACATAGTAGCTTGGATCGTTGAGCGTGGTTTCCATGGTTTCCACTTCTGACTCGGCTTCCAGGATGGCTTCTTCCATGCCCTCCAGTTCGCGTTTTTCCATGTAACTCAATCGGCGCGGTCGGTTCTTTTTTTCCCGGGCGGGTTGAGGGTCCTTGGTCGGTGTTGATGAAGGGATGGAGGCTTTTTGCCGGGCCAGTTTTTCGCGACGTTTTTCGAGATAATAGGAATAGTTTCCCGGCTGGGCAAATACTCCCTCGGGTTCGAAGGCGATGATCTGATCACAGATACGATCGAGAAAATAACGGTCATGACTCACCACGATGACGCTTCCGTCGAAATCGGCCAAGGCTTCTTCGAGCATGCGAAGGCTGGGAAGATCGAGGTCGTTGGTGGGTTCGTCCAGGATAAGAAAATTGCCGCCGCGTTTGAGCACTTTGGCGAGCATCAAGCGGGCGCGTTCTCCGCCCGACAACTGGTTGACGGGTTCGTTGGCCCTGTGTTCGGGGAATTGGAAACGACGAAGGTAACCTCTCGCGCTGATGCTCCGGTTCCCGAAGGTCACGGATTCATCGCCATCGGCTATTTCCTCCAATACGGATCCTTTTCCGACGAGTTGCATGCGCGATTGGTCGATGTAGTTGAGTTGGATTTTTTTTCCGATGACCACGGTGCCTTCGGAGGGCTCTAGTTCACCCATGCACACTTTCAGAAGGGTGGTTTTACCAACCCCGTTTTTGCCGACGATGCCGATGCATTTGCCGGGGGTGAGCGTCAGGTCCAGGTTGCGGAACAACCATCGCTCCTGCTCTCCTTCGCCCACTTTCACACCGGCTTGTTCGAGTTCCACTCCGATGTTTCCCATTTCGGGCGGAGGTGGAATCAGGACATCCATCTCGCGTTCTTCAGGGGGAGCTTCCAGTCCCTTGATTTCGTAATAGGTGTCCAGTCGATGCTTGGCTTTGGTGCGTCTGGCGCGTACTCCCGCCCGAACCCATTCGAGTTCCTCACGCAGGAAGCGTTGTCGGCGACGTTCCGCTTGATCGGCGATCTGTTGTCGAATGGCTTTGTTCTCGAGGAAGGATGTGTAATTGCCCGGATGCGAGAAGGCTCGTCCCTGATCCAGCTCCACCACGCGTGTGGCGATGGTATCGAGAAAGTACCTGTCATGGGTAACAAACATCACTGCTCCCGCGAAATTCTTGAGGTATTCCTCCAGCCAATTGATGGTGGTGGCATCGAGATGGTTGGTGGGTTCATCCAGCAGGAGCAGGTCCGGTTGCGCCACCAGTGCGCGGCAGAGGGCCACTCTTCGCTTTTCACCTCCGGATAAACCGGCGACCTTTGCGTTCATATCCGGAGCGGACAAGGAGGTGGCGATGGATTCGGCGCGTGTGTTCATGTTCCAGCCATCTGCCAGTTCGATCCGTTCCAGCCAGGATGCCTGATTCGCATCCGATCCTTCACCGGCCTCGTACCGACGCATCCATTCCAGCACATCAGCGGCCCCGGCGAGGATGTTCTCGTGGACGGTGGTGGTTTCATCCAGTTCAAACTCCTGGGGTAGGTAGCCGACTCGCAGTGCTTTGCGCCGGGATACATCTCCGGCATCGGGTTGGGATTGATTGGCGAGAATTTTAAACAGGCTGGTCTTACCGCATCCGTTGCGCCCAACCAGACCGACCTTTTCTCCGGAAGTGATGGCAACGGTCACGCCGTCCAACAGACGCAGGTGATCGTACACCAGAACAAGATCGTTGGCGGATAACAACATGGTGTTGGATGGCAAAGCTCCCATAAAGTGCCCTCATCAAATGGATGATTTCATCAGATAACAAGAAATTTTGACTAAAGTGAACAAAACAGGAAGTTATTTGAAGTATGCCGCAGGTAGATTCCCGATCATATCGGGATCTCGATCCGCCCGCTAGCGTCAGCTATGCGGATGTTGGGTGTTCGACGACCGAAGGCTTCCCAAAACGAAATGCAACGTGGAGTATGGATGCCACAAGGTGGCGCGCCAGGGACGGCACGCTCTACCCAGGGAAACTCTGCGGCCCTGCGACTCGGCGTGAATACAATACAGTTGTCACCTACGCTTCCTTGTCGGCCGGATCCAACAACAATAAACCTTCAAGTGTCAGGTTGGGGCGGATGGTGGTGATGCAATCCAGTCTGCCGGCAATTAGTTCGGCATAGCCTCCGGTGGCGATGACGGGGATTTGTGCGGTTCCCAGTTCTTCCTGTAATTCTTCGATCAGTTGACGGATCAGACCTCGGTAGCCATGGACGGCCCCGATTTGCATGGCTTGCTCGGTGTTCTTTCCGATGACAGAACCTGGATCCGTGATCTTGATGCGTGGTAGCAGGGCTGTTTTTTCATGCAGGTAATCGGTCATGACCGAAACTCCCGGCGCGATAATGCCACCGACGTATTGGCTGTGTTGATCAACCACATCAAACGTCACCGCTGTCCCGAAGTCCACCACGACCGATGGCGCTCCGAAATAATGCGAAGCGGCCATGGCATTGGCCAGTCGATCGGGTCCGATGGTTTCGGATTTGGGGTAATCAATGCCGATTCCGACGACGGTTTGATGGTTTAATTCACAAAAGCCACGAGACAATGTCTGTGACTCCAGCCAGGATCGTACATTGTCGGATGCCTTGGGAACAACGCTGCAAAAGGCTGCCCAGTCCGGTTTGGTATCGGGTGTCCAGATGGATTGTAATGTATCGATTTTGCCCTGGAGTAGCGGTTGAGTGGGAATCTCCTGAACTTGTTCCAATTGATCATTGATAAAACAACCGATGTGCGTGTGGGTGTTTCCAATATCGATGGCAACTTTGGTTTGAGGTGCTGGTTCCATGTTGCGATCGATTTAATCCATTTCAAAGGTCACATCACCACCGGTGATACGTTCCAAATGGCCGTTTGCATTTCGGATCATCAGAGCCCCTTCACTGTCCAGGGATTCGGCAAATCCTTCGCAGGTTCGATCCATTTGATGGATGCGAACCCGTTTGCCCAGAGTGATGCATTGAGATTCCCATTCATCGGAGACTTGCTCGAATTTACCGTTCAGGATGCGTTTGTAGTCCTGATCCAATGCCTGCAGCAAACGAACTGCCAATGTCGATCTGAGCACGGGTTTACCAGATTCCAATCTTAAGGAAGTGGCCATTGAATGTAGTTCAGAGGGGAAATCAGATTGTTCCAGATTCACATCCACCCCGATGCCGAGAACGGCATGTAACACCCGGTCAGGTTCAGCGCTCATTTCTGTCAGGACTCCGGCGACTTTGCGGCCATTGATCAAAATATCGTTGGGCCATTTGATATCGGGTTTCAGATCAGTCACGTTCCGGATGGCGCGTGCCAAAGCGGTGGCTGCGATGACGGTTAATTGCGTCATCTCCGGTGGGCGCAGGGGGGGGCGAAGTAACACTGAAAACCACAGACCTTTACCTTCCGGGGAAATCCATTTGCGACCCAGGCGTCCACGGCCTTGGCTTTGGGATTCCGCGAATACCACCAGTCCCTCTTTTTCTCCGCTCACTCCCATTTGGTCTACCAGTTTGTTCGTGGAAGCGGTTTCCCGGAACACTCGAATGTCTCGACCGATCATGGTGTCTGACGGGAGTTGGGATTGAATGTCGTCCCCCAAAAGAACGTCGGGCACGGAGATCATGCGGTAACCAGAGTGCGGACCTGCATCGATGCCAAATCCCAAGCTGCGCAACTCCTCGATATGCGACCAAACGGCGGTGCGACTGATGCCTAATCCCTCCGAGATCGCGGTTCCATGAATGCCGCTGTCACCCGCCTCACGCAGTGCTCGCAGGATGTGTTGCAAGGTGCTCATTCCAGAGGGGGAAGTTGAAAGTCCAGAGCGATGTCCACCGCCGGTGCCGAGTGGGTCAAAGCGCCTACGGAAATGAAATCCACTCCACTTTCCGCCACTTGACGGATCGTTTCCAGATGGATTCCACCACTGGCCTCAAGCAGGCATCGGCCTTTGTTTTTGTCCACTGCCTGCTTCAATTTCTCAGGCGGCATGTTGTCCAGAAGGAGGATGTCTGCTCCGGAATCCATGGCAATGTAGGCTTGCTCCAGTGTGTCCGCTTCCACTTCGATCTTGAGTTTTGGATACATTGTTTTCGCTTTTTGGATGGCAAGCGGAATCGTTGTGGCTGGATCCGGGCCGAGTGTGGCGAGGTGATTGTCTTTGATCATGATCTGGTCAAACAGCCCGATCCGGTGGTTGGTGGCCCCACCGCAAGCTACCGCATACTTTTCAAAATGACGCCAACCCGGTGTTGTCTTGCGCGTGTCCAGCACTTGGGCCTTGGTGCCGGCAATTCGGTCCACGTAGCGTTGCGTCAATGATGCGATGCCGGACAACCTTTGAATAAAATTCAAAGCTGTGCGTTCTGCCGTCAGGATGGAGGCTGCATTACCTTCGATACGGACGATGCAGTCGCCGGGTTCAAGCATATCCCCATCAGTGTGGGTGAAATTGAGGACCAGGTCCTCATCGACCTGTTCGCAGGTGATGCGGACAAACTCCACGCCGCACACCACGAGTTCCTCTCGGGCGCGCATTTCTGCAACGGCGGTGGCTCCATCAGGGATAACCGATTGCGTCGTGGCGTCGCCGGTTCCGACATCTTCTTCCAAGGCCCTTTGAACGGCCAATTGTATTTCCTGTTCAACTAACTGCACGGGCTTGGACATTAGGGAAGAGTTTGAATTTTGAATAGTGAATTTTAAATGCTGAATTAAAGACCTTGTTCTGGTTTGGGTAAGGATTCGATGGGGGCTCCATCAGCGCGGCCCCGGGTCCAGGCTTGGAGGTTTTGTAATCGTTGGAGTCCGTTGGCGAAATAGTGGTCGGGCAGTGTGTTCAGGTGATCCTGAAAACGTTGTTGAAGGATTTCGCTTGGGATTTCCTTTGTTTCCTCATTGAACCAGTGGTTTTGTATTTGAACGGCCAGTTCCTTTCCGATGATTTGATGCCCGGTGACGGATGGGTGCACATGGTCCACCAGAAATTCATTCCCAGTGATCCCGGTTGGAGTCATTTCAACCGCCGTTTCATGCAGGTCGTAGAAGGGGATGTTTTCCATTTGAGCAAGATTGGACAGCATCGTCCGCATATTGGACCGGATACGCAGGGGGCAAATGTCTTCCTCCAGCGCTTTTTCAAAATACTGTTTTGCCTGTTGAAACTTGCCTGATTGGTAGAGGAGTTGCCCGGCTTGGTACCATGTCATGGCATGCTTCGGATCTTGTTGGAGAGCTTGTTGGAGAAGCGCAAATGCTTCCATCAGGTTCCCAATTTGAATTTCGACAGAGGCTTCAGCCTGGCATTTTTCCCACTGGATTCTTTGGGAAGCGTTGAGGTTTGTCTGATGTTCTGATTTGAAAGGTGGGCTATCCTTTAAATTGACGCAGGGACTGAGAAGCATCATCGGAACCTTGGCTCTATGGCATGTCCGGATCATGTTTTGAATATTGATCCGAAAATGTTCTTCGACCGACCGCCGCCAGGAATCATTCCGGTGATAACGTTCAATGCCTCGCTCATAATCCAACATGGCATCCACTTCCGGCCCCAGCGTGGCCTGAGGGGTGTTTCTATGTGTCCATTTGGATCCAACAGCCATGGCGCAACGCACCACTCTGGAATGGGACAGTATCCGGAAGGCCGGATCCAGAATGGGCATCGTTTTCTTTGTAAAAGTGTAGCTGCGATCTTCGAGAAACTCGTTGTTGCCGGTGCAAAGCAGGATGAGATCCGGCTCGTATTGAAGGCATTCCCTTAAGATGGGTGTCAGGCGATAACTGGCATAGGAGACACCCCCGCAATTGATGACCTCTATATTGAGGTTTGGATGTGCTGCTTCAAGATTGAGACGCAACCACGTTGTGAATGAGGTTTCGATGGAGTAGGGGCGTCCCTGCACTGTGGAGCCTCCCAGGCAAAAAATGCGGAACGTGTCGGGATGCTTGGTGGCTGGAAATCCGTTTTGAACGAATGCACGTAGCCTGTCATTTCGAATTTGATAGGTATCGTTTTGTTGATTGAGTTCGAAAAGAGGCATGGTCTCGCTGAATCCCACCAGAGGATCCGCCTCCAATCTGGCCCAGGATGGATCGAAGAGAGCCAGCAAAAATTCTCCCGCCAGGAAGGGGATGCAAACCAGTCCCACAGCGGCCAAACGAAAAGACCATCGACGGCGCTTGGAGTGGTGCTTTAGCGGTATTTGTTCCACACTTCAGGCACGGCTACCCACATTTCGGGACGTTTGGGATTGGAATCCCAGTTTTCCTGAACCCAGACTTTTTCCTTGCGAATCTTTTCAGCGTGACCGTCGTAGAAACCGATGTTGGATCCTTCATTGTGGCGGTACAGGGTCGGGCCGCCGTTGCCGGCGTTTTTGTAATCCTGTACGCTGCCGGTCTGGCCTAGCTTGTCCCATCCGGTGAAATAATTGGCGCCCTTCCACTGGGACCACCAGTCGTCGCCGTCATGAAAAATCAGTTTTTCCGAAGGGCTCTGGACCGCTGTCATCTTATGTCCCGCATGGTCTTTGCTCGCTAGAGCCCAGCCACGACCATCGGATGGGTACCAATCCTCAAAGTTGTAACTGTAACTTGTCAGCGTACCGCGGTTATCAGCATTCGATGCATTGGGGTTGTTGTTGAAAGCGTATTGGGACGGGTTGCGGATTTGCTTGTCCGCCGGGCATCGGTAGTCGATGGGGGTTTGCACGATGGAGTTTTCGTTTTTGGAATACCCGATGATTTCGCGAAAACTTTGGTTCGCCATCCAGATCTGGGTGTTGCCAGTGCCGCGATTGAGCGCAATGAGGGGAACCGCCTGATCATCATGGTCCGTTGAATACACCATGTTGGCGATGGAGAATTGTCGGATATTATTCAGGCAACCGGTGGCATGCGCCGCTCCTTTGGCTTTCGAAAGGGCCGGCAGCAACATGCCCGCCAGGATGGCAATGATGGCGATGACCACCAGTAGTTCAATGAGCGTGAAACCTTGGTTGGCCGATAAAATAACCAGCCTCTTTCTGTCTGGAAAACGGGCGTAAGTTTTCATGTTAAAAATTCGGTGATATGAGTGATATTAGCGCATCGCATGCTTTGGGGAAGTTAAATTTTTTAGTGGATTTAAAACGGATCCAGCCGCAGCGCTTTATGGATTTTATCTCTTTGATCTGACTGGATACCTGTCTCATCTGCATAATCTCGCCACTGGGTTACCACAGACTGCACTTCACGGATAATGGCTTTTGCTTCGCCTTGTTTTAATCGTGCGATCTTTCCGCACGATTCCATATCTTTCATATCAAAACCGTCTCTTTTTCCGTTCACGGACATTTGGTGCTTCGATGTCCAATCTCCCGTTGGATTGAAGCTGTAAGTGACATCGAATGCCGGAGACAGAGTCCAGTTCCCTTTGCGATCCATTAGGAAGGCAATGTTCTTTACGTGGTCATCCTGGTTGCGCGCCACGATGTTGAAGATCATGCGGCGGAATTGTTGCTCGATTTCATGACGCCCCATTCCCAAGTCACGCATGGTCATGAAGGCCTGCTCGTATCCGTAAGTGCCGACCATGTTGAAATCCAAGTGGGCTATTGCAGCCAATGATTGCAAATGTAATTTGTCTCCATTGTTGGTTCGGTCAAATCGCTTTGTCATGAAATGTCGCCGGCCATTCTCTTCGAATAATCGACAGGGCATCATGGTGATGCCTGCGTCTTTTGCCATCCTGGAGTAAGCATATTCGATAGCGCCATAGCCTCTGGGATCAGCCAGTTCTTTATCCCGGTTATTCTGCACTCCATCGAACTTCATCAGCCAGTATTCGAAGCCATTGCCGGCTTGGATCTGTCCAGATCTTACCTCGTTGGTCTCGGGGTTCCACGCAATCAGTGCCTTGGCTCTTGCACCACCTGCTGATGCGCCCACACGAAGTATTTCCTGCACTGCGCGTTCTTTGTTTCGGTTTGCAAAAATGGTGGAAAGCGAAGAGCGGTGCGTTAATATTTCTGAGGCAAGCTTGACCAATTGATCCACATGGATGCGGGATGAAGTGGATCGTTGCCTTGTTAAAGCGGGTTTGTATTCCAGGGCTCCCATGCCCCGCAATCCGATGTAACACAATCTGTCCACTGGGTTAAAGGACTCAGGTTTGCGACCTTTTGTAGCCAGCCAGGTATCGATCATTGCGCTGCCAAATTTGTCGGGTAACGAATCCGCCAATAACCCGGGAAGTCCATGAAAGGATTTAAATTGTAGTTCGGGAAAGCGGTAGATACGCGATGACAGGGGCATTCGGATCGGTGAGATTTCGATGCCACTGTGGAGAAAGTCAGAATCATACTCAAACTCGGCGATTTGCTGTTCTTCTCCCAAACTCACGTAACCGATGTCGGTTCCCCACAATCTAACGGTAGCCCGAGTTGTCACCTTTCATCACCCCATTTCCATTCCTGATGGCCGCCTTTGATTGATTTCTTTTTGTGTGCCCTTTTCGGAAGTTCGTCTTTCCCTTTGACGGCATGCCTTGGGCGTATGCTTGGCTCGGGTAATACCACTTCAAATCCCCCAAGGAGATCCAGTTCACGAAAGATGCGAAAGAGCGTTCGGGTCTGTGCGGAATCGCCCTTTTCCAGTCTCTCCAGGGTTCGTTTTCCGACTCCGGCTTTCTGGGACAACTCTGATTGCGTCAAATTCATTTCAATACGTCGTTGCACCAAGCGTTTACCTAACTCGATCAGCACCGTGTCGTCGTGTTGTAGATCCTTGAATTTCATTTAAACGATGTCCTTTAAATCGTAATATATGGCGAATAAATATCAAAAAACAATATAATTCGTCAAAAATGACGAATAGAAAGGTATTGTTAGAGCGGCGCGGTGTCGTTCACCTATATGGCGACTGCAGCGCATCGAGAGCCATTTACCTGATTTTTGAGTTAAAACTTGTAGCAAGCAATGCTGTCGTCGTTGCGGACGCAAATGACATCCTGGGTCAGGGCCGGGTGGGACCAGACGATGGGGCGTCGGCGGAGGTCTTTGCCGTTGGGTTCGATGAGGTGCATGCGTCCAAGCTCGTTGTATCCGTCCGGTGTCAGGTCACAGTCAATCAGGTCTCCGGATTCATTGAAGAGTAGAAACCGGTTGGCTGGGCCATTTTTGATGAGGAAGACGTTGGCCCATCGTTCCTGTTTGTCCGGTTCACCCGTGGTGACATTCATGGTTTCCCACAGGCGTTTGCCGGAGCTGATTTCCAGACAACGAAACTGACCGTAGCTGCACACTCCGTAAATGTATCCGTTGTGAAGAAAAGGTGTGCTCATGATGCTGTTGAGGTGGGTGGTGTCTTTCTCACTGGCTTTTTTTGTCTGCCAGAGAACGGCGGGGGGATCTTGTTCGAGGTCGAGCAGTGTGGAACCGTTATAGAAGCAGGTGAAAAAGAGGAGATCGTTGTATTGCCTGGGAGTAGGAACCGACAGGGCGAATCTTAAAGGCCAGGGTATGTCCCAGTGTGAAGTGCCGTTTTGGGGATCGATCGAGAAGATGCCGTCTCCACTCCATACGATGAGTTCTTTTTTACCTTTGCGATTAATCATGGTGGGGGGAGCGTATCCCATTTCTTTGAAGTTCAATGAGCGCCATAGTTCCTTTCCGGATGCCAGGTCAAAGGCGACGACGCCAGCGTTGTTTTCGCCGCCGACAAGGCAGATAATGGTTTCATCAATGAGCAAAGGGTGTCCGGCAAATCCCCACAAGGGCGTTTTTGATTGGTAACTCTCTTTGAAATCCTTTTTCCACACGAGATTTCCATTCTCGCGATTCAGGACACTCAATCGACCCTCGGCTCCCAGTGCGATGACGTGGTTTTCGGTGAGAACGGGTGTCGTGCGGGGGCCGGCAGGGTAGCTGATGGTGTAGGTTTCCGGGTAACGGTGCTGCCATCGGAGTTCGCCTGTCTCAAGATCGAAACAAACAATGCCTTCCGATCCGGGAAGAGCCCCTCTGGCAAAAACATCGGCTGGCCCTTTTTCGCCTCTATTCAGATGCCAGTCCATCACCACGACCACATCGTTGTCGATGGATGGACCGCTGTAGCCGCTGCCGAGTTCGTGTTTCCAGGCGAGTTTGAGGGGTTTCGAGTTTAGGTCCAGCGCTCGTTCTTCCTGTGTCCACACAGAATCCGCGCGATCTCCCAGCCATGCTTTCCAGGACTTGTTCTCACCAGCGCAAAGTGAGTTAAGCGCATGGATGCTTACGAGGAGCAAGGTGAGTGCGATTGGCAAGGGTCGTTGGGATAGCATAGGGTTTATCATTTTTCTGTTCACGTTGGATTGGATGAAAGGTTGGTGTGCGCTATTCATATGTCTCCTGCAGTCTGAGTCGATCTTAGGTTTCAACTCCAAAGATTCAACGTTCAATACCATCCGTTTTTTGGCCTTGCAACATGACCCTACCGGAGGCGACAGCCTCTGGGGTAGTAGGGATCCCGATAGTATCGAGACTGCGCGTCCGCCACAGCGTTCGTTAACGCCGCAGACATCCCCGCATATCCAGCGTGTTCGCGGACCTGCGGCAGCAGGTCCCTACCGAAATTTGGGTGAACCGCTGGGGGCTTTTACTCTTTTATTGGTAGATCGAGATCAAACATAAGTGATCGGACGAACTTTGTGGGGAGGGAACCGTAGGACAGGGCCTGGTCGTGGTAGGTTTTCAGTTTGAAGCGGTCACCCCATCGTTTCTCAGCTTCAGCTCTAAGGTCGACGTGCTCCAGGTAGCCAACGAAATAGGTCGAAAGTTGGGCTGATGTCAATTGTGCGCGTCGCCATTTGCCGGCGGCTTCTCGTTCCTCCTGAAAGGCATCTTCGGTCATCAGGCGCATGGCTTCCTGTTCGGTGATGCCATCGACGTGCACCGCCTGGTCGAGCAATGCGTTGGTGACGTCGCGAAGATACCATTTCAGCACGATGAGGCGCATCAGCAGATCATCTTCAAGGAATCCTTCCTCACACATCATCCATTCACTGTAGACCGCCCAACCTTCGATGAAGGATCCCGAACCAAATACTGCCCGCAGCATCCGAGGATTGCGATTCGCATGAGCCAATTGAACGAAATGACCGGGATAGGCTTCGTGGATGGTGAGGTTGTGAAGTGAACGATGGTTGTATTCACGCAAATGAGAGGTCACTTGTTCCTCACTCCAGGAAACAGGAGGTGGAGAAACGGCATAATAGGTCTTGAGTCCCACTTCCATGGGGCCGGGAGAATCGCAATAGGCCAGAGAAACACCTCGGCGAAACTCGGGCATCACGATGATTTCCATCGGGTCATCCGGTAGCGTAATGATGTCTTTTCGGCGCAGAAAATCGACGGTTAGTTTGACGGACTCATTCGCCGCGGCCACAACCCCGTCTGCACTAGGGCGGTCTTGGTAGGCAAGCTCGAGACAGGCCCGGATGATGGCCCGACGATATGCGTCAGATGGATGTTCGGGAAACCTGGTATAGGGATATTTTTCTTTGTAGATGGTTCGAGCCATTTGGTACATCCGGTGGTGCAGTGTTTCGATTTGCTCGCGCCCTCGATTCCGGATTTGTGCGCGCGTCAGAGGTGATTGCAGGGACCAGTTCAGCTTTTGGTCATACAGTTCACGTCCCAATCGAAAATCACCCTTGGCATTGGGAAGAAGTTCGTTTTCCAACCATTGCTGTTGCTTTTTCACCGCCTGCCGCGCTGTCGCAATGGCGTTTTTCAGGCGCTGTTGGTCGGTTGTATCCAGCGTGTTCAGGTGAGGTTCAATGGTGTTCTCAATGATATTCAACACGCCTGCATTTTGTCGGGTGGCTGTTTCTGCGTGGATGTGTGGAACGCGTTCGATTTGTAACACGGATCGCACTTGCTCATAAAGTCTGGGCAGTTGTTCCAGCCTCGATATGGCCGATTGGAGTCGTTGTTGTAACGGTGCAAAATCCCGGGCGGTCAGGCTGTAGACGGCATTGCCTGCCAGTCCGGAGTAACGCAACGGATTCCAGGCCCATTCCTGAAGTGTGCCTTCCTGCCAGAGTGCATACTCGAGCCGGTGTTTCAGAATGGATCGATCAATTTCATCATCACGGGAAAGTTTGGCCGGATCCAGTGCATTCAATGCCGAAAGTGTTTTGCGCGTCAATGCAAGCCTTTCGGCGCGCCCTTCTGCGCTGACGTCATCTACGAGTGCATCAAAGCGATGATCCCCACGAAAGGTTGCAGATATCGGAGAGAGACGTGCTGAATCGTCAAAATACTTTTGCACCAGAGCGTCCAAGGGGGATGGGTTGGATGATCGCGAGAGGATATTGCCCTGAGTATCCGCCTCTGCGGTGATCGCCAGGCATATCAGGATGATGAACAATGAACTGAGGCACTTGTATCGGTTCATGGTTATTTCAATAGATGAGCGGGGCGCGTTTTGTCGTGGTCGGTGATGACTTTCTGCAGCATGGAAAAGATGGTGTGATCCGACTCGGTGGCAACGTTTGCGGGGATGGGTTTCAGGTCAAACGGAACACGACTGTCGAGGAATTCAAAGGGCGCTTTTGATCCCTTGCGTCGAACGACATGGGATTTTGTGCGGGCGATGACCTGCGCTTTTTCCGGTTTACCGTCGCGTGAATACCAGAAGTAGGCCCATGGTTTGTTGCGTCCGGGACGTTCTTGCAGGGTTGTCCAAAGACTCACCCCGTGTTGAGGGTGATTTGACGGAAGTTGGACTCCGGTGACGTCACAGATCGTTGGCAGGACGTCGGTGAAATCCACCAGTTCGTCACTAACCGATCCCGGACGGATGTGGCCGGGGTAACTGACGATGAAGGGAACGCGTGTGCCGTTGTCGTTCATCTGCCCTTTGCCGCCGGGAATCTTCCTGCCCATCCAGTCGCTGACCACCGGTTCGTCCGTGCCGTTGTCGCCGGTAAAAATGATGATCGTGTTGTCCCGCAGTTTCAGTTCGTCGAGTTTTGCTGTGATGCGGCCGATGATCTTGTCCATGTGATGGTCCATGTCTGCAAAGTATTTGGCATCGCCTTTGTAGGTTTCGCTGCCCGGAGATGTTGCATCCCAATCTGGTGTTCCCGGTGTCGGGATAAAGGGGCAATGAGTCAGGATCATCGGGTAGTAGAGGAAGAAAGACTCATCCTTGTTTTCTTCGATGAAGTTCAGGGCAAAGTCTGCTGCGATATCGGGTCCGAACTCACCGTTGTTGTAGTCCTTGAACTCACCGTTGATTTCCATTCTCGGGTTGCTGAAACGGGTGTCATGAGGGGAACCTTTGCGCGTCCTTCCACGTAGATGCTGCCATAGACAGGATTGTTCGAAGCCAAAATGTTGGGGGCTGTCCAGCTCCTTGCCGAGTTGCCATTTTCCCACGATGCAGGTGCGGTAACCAGCTTCCTTCATGATGTGCCCAAACGTGGTCGCCTTCCGGTCAAGCAAACCGAATCGAATGTAGTTTCGCACATTGTAGATACCGGTCATGAGTTTCACCCTGCTCGGGGTGCACAGCGGGTTGGCAAAGGCGTTGGTGAATCGCATGCCGGTGGAGGCCAGGCGATCCAGGTTCGGAGTCTGATATTTGTCGGCTCCATTCACTCTCAGGCATTCATAGCCAAGATCATCGGCCATGATCATCACGACATTGGGTTTGGCTTCAAGGGAAGTGATGCACGAAATGGCGAGGTGACAGGCTACAATCAGCCACGAGCGTGTGTTGATGGTCATGCCCCTTTATAACGTTTTCCTTTGCCCGGGGTCAATCGTGCACGATGCGATGTTCGAATGATTTATCTTTTAGACAGGATGAACTGGATGAACAACCAACATAGTCCCAAGTCCTATGGATATTCCGCGCGTCGGGTGGGGATGGGAAATATTTGAATATTTGGAATGCGTGGTCGTCCGATTCTACATTACATGCATTTAGTGTGTAACCACTCTGACTCTGTCAGGGTCTATCTCGTTATCGATTTGGTGTCATGACCATGAAAATCAAATAGATCTGGAACAATCTATCAGGCTTCATGAGACATCAACAGGGGGCATCCGAGAGGGTGCCTCCATTTTTGTTTTTACCCAATCAATTGCAACCCGGCTTTCAGATGCTGTCTGGCTTGCCAAAGGTTTTGGATCAGAAGGACTTTGCTTTCTTTGTCTGCTTCGATTCCCAATTGTCCCAATTCCCAGTTCAAATGGGGGAATAAAGTGTTCAGGGCCAGTTCGATGCGGATGATCGGCATCAGCAGACGAAGACGGACTGCCAGGATGGGATCCTTTTGGGGAATCGCATCTATTTCATCTAGAAATCCATCCAGGAAGTCCAATTTGGCATTAAAATCCGGTTGAGCGAAGATGCGCGCAATGACGCAGGCCGGGTCGCCCCATCTTGCCTGATCAAAATCACAGAAAGAAATTTCGTGTTCCGGGGTGATAATCGTGTTGTGGAACGTGAATTCTCCCGGAGAAATGATGGCATGATCCTCTTCAAGTTCCTTTTCCGGATCCAGGCCGCTGGTTTCGCAGGATGAGAGGAAATGTCCAATGACTTTCTGCCATCCAGGGACCAGTTCATCTTCCCAGAAAGAAACAAGGGGCTGCACATCCCGGAGTTCCTCAGGCACCCCTTGGAGCATCAGGTTGTTGATGACATCCAGTAACCCGGACATCGAGTGTTCACGGGGTGGGATACCGGGAAAATGGGCTGCTTCAGGCAGACTGCGATGCTGGTTGATGGAGGCAAGAAAGTGGCCTGCTGCAATGGTGCGCGGGAGGTTGACCTCGTCTGGTCGTATGGCTCGGCCGTGGAGCAGGCTGAAGACTGCGATGCGATTGGAAATATCCCAACTCAATGCAAACGGGTTTTCATGAATATCCGCCGCTTTGAGAAATTCGTAGAAGTGGCGTTCCGTGTCGAAGGGATCGGCTTCGTGAGGAGGGGACAGGGGATACCACTTCAGGGCGTAGTCCAGCCCTTCGTGGTGAAGTTTGAAGGTGCGCTTCAGTTGACTGCCCGGCACGGGGGAGATCAGGGGATCTCCCCCTACGCCGAGCGCGTTCAACAAAGGTGTTGCCAGTTCACGAATCGTTTCCGGGTCCATGCTGCGGCCAACATGCGACCCATGAACCGGTTCGTCAAGGCGCTACCACGCGGAAGTAGGCTTCGCTTTGGTCGGCGGTGACCGTGTGGGAACTGCCCGTGGTGTCCACATTGGACCAGGGACCGTTCACGGTCGCGCTCTGTTGCAGGACTCCTCCATCACCCTCCCAGCTCAGCGTGACCTGTGTGCCGTCAGCAGCGATGCCCAGCTCAACTTCCACGGGATCCTGGGAAATAGTAGCCGGAACAAACATGATGTAGTTCAAGTCCACATTGCCATCGGCATTGATGGCGGTCAGGCGCAGGGTCTGTTCGCCACCGTATTCCATGACGAGGTCACGACCGTTCGCGTCTTTCAATGGGAAGAATTTGTAGCCGCCGCCTGTGCCAGTGACGTTGAATTGCCCGATGGCCGTTGCTGTTTGATTGGCGCTGGTGGGATTGTTGACCGATCCCAGGCCGATGGTCTGTTCGCCGCGACCGCGTGCTCTCAACAGCACCTGATAGGTGCCTTGCGGGATGTCTCGGGTGTAGTTGTACCATTCATCTGTGTTGACACGTTCGACGTCGAAGTCGCGCACGTTGTCTCCTTCATCGGTGAATTTGGTTCGCAGCGAGTCGCCGGATACCCAGGTGTCCACCAGTTCATCCTTGAACGAACCGGGACCGAAACGGAAGCCATTGTCCAGAAAGGCCTGGAAATCGGCATCGGCATCGGTGGGACGGTCATCGGCGAAATCGTCATTGGCGTCCACGCCGATTTCACTGACACGATCAAAATAGCAGTTCGCTGCCGAACCACCCGGGGTGTCGCAGGGAACAGGATTGGCGAAGAACTCGCCGCCGCCGAAGTTGAAGTCCTCTGCTTCGATGGAGTAATTGTCCAATGAGATGGTGTCGAATGAAAAATCGAAGGAGTAGCTGCGGCCTTCGCTGTCAGTTGCGCCGATCTTGCCGGTGTAAACCTTGTTCTTTTCCAGTCCGGCAAAACTGCCGGTCCAGCCCGTTTCAGAACCATCGATGGTGGCGTTTGCAATCACGCTTTTACCATTGAGTTGAAGGGTGATATCGGACTTGGCCACGGTTGCGTCTCCCTGTGGTGTGACACTGAATTCGATCGGCGAGTCTTCGGATACCAGTTCGGCACCTTCGATGTTGTTGGTGATTTCAACAGAAGGGGGGCCATCCACATCCCGGCCGGCAGCCAGTTCCTGGATTTCTTCCACGCTCAGGGCGCGGCTGTAGATCCGCACTTCGTCCACACGCCCGGTCATCAGGCGAGCGGCATCGATATTTGGGAAGTAACCGCCACCAATGGTGACCGGCACAGCTCCCTGATCGGGATCGATCAAGGTTTCCACCGGGTTGCCAACGCCTCCATTTTTGTTTTCCAACACGCCGTCGATGTAGTGATCCACATCGCCTATCGCGGCAAAGATGCCGTCCTCATTGGCATCGACATCAGGATCAAAGACAGAAATGAAGTGGTGCCATTCACCGTCATTGACCGAAATGGTATTACCGAAGTTGTTACCGCCCTGGTTTTCTGTGCGGAGGAATTGTTGCACATTGCCATCGGCATCCGTGCCGCCGTTGAATTTGAAGTGCCAGCGTTGACGACCGGAATGGACGCCCCAGCCCATGATGGCTCCGACGGCGCTGGAGTTGGCCGCCTGCCAATCGGTTTTGACCCACATGGAGATGGTGCGCGGGTTGGCATCGCCGATCCCGTAATATTCGTGCGGCGAGGCCAGCATGTAGGAGCTGTCGAATTTGACAGAACCGCCGAACTTACCGCCGGACCAGTCGATCATGGCGCCGGGGAAGATGTTTTCTTCAGGTACTGCTTCACGGTCATTGCCGGAAGCATCATTGGCCACATTGCCGGAGCCTTCATCGAAGCTCCAGTAGACTTCCAGGCCGTCCCTTAGATTTTGGGACCTCGCGGTGGGTATAGCCATGATTGCGCTCAGCGCAACCGTCGTCATGGCAAGCGGAAAAACATGCAGTTTTTTCATAATACTATGGTTTTGGAAACATCCGGATTATGAAAACCATGATTGCTTTCGGCAAGCTCAAACAAAAGTCACCAGCGGAAAAACTGATAGACAAGGGTGAAGCGTCTCAGTTTGATTTGACTCCTTTGCTCTTAAAGGGATAATGCTGACATGAATCCGCTGGAGAAACGCATTGAGCAGTTGGAAAAAAGAGTGGAACAACTGGAAGCCCAACTGGCCGCTGGGAAAGCTTATTCCGACCCTGATGTTTCTCGTTCCAGAAGCCGGCATCATGCCCGCCACCCCTTCGATCCTGAGAGGGCAATCCGGCGTGCCCGGCAGCAGAATTCGTTGTGGTTGGTGCAGGGATTGCGGGTTGTTGGATTGACGGTTTTACTATGCTTTTTGTGCTGGGGCGGAGTAGTCATGTTTGAGTATGCAGAGGATTATTTCAAACACCAGTCTCCCACAGTACTACTACATCCTCAAAATACCCAGCCTTGATGATTTGAGCCACAGGCTGCATCCGTTTTTTTATAAACTCACCCGGCTTTCTCAAGCCATGGCCGTAGTGTCTTCTTCAGATCCGGAAGGTCGCGCGATTCCGGGCTGAAGAAATCTGTTTCCAGAGAACGCAAGGTCGCTGCCAACTGTTCGCTATCTTCTTCGGAGAGGGCCGATTCTTTCTTTATCTTTTTGAGTAAGCCAATAGCTGTGAACGGGGTCAAGGGATCCGGCATGGCCAGTTCGCTGGACATTGTTTCGGGTTGAGTGGCATTGCCGGTGCGATAGAGCGCATAGCCCGCCGCGCCAACCACCAGAAGAATCAGAACCATCCATTGCCAACCGGAGGAGGCCTTGCCGTAGCTGGCCATCAGGATGATCTCAGGTCCGACACTCGCCAGGTCCGCATCCTGATAACGTTGGTAAATGACTTCCTTGGTCTCCGTTTTGGGAGTGGGAAAAGCGAATGTTTTGGGGCGTTCCGTCAGTTCGGGACGTGCTTTCATGCGGATCATCCATTGGCGTTCGGCAATGGGGGACAGATCTTCACTTTCCTGGTCAATGGTGGAAACAGCAACTCCCTGATCATCGGTCGATTCGATTTCGAATCCACCTTGTTTGAATGATACCAAGGTGCTCAAATCTGGAATCAGCCCATGCGCGACTGCTTTGATTTCTAGCACGAGGACACCTTCATCCGCCCGACGTTCATCGAGCATCTGAGTGAGGGTCAGGTCTCGATAGGGGCGTTCTTCGGCTTTTGTCTTGGATGCGTCAATGGCCAGTTTGGGGGATTCCACCGGGAGCACGACATACCCGGATGTATCCATGAAATCGAAATCCATCTGCAGACTGGGGATCATGTCCACTTCCGGTCCCAGCGGTTTCAGCAACAGGTAGGCATAGGGCGTGCGTCGCCAGCCGGGTTCCATGTCTCCAATAGACTGGGTCTTATCACTGTGAAACGTCACCGACAGCACTTCGAATTGTTCTTTCAACGCTTCGCGGGCTGCCTCTTCAAAATCATCGCGGTAATTCACCGTCGGGCGGCCGTAGTTGTAGTAATAACCAACGTTGTTCTGGTTTTGCAGGTACTTTGCGAAACCTCCTGATTCACGTTCCACTTCCTTGGTGTGCCGGATATCCACGAAAAGTCCAAACGGTTCCTCATGGCCTACGTTTGCGGATCCGTCGATTCGGGCGGCGAGTTGAATTTCGGTGACCAGGTCATTGTAGTAATCATACAGTTTCTTTGCCTCGCGCGCTTTCTCATGTTCGCCCACAATGGAAAGTCCCGCTTTCAGGTATCGGTGTTTCAATTCGGCTTTCAAAGCGGTGATGCGTGTGGAAAGGGAGTTGGCAAACCTCGCGAGATGACGTTCGGCAGTAGGTCCCGGAAGTCCGAGCAACGCCTCTTTGATCAATGGCGCTTGTTTGAGGTCCGGTTGATGGAAGTCCCGCAGGCCGCCCAGATCCGTTGCTCCCAGGCTGGCGTAAAACCAGAATTCGTATATCTCGGAGCTTTCTTTGTCCTGGGGCAGTTCCTCGACCTGACTTTTGTAAAGTGAAGCGGCTTTCGCAAACGCTTCGAATGCTGCAGCACGTCGGGAGCTGAATTGCGAATCCTTGGTCAGTTCGTAGCGATACGTGTTCTCATCAAAAAGGATGCAAGCCTGAGCCAGATGCAAGGCCCAGCTTTCAGGATACTTGACGAGACCTTTTTCCAGCACGGTGTTGGCCACGTCATAACCCCTGAATACTTCGGCCTGGATCTCCTTGTCCTTGCGTTGGGTTTGATTGCTTTTCTGCACATCGGGTTGTCGCCAGATGGTGGCGAGGTTGGAACGCATGGTCTGGATCATTCCGGCCAGGGTTTCGGGTTTCAATGTGTCGGAATTCCCAAAGACCTGTTCGATATCTTCCAGTTTGTAAACCTCGGCGACGCTATGGCAAGTGGTGAATGCTTTGGCCAGCAGGGATTCATCAACCGGCTCAATGTCCAATTCGCGCAATCGGTCAATCCATGTCGTGAGTTCGGCCAGGTTTCTGACCTGTTTGGATCGCGTGAGCGGTATGCCTTCCGCTGTGCGGTTGTATCCGTAAATATACATGTAGGTGCTGCGGCGATTCCGCTCGGTGTTCGGGTCATGGTTTTCCGTCCAGATCCTCACAAATTCATTGGCCAGTTCATGTGCTTCGTCCGGATGACTCCCCGCGAGTTTTTCAATGTAGGGGAAGGCTTGTTCTTCCTCCTTCACTTTCAAATGAAGCTTGGCCAACAGTTCCATGAACTTGGGTTGAAGGTTGGTTTTGACCGACGAGAGCCACGATTCCTTTGGTTGAAATTTCAAGATGTCACCGGTGGAAATGGGCTCCGGTTGATTGGGGTTGCGCGGGCGATTGTTGAAAGAGTTGCTGTAAAACATGTTGCCATACATGTCCCATTGCATGGATGGGAAACGGCTCTGGGTTTGATCGTTTTGATAGGTGTATTCCGCTTCGGTGAGCCAGTTCAAGGCCATGAGATTCAGTGTTTCCGCCCAGGGCATGGTTTGATCCTGATTGTGCTCCAGCAGGGATTCGACCGCACGGTGTTGGATTTCCAATTGTTTCAGGCGTGCGGACGCGCTTCGGTTGGCGCGTTGTTGAGCGCTGGATGCGCCTGTGGTTGTGACGATTTCGAGTCCCGCCGCCGGATTCTCGCCAAACACCTGCTCAAGCCATGTCTCGGCAAGCTCTTTGTCTATTTGTGAAGTGAGTTGAAGGGCGCGATTCAGGGCTTGTTCTTTTTCAGATGTTTCAATGTCGTCCAAAGCCAGGGCCATCTGGGTCACTTCCCAGGCTTTCACCAGCCAGTCGTCGTCCGGTTTCTTGGCATGGTGGTCCAGATAACCAACGGCAATGAGATTTAAACTTTCCGCATCCTTTGCCTCGACAGCTTCTTCGGGTGTGATCAGGAATTCCAGTGATTCGGCCCTTTTGCCTGCGCCTCCCAATAGTCTGGCAGCCAGGATGCGTCGGTCTTTTTCCTGGCCTCCCAGGCTTCGTGTTCCTTGTCGCAGTGTTTCCAGAATGGAGTTCAGGTCGTATCCCTCTGCCAGGATTTTTGACAGGAATCCACTCAGCATGCCTACATGGGACGCCGCCAATTTACCCGGGAATGCATCCGCCAATCCAAACAAATCCGTCGGTGACATCACATGGCTTTCCCGGCGTTGCTGATTGGGGGGAATGGGTTGGTTGGGTGGCATACCCGCCGGCCTGGAGAGGCTTTGAGTCAAATGCCGCCAGGTCTGGTCGACATGATTCGTGGGGATGGAAGTGAAAAAGCCGCGGATGGCCTCCCAATGCCCAAGGGTGACGTCTTTTTGAAAACTTTTTAGTTCCTGGTCGAGACGTTGATTGATTTCTGCAGTGAGTCTGGCTGTCTTTTGGGCATCTGTCTCTTCGGGGGAGGGAGTATCATCGTTTTCCTTCGTTGCCGATTTGGACTCTTCTGTTTTTTTGTTGACCTGATTGGAGCTGGCCAGCTCCTTGAGGATGGTGGATCCGCGTCGATCAAAAGTCAGCTTTGTAAATTTTTGAAGACGAAGCTGGTTTTCGTCGGGTGCGGGAGGAGGGGTTGAACCATTGGCGTTTGCACCCGCGGGGGGCGGCGCGTTGGGAGTTGCCGGAACGGAGGTGGTTATGCCAGTCATCGCTTTCAGGCTCTCAAGGTCCGGCGGTAAGGACGGAACGACCCTGACTGCGCCGCTGGAAGAGCGGATGATGGCTGTTTGCGCCGGGAGGGAAGCCGTCATGGCTACGAAACACACTGCTCCCAGGATGATGATCCAGGATTTTGACATATTGCCCTGTTTATTTGAATGTTGGTTCAGGAACCTTGCCCGTCCGGAGGTGGTCCGGAACCGGCACTACGGCTGTCTTGAGGTGGTTGACCTTTATTACCTTTACCATTACCCGAGCTTCGGCCGCGACCGCGGCCACTTCCACAGCCCTGTCATTGGCTGGGAAGGGGGAGTCCTTGCAGATCCCCCAGATCCATTCGGGCCAGGCGTATGGTTGATTCCAGGTCTTTTTGATGCAGGAGAGCCAGTTCAGGTCGCTTGTCTTCGGAGGCCGATTCGGCCAGAAGTTTGTAGTGTTGGCGGGCAGATTCAATGTGCGGTTCCCATTCCTCACGACCGAGCCCTTCCAATCGCATCAGCCAGGTGAGGTAGAATTCCGAGCTGGCCAATGACTGGCGCACGTCGTTTTTAAATGCTCCTGCAACCGAGGTATCCTGAGCAATCTCATCCATCAAACCGACGAGCGCCTCGCGGGCATTGGGTAATTGCGAAGCCATCATCTGGGCTTTCGCCTTTTCCAAAGTCACCTTGCGGCGCATCTCGACATCATCCTCGGGAAGTGTCTGCAGTGTCTGATCGCACAGCTCGATTGTTTTCGTCCAATCCTCTTGGTCGGAATAATGATTGGCCGCCTGGACCATCAGGCCCACTTCATCCATCACAAGTCCCCGTTGCCCCGGTCCGTAATGGTAGGCGACCGCCAGCGCTGGCAATACCAGCCATAGAGATAAAATCCATTTTTTCATGGCAGTGTGTTTTCTGGGTTACCTTTAAGTTGTCCATAGCCTATTGTTTGCGGAAAGAAATGCAACGACTGATTTGCTTCATTTCTTTTTCGTGGGCACGATCCAGAGCGGTGGGATTCCGGTTCATTTTGGATGGGATGTGCTGCTGCACGTCCGCAGGCGCGATCGTTAACGCCACGGGCATTCGAAGATTTTCAGCGCGCTCGCGGCCCCGCGGCAGCGGGGCCCTACCCGAGGGCGATAGCACTTGGGGGTATGTCCCTCGCAGCAATAGGCTTTAAACAGCTGCCACTGCCTTGCTGGTGCGGAGGGTACCGTCTGTGAGGATGCGGGCCCGTAGTCCGCCATGGTTCTTCAGCGCCTCTTCGGCACCCGGTCCGAAACCTTGATCCATCCAGTAGCAGGGGCTGCTTTCCTCAACGCCTTCAAAGCGGATGCCCTGGACCTCGAAGGTTTTTCCAATCAAGGAATTGAGATCCACTCCGCGAGTCAGAACATTTCTGCGAAAAGCGGAAGGAGGTTTGTCGAACACGTCCAGTTCGGCTTGAAGTCGCTCATAGACTTCCATCTCGAAGAAGGTGATTTGTCCTTTGTAATTTTCTTTGTGATCGAAGTAGCGGTCTCCTACCAGTCCACTTCCTGCCTTGCATTCGATTTCCCCGACTTCCTTGATTGGGTGAGTTCCCGGTGGTTTGCCGTGGTGACCGACAAAGTTGTGGCCTTCCGAGATGTAAATATGCTCGATCCGAAATTCTGGTTGAGATGTGTCCTGCATGAATGTTCCCTATCCAACCTACCAGTAGTCGGGAAGATCCGAAAGGGTTTCCTTCAGGATTTCATAGATGGCTTTGCGTGATTCAACCGTCAGTTTCGAAAACTCAGGTTGATTGTTCTCCCCGGTGAGGATTTTCCAAAGCTTCATGTAGATCTCATCCTTAAGCTTTTTGGGTAATGACTGGAATGCTTCGCTGTAGATGAGGAAACTGCATGGATTTTCGAATAGCCTTGTCTCCAGATTGAATTCCCTCAGGGATCTGCCTTTGGAATCTTTCGGGCCCTTCTCGGCGAATACCTTTGCGTAAGCGGATGAAGCTCCGACTTTATCGGTGAGAGGCGCTTCATCGACGAACAGCAGGTAGCGTAAAAAGGCGTCCACCTTGTGCTTGAGATATCTCAAGTGGCCGTAGGCATTGAGCATGAGTTGGGATTCGTATTGCATGCGGGTAATGAAGTTGTGCATGTGTCCCTGATGCTCGAGCACCATCAACGCCACAATATCGCTGGTTCCATGTGGGTAGGGGCTGATGTTGAAAAACTCTTTCAACTCCTCCATGTTGCCGCGAAAATTGGGTGTTTCCTTCTGTTTCTCGAAAGCCGCTTTTCCAAAAAGATTGCCTCGATGCAGTTGCTTGCCGTGTTGTCCCGTCACAAACCAGCCTCCCCAACGATCTTCAAAGGGGGTCCGGTGATTCACCTGGCTGGTGCCTGTGATCAGATCAACCACTCCGATTTCATCGGTTTCAAAAGACCTGACCAAATGTCCCGGCACGCCCATGGTTTTTGACGAGGCATGGCACTCGAGGCACTGGTCGGTTCGGACGAATTTGGGTTTTTTGTTCGGATCCTGTTCCAAGGTGTAAAAAACACCTCCAAGTTCTTTGTCGACGGCGGTGATTTCGAGCAGGTCCGATCCCTGAACAAAGCCGATGTAGGAGTTTTCATCGAAATACAGGGCTCTGGGAGTCGAAGGTGAAATTTTATGGCGTTGGAAGGATGTTTTGGAAAAGACCAGAACCTGTGATTCGGTTGAAATGCCCAGGTTTTCCAATAAAGAAATCAGGTAACCCTGACCGTCGTTTTTGAATTCAAGCTTGACCTCTCCCCGGTCGATGGCTTCCTGCAACCTCGCCACAAGGCTGGTGTCCTGTTGTTCACCGTAACCGATGGTGTCCTCTTCGAACGGCATCATGTGGGTAGCCCCCTGGAAATCGTCATTTCCCAGAGATGTGCCGATACCGGCTGCCGCGAAAATGATGGCGCAGATGATGTATGAGGATTGTCTGAAAGGAGAAAGCAATGAAGTGATCATGACCATTGGCAGTGTTTTAACTTTGGAGCACGTTGGGCACCATTCAACGTAGCCGGATTCACTTCCGCCAAACGAATTTTGCTTCCATTTAGGCATTTTTTGTTAAATCACTTTAAAAAGTCCTTTTATTCAGTCGTTGTTTGTTTGGGGGGGATGTGCTGGCCCGGATGACAAGTTCTGCTGGTATCACGATCGATTGTGGGGATTCTCCTTTCAACAAAGATTCCATGAGGTCCATGGCCGCTTCTCCTTGTCGCATTTTGGGTTGGCGGACAGTGGTCAATGGGACTTGGAAATGTTCGCTGGTCAGGATGTTGCCAAATCCCACGATGGACATTTCCTGAGGAACACGGATGCCTTGTTGGATCAGGTGGCCTGCCGCACCGATGGCCACCAGATCGTTGACGGCCTGGATGGCGGTTGCCTGGGAGTTTTCGGCCAGCATTTTTGCGGCGGTGTTGGCACCTTCTTCAATCGTGCCTCCCGCCATGAATACCAGTTGGTCGTCCCAGGGTATATGTGCTTCCGCCAGTGCCAGCCGGTAGCCTTCCAAACGATCTTTTCCCCACGGAGCTGCCAATGGTCCGGAGAAAAAGGCAATGCGACGATGTCCCAGCTGGATCAAATGTTTGGTCGCCTCCATGGTGGCGTGGAGGCTGTCCGTTTCCACATTGGCAAACTCTTCACAAAAAGGTGCTCGATGTCCCAGGACGACACAGGGCGTGCCATGTTTTTTGATTTCCTGGTAAATGGGGGCTTGTCCTTCCAGTCGATACACCGGCGACACAAACAATCCGTCCACGCGTCTGGCCAGGAAACGTTTGATACTGGTGGCTTCGCGTTGCGGATCATTGAGCGAATGCGCAAACAGGATGTCATAACCGGCACGATGGGCGCGCTCCTCGATGGCCATCATGACGCGGGCGTAAATGGGGTTGGTGGCAGCTGAAATCACCAGACCGAGCAGACGGGTTTTTCGGCTCCTCAAGCCGCGTGCCGTGACGTCGGGAACGTATCCCAATTCATCAGCCAGTTTTCGAATGCGTTCCTTGGTGGCGACGGAAATATCCGGTGCATCCCGCATCACTTTGGATACGGTCATGACCGAAACATTACCCTCTTTGGCTATGTCCTTCAGTCGAATCATGTTGTTGGTTGTACTTGGTTGTTGTTGGTCGCTCCCTACTCCTGGCACCCATCTTACCGCAGTGTCGTGAACGACACAATGCCTTCCATTATAATATGGAAACAATTTTTCTGACGACGGGTGGCCGGATTTTATTCTTTTTTCTTTGAAGCAAGCCATTTAATGGCTGCCTGCACGATGATTTCATGTGTGCCGTCGAACACGGTGATTCTGGTTTTTCCAGATGTGCGGCGGAGCAGGGGTTGCTTCTCGCCATAGGATGGATCTTGTTGAATGGCTGCTCTTAATGATTCCGGAATGGCTTTGTTTTGTTCCATTTGGTGGATGGATTTCTCGGTGAATTGCTTGTCTTGGGAGGCCAGTATATTGAATGCCCTGAGAGAATGCCCCACTGGAACACTGCCTGTGTGGCCATCCATGATTCCTGTATTGATGTCGAGATTTACCGGACGCGCATGTTCCAAAAAGGAAATGGGGGATCGGTTCAAGTATTGAAAGTTAATCGCTGCATTGTCGCCCGGCGCCCCTCCGCAGGAGGCTTCAATCATGGCGGTATAGCGGAGTTTGCGTTCCGCCGTTTCGCGGTGCCAGTGTCTCAAGTCAGATATCGGCACCCATGCGGAAACCGCCGCCCAAACATCCGGAGCCTTGGCGGCCATCATCAAGGATGCCATCCCTCCTCCCGAGGCGCCCACCAGATAGATGCGTTGGGGATCAACTTTGGCGATGGACCGAGCGTAAGTCACCGCATCAAGGATATCACTGACCACCAGATCCGAACAGGTGGCTGCCGGACGTTGGTTCACGCCTCGAAAGTCCGGGTGAATGAAATGCCAATCCCGCTCATTCGCTTCGCTCAGGTAATCGATTCCGCTGGATTGCTTGAAATCACCCGACCAGCTATGAAGGGCGACCAACAGCGGGCGGGAAGTTTCCGAGGCCCTCGCTTCGTGCCAGATGGCTTTTTGAAGTGCACCGTCGAATGAGGAGGGGATCTGCACTTGAACCGTCCCGGGGGTTTCTTGCCATGGTTCAGGTGGGACAGGAGACGGACCATTCAGGGCGAGTGTGGTGTCAATAGCCTGTTGAACCTCTGACGATGAAGGGAGTCCGGAATGTGTCAGACCCGCAAGTCCGACAGTGAATTGAATAAAAGTCTTTTTGAACTGGGGGCGCGTACCGGGGCCACGTCCGAAGCCGAAAACGCACATGCCGTCACTGGATGCAATGCTTCCCCCGTTTTGCGCTCCCAGGTACCAGAACGTATCCGGCAAGTCATCCTGCTGGTGCTGGTGGATGAACAAGAGTTTCGAATCGTTTGCATCCCCGAAAAACACCCTTTGCCATTGCCCGAAGTGTTGTTGTTTTGATTTGGGGATGGTTTGTGAAGGGGCATTTCGATCCGTTCCCCAGTATTGTTGATCGGGTTTGAATCGGCCGGCGATGGTCCCTTCATAAAGAAACCACCAGGCATGCTCAGGATCGATCTTTTCCATGGTCATGGTGGCTGATTGATCATGAAAAGACCAGGACCAGGCCCATTTCCCCGAGCGACTGGTTGTTCGGATAGCCTGATGCCCCACCTTCAACGAAGTGCAGCGATCAAACCCCGGATGTCCCGCCCCTGCATCCGGATTCTCCGAACCAAACACCAAATTGGGAAGTCCCCGATAACCGGCGGCTGCGGAGGCGGGGTATTGTGAGAGGGGATCTTTCTTAAACTGAATCCAGTCTTTTCCATCGCGATCCACTATTCTGGAAAACCCACCTCCGGCCTTGTCATAATACCAGTCGGCTTTCGAAGTATGGATCAGGAAGTGAGCACGATCCTGGTAGGTGGTTTCGCTGATTTCGACAGCCTCAGTTCGAGAAGAGAGTAGTGAGCCCCAGACGGCAATCATGCATATGATCTTGCTGGCTCGTAGCGTTGGTGTCATAGGCGAAGCAGGGTAGTTTTTTGTTCATGTATTTGCAAAAAACTTTTCCAAACAGATTGACGATAGCTTTCAAGATTCGGTTGATTCAAGATCCGGAAGCGACAGGTGGCATGGATTTTCTTTTCATTTCCCACTGAGTCTTTTAAGTTGGTCCCGAGTCCTGTTTTGCAGTGAAAACAGGCTTTGTAGTGGATCAAATGATGCGTTTTGGAGCTTCGTTTGCAGGAAAAACTCCGTGCATCATTTGTCTGATAACTAGTAACTTCAAAACTTTTGAGTTGCGTTTCAGGCTTGAAGCTGGCTCATTGCTGGTTTTATTTAGTCCCTCATGCCAACACGGAAAGGCACAAATCAGTCGCGTTCATTGAGCGAATCGCCGGATTTGTTTGATCTGAAAGAATATTTGGATCGAGCAAGTCGTGCGGTGGACCGTGCCTTAAACGCTTATCTGCCCAATGCCCGCATGAAACCGGCCACCATTCACCGAGCCATGCGTTACTCCATCTTTGCCGGTGGCAAGCGCATGCGACCCGCTTTGTGTCTGGCGGCTGCGGATGCATGTGGTGGTGCGTGGGAACCAGCCATGTCCTCGGCATGCGTGGTCGAGTGCATTCACACCTATTCTTTGATCCATGATGATTTGCCATCGATGGACAATGATGATCTCAGACGCGGGAAACCGACCAATCACAAGGTGTTCGGTGAGGCGATCGCGGTTTTGGCCGGGGATGCCTTGTTGACACACGCTTTTGAGATGGCGGCTGATTTTCAACCAACCAAACGTTATTCGCTCAAGGATGCCGTTCTGGAAGTGGTCAAAGCCTCGGGGTCCAAGGAGTTGATTGCCGGCCAGGTGGCCGATGCGGAAGCGGAAGGGCAGCAAATCACTCCGCAGCGGCTTAAATACATCCATGAATGCAAAACGGCTGCCTTGCTCATGTGTTCCGTCCGTTTGGGGGGGATGAGCGCGAATTGTACGCCGGCTCAACTGAAAGCGCTTTCTGAATTCGGCTACAATGTGGGCCTGGCTTTTCAAGTGATCGATGACATCCTCGATGTGACTCAGACCAGCGAGCACCTGGGGAAAACCGCGGGTAAGGATGAGGCTTCTCACAAGGCCACCTATCCTTCATTGATCGGATTGGATAAATCCCGCAAAATTGCCTCCAAATTGACCCAGAACGCATTCGATGCCCTGGCTCCATTCAAGGGGAAAGCCGTGGCCCTTCATGCCATCGCAGAATATCTTCTCAAGCGCACTCACTGATGGGCGGGTGCTTCTATTATTCCCGGGCATCATCCAAACCGGGTAAAAAATCAAAAAGGTAGATCCTATGATGCGGGGCTACAAGCGCGTCTACGGAGGTGCAGCAGCACAATCCCTGCCGTTCCGAATCCAGCTCTCTTTCGTCTCTTAACTGAATTCAAATTTGCTTTTCAGTCGAATTGAATCATATTGTAAGATGCTATTTTAGGGATGATAGCATCAATTGAATTGAATACAGGGTAACTCTTGACCATCGAACCTGTATGCAATGGGGTGCCTGAATCCTTGTTTTAGAGCATCTGAAGGTTCAAAAATAGAAAGTTAGTCTTGGTTTGGAAAGCAAAGCATTTGAATGATCTGCTTTACCGGTGCACAACTTGTGTTGCGGTTGGGTTTCGTGCGGCTCATTGTCGTGTGGCATGGGCTGCAGGCTTGGTTCTCTTAACCGTGTTGGCTCTTGCCAGTTGCAAATCCAAGCCAAAATCAGGGCCGGATCCAGCTTCTGCAACCGTTTCAAAGGACGAGACTGACCAGAAGGGGACAGAAGAATCTCAGGCTGCGGACGAGATTGTTCTGGAGGATACGATTTACAACAAAACCTACGACGCCGAGTTCAAAAAGATTTTTGAACTTGCCAACAAGGGACACTGGGAGGAGGCCGAAGTCATGGCTGGTGAGGTCTACAACCGGGAAAGCGCCAGTCCGGGCCCCATGGATCCATCGGTAGAACGCGTGTATCGCTGGGTGTCCAAACAGGCTCAAATTATCCGTGACCAAGCTCTGGAGGATAAAATCCGCCAGATAGACTCCAAGAATTCTGTTTTCAGTCCCACCATTAAATCACTCGTTACTGAACAGACCGACCGGGGGTTGCCTCCCCGAAAGGATCTGCGTGATGCCGTTCAGGAAATTGAAGCAACGCCATACGTTCCTGAAACCTATAACAAGACCAAAACCATTATACGGCGTAGCGAGATGTTTGACTTCAAGAGTCAGCAAGGCCGGATGGCGCGGGAATTGGACAAGCAAATATCCATCACCATGGATGACGTTGACCTGGAAACCATCATTTTTCAAATTGGTGATAAAGAAGAAATCAATTTTGTTGCCGATCGTTCACTTGCCGCTTTCAAACAGAAGTTGAGCATCAATTTTGACAACGTCAGGCTGGGGGAATTTCTTGATTATGTTTCACGCAATTTTGAACTTCAATTTCAAGTAGGTGACGATTTGATTTGGATTGTTGACGGCAAAGATGCCAGCAAGACCATTGAGGAAACCCGCATCTATCGACTGCGCAAAGGATTCATCCTGCCTGCCATTTTCGGCGCCGATGAAGTGACCAAAACAGAAACACGCGCCAAGGATGGCACGGTCACCACGGTTACCAAGCAGACAGCCAAAACCTTTGTGCGGGACGGAGCGGGTGGCGCTCCTTCCATTGAAAACGCCATCAAGAAATTTTTCAAAGGTTCCGATCACGAAATCGACTATGAACGCAATATCATTCTGGCCACCGGAACGCGTGAGCAATTGAACGTGCTGGAGCGGATCATTGAGGAATACGATCGGCATTTGCAGCAGGTGTTGATTGAAGCGCGTTTCATTACTGTTTCGGAAGCCGCGTTCCTTCAACTGGGGGCCCTCTGGGAAACGGGGCGCAACCCCGCGACTGAAGGTCGTTCTTCAGAGGATTTCCTGGGCTTTGGTCCGGAGAATGTCGGTCTTGGGATGCAGGAAACATTCACCAACATTCTTGATCGTGACAACCTGAGTGTGACCCTCACGGCGCTGGAACAGGAAGGAGAAACACAAACCTTGAGCGCCCCCAGACTGACTTTGGTGAACAATCTCCCCGCCACCATATCGGATGGGAAGGTGCAATATTATTACGAAGAATACACCATCACCCAAACGATCAACGAACGAAACATTGTTTCTTCCCTCGTTCCAAAGGGCAGTCCCAAACAGATCACTTCGGGCGTGACCCTGGATGTGCTCGCCAGTATTGGTGGGGATGGGCAGTCCATTTACCTGGCACTCAGCCCTGAGGTGAATCAGGACGTCGAACTGGTGCCTTTCGCGACCGTTTCGGATGCTTCCGGGAACAGTTTTGAAATTCGACTGCCTCAGTCCCGAACCCAATCCCTTGCCACGCGTGTCATTGTTCAGTCCGGTCAAACCGTGGTGATGGGGGGCGTGCTTGAAAGGGAGCAATCCACCTTTGTGGAAGCGGTGCCCATTCTGGGTAAGATCCCATTAATTGGTTCCGCTTTTCGCCGTCGTACTGAAATTGACAAACCCCGTTACCTGTTGATTTTCGTTACGGCGACCTTGTTGTCCGAAACCGGTGAATTCCTTCGTTTTGACGAGATCGCCGAAGGTGAACCTTTGTCCTTTCATACGCCTCGCTGAGCCTGGCCTCGATGCATATGATCACGGGGCTCAAACAACTCATTTGGCGCAATCGCCGGTGGATTGTCCTTGCCCCGGAAACAGACACAGCGCACGTGGTGGTCTTTGAGGAGACTTTTCGTGGCCCGGTGCTCCGTGATTCCCACCACTTTGATCTGGATGCGGATACAGGAGCGGGCGATACATCGGAGGACTCAACGGATTGGCAACGCTTCGTTGAACTCCACAAGGACGAGTCCTGGGTCATTCTGTTGCCTCATCAGGCGACCATTTCTCAGTGGATGTCTCTCAAAGTTACCGAATCTGACCAACTGGAAGACCGTCTTCAGGAGCAAACGGAACGTCTGGTCGGTTTGGGCGAGAGTCAGATAGTCATTGATTACGAGGAAATACCCTCTCATCAGACCGATAACGCCAACTATTGGATCACGTATTGCCAGGAAACTGAAATTCGGAAAATCATCAGGGATTTCGGTCTGTTTGACGTTGCTATTTGCGATGTGATCGGAAGTATGGATGCCTTTTTTGCAAGCAATCTTGCAGATGGGTGCATACAGGGTGAATGGATGCTGCTGGAGGTCTGTGAGGGCGGAACAGCAGTTGCTATTTTTGATGGGCAGTATCCGCAATATACCTCTTTTTTCCCGGTCGGAAACGGCATGGCACGAGAGCAGGGAGCGCGTACGTCCGGCCCCATTCGGATTGGTCCGGGCGGTACGAACGGTAATGATATTGCTCTGCAGCGCACCACCAATGGGATTCCAAAGATTGCCGAGGAATGGGCCAGGGATATTCAGCGCGCCTGGCAGGAGTATCGTGTTTCCATGCACAAGGAAAACCAGGTGCGAACCATTGATTGTCCCATTCTGTTGGTTGCAAACCCGGATTTGCAGGATGCCTGGGGTGAAGCTGCCCGGACCCTATTGCATTCGGATGTCATGGATGCATCCAAAGTGTGGGAGACTTCAGTTCCAAACCTGGTTGAGGGTGAGCGAAAACATTGGGGGGGGATGCTGACTGCCTATCGTCGAAACATTGAAGTTCCTTCCTTGCTACCCGAATCCGTCAAATGTTCCTGGAACGAAAAACAAATCAATCTCGTACTTCGGTCTGTGGCTTTTTTGAGCTGTGTGCTTGCCATTGTGGTCATGGGAGTGGCGGTTGTTCAAAAAACCATGCTGTGGCGGGCAAAATCGGAATTGATCGAAGCTGTGGACGGGATCGAAGGACGTTTTGATCAAAGCCTGCTTGTGTTGCAAGGTTTGAAGGAGGAATACAAGATGTTGCGCCCTCTCATCGAAGCCGAACAGAACACATTGGCGGCTTTGGATGTCCTTGGTGCGATGCAGGAGATTCGCACCAACCACCAGGGTTGGATGGTTTTGCTGGCCGATAAGGAATCCTATTACCGTGGCGATGAAATGGTCCGGACGAATCGAGCGGCCATGACCAATGCAGTCACGGCCTTTCCAACCAACCAGATTCCATTCCAGCGCGGTTTCATTGTGGAGACCGTGTTGAACTCCAGTGGAGAGTCCATGCGAAACGAACTCGAAGAAATAGTCCGTTTCCTGAAAGCAAGAGAATACCTTCAAAATGCCGACATTCTCCCGGGAGATACGCGTCGCATGCTGGTCGATTCGAATCTGGTGATTGCCGGAAAACATTTTGCCATCAGTTTGGAACTGCCGGTTTTGGATGCCGATGACCTGGTGACTGAGACTGCTTCCGGTGCACGTCATGTCGACCGCACCGTGACGCCCGTTTGGCGTACCTTGCAGCCGGATGTGAACAAACCGAGTGAGGAGAAGGAGATTCAACAGCCATGAAAGCCTTGTTCCAATCTCTGGTTTCCGATACCCGAACGCTCCTTTTGTGGTTGGTGTTGATCGTGCTGGGGTATTTCGTTGTGCTGATTCCGATTGATCAAAAAGTGAAATCCCTGAATCGACCGTTGGAGGAAGCATGGCAACGTTTAGGGGCCTCCATGAACACCAACCGTCTGGGTGCCACTCTGGATCTCCAAAACATGAACCAGATGGCTGCGGACATGGAGTCTCAATTCGCTCTTTTTACCGATGCCGAAGCCGAATTGATCAGCAGGGTGTTGCTCACCGAAACAGATCAAGCCAAAGTTTCCCAACCCTTTCAATTGGTTGAATTCGAAAATGCTCTTGTGACCTTGGAAGAACAGCTCAAACGGGAGGCCGGTGAGAAAAAAGTGACTTTGGAATCCGGTGTCTATGACGGATTACCGCACCATGATGTGTCGATCACGGAACCACAGTTGCTTTGGGCGGATCTTGCTTTTGCTCGTTACATGCTCACCTTGGCGATCGAGTGCCGACCCGTCAGGATTTTTGATTTTCAAACACTCATCAGAACATCCGATCCCGAAGCGGTCATAAGCGCTCAACATCGCTTGCACCAGTCCAGATTCCGCCTCAGGATGCAGGGAACCATGGAGGCTGCACATCGTTTTTTGCGCGCATTACCTTTGCGTGGATCCGAGGCGGAGGCGGCTGGATTGCCCGTTCCCTACTGGGAAAAACCGGCTCTGTTTCTGGAGGGTGTTCTCATCAAGAAAGCCGTTGCCCAACCATCGGACATGGTTGAATTACAGCTTGTCATCAACGGGTTTATTTACCAAAAAACCACGGAGAAAAACGATGGTGACGACTGAATCCAAACCAACATATGCGGCTTGGCCAAGGCACCGGTGGGTGTCCTTGGCGGTCATCGTGGCCGGATTGATTCTTGCCTTGCTTGCGGGGTGGCGACTGGGAGGGGATTTGCCTGAACTACAGCAAATCCGTTCCGAGGAGGCCAGAGTCGCAGAGCCCCTTTTTCATGCACTGTTGCATCGGCCGGATCTGGTCGATACCCATTCCGGAGTGGTGATGTCCGGTGAAAACAACCCGTTTTACACCGACCATTTCAAACCGCCCCCCAAACCAGCTCCCCCTCCCAAGCCGACGATGAAACAGGTCGAAGTCCTGTATCAGGGGTGGTTCGAGAGTTCCAAACATGTCGTTGAGGCTTTTGTGACCATTGATGGCAAGAAAGCATCGGCACAGCTTGACCAACCGTTAGGTCAGGATTTTACTTTATTGGAGATTCGTTCGGATTATCTCAAATTGAAAAGTAAAGATGATCAGGAACACCAAGTGCCGTTCAAGAAAGCCACCAAATTGAAAGTGCCCATCAAGTGACGCCAAACCATTCCACAGATAATCGTCATGCCGATGTGGCCGACATGCTCCTGGCGCGCGGACTGCTGACCGAGGAAGGACTTGAGAAGGCCCGCAGTCTTCAGTTGCACAGAAAGATGAGTTGTGCCAGAGCCATCCTGGAGTTGGGGTTGGCCGGGGAAGAGGATACCATTCGCGCACTCGCCGAATCGGAACACCTGGAATACCTGGGATTGGAGGATTACCAGCCGAACGATAAGCTGCTCAAATCCGTGCCCGTCAAGCTGGTCTTCCATTATCAATTACTGCCCGTTCGAGTTGAAGATGACCAAATCACTCTGGCTTTCAGTGATCTGCCCAGTTCCATTGAGCTTGGGAACCTGCGCTTGATCCTTGGAAAACGCATCCAGGTGGCATTGGCGATCCCCAGTCGATTGCAGTCTGAGATCAAGCGTTGTTTCGGGTTGGGAGCCGACACCGTTGAACAACTGCGGTCGGATAGCCAGATCCCCGATCTCGATCAGGAAATCGTCTATGATGTGGGCGCGCAAGGAAGGCTCAAACCCAAGGATGGAGCCATTTCCAAACTGGTCGACCAGATCCTGGATGAGGCGTTGAAACTACGCGCCACCGATATCCATATCGAACCCTATCGGGATGCCATTCGATTGCGATATCGTATTGACGGTATTCTCCAGAAAGTTCCCGTTCCCGAACAATTGAAACAACTTTACGGAGCGATCGTTTCGAGGCTCAAAGTGATGGCGGATTTGAACATCGCCGAAAAGAGGCTCCCACACGACGGACGCATCACCATGAGCACTCAAGGGGAGAAATTTGATTTGCGCGTGTCGGTGATCCCGACCAAACATGGTGAAACCATCTGCCTCCGCATTCTGGGCCGTGAAAGCCTTTTTATGGACCTGGGGCAACTCGGTATGGACCCGCAACAGGAAAAACTTTTTTCCAAGATGGTGCATTTGCCGCAGGGACTCATTCTCATCACGGGGCCGACCGGTTCAGGGAAAACCACCAGTCTTTACGCCGCTCTGGCACAGGCCAATGATGACGGTCGGAAAATCATTACCATCGAAGATCCGGTGGAATACCAGATGGAAGGCATTTCCCAGATCCAGACACGGGATGACATCGGGTTAACTTTTGCCAGTGGCTTGCGTTCCGTTTTGCGACATGATCCCGATGTCGTTCTGGTGGGAGAAATCCGTGATCAGGACACCGCCGAAATCGCCGTGCGAGCTGCTCAGACCGGGCATCTGGTGCTGTCCACTTTGCATGCCAATGACAGTATTGGTGTTTTATCCCGCCTGTTGGGGATGAATACGGACCCGCATTTGATCGGATCCTCACTGGTTGCTTCAGTCGCGCAACGACTTGCCCGCAGGATTTGCCCGAATTGCAGGGAGCAGGATGATGCCATCAGTCATGAGCTTCGAAAGGAAATGGCGGAGATCCTTGCCATTGAGCCTGATGAAGTGCAGGCATGGAAAGGGGTGGGATGCGACGAGTGCGCCCAATTGGGTTACCGGGGCCGCGTGGCCATCTATGAGTTCTTTTTGATGAACGACGAACTGGCCGAAGCCATCGCCCAGGGTATGACCGTCACCCGGCTCAAGGAGGCAGCGCGTCAATTTGGCTGGCGTTCTTTGAGGGAAAACGCCTTTTTGAAAATTCAACAGGGATCCATCGCACTGGAAGAACTCCGCAGAGTCACCTGGCGCATTCGTGGAGAAGAGGGATAGGTCTTATTCCAGATCAATTCGACGAATTGTTTGAGGCTGCTCAAAATGCCTGCACCATTTTGTGAATTTCATTGAGTCTGGCGGTGGCGGTTTTTCGAGTCAAGCGGGGGAATTTGCCGTTCATCATGACCCATTGACCGTTGCGCATGATCTTGAGTTTGTCGCGTTGGGTGGCGATCTCGGAAATGTTTTTGAGGAACGCTTTCCACTTCAGATCGCTGACCAGTATCAATCGTTCCACCGGATCCGGTAATGGACCGTATCGATCCCGGAGTTCGTTTTTGATGGTTTGAAGCGATTCGGTATTGTTGACTTCGGCAAATTTGCGGTAGAACTCGATGCGCTGCTGCGGTTCGGTGACATAATCCAAAGGGAGATAACAGGGTTCTTTGGGAGTGGTCTTGGCGGTGGTTTCTTCGAGTTCAACGTCCCCGTGCGTTTCAATGTAAACAGCCGTTTCTCGTGGTACGGATATTTCCAATTCGGGTTTCTTTTTCCGCCGATTCGGTGTGGGGTTGGCTTGAGTTGTGGTGTCCACTTCTCCGGGATTCATCATCAGAAAATCAAAATCGATTTTGACTTCAACCCGTGGCGGTATTTTTTCGCCGCGCAGGGAACTGATGCTTTGCTTGAGCAATTGGCAATAAAGGTCGAATCCAATGGCGGTGATATGTCCACTTTGCTGGGATCCCAGTAAATTGCCTGCGCCCCGGATTTCCAGATCCCGCATGGCGATTTTGAATCCGCTTCCCAGCTTGGAATACTGTTTCATCGCGCTGAGGCGCTTTCGGGCATCGGTCAGCACCCCTGCATGACGGGGTAACAGCAGGTAGGCGTACGCCTGGTGTTTGTAGCGTCCGACTCTTCCGCGTAACTGATATAATTCGCTCAAACCAAATCGATCCGCGCGGTCGATGATGATGGTGTTGGCGTTGGGGATGTCGATGCCGCTTTCAATGATCGTCGTTGAAACGAGAATGTCTGCTTCTCCATTGATGAAGGTGCGCATCACCGATTCCAGTTCGCGTGCCTCCATCTGTCCGTGTCCAACCACAATACGGGCGTCCGGGACAAGTTGTTGAATGCGTTGAGCCATCGTGTTGATGGTGCCGACCCGGTTGTGCAGGAAATAGACCTGGCCCTGTCGATTGAGTTCGCGGCGCAATGCGTTCTTGATCGCTTCTTCGTCGAAGGGAATCACGATGGTTTCCACTGGCAGCCGGTCCTGTGGTGGCGTTTCAATAGTGCTCATGTCACGGGCTCCCATCAACGCAAGATGCAGGGTACGTGGAATCGGCGTAGCGCTCAGAGTGAGCACATCGACGAGTTTGCGCATGAGCTTGAATTTCTCTTTCTGCGCCACGCCAAAGCGTTGTTCTTCATCAATGACGACCAATCCAAGGTCTTTGAATGTGACGTCTTTTTGGATCAGTTTGTGCGTGCCCACCACAATATCCACGGATCCTGTGGCAAGGTCCTGAATGATCTTGCGCGCTTGTTTCGGTTTTTGAAATCTCGACATCAATTCCACCCGCACCGGGTAGTCCGCCATGCGCTCGGTCAAGGTATTGTAATGTTGTTGTGCGAGGACGGTCGTAGGCACCAGGATGGCCACTTGCCTGCCATCCATGACCGCTTTGAATGCCGCTCGAATGGCGACTTCTGTTTTGCCGAACCCCACATCGCCACAGATCAGACGATCCATCGGTTTGGCGCGTTCCATGTCCCCTTTGGTGGCGTCAATGGCGCGGATTTGATCGTCCGTTTCTTCATATAAAAACGAGCTTTCGAATTCCCGTTGCCAGGTGGAATCGGGTTGAAACGAATGCCCCTCCTCAGAAGCGCGCGCCGCCTGTATTTGCAACAGTTCACCCGCCAGGTCACGAACCGCTTTTTCAGCCTGCGCCTTGGCACTGTTCCAGCGTTTGCCTCCCAACGTGTGAAGTTGTGGACGTCCTTTGCCGGCCCCAATGTATTTGCTGACCAGGTGCGCTTCGCTGACCGGAACATAGAGTTTGGGCGGTTCGTCACCAATGTTCTTGGCGGCGTATTCAATGACCAGATACTCGGGGCCGTTTTCATCGTTGCCCGGCGTGGCTGTCGAGCCGACGGGGGGGAGGCGTTGAAGTCCGATGTAGCGACCGATCCCATGCTGAAGATGAACCACGTAATCCCCGTCTTCGAGGTCCGCAAAATCGATCTGAAGGATGGATTTGGCCGCCGCCGCATGGGGCGATTTCAACCTGCGGGGGCGTTGCACTTTGTATCGACCAAAGATCTCGGCATCCGTCACCACAACGCATCCCAATTGATCCGCCACAAAGCCGCGCCCGAGACTTCCGGTCAGGAGAAGCAGTTGTCCGTGTTCGCCCGCCTTGTCACGAAACCCTGTTTCGTCCCAGATCTCCTGAAATCGCTGGCTCTCGCCTTCGTTGTTGCAGACGACCAACACGGCGTGCCCTTTCCGCAACCAACGGTGCATTTGTTCCAGAAAATCCATTCGCTGCTTTTCAACGATATGGGCCTCCGGACGATGGTCTCCCAATGGACGATACACTTCCATGGATTCCAGATCGGGATTCAATTCAATTCCCTGGTCGCTGGCGGTGGGGGCTGGAGTATCTTCCGGATCGCTCCATTCTGCATCCGCTTCCTTGAGTTCAATGCGCATCCACCCGGCCTTATCCAGCCGCGATTGCAAGCCATACCAATCCAGAAAGAACGGATCATCCTCTGGGATTTGGTTTTGATAATGCTCTGCCGCCTCTTGTAGCGCTGTGGGTTCTGCGTCGAAAAGGCAAGCTGACTTGGGGAGATAATCCAGTAAGTTGAAAAAATTCTGTTCCGAATCCGAGGATTCGGATTCCACTTGTCGCTTGATCAATCCCAATTCGCCTCCCGGAGGCAACTCCACCTCTGCGATACGATCGCGTGTGAGTTGTGTTTCTGGGTGGAAATAGCGGATGGATTCCAATTCATCACCAAAAAATTCCAAACGAACGGGCCACGGGCTGCTGAGCGGGAACACATCCAGGATGCCTCCACGCAGGGCAATTTCACCTTTTTGCGTGACTTTGGCTTCCGGCTCGTAAGCTTGGTCTTCGAGCCATTCCACCAGATCCAGTGGGTCCAGAATGTCCCCCACACGCAATGTTCGGAGGCGATCCTGAAGTGCGTCCGGCTCAAAGGTCCGCTGCATCAGCGCCTGAATCGTCGTGACGATCACAGGAGCTGGGGAATCCTGCGGATCAGCCTGCCATCTCAACAGGGCGGTGAGTGTTTCCAGGCGTTCGCTGATGACATCCGCATGGGGTAGTTTGGCTTCGTGAGGGAGATGTTCCCAGGCCGGATAGAAAAAGGGGCGCGAGGTGATCGTTTTTTGGGGAGCGTCCGAGAACCAGTCCAGCCAGGTTGCCAGGTCCTGGTGCATCGATTCCTGAAGTTTTAATCCGGATGTGATCAGCACAAGGGGCCGATCCGGAAACGTCGCCCGAAAACCGGCCACCAGGAAGGGCCAACTCGCCATGGGGGCAGGGATCCAACGCAGAAAAGGGAGTTGGCCGGGGTGGCGGATCATTTCATCCCACCAGGCAGCATCCTTCCACTCCTGATAAAGTGGGAGACTGCTGGATCCTGAATCTTGGCTCGATGTGCTCACGGACGCACTCATTCACTCCTTTAGTCGGGGATTCGTCAAGTCGTGGAATGCCTGGAATGGTATGTTTCTCGTGATAAACCCATCTGAATCGCTGATCCCTTCTTGTCAAGAAGGCCTGAAACCTTAACATGGGGGTTCGTGGCGAAGAAAAAGAATCATATCGGACTGATGATCCTGATGCTCATCGTGTTCGCAGCCTCGCGCTGGCCAGGGGCGATGCCGGTGAACTTCAGTGCTGCTTATGCGCTGGCGTTTTGTGCCGGTCTGTACTTCACGCCTCGTATGGCCTGGCTGCTGCCACTGGGGACGCTGGCCGTCACAGACCTGGCTCTGAATGCGTATTACGGTTATTGGCCGCAATGGTATCAATTGAGCAACTATCTGGGTTATGCGTGCCTCATAGGTCTGGGGCAATGGATGAGCAAAAAAGATCATTGGGCAAAACTGGTCGGTGGGGGACTTGTTGGTGCGTGTTTCTTTTACCTGTTGACCAACACGCTTGCCTGGTTGCTGAATCCTTTCGACAACAAAGAATACACGCGCGATCTGACGGGTTGGTTGCTGGCTCTGACCAAAGGAACAGGCGGATTTCCTCCAACCTGGATGTTTTTACGCAACACACTGCTCAGCGGGGGACTGTTTACGGGGTTGTTTGTCGGCGCGGCCAAATGGATCGAAGCCACTGAGGAAGCTGCAGAAACCGAACCGGAACCTGAGACTGAACCCGAGGAGAGCGATGTGGAGGAAGTTCCGGCTTAAGGAAATTTCCATGGCATGTTTAAAATAGGCGTCATTTCAGATACCCATGGATATTTGGATCCTTGCATTCAACGGATCTTTCAGGGCGTCGACCACATTCTCCATGCAGGTGACATCGGTTTTCCGTGGTTGTTGATGGACCTGGAACAAATCGCCCCAGTGACCGCCGTCCTTGGGAACACCGATTACGACCTTCCTGTTAGAGAAACCGAGGCGGTGGAACTCGCCGGGTTTAACATCCTGGTGCATCACATCGTCAGTTTGCCGACACCTGCTCACGCCATTCGAGAGCGGATCGAGCGCACAAGCCCGGACATCGTCGTGTTCGGTCACACGCATCGAGCTCATCGTGAAACATTGGGCAAAACGGTTTATTTGAACCCCGGATATGCTGGACGTGAAAAAATGGGGGTCAAACGCTCCGTGGCCATCATGGAATGCGATGGCAAGGACCTCGATGTGAAGTTCATTGATCTGGATGCCTAATGCGTCAAGGCATAATGAACAATGTTGATGCCCATGGGGTAGGAAAGAGGTTCAGAGAACCGGGAGAAGAACCAAGGGCTCGTGCCTTCTTCTTCCCATCCATCACTCAGATCAGTGTTGTGGCAGATCAAGACCATGATGCGTTCGTTGTCGTCCACGATAGCCAGGTAATCAGCAGGATAAGGGCCTTCGCCATAACGCTGAAGAATTTCATCTTCGTATGTTTCGTAAGCGCCTTGTCCCTTGTTGCGTTCAGCCGAATCCTGGCTGGGAACCTGAGGTTTGATGGTGAGTGGAAATACCGAGTTGAAAATGGGGTGTGAAAGGTCCAGTGAAATCGGTTGTCGATTGGGGAAAACTTTTTGCATTTCTCCAAGAAAATGTCGTTTCATGGTTTCACCCCAGAAATCGTCCACCATGAGAAATCCTCCGTTCAACAAGTATCGCTGCAATGACTTTGCCTCTTGTTCCCGGAAAACGAGACTGCGCGGATCAATCACAAATATGAAAGGGAAATCGTAAAGTCGATCATCCGTCAGGCTAACAGTTGCTCCGTCGGGATGCACAATCAAGGAGGTGAGTTGCTCCAGGCGATAGGAGAAATTATAATCAGCATTCGGGTAATCCACCCTCCATCCTCCACCTCGTCGACCAAAGCCTCCCCCCGTACCGTATTCGATCCTCACAAACGTGAAGATGTCATCTTGAAAAGATTCTTCCACATGCCATTCCGGAACACCCGCACGGGATGCTGGACCGGGTTGAGTAATGAGCCTTTCAGATCCACGCCCCCCCACGCCCGGTCCCTGGAGACTTTGCGCCCAACTGATGTCAAACATCAGGCAGACCCCCAGGAAGACCATCAAAGGCCAACAGTTGGATCGCATTCTTGCTGAAGGATTCATGTCATGTGTGCAGATTTACAGTGATGCCTTAAATCTGATCGACCCCACGGACCGTGTCAACCGGTAAAAATAATTTGGCCGGTAGCATCCCGCGACTGTGGGATCCCCGACGCGCCCCTTGTGGCATCCAAACCGACCATACCGTCCAAAGGAACCCCCAAGAGCATCCCCCAGGTAGATCGTGTCGTCCCCGACGCGCCCCTTGTGGCATCCAAACCGACCATACCGTCCAAAGGAACCCCCAAGTGCATCTCCTCAGGTAGATCGTGCCGTCCCCGCCAGCGAACCGACGCGGGTAAGGGCGAGCATATGCCGTGGGGTTTTCCGTTGTAAGGTGAAAAGCAGGGGAGGGAAGCCATGAGGGGACGCGTCGGGGACGACACGATCTACCTATGGCGTACAAGGGGGATCGCGGGCTGCCTGAAATGCGATCGCGTCGTCATTGTATTTAACATCCCGGAGTCATTTTCTGACTGATTGCTTCCGTTTTTTTGAGCATTTAATTAACAGCCAAAGTGTTTTCGACTTGATCGAGTGCTTGAATAGCGTATGTCAAGAGCATGCGTTTTTTGAATAATATGGCCTTTCATCTCCTTTTAATCCCGCCGTTCCGGGGCGGGAGATATGATGGGCTGTTTTGGCAAATACGTGCTATTTTGATGGCTGTCACATTTGGGATGTTCCTCTCCTTAGGGATGACGACCCATGCTGTCGCGGCAAAAAACCCCAACATCATCTTCATTATGGCCGATGATCTGGGGTTTGGAGACCTGGGGTGCTACGGTCAAAAGCAACTTGAGACCCCGAGATTGGATCAGATGGCCTCCGAAGGGATTCGTTTCACCCAATACTATGCCGGTAGCACAGTTTGTGCACCTTCGCGTTCGGTCTTGATGACCGGATTTCACACCGGGCACACGCGGATTCGTGGCAATGGATTGGTTCCGCTGGATTATGGTGATTTGACCGTTGCTGAAATGTTGAAACAGAAATCCTACGAAACTTGCGTGATCGGCAAATGGGGGCTCGGTGAAGCCGGTTCGACCGGACTTCCGAATCTTCAAGGCTTCGATGAATGGTTTGGATTTCTGAACCAGAAAGAAGCACATAATCATTATCCACAATACTTATGGCGCAATCAGGATCTGATGGGGATACCTCAAAATGCCAATGGACAGAAGGGACTTTACATTCATTACAAGTTTACGGATGTCGCCATGAATTTCATTCGCATGCCCCACAAGAATCCTTACTTTCTCTATCTCGCATACACGCTCCCTCACAAACGTGTCGAAGCGCCCACTACCAAACCTTACGCTGACAAAGACTGGCCGGAACCTCAGAAAATGCTCGCCGCCATGATCTATCGATTGGATCTCCATGTCGGCAAGATTCTGGACGCCCTGGACGAGACCGGTCAGGCTGAGAACACGATCGTATTTTTCTGCAGTGACAACGGGCCCCATAACCAGGAGGGTGTTGATCCGGATTTTTTCCAGTCCTCGGGGCCGTTTCGGGGTATTAAACGGGATCTATACGAAGGAGGGATTCGCTCGCCCATGATTGTCCGTTGGAAAGGACGCATTCAGCCTGGGCAGGTCAGTGATCAGGTATGGGCGGCCTGGGATGTGTTTCCGACTTTGAGCGAGTTGGCGGGATTAAAAGCTCCACGTGGATTGGACGGTGAATCCATGGTTGATGCGATCCTGGAAGGAAAGACAAAGGACCACGATCCACTGTATTGGGAATTTCACGAGGGCGGATTCCATCAGGCTGTTCGCATGGGGGATTGGAAAGGCATACGCCACGGGGTACGGGCGCCTCTTGAACTTTACAATTTGTCCAAAGATCCGGGCGAAAAACAAAATGTAGCCGATGATGAACACCGCATGGTGAGTCGGATGGAGAGTTTCCTGGAAACGGCTCGATCCCAATCCAATGAGTGGCCGGTTCAGTAAATCGAAGCTTCGTCTCATCCAGTCTGATAAAATCACATGATACGGTTTGCGATTGATAACAATCTAAAGGTCGACGAATTCCACAGTTTGCTGCTGCGTTCCGGGCTGGCTGAGCGGCGTCCTGTGGACAACCGGAGTCAGTTGCAGTCCATGCTGGAAAATGCCGACATGATCGTGACTGCCAGATGGGAAGACACTCTGGTGGGAGTTGCTCGTTCAGTGACCGATTTCGTGTATTGCTGTTATTTGTCCGATTTGGCCGTGGATCGCAAATTTCAATCGCAGGGTATTGGGGAACGACTGATGAATGAAACTCAGAAACACTTGCATCCGGATGCCACTTTGATTCTGCTCAGTGCTCCTGCCGCGACCCATTACTATCCCAAAAAAGGATTCAAATTGCATCCCGCGGCTTTCACTCGATCCGGGCGGACGGTTTTGGAATAGCCGGTCTGTCGTTCCATCTGGCGAATCCCATTGCCAGGAGATCGAGGGACACAGCCAGGAACGCGATCCACACGAGGTAACGATCCAAAGGAAGGCTTACATGATCTGAAGGAGCAATGCTTGCTTGGATCGTGCCCTCTTTGCCTGGAAACTCCGTGCTTGCCCGGATGATTCCCTCCGAATCCACCGCCTGGCTGATGCCGCAAGCTCCCACTCGGACAATGGGCACTCCGTATTCCGTCGAGCGCATGGGAGCGATTCTTGCGTGGAGTTGATGTTGTGATGCCCCCCAGTGTAATTCATCCAGAGTTGGAACCAAAATCATGGAGGCACCCTTGCGGATCAACCCGTCAACCACACGCGTGTAACTCAAATCATAGCAGATGCAGATCCCAACCGGTCCCCATGGTGATTGCCAAATGTCTTGTTCTTCTGCCGGAAGTCCGTCGTTGAAGAATTGAATGGGGACGGATTTGACCTGCTTGTGAATGATGTCACCATCCGGTGAGATGACGAAGGCGGTGTTGCAGTAGGTGTCGCCTGGCAGCGGTTGTGTTCCGCCTGCCACCAGGTGAACCCCATGTTTGTGGCACCAGTCCCGTAGTGGTTTGGGTGGTTCCCCCAAAAAAGAGTATTCGGCCAGGACGATCAATTCCGTATGCGGATGCAGGTTCATGAAAGCGTCCAATACTTCAATACTGGCCGGCGATCCGGGATCTTCCAGATGCAATCCTCCGATTTGGACAGTGTCGGTCGCGTCAGTAGGGGATGTTTGTTGATTGGACGCAGCAATCACCAGGACACCTGCCGTCAAGGTGGTCCCCATGGTCCAGACCACCCCTTTGGCTGGTTTAAAGAGCAGACTCAGGGAAGCGATCAACAGGCAGCCTGCACTCAGCCCATAGACACCCAAGCACCCGATCCAACTCATCACTGGAGATGTGGAAAACGCCATGCCGGGAGTGGCCCAGGTGAATCTGAGGTAATAAAGCTCTCCGCGCGCATATTCGAGCGCCATCCATGAGCAAACCAAAAGCAGGATTTGCAGAGGAACACTGCGTCTTCGCTGGTAGTGACTGGCCAGAGCCATAAATAGTCCCAACCAGAAGGCCAGAACCAACCACAAGACCACCGCCGCACCACCAAAAATGTTGAGAAAGAACCGCAGTTGCCATCCATAGATCAACACGCCCATCAAGATCCCCCGATAGAAATTCTTACGGCCGCATCCGTGTTGACTTGCCTGGATCATGCAGAAAAAGAAAACAATCATCATCGGCGCCAACCACTTATTTGCGCTCGCCAGATGGAACGTAACAACAGCCCCCAAACACCACAGCATGGGTGCTTTCTCTGAGGAATGGTTTTGTTTGTTGGCCGATGACATGTTCCTGTCTGATTCGATGTCCGGAGATGGTTTTTTATTCCGAATCCACCCATGCACCTTGAGGCGAATTGGCCATGGTCTGGTATGCAAATATTGTTGCAGACAGACCAATAAGCGTAGGGGAACCATGCTTGAATGTTTGAGTATTAAGCTTAAGCTTGCTTCGACCAATGACTGTTATGACCCATCGTATTCCACGCAATGATGCACTCATGAGGAATTACCTGATTGCCTTCCTGATGTTGGCTGGTTCGTCGTTTCTTTCGGGCTTGTCGGCG
>Ga0255780_10000138_pt1 | contig 68437 bp, 54 predicted proteins | sample 071ome_32_FD_179978 | JGI IMG/M metagenome (GOLD analysis project Ga0255780, IMG submission 179978) | Coastal salt marsh microbial communities from the Groves Creek Marsh, Skidaway Island, Georgia - 071405AT metaG (version 2) | ecosystem: Environmental > Aquatic > Marine > Intertidal zone >... | reverse complement strand
CAATAAGCCCAAACCGGGCATTCACCCGAAAGCAGTGGTCTCTTCATCCGCGACAGTTGCAGAATCCGCCCACATCGGCCCCAACTGCATCATTGAAGCCGGTGCAGTCATTGGCGAAGGTGCCGTTCTGAGCGGACACGTTTATGTTGGCACACACGCCAGCATTGGGGATGAATCCGCTATTTTCCCCCAGGTAACCCTTTATCCCTCCACCAAAATAGGCAAGCGTGTCCGGATTCACGCCGGAGCTGTGATCGGTTCGGACGGATATGGATATGTCCTGGACCAGGGTTTTCATCGAAAAATACCCCAAATAGGTAATGTCGTGATAGAAGACGATGTGGAAATCGGAGCCAACACGACCATTGACTGCGGAGCATTAGGATCAACTCGAATCGGGAAAGGTACCAAAATCGATAACCTCGTCCAGCTCGGCCACAATGTTCAAGTGGGGGAACATTCCATCATCATTGCCCAAACAGGGATTGCCGGCAGTTCCAAGGTAGGCAACTATGTCATCTTGGCTGGACAAACAGGGATTGCCGGGCACATCAGTATTGGAGACAAAGTCGTCGTTGCGGCTCAGTCGGGCGTGATGCATTCTATTCCAGAAGGCGAAAAATGGATGGGCTCCCCTGCTCAACCGGACAAACAGGCAAAACGTCAGTTGATCTCTATCCAGCAGCTCCCGAATTTTCTGAGACGTATTAAGAAATTCCTGAAAATGAACGAATAGCCATCAACTTCCATGGTTAAAAAAATCGATACGACTCTTATCGACAGTTGCCTGAAAGATGCAAGGCGGTCTCCAAGAAGGCGAAGTCACTTCAACCTTCATGAAACCCTGGAAGCTCCTGTCCAACGCCTCTGTATTGCCCTGACGGAAGGCACCTATGTCCGTCCCCATCGACACCCTCAACCAAACAAATGGGAGCTTTTGATTGCTGTAAGTGGAACCAGCTGTCTGGTAACGTTTGATGACGAAGGCAATGTGAAGGACCATTTCACAATCGATCCATCCGGCCCCCTCACAGCGGTTGAGCTGCCCCCAAACACATGGCATACCTTGTTTCCAAAGAAACAGGAAAGTGTCGTCCTCGAAATCAAGGAAGGCCCCTATACCCCCAACAAACCGGAGTATTTTGCGGATTGGGCTCCTGAAGAAGGATCCGAACAAGCCAACACCTACCTCCAGGACCTACAAAAACGTTTACCTTAAGCCTAAAAGAAGTGGGCAACCCTGTTAGTGACGCAAGCAGGTAATGCGCGCCTGCATCCCCAAGATTCTTTCGAGCCCGGATTTGACACACCCATGGTCTGCTGGTAACAAATTTGGGGTCTTGATTGTGAGCTCTTATCCCATGCGGAAATTCGAGCAACACGGGCAAGGACGGAATCATTGACAGTCGAATGATGAGAACCATCCAAGGAAGGAACACCGGGGAAACAGAACCCATGTATGCGGACACCGATACATTGTGGTTTGTTGCGCATACGCGCCCCCGATGTGAGAAAAAACTGCAACACTATTTGGACCGGGAGTCCTTGCAGCATGTTCTTCCGACCATCAAGACCGTCCACAAATACAAAGGCAAAACGGTTTCATTCGATAAACCTTTGTTCCCGGGATACATATTCCTGAACATCCACCCGCTCAAGCGGCAAAAAGTTTACCAAAGCGACTATGTAGCCAACCTGTTGGACGTGCCCGATCAGGAAGAGTTTTACCAACAACTCGGGGATATTCTGGAAGCCGTTGAATCAGGCTACGATATCCAGCTGGCCCCGGAAATTGGCATTGGCAAAAGGGTAATGATTCGTTCCGGCCCCATGCGAGGCATCGAAGGATGGGTGGAAAACCGCTATGGAGTCAGCACCGTCCTTCTCAGGCTGGATTTCATCGGGCAAGCTGCGGCCATGAAAATGGATGCGGACATTCTCGAGCTGGTTTGAGTTCCTTGCCCACCATGCAGATTTCCACATTGATCTATTGTTTCGATCCCGACGATCGAGTCCTGCTGATCCAACGCAACAAATCGCCCAACCAGGGCCTTTGGAGTCCCCCCGGGGGCAAACTCATCCAAAACAAAGGTGAGTCCCCACACCAATGCGCCGCTCGCGAGTCCAGGGAAGAACTCGGACTGGAAGCTCAACCTGAAGACTTCCACCTCACCGGGGTGGTCAGTGAAACGGCTTATGAAGGCAAGGACCATTGGCTGATGTTTCTATTCGAGTATCGACATCCCATGTCCTATTGCCCTCCGCCACATCCGGAAGGTTCTTTTGAATTTTACTCAAGACCGGCTTTGGAGCATCTCGACTTGCCTGCTACCGACAAGGCATTCATCTGGCCCATGTTCTGGAAATACCGAAACCAATTTTTCACCATCCACTGCCATTGCAGCTCCTCGGGCGCATTTGACTGGCAATTGCTCCAGGGTGGATCATTCAATACGAAAGAATCCCATGATTGACCGACAAAGTGACGACTTTTTCATGAATGAAGCTCTCCGGCTGGCCCGACGTGCTTATACTGCTGATGAGGTGCCCGTGGGAGCCATCATCGTCCATGAAGGAACCATTATCGCACGAGCCTTTAATCAGGTTGAGCTACTCAAGGACGCGACTGCCCACGCGGAAATGCTGGCGTTGACCCAGGCACAAGCTGCCATAGGGGATTGGCGTTTGAACGGTTGTTCTCTGTTTGTCACCAAGGAACCCTGCCCTATGTGCGCGGGCGCGATCGTACACACACGCATCAAACGCGTCATATTCGGTCTGGCGGACCCCAAAGCCGGAGGAGCTGGATCCGCTTTAAACATCCTGCAATTCCCAACCCTGAATCATCATTGCAATATCAGCAGCGGAGTCATGGAACAGGAATGCCGATCATTGATTCAAACATTCTTCGCCCAAAAACGTGCTTCAAAGCAAAACAACTGAACCCGATCTGCGCAATGGATCGACAGACTTGTTTTCAAAGGTTGGCAAGAGCTTATGCAGCACGTGAAGTAGACATAATGTTCAGATTGTCTGCTTAAGACTGAGAACTCACCCCGTCCCTGCTTTACCAAACGTCAAATCGTTCGTTTACGCATCTGTCATCCGTCAGCTCACCATCAACAAGGAGACGCGGATATTTTCCTCAGTCCGTGTGACACCGTTTGCCTGCGGATCCAGAACGGGCTCACCGTCCACCAGGAACAGATAACGATGCTGACCTGATGTCAAGGGGAGTTGAAGGTACCAGGCGCCATCAGGCATTCGCTGCATGGGATGATCGGCTCCATCCCAATGGTTGAAATCTCCAATCACCTGGACAGATTTGGCCTTGGGCGCGAAGTAAGAAAAGTTGATCGGCACAACGGTGCGTTTTGCCGAGTAACGATGCACGGATTCTGGTGAATGTTCTCTCATAAAATCAATATTCCTTCTTTTGTTCCCTGTACAAGAGGAATCAACCCACGCCCGCATTCCCTGCGAACGGGACAAACGCCGAAAAAGAAAGCAGATGTCGTACCCGGCATCAAGGATCTTCCGAAGTTTTTTTACAACATTGCCAATCCAGCCGTTTCCCCTTAGAAAAGCGGCATGCAAGCATTCGATACATTCAATCCGCCAACACGTCTTTTGATGGGCCCCGGCCCAAGCAATGCCGCTCCCACTGTGCTCACCGCCATGGCCAATCCCCTGCTCGGTCATCTGGATCCATCCTTCATACAAATGATGGAAGAGATCAAATCCATGCTGCGATCAGTGTTTCAAACAAAAAATGAAATGACTTTTCCAGTCAGTGGCACTGGTAGTGCGGGGATGGAATTTTGTTTTGTCAACCTGATCGAGCCTGGCGACGAAGTGGTTATTTGCATCAACGGCGTTTTCGGCATGCGCATGGCAGACCTTGCCGAACGATGCGGCGCAAAGGTCATCAAAGTGGAAGCGCCCTGGGGAGAAATCATTCGCCCGGAGCAAGTGAAGGAAGCCGTTGCAGGATGTTCTCCCAAACTGGTTGCACTGGTGCATGCAGAAACATCCACAGGCGCTCTGACACCCGTGGAAACCATTTCGCAAATCGCCCATGAAGCCGGTGCACTGATGCTTCTGGACACGGTTACTTCCCTGGGAGGATGTGAGGTGAACATTGACGGTTGGAATATCGACGCTGTGTATTCAGGCACTCAAAAGTGCCTGAGCTGCCCTCCGGGATTGGCCCCTGTTTCACTCAGTCCCAAGGCCCTTGAGACGGCTCAGAACAGAAAAACAAAAGTTCAGAGCTGGTATCTGGATGTCAATATGCTGTCCGGGTACTGGGGCAGCGAACGCGTCTACCATCACACCGCCCCCATATCCATGAACTACGCCCTGCACGAAGCACTCCGCCTGATCCTGGAAGAAGGTCTTCAAGCCCGATGGGAACGACACCATCAAAACCACCTGCGACTGGTGGAAGGCCTGAAGTCTCTTGATCTGGGCATTGCCTCGCAAGAAGGCCACCAGCTCTGGCAGTTGAATGCCGTAACAGTTCCCGAAGGTGTCGATGAGGCCACCGTCCGACAGCGTCTTCTTGCGGACTACCAAATTGAAGTCGGCGCTGGACTGGGCCCCATGAAAGGAAAGATCTGGCGAGTCGGCTTGATGGGTGAATCATCACAGGCCAAATATGTGGATCGTTTCCTCGAGGCCATGACCACGATCCTTAAGGGATCTTGATTGATGTGAGGCGTTATGAGTTTTGGGCGGAATCCAAACCCAATATCCAAGGGCGTCTCAAAAAAATCCAATCGCGTGTGGTGGATTGCCAAATTACTTTGTGCGCTGGGACTGCTCTACTTTGGCTTGCGTTGGTTTGAATGGAAGCAAACCTATCAGCCAAGTCGGCGTCTGGTTTCTTCCATCGATGAGATCTCACCGGATGGAGTGGATTTCCAGGTCTTGTCCGGCGGGCGATACCTCCTGCAGACATGGTTTCTTCCGGCCATTCCTGAAGCAGCATACAAGGATTGGTTGCTGATCCTTGCGCATGGAAATGCCGGTAATATCAGTCACCGCCAATCACTTTACCAGACCTGGCTTCATTTGGGATTCAATGTCCTGACCTTCGATTACCGGGGCTATGGGGAAAGTGAGGGAAGACCATCCGAAGCCGGAACCTATGAAGATTTGAGAGCGGTCGTTGCCTGGGCATTAAAAAACGGCTATTCGAGCGACCGTATTCTTCTACTCGGAAAATCCCTGGGAGGTGGAGTGGCCTCCGAGGTCGCCAAAGATGGAAACACTGCCGGTTTGATCCTTCATTCGACCTTTACCAGCATCCCCGATGTGGGGGCTGAATTATTCCCATTCCTACCAGTTCGCCTGGTTTCCACCATTCAGCATGACACCCATTCCAAATTACGAGAACTGCATCAGCCCGTAATGATCCTTCACAGCCCTGAAGATTCCCTGATTCAATTCCACCATGCCGAACGCAATTATGAAGCAGCCCGATCACCGAAATGGCTGTGTGAAATATCGGGCGACCACAACGACGCGGAGTGGGAACGCGTGAGATCGCTCGAACCCGCCATCAAAACATTCATGGAACACCTGAAATCACCCCAACCATAGTGACTTTGTTCAATACATCCGTATTAAACTGGACTCCAGCCCATCACTTGCCTATCCCTTCCCTATGACGAAGATCGCCGCTGCCGGAAAACAAAGTATCGACCATCTGTCTGAATTGGCCCAGCGCATCGAAGCGCCGCCCATTTCATGGTTGATGGATCAGAAGCTGAAATACCCGGATTTGATTTCCCTTGCTGCGGGATTTACCGATGGGCCTTCGCTGCCAGCAGCCGAAGTGCAGAAGATTTTCAAGACCATCACGCGCACCAAGAAACGCAGCATGGAGATACTCCAATATGGAGTCGGAGCCGGACGTGACATTTTGAGAAAACTGACGGCATCCAATACCGCATTGTTGGATGGTCAAGATGAACACCATCCTGCTTACCGGTCAGATCGTGTCCTCATCACCCATGGGAGCCAGCAGTTTCTCTACCTCCTCAGTGAAGCACTTTTCGATAAAGAAGATATCGTGCTCCTGGAGGCACCCACTTACTTCGTTTACCTCGGTATGTTGCAGAGTTTTGGTGTTCAGAGCAGAAGCATTCCGATGGAACCGGATGGATTGAACATCAAGCTCCTCAAGGAAACTCTCGAAACATTGAAACGAACAGGCCAACTGTCTCGAGTCAAATTGCTTTACCTTGTATCGTATTTCCAGAACCCGACGGGTTACTCCACATCGCACGCAAAAAAGAAAGCGATTCTTAAACTGGTGCGATCCTACGAAAAAGATGCGGGGCACCCCATCTACATCCTTGAAGATGCAGCGTATCGGGAACTCAAATTTCCAAATACTCCTGAACAGCCTTCCATGCAGACCCTGCCGCGCGCACGCGATCGGGTGATCTATTCAGGCACCTACAGCAAACCGTTTGCCACGGGGATTCGAGTCGGCTATGGCTTTTTACCGGAACCCCTTCGAACCATCCTTCTCCGTATCAAGGGAAACCATGATTTCGGCACGGCCAATCTTTTGCAGGCGGTTGTTGAAGAAGCGCTTATTTCAGGACTTTACGCCAGCCACCTGAAGCAGCTCCAAGCCCAATACCACAAGAAAGCAGAGTGGATGTGTCAAAGTATTGAAAAATATTTTTCCGACAGCATAACCTGGAACCGACCCTCCGGAGGGCTCTACGTCTGGGCCAATGCACCTGATCATGTTTCCACGGGCCCTGGCAGCAAATTGTTCAAAGCATGCCTGAAGGAACGGGTCATGTATGTGCCTGGGAGTTACACTTACGGGGAAGATCTTCAGCCCAACAAACCCGATCACGCCATGCGGATCAGCTATGGCAACGCAACCCTGAGTGAAATTCAACAGGGCATCAAACGCCTGGGAACAGCCTTGCGTGCTTCTGAATAGCATCAGGAGCTCACAACCGGATTCCATGTCAGGCTCTTACCAGCCAAAGGATTTTGGTTGTGCTTTGATCACCTGTGCGGCGTTGCCTTTGTGAACAACAAGAGGTTCGCCTGTTTCGGCGTCCTTGATCACCACCGCGAGGATTTTACCGTTCTCAAACTGGGCGATGACGTCCGAACTTCGTCCCAGCAAGCGGAAATCCGGTAGTAGCAACGCAAAGGAAGTGGGATCGGATTCCTTCCAAATGGTCTGTTTTTGAATCCCCTTCGGTAAACCAATCAAACTCACCACAACCTGGTGATCGGAATGAGCTTCAGCCAGACTTTGAAACGATGCCGCTTCCACGATAAAACTCAGCGGGGTTTTGGATCTCGGCGGAATGAAGACCGAATTGGGATCATTCAGGTAGTCATCGCTGAGTTCAGGATAAACCTTGCTCACCTTGGCCGTCTCCCCAAGCCCCGCCAGGAGTCCTTCATGCCCCATGGTATCATGATCCTGAATCTTGTCGCTTGCATCAGGACGCTGCACGAATGGATTCCCCATCAGAAGGACATTGATCCCCGGCTTTTCCTGCTGGATGTAATCCCCCAGAAGGCGCATGGACTCAAAGCGAGTATCCAAATGTATGGAATAGGAGCTGGTGGGGCGCCACAAAATGAGTAAGACGATGCCTGCCACCGCGATCGCTCCGATCGCAATGGCATTCGACTTGGATAATTTCACGGGAAGTAGCTTTCCTCATCGTCTTCCCCGAACAAGGCTTCGTAACCGAGTTCCTCAAGACGAGAACGATTCATCGCTTCTGTGTGACCATCGAAAAACCAACCATTGGCCGCATTGTTGTGGCGGGCGTGAATTTCGGTGGCTGTTGCCTGGGTGAAGGTGTGAAACTGCTCGGCTCCGATTCCAAGACGTCCACGGCTGCTGGTATCCGCAATATGAACGTAATCGGATGGTTGACGAATGTTGTCAACTTTCAGAAAATTCTTGAACTCACCGGTGGTGAATTCCTCTGGAGGATCAATTCGGATACCATATGTCCGAAACCAGTTCGTAAAGAATCTTGGTTTGTACGATGGACAAAGGAACAATTCTTCTGTTCCCAGGTTTTGATTGGAAAACAGGATGGATCCCCAGGTAAAACTGGGGTTCAGGGGATCATGCAACTGGATCTTACCGTCGTTGTCTTCGGCATACATGATGGTCGCCAGCCCCAGCTGCCTGAGATTGTTCAGGCACTTGATTTGTCGAGCCTTTTCCTTGGCCTTTGAAAGTGCCGGCAACAGCATGCCCGCCAGAATGGCAATGATGGCGATGACCACCAACAGTTCGATCAGGGTAAACGCAAACGCGCGGCGCTGTTTTACCCTGTCACTAAGCCTTCTCATCATGGTTGAAGCAGTCAACATTTGATGTGGAAAGATGAATGCGAGGGCATTCTGTGTCAATAAGATTCTGGAACACGATGCCGTCCAACATGTTTAACATTGGCATGTTCATTTACGACTGACTTGGACCTGAAAATCAGACTCCGTTGAACAAGTAAGCACAGCCTCGGCTTGACGAATGGCTCAAAACTGGGAAATCTCCCTGTCTCAATGTTTTTTAATTCCGAGACATTTCTATGGTTCCTGCTGGCTTTCACACTGCTGTACTATTTGGTGAGAAAAAACCTGTCGCAGCGCAACCTGTTGATCCTTGGTGCGAGCTATCTGTTTTATGGTTGGTGGGACTGGCGGTTTCTCTTCCTGCTGCTTGGTTCCAGCCTGGTGGATTATTATATCGGACTGCGCGTCAAGGAGACAAAAGATCCCGGATCTCGAAAGAAGCTGGTGGCGATCAGTTTACTCGTCAATTTGGGGGCACTCGGAATTTTCAAATACCTGGACTTCTTCATAGGCTCCTTTCAAACCGTTCTCCAGACGGTTGGAGTCCAGACAAATCTTCCACTGCTTGAGGTCATATTGCCCGTCGGCATCTCCTTCTATACTTTCCAGAGCCTAAGCTACACCTTGGACGTCTATCGCAACAAAGTGGAACCCACCAAGGATATCGTCGCCTTCCTGGCCTATGTTTCCTTTTTCCCTCAGTTGGTCGCGGGTCCCATTGAACGTGCCAGCAACTTGCTTCCCCAGTTCTTGTCGGAACGTAAGGTCACTAAAATGGGTTTCGAATCCGGTCTCTGGCTGGTGATTTGGGGGATGTTCAAGAAGGTTGTGTTGGCAGATAATTTTGGTCTGTTGTCGGATATGATCTACGGTCCGCATGCTGTCGATGGAGCCATCGTCGTTTTGGCAACCATCGCATTCGGGATGCAGATCTACTGTGACTTTTCCGGTTACTCGGATATCGCCCGCGGACTGGCCTCCATGATGGGATTCCACCTCATGGTCAACTTCAACCTCCCCTACTTTGCCACTTCTCCCAGTGATTTCTGGCGTCGCTGGCATATCAGTCTGTCCACCTGGTTCAGAGATTATTTATACATTCCGCTGGGAGGCAACCGTGGGAAGGCGGGCAGCATCATGCGAAACCTGCTGATCACCATGCTGGTCGCAGGCCTGTGGCATGGGGCCGGATGGAATTTTGTTCTGTGGGGGCTTTGGCACGGTGTCATGTTATGCCTGTTTCAGGCGACTGCTTTGGACAAGAAAATCCCCTCATTTGTGGGGTGGTTTCTGACCATGGTGGTGGTCTTTTATGGTTGGTTGATGTTCAGGGCACAGTCTCTAGACCACATATTCCAACTCACCTCCAATATCTTTGTTCTCAACTTTCCGGTCTGGATCGGTAGTTATGTCTTGAACCTTGCGGTTTTCACGTTGCCGTTGCTGGCCATGCAGATCTGGCAATATCGCACGCAAACCATTTATCCCATGCTCCCTCACCGCACATGGCTGAAGGCAGGATTGATGTCGGTTTGCATTTTTCTCATTACGGTATTTTGGAATCCGGCAGGAAGTCCGTTCATTTATTTCCAATTCTAAAACACGATTACCCCATGAACAGTCACCTATACGAATTCGATGCAAAATGGATCATCAGGCAGTTCGGCGCTCTGGTCTTGTTCCTGGCGGCCGGAGCCCTTTTGCTGAGAATGTCTGCGTCCATCCTCCCGTCATCCCGAAACACCTGGGATATGGACCGCACGATCATGGCACATCAAGCGGATGCTTCCGTGGCGGGAAACAACGCAGACGTCCTGCTGATTGGCGATTCATCCTGCCTGATGAATATCGATGCTTCGATTGTTTCAGAACAACTGGGAGTTAAAGTCTTGAATCTGGGCACAGTCAGTTTTTTGAACATCGATACGTTTGGCCAATTGCTTCAACGATATTTCGAATCCTCTTCCAAACGCCCTTCAGCTGTCGTTCTGGTCACACATCCGGATTTCTTGAGACGGTCATCCCCTTCCAGATCCCATGTGGCCTGGATGGAACACTACCTGGCCGGAAGGGACGATCTTTCACGAAAGCGCACATGGAAGTCTATCGACCAATGGCTGGGGGCGCATATCTTTCAGGGAAGAATACTCAAATTTTTACCTCGCCCCTTATCGGTCGAGTTCGGCCATCAATTTGGATTTACCCGAAATCTGGAAACCTACATGCACGAACATGGTGGATCGGCGCTCGACCCTAGGACCTTGGACCCCGATAAGTTAACCGGAAGCCGTGAATACCGCATATCCAGCCCAAACAAGAAGGCTGCATCCGCATTTTCACAATCCATTCCGCAAGACGTGAAACTGTATGTGGCATTTTCACCGCTTCCCGACGGTTTCATGAATCCCAACCTTGCCGAAGATTTGAATCAAATAAGGACCGAATGGACGTCTGTGTTGAAAGCCGAAAGAGCACTCGACACACTGCCCTTGTCCATGCCCAACGAGCATTTTGCCTCCAAAACCCACCTGGCCCCTTCGGCTGTAAAATCTTATTCCTCAAAATTTGCGGAATCCCTGAGATAACCTGACTAAGAGCAGGTCCGGTATCCTTGATTATCTCTTGCCAACATGCGCTAATACGTACTAAGTTCCTTAGGTAACCTGAATAAGACTAAACGAACGGAAGTGGCCCAAAAGGAGGATTTTGTGGAACCTTTATGGTCTTTAAGAATTTTAGAGAGCGCTAATGCAATGCGCATGCTGTTGAGCTACCGGCATTTTCAAAATCCATCATTTTGGAAACGTGCTATCCGCAGGCTCGACCGTTTTATCGTACCATCCTAAGGATGGGCGAAACACGTGTTGAAGCGGAATTGAACCTGCTACATGATCTGGCATCAGCAGAATCCTTGGAAAATCTGGAAGGGATGATCAATGGCGTCTACTTCGCCACCTACCTGAGAACCCTCGGAGTTTTCCGTAAAAAACTAAAACTGCGTCTTTCGGGAACAAGAATCGTTAAAGCGGCTCGATCTGTTTTTGAGTCCTGACATGACACAGCTTCCGGATCATTGCCGCTCCGGTTCCCTAATAAGCAGCATACCGACTTGTTCAAGGGCACAGGAACATGCTTGATCAAAGCCACTTTACCCTTCACGATAAACCAAATATCCATCATGGCGTTGATTGAAAAGAAAGCTCCATGATGAAATGTGCTTTTGATCATGAATACCACGCATGTCCTTTTCAAACAGGGTTCGGGTCTGCAGACGATAACCGCCATTTGCGGCATATCCCTGGCGTGCCTTGTTTCCCTGTCTACACAAGCCGAACAGACAGGTGACGCAATTTCGTTCGCCCGCCAGATCAGGCCCATTTTATCGGACGCATGTTTTCATTGCCATGGCCCCGATGCAAACAAGCGCAAGGCCGACCTGAGGTTGGACCAAGAATCCTTCGCAAAAAAACAAAGTGATGGAAACTGGATCATCAAGGAAGGCGCCCCTCATGAAAGTGATTTCATCAATCGGATCTTTGCGACTGATGAAGATGAAATCATGCCTCCCCCAAAGTCAGGAAAATCATTATCCCCTGACGACAAAGCCCTGTTGAAAACCTGGGTGGAACAAGGAGCTCCCTGGGAAATGCATTGGTCATTTGAACCACTTCACCGTCCGGAGGTGCCGACAGTCAAGGATTCCGACTGGCCGGTCAATCCCATCGATTTCTTCATCTTATCAAAACTCGAACGGGAAGGCATTCAACCTTCAACCCCGGCAAATCCCAGAACCTTGTCGCGCAGACTCCACCTGGACCTCACCGGTCTCCCCCCATCTGTGGAGGCATCCAGACGCTTTGCAGAATCCGAAGATCCGTTGGATTTCGAACGGATGGTGGACTCTTTGCTGGCTGACAAAGCTTATGGCGAGAAACTCAGCACACATTGGCTGGATCTGGTCCGTTATGCGGACACGGTGGGCTACCATGGCGATCAACCCTATTCCGTCTGGCCGTATCGGGATTATGTCATTAATGCCTTCAATTCCAACATGCCCTTCGATCGTTTCACGCGGGAACAAATTGCGGGTGATTTATTGCCAAATGCAACGCGCAATCAAAAGGTGGCCTCAGGATTCAATCGCCTCCACATGATCACCGCCGAGGGTGGTGCTCAGGACAAGGAGTATTTGGCAAAATATGCCGCCGACCGGGTCAGGACGACTGCAGGCGTCTGGTTGGGAGCCACCATGGGCTGTGCGGAATGCCACAACCACAAATACGACCCCTACACCATGAAGGATTTTTACAGCCTGGCAGCCTTCTTTGGTGATTTGAAAGAAAAAGGATTTTACGGCGGATCTGTATGGGAACCCGAAATGCCCCTTCCCTCAAAACCTCAGGAGCAGGAACAGGAGCAACTCGCGAGCATGGTCGATACACTCGAGAAACAATTGGTCACGTGCACCGATGAACTAGCGCAAGCCCAATCAACTTGGGAAGCTTCACTGAATACTTTGGAATCACAAGGCCGACTTACCTGGAACCCGATTCAGCCCGACCACATCGAAAGCGAAAACGGAACGGAATGGATTCAACAGGCGGATCTCTCCATTCTGACACGCGGGCCCAATCCAGAAAAAGAAGTCTTCACCGTCCAATGGAAACCTGCTCCGGAGCAAACCATCACAGGCATCCGATTGGAAGCCCTGACGCATCCGTCCATGGACAAAGGTTCGCTTTCACGAGGCGGAGGCAATTTCGTCTTAAGCGAAGCCACTCTTTCGGTCCTGCGGGAGGGGGAGGAAGTCCCGATCAAGATTAAAAATGCCACCGCAGACTTTGCTCAAAACAGTTTCGACGCCCGACGCGTTCTTGACGGAAATGAGGAAACCGGATGGGCAGTCGATGGAGCCAGTAAAAAGGAGAACAGGCGACTGCTGCTAACACTGGATGAGGTCTATCATCCACAATCCTCGGACGCCTTGATCGTTCGCCTGAAACATACATCGAAGCATGAACGACATCTCATCGGAAGGTTTCGTCTGACTTCCACGTCGGTCCCCGATCCGACGTTGAGTGAAACAGGACTTCCTGCCGACATTTACCGGATTGTCACCAAATCCATCGAAGACAGAGCCAAGGAAGAGACCGAGCAACTCACTCAACATTTCCTAAAGCGCACTCCACTGCTGGATGATGCGCGCACTCAGTTGGCTTCCGCGAAAAAACGCCTGGAGGCGCTCAAGAATGAAATACCAACCATGCTGGTCTCCATGTCGGTCAAACCTCGCACCATGCGCATCCTTCCCCGGGGAAACTGGATGGATGACTCGGGTGATATTGTTCAACCTGCGATTCCTGATTTCCTTGATTCCGAAGGGTTGAACACGAAAGGAAGCCAACTGTCCCGTGTTGATTTGGCAAACTGGCTTGTCTCTGAAAAAAATCCGCTCACCGCAAGACACTTTGTAAATCACCTGTGGAAACAATATTTCGGATATGGCTTGGCGCGGATCATGGAGGACACCGGCTCGCAGGGCACGCCTCCCACCCACCCTGAGTTGATCGATTGGTTGGCTTCCGAATTTATCCAAAGCGGTTGGGACATCAAGCACATCGTCCGTCTGATGGTCACTTCGCAAACCTACCGTCAGGCATCAACACCCAGCGACTGGCTCATGGAGCGTGATCCCTACAATCGACTCTACGCCAGACAATCCAGATTTCGTCTGGATGCTGAAATTATCAGAGATCAGGCGCTGGATGTCTGTGGGCTTTTGATGGACCAGATCGGCGGGCCAAGTGTCAGGCCCTACCAACCCGCTGGCTACTATTCTCAACTCAATTTCCCAAAACGCACGTACAAGCATGATACCGGTTCTGCCCAATATAGAAGAGGTTTATACACCCACTGGCAACGAACCTTCCTGCATCCCATGCTGAAAGCATTCGATGCCCCTACCCGTGAGGAGTGCACCGCCCAACGCCCGCGTTCCAACACCCCACTGCAGTCCCTGAGCCTCCTGAATGATCCTTCCTTTGTGGAAGCGGCCCGAACTTATGCCGCAGAAATACTGATACAAGGCCAAGGATCGGATCGGGAACGGATTCGCGAGGCATTTGAAAAAGTGACATTGAGGACGCCTTCACACAAGGAACTCCAGATTTTGGAAGATCTCCTTAATGATATGAGAGACGGCTATCGTACGGATCCGGACCGAGGAAAAGAGCTGATACAGGTTGGATTGAACACAGCAGGAGTGCAATGTCCTCCTGATGAATTGGGCGCGTGGACCGCTGTGACCCGGGCGCTTTTCAATCTTCACGAAACCATCACACGGTATTGATTCAATAATTTCCCATTCACTTACAAAACCTATGAATCCAATGAACGCCGCCATTCAACGCCGTAGTTTCCTCAATCGCTCAACTGTCGGCATTGGTTCTCTTGCCTTGAGCCAATACCTCCAACCTTGGCAAACCGTTGGTCAAAACGCGGAAATAGGGGCCAAGCCCTGGGCAGGCATCATTCATCCGATGCATTTGCAGCAGAAAGCCAAACGAGTGATCTACCTTTGTATGGCAGGAGGCCCGAGTCACTTGGAAACACTCGACTACAAGCCCAAGCTGGCTGAAATGGACGGCAAACCCATGCCGGAATCCATCACCCAAGGTCAACCGATTGCACAATTGCAGGGCCGAAAGCTCAACTGCCTTGGACCTCAGCACCCATTCGAAACCTACGGACAGTCAAAACAGCAGATATGTTCCCTTTTCCCAAAGATAGGTGGTGTGGCCGATGACTTGTGCATCATCCGATCATTCCATACCGAGCAAATCAACCACGATCCAGCCCACACTTTTATCAACACCGGTTCATCCGTATCCGGACGCCCCAGCATGGGTTCGTGGCTGCTCTACGGTTTGGGAAGCGAGACAGAAAACTTGCCCGGTTTTGTGGTTTTGACCTCGGTCGGAAAAGGTGGGCAGGCTCAACCCATCTCTTCCCGGCAATGGCACAGCGGATTTCTTCCGAGTAATTTCCAGGGAGTTCAGTTCAATGCAAATGGTGATCCGGTTCATTATGTGTCCTCGCCTCCCGGAGTCAAAAACAGCGAACAACGACGTCTTGTGGACGCCATTAATGCCCTGAATCGTGAAAAGGACAATCTGGTATCCGACCCGGAAATTGCCACTCGAATCAGCCAATACGAAATGGCTTTTCGCATGCAGACCAGCGTTCCCGAATTGATGGAACTCAAAGATGAACCCAAACACATTCTGGACATGTATGGAGCCGAAGCAGGAGACGGCTCCTTCGCATCCAACTGCCTTCTGGCCAGACGCCTGGCTGAACGCGGCACCCGGTTTATCCACCTCTATCACCGTGGCTGGGATCATCACGGCAATGTGAAGGGCAACATGGTCACCACCGCCAATGAAGTGGATCAACCTACGGCAGCCCTCATTACCGACCTCAAACAAAGGGGTATGCTGGACGATACACTGGTTATTTGGGGAGGAGAATTCGGCCGCACACCCATGGCTCAAGGAAGTGGTCGCGACCATCATATCCGTGGCTTTTCCCTATTTATGGCCGGCGGAGGTATTCAAGGTGGGATGTCTTACGGCAATACGGATGATCTGGGTTACAAAGCAGTGGACCGTCCTTTTCATGTGCATGATTTGCACGCCACAATGCTCCACCTGTTTGGTATCGACCACTTGCGGCTCACTTACCGGTTCCAGGGACGCGATTACCGCCTGACGGATATTGCCGGCAATGTCATTCACGATATCCTGGCATAAGGCCAGATCTATCCTTACAAAACTGAAAACATCATCATGCGTACCTACTGGGATTTTCATTCAGCGGGAAAACTGTTGTTTGGCAACGGTGTCTTGAAACAGCTTCCCTCTGAACTAAAGCGAAACGGATACACCCGCCCCTTGATCATCACCGACCATAACCTGGTCGAGGCGGGGCTCGTGGAAAAAGTGACCCAAGCCATTGGGGATTCCGTTAAACACATTGAGTTGTTTGATGAGGGAGAAGCTGAACCATCACTGAATGCCGCACAACTTGCTCGTGAAACCGCAAATAACGTGACTCCCGATGTCATCATCGGACTCGGTGGTGGCAGCAATCTGGACTTGGCCAAAATAACGGCTATCCTTCATAGTCATGAGGGTGAACCTTCCGATTATTTTGGGTTTGATCGCATACCGGGCCCGGTTACGCCGTTGATCTGCATCCCCACGACGGCCGGAACCGGCAGCGAAGTTTCACATGCTGCGGTTTTGACGGATTCCGAATCCGGGTTGAAAGTCAGCACCTTGAGCCCGTTTCTGCGCCCCAAACTGGCATTGGTGGATCCCCTGCTCACCTTAACCTGCCCCGCTAAAGTCACGGCGGAAAGTGGCATGGATGCCTTGACTCATGCCATTGAAGCCTTCACCTGCAGGTTACCGGAGGAAATGAAGGAAGATGACGAAGCGGCCATGCCTTATCCCGGCAAGAATCCGGTTGCTGATGCATTTGCTGAAAAAGCCATTCGACTTGTGTCCAGCCACCTGGTCAATGCCGTGCGACAACCGACCGATGTGAAAGCCCGGGAAGGCATGGCATTAGCTGCAACAATGGCGGGCCTGGCTTTTTCCAATGGAGCGGTAGCCGTTGTACATGCATTGGAGTATCCCATAGGTGTTGCCCTTCACTGTTCACACGGGCAAGGAAACGGCCTGCTGTTACCCTACGTGATGGAATTCAATAAACCGGCAAGAACCGAGGCATTTGCTTCGATAGCAAGATTTCTGGGATGTGAGCTTGAAAATGTTCCTGTTGAAGAGGCAGCGGATATGGGGATTCAAGCTGTCGTATCCCTCAAAGAAAGTGTTGGGATACCGAAAGGCATTCGGGATATAGGAGGTGCAGAGTCACAATTGGAAGGATTTGCTGACAAAGCACACCAAATAACACGTTTAATGAACATCAATCCCGTTCAACCTTCGAAAGAAGATCTCATGTCAATTCTAAGGGCTGCCTACTAATCAACAAAATGCAGGAACTCCCTCATTATTAGCTAAAGAGAACCCAGATATTGGCATTGATATTGCTTATTTTCATCGCGTTCATTATGCCGATCATAAGTTAAGAGCGGTTCGGGCAATGCCTTGCAGGGGAGATGACCGGCAACGTCCACCCGGATCCTGGCGTGGTTTTTCTTATTGAAATGTGTTACAGTTGAGTGACAATGTTTTGAGGGAGCGGACGCCACAAGAGCGTCTGCCCGGAGGAAGCGTAGGGATTATCGCCAACAAGAAAATGGGACAAAGGAAACTACAACAGCAAAGACACGAACTCAAATACGTAATACCTGAGCGGCATGCTCTGGCGATACGGGATTTCGTACGCTGTTATCTGGACCTGGATCCCAACGGAGCCGACGAGCCTGATTTAGCCTACCCGGTGCACAGTCTTTACATGGACTCCCCCGACATGGCTCTCTACCGCAGTACCATCAATGGCGATAAAAACCGTTTTAAATTGCGTGTTCGCTTCTATAACGAGAGTGAAGATACGCCTGTTTTTCTCGAGATTAAGCGACGGATGAATAACATTATCAGCAAAAAACGAGTAGGAATACCTCGCTCCAGCATGCCTACGGTATTAACGGGCCAGATACCTGACGTTAGCTACCTTTACAATCAATCCCCGAATTTGAATGGATCCTCCCTGGCTGATGCCGGCATAGCAAGCAAAGAACAGGCTCTCATAGAATATGTCGACATGGTCAATCGTTTGGAAGCACAACCAGTCTCCCACGTTGCATACAGAAGGGAAGCATGGGTGCAACCCGACAGCAACAAAGTAAGGGTCACCATGGACAGGCAGGTCCGATGCGAAACAGATCCGGACGGCCGATTGATGACTGCCATGCAAAACCCCACCTATGTATTTGGTGATTGGGTGATTCTTGAGTTGAAATTTACCGATCGTTTCCCGAACTGGTTCAGAGAGTTGGTGGAAGTGTTTAACCTGACTCAATGCGGAGCCGCAAAATATGTCGATGGGGTGACCCTAATGGGGGAAGACCAGACATCGGAGCTTGTTACCGCACACTTGGAGGCTCATCAAACCACACAATCAGCTTCCGACAATGGAAAACGAGACCACTTAAAGCGTCGAGAACAGGCTATAGCCGCCACTTTCTAACACACATGGATTGGTTTCTTAACGCGGATTTCTCCACGGCACCAACGCCGTTGCATCTTACCCTTCTGGGGCTTTTGCTATCGTTCTTGTGCGGCCATGTCATTGCCTGGGTTTACATGCTGACGCACACCGGGTTATCTTACTCCCGCACATTTGTCCAGTCACTGATGATCATGCCGGTCATTGTGGCTTTGGTGATGATGGTACTTTCCAATAATATCGTCTATGCTTTCGGACTGATGGCAGTGTTTGCCATTGTTCGATTCCGCAACATTCTCAGGGACACGCTCGACACGACTTATATTCTGGGAGTGATCGTCATCGGAATGGCCTGCGGGACCTACAAATTCCTCACGGGAACCATTGGCTGTCTGCTGATCGCCGCCATTTTAATGTATGTCTGGCTAACCGGATTCGGCAGCCGGCAGCGTTATGACATGATTTTAAACCTGCATTGGGCGCGGGATTTGAACCATTTGGCAGAATTGGAAATCATCCTCCGCAATCACGCCCTGCGGTCTGTTTGTGCCAGCCAACGTTCACATCAGAATCTTTCCGGAACAGATCTCTCCTATCGATTGCTCTTGCGAAATCCATCTAAAATGCAGGTATTGCTGGAGGAGATAAAATCTCTGGAAGGAGTCTCTCGCGTCACCGGATTAAGAGCTGAGGAGGAATCCGAAATATGAGTCAAAACAACCTCAAACCTATCGCCGTTCCTGCCTGGAAACGGTGGCTGGAGTTTCGGCATCGCGTTTTGCCATCCATCATGTTTGTAGTGGTTTTGTTTTTGGTGGGGATTCTTTGGAAATCACATCTGTCCAGTCCGTCGCTCATAGGTCAGGTGCAAGTCATGCGTTTGGACATTCGAACTCCTTCCTCTGGCACCATCACCAACCTGTCCGTGGAACTGTTTCAAAAGGTTCGTAAAGGAGACACGATCGCAAAACTGGATCCAGGAGATCCCCTCACAGCCCTCGGCTCTCAAGCACAATTACTGTTGGCAAAGAAAGAGCTGCTCCAGTTGATGAACCTTACCACTGCGGCCAATGCATTCGATATTCAACGCAATGTACTGGACAAGGAACGGTTAAGAACCGAGTTACTCCAGCAAAAAGTCAATCTCGCTTCCGCTGAAATCACACTGCAGAACCTCGAAAACGAATGGAACCGCGCCAAGGGCTTGTTTGAAGAGAAACTGCTCTCGGAAAGCGCATACGATCAGGCTGAAAAATCCTTCCTTGCAGCCAAAGCGGAAGTAAATGCCCGCAACAACTTGATCGAAGATTTGGGAAAAACCATTCAAGGCATTGAATCACTGATCGAAGGTAGCCGTGAAATTGAAGAAGCGAAATTGGAAATCGACCGTACGACGCTTCAAAGATCCATCGCCAAATTGGAACAGGAATGGATCATCCGGGCCCCCAAGGATGGCGTCATTACTTCCATCCAAAAACGAGCGGGCGAAATGGTCGGATCATCCGACTCCATTGCAACCCTCACCCAATCCGGAACTCGAACCATCATCGCCTATCTGCCTCAAGGTTCTGAAATCCCAATTTCAGAGGGACAAGAGGTTGAGATCAAAACACGCTCCCAGTTTGTGCGATACTGCACGGCGAAAGTGAGCAAAGTAGGCGAGAGCTATGAGTCCATGCCGGATCAACTTTCTCAATTGCAACTTTTCAAAGTGGGCGGCTTCGGTATCCCTATCTTGATTGATCTCCCGGATGAGTTTAAATGTCTGCCAGGCGAGCTCGTCAACATCACGTTCAATAGTCAACCAGGACATTCTGAAACTGGAGCCTTGGCAGAACGCTGAGATCCACGGCATTATCCAGGCATGGCACGCATCAAAGCGCTACCAACCGAGCATTCATCCCGTTATTATCCGGGCAACTACTTCGCACCCATGGACTGGGAACAGGTATTTGATAACACGGCCCCGGTGGAAATCGAACTCGGAGCTGGCGATGGATCTTTCCTGCTAAATTATGCCGAACAATACCCAAAATTGAATCTTCTCGGCATCGAACGTCTTTTGGGGCGCATTCGAAAGATTGACCGAAATGCTTTCAAGGCAAACATCACAAACCTGCGCCTCCTCAGAATTGAAGCCGGTTACTTTTTGGAATACCTCCCGGTCAACCATTCGGTGCAAGCCATCCATGTTTACTTTCCGGACCCCTGGCCGAAGAAGCGCCACCACAAAAACAGGCTGATCAATTCAACATTCGTAGACCAATGCAAACGTGTTTTGACACCTTCAGGTCACGTATACCTCAGAACGGATCATGTGGAATATTTTGAGCAAATAGTGTCTGTCTTTGGCGATTCTTCTGATTTCGAACACCTCGAAACCCCTGAACAGCTCAAATCCATCAAAACGGATTTCGAAGCTGAATTCAATCAGCAGGGAATCCAGACTCAATATGCGACTTTTCGGGTGACAGCCTAATAAATACCAAGGTTCAGATACGGTTATTAACAGCCATCGCACTTACTCCAACCTGCATAACACAAAAATAGTCTTCGTAGCTACAAAGGATCGTTCCGGAAATGAGGATCCTAATCATCCATTCATTCACCAAGACTTCGTACAACATGGCGTCCACTGGTTGAGATTCGGTTTTTTTCCAGTATATTAACGGTCTATGCCCAAATCCGGATTCCAAACAACATGTTTGATTGCTTTGCTGCTGAGTTGTGGCCCCATACTGAATGCAGGGGTTGAACTGGGGAGCGACATGTTGGAACTGCTTCGATTCGAACCCTTGAAAAACAAACGCGTGGGGCTGTTGACCAATCCCAGCGGGATCAATCGAAAAGGAGTCACCACCATTGACCTGTTCCATCAGGCTCCTGAAGTGAATCTGGTCGCTCTCTTCGGAGCGGAACACGGTTTGGATGGAAAAGCCCCTGCCGGAAAAGAGGTCAGGGATGGGACCGATCCAAAGACCGGATTACCCGTCTTCTCGCTCTATGGCCCCGGACCTATCCGTAAACCCACGGAGAAAATGCTCGGGCATATTGATATCCTGGTTTACGACCTGCAGGATACAGGGGCGAGATCCTATACGTTCATCAGTTCCATGGGCATGGCCATGGATGCATGCGGCAAAGCGGGAGTGGAATTTATGGTGCTGGACCGACCGAATCCATTGGGAGGCCTACGCGTGGAAGGTCCTCTTTTCAATCCACGGTTCCGTTCCATGGTGGGCCAATGGCCTATTCCGTATGTTTACGGCATGACCTGCGGGGAATTGGCCAGAATGATCAATGGGATGGACATGATCGAACACCCCTGCGTGCTCTACATCGTTCCCATGAGAGGGTGGAAACGCGACATGGTTTGGAGGGATACCGGCTTGAAGTGGCGACCGACGTCCCCGCTCGTCCCGCATGCACACTCCCCTCTCTTTCAGGTTGCCATGGGCATGGTGGGAGAAATTGGAGGTCTCGATTTGGGATTCGGAACTCAGACGCCCTTCGAACTATTCGCCTCTTCGTGGTTGGATGCCCCGGCAGTCAGTAGGCACCTGAACCAATTATCACTGAATGGAACCCGATTCGAATCCACCCAAACAACCGTTGCCCGCGGGCGATACAAAGGCAAAACCATCCCCGCCGTCAAAGTACATTTCAATGACCCGGTCAATGCGCCGCTTACCCCCGTTAATCTTTATGTGATCGAAGCACTCAGACTGGTGCAAGGTAAGGATATGGTTCAAATCAAGAATGATGAAGGCAAACGATGGGGATTATTCGATAAAGTAAATGGCACCGATGCCACCCGACGCGATCTTGAAGTAGGTCGATCGGTCAAAAACATCGTCCAATCGTGGCAACAAGGACTGGATACATTTCGGGAACAGCGAAAACCCTACCTGATTTACCCTGCATCCAAGTAATAACCGAATGCTCACGCACACATAACACTGAGGTGAAAAATCAGCGGCACCTGCAACCTGAGACATCTTGGCAAATTCTTGTAAAACACCTCACACATCATTTACGGCCATTTTTCTGCGTCAATCCACCCAAATTTGCGGATGACCAAGAGCCTGGTCTTCCTTAAACAGCGGCCGAGAATTAATACGAACGAATCGTTGCATCGAACGGTCTGATTTTGCATGCTTGTCCCCGAAGATATTTTCCCATGGAATACGAATTGGTCACCCAGGAAGACGTATTTCACTCGATGGAATCCGCCAAATCGATCGGTCGCAAGGCCTATGACGAACTCGTCACGCATCTGAGGGCGGATCTCCTCGAGGCCCAACGTGCACTGGAAGAGACTTCTCAATCGGTGATCATCACCATCGGTGGAGTGGATGGAGCGGGTAAAGGTGAAGTCATCCAAATCCTCAACGAATGGTTGGATCCCCGAGGCCTTGATACGCACAGTTTTTGGGACATGGCCGCCAACGCCACCGATCGCCCTTACCAGTGGCGATATTGGCAAGCTCTCCCCAGACGAGGCCGCATTTGTATTTGGTTCGGAGGGATGTATACGGATCCCATCGACAAATACGTCCATGAACGGCGCCAGCCGGAATGGGCCGAAGAAATCAGCCGGGAGATTCGGTCCTTTGAGAATATGCTGCGCCAGGATGGGACGGTCCAGATTAAGATATGGCTGCACCTGACCAAAGGCGCTCAGCACCGCCGTCTGAAAGATCTTTACGAAAATCCCCAGGAACATTGGCGGGCCATGCATGATGACTGGAAGCATCATAACCTTTATGAGCACTTTTCAGAAGCCGCCGAACAATTGATACTGCGCACCAATTGCAAGGAATCTCCCTGGCATGTCATTGATGCGTCGATCAAGGAATGGAGAAATGTCACAGTCGGAAGACTCCTGCATGAATCCATGTTGAAAGCCATCAAACTCCAGAAACAATCATCAAACAAAAAGAAACCCGCGGTAAAACACACCAAAGTCGAGCACGATTATCTCGCTGAAGTGGATCTGAGCCAGCGGCTGGATCCAGAAGTCTATGAGCAGGCATTAGTCACCTGGCAAGGACGGTTGCACCGACTCTTCTGGGAAGCCTACGATCGCAACATCTCCACCGTACTCACCTTCGAAGGCTGGGATGCGGCCGGCAAAGGAAGCGCCATCAAACGCGTCACGGCTGCCATCGATGCCCGACTTTACCGCATCGTTTGTGTCGGCGCACCCACACAAGAAGAAAACCGTTATCATTATTTGTGGCGGTTCTGGGATCCGCTGCCTCGAGCGGGACGCATCACCATATTCGACCGCTCCTGGTATGGCCGGGTGCTCGTTGAACGCGTGGAGAAGTTTGCCAAGGAACATGAATGGGCGCGCGCTTATGAGGAAATCAATGAGTTCGAACAACTCATGACAAGCCATGGTACCGTCATTTGCAAATTCTGGCTACATATCAGCAAGGAAAAGCAGATGGACCGCTTCAAGAAACGCCTGAAAGTCCCCTACAAACGACACAAAATAACGGACGAAGACTGGCGTAACCGGGAAAAATGGTCCCAATATGAAACGGCTGTCAACGATATGATCGGGTTAACAAACACGCCTCATGCTCCCTGGACCATTGTTGCCGGGAATAGCAAAAAATTTGCACGTATTCAAATTCTACAATCAATTTGCAAACAATTGGAACAAGCACTAGGGAATTCAGGTGATCAAACCTGATTTTGTCGCAATCCCATTGCGAAGGCTCAGGTTCTCGTTCATAATCACTCCGTGAGTTTCGCTGAGACCTTTCATCATTTCCCGGCAGCCGATTGGCTGGAACGATGCATGACATCGCCGGCTTTCCGTGCCCAACACGCTCTGGAGACATCCTCCGGAGATGTCCTGACACGTTTCGCGGCTTTGATCGCTCCTTCCGCAGAGGCTCACCTGGAGGAAATCTGTCAAATTTCCAAGTCCGTCACTCAGCAACGTTTTGGAAAAGTCATTCGCCTTTTCGCGCCACTCTATCTTTCAAACGAATGCATTAACAACTGCTCTTATTGCGGCTTTTCCCGTGACAACCCCATTCTCAGGGTGACTTTGTCTGATGAAGATATCCTTCGAGAAGCACGCGAACTTACCCGTCAGGGTTTCCGCAACATTTTGCTGGTTGCCGGAGAGCATCCCAAATTTGTGTCCTCCGGGTATCTGGAAACAAGCCTTCGAACATTGCGTGAGTTCGTGCCTGGATTATCACTCGAAGTCGGCCCCATGGAAACGGATGAGTATCGAACCATGGTTCAGGCGGGAGCGGAAGGTCTGGTGGTTTACCAGGAGACCTATGACCGGGACATGTATACAAAAATGCACACCGCCGGTCCCAAGAAGCATTTTGACTGGCGTTTGGAAACACCTGAACGAGCCTACGAAGCAGGCTTTCGCCGTTTGGGCATTGGAGCGCTGTTCGGATTGGCCGATTGGCGAGCAGAAGCACTGGCTCTGGCCGCGCACACTCTTTACCTGCTCAAGCATTGCTGGAAAGCACAATTGACACTCTCTTTTCCGAGGTTGCGCCCCTGCGCCGGATCCTTTAAACCCCTGACCCATCTGTCCGATAAACATCTGGTTCAATTGATTTCCGCTTTCCGGATTTGTTTCCCCGATGTCGGGCTCGTACTGTCCACCCGGGAACCTGCCCCTCTGAGAAATGGCCTGATTCCACTTGGTATCACTCTCATGAGCGCAGGAAGTCACACAGAACCGGGGGGATATACCGGGGCAGGAAAGGAAAATCTCCACCAAACAGAGAAAGGACGCGCTGTTCCGATTACTGAAGGAAGCAGCGAATGGGCGGATGGCAATGCGAGCGCCACCGGACAATTCGATATTGCCGACGAACGATCCCCCGCAGAAATGGCCGATCAAATACGTCACCTTGGATATGAACCCGTCTGGAAAGACTGGGATGCCGGTATTCTGGCGTGACTTGGCCCGCACTTTAAAACACTGACATACCATGCCCGTTGTCACAGCAAATGGAAAAAAACTGGAATCTGAAAGGATTCCCTGCTCGGTCGAGCAATTCCTGACCGAACAAGGATTATTGCCAAAATCAGTCGTCGTGGAACTCAACGGCAATGCCATCCCTCCTTCGGAATTCACGAACCACCAGGTCAAGGAAGGCGATCATTTGGAAATAGTGAAAATCGTTGCAGGCGGTTGAGCCATCTCATTCCTGAAGCCTCATTTTAAAGGCCAAAGCAAAGGGATAACAATGGATGCCACCACCCATATCAACAGATTCAGAGGCAATCCTACCCGGATAAAATCCCTGAACTGATACCCCCCCGCACCGTAAACCAACGCGTTGGTTTGATATCCAATAGGGGACGCAAAACAAGCGGAAGCCCCGATCGCAACCGCGATCAAAAAAGGTTTGGTTGCCAGGTCCAGATGATGGGCCATCTCCAATACAATCGGAGTCATGATCACTGCAACTGCGTTGTTAGACAGAAAAGTGGTCAGCAACGAGGTCAGCAAAATGATTCCCGACAATAAAACCACTGGGTGACTTCCCCCCATAGCTGAAATCAGATGACTTGCCAGCCAATCGATGCCGGAGGTCTTTTCCAATGCTGTTCCCAAACCAAGCATCCCGAAAATCAAAAACAAAATACGCCAATCCACAGCTCGATAGGCTTCGTCCATCTCCAAACAACCGGTCACCACCATCACCAATGCTGCCCCCATCCCCAAGGCCGCAATGGGCATTGAAGTCAACGTGGCCGCAATCACCATGGCTATGATGACACCCGCGGCAATCCATTGTTTACTTTTACGTGGAACGGTCCTGGGGGCATCAGAGAGCACAATCACATCACGGGAATCTCTAAGTCGACGCATGGAGTTCTCCGTTCCCTCCAATAGAAGCGTATCACCATATTGCAGGATCGTGGATTCAAATTGATTGCGTAGATTGACCCCGTGCCGATGAACGGCCAGCACCAACACGCCGAACAATCTTCGTAAATCACCCTGGCGTATAGATTTCCCTATCAACGACGATCGGGGGCTGATCACACACTCAACGACAGCCGCTTTCTGTGTCCCCACCCATTCGAGTCCCATCTGGCCTTCTCCTTTGAGAATTTCCAAACCGGACAGGTTTTTCAACTCCATCACCGAAGAAAAAACAGTGCTCAATCTCACTCGATCGCCCGCTTGAAACTCCACTTGATCCAATGGAACCCCAATCAACTCGTCGCCCCGTATGACCTCCAGAATACGGGCCTTGGGAATGGACTTGAGCGATGTTTCCACCAGTTTCTTACCAACCAGAGGAGAATCCGGAACAATAATGGCTTCAGTAAAGAATTGTTTACTCTCGGTCGTTTGAAGGATGGTGGACAAAGTCTCGCGGTCGGGGAGCAATTTCCGTCCGATGGTCCACAGATATCCCAATCCAATCACCGTTAAGATGAGAGCCACTCCGGTCAAATCAAACATCCCGAGAGCTTTTTCCCCCAGACTATGACCTGTCGAACTTACCAGGATGTTGGTCGAGGTTCCTATCAAGGTACAGCAACCACCCAGTATGGAAGCAAAGGACAGAGGTATTAACAGTTTCGATGGTTTGATTCCGCGTCGCGAAACGATACCAATCACCATGGGCATAAACACCAGAACAACGGGCGTATTATTAATAAAGGCAGATAGAAACGCTACCATGGGAAGCAAAGTCAAACTGACAGAAAGCTCCGATTTTCCCACGATTTTGTTCATCCAGCCCCCTACCCGGTCGATGGCGCCAGTGCGCTCGAGTGCGGAGCTCAGTACGAACATCGAAGCAACCGCAATGACCGCTTCGTTGCTGAACACCTTGAATAATTCTTCGGGCGTCAACAAACCGGCAAACACCAGCAGCACCATAGCCGCCACTGAAATGACATCGGAACGCCACCGCTCCCAAACCATGGCCACGAAAACAACACCCACCAGGGTGAATACGATGATCATGTCAGTTGTCATTGCTCACCTTTCATTCAGTGATTCATCAGCATTTTCAGATCGCCGACCGGGTCGGTAAAATATCAGGAATGAATTGTCCGGTCATCCACCGACAATGCCGCTTCCTTCACCGCTTCGGAAAAAGTGGGATGCGCGTGGCAGATTCGAGCCAGATCCTGACTTGTGGATTGGTGGTGCATCGCAACGGCCGCTTCGTGAATCAGCTCACCCGCATTTTCACCAAGAATATGGACTCCCAAAACACGATCCGTCTCCTCATCGGCCAACATCTTCACCCAACCATCCACATCACCCGTGGCCCTGGCGCGTCCATTGGCCCTGAAGTGAAACATCCCTTTGCGGTAGGCAATCCCTTTGGACTGCAAAGCCTCCTCAGTGGCGCCGATCATGGCCAGTTCCGGATGGGTGTAGACAACGGCGGGTATCAAGTCATAGTCGACATTTGCTTCGTTACCGCACAACTGTTCAGCAAAGGCAACGGCTTCTTCTTCCGCCTTGTGGGCCAGCATGGGACCAGGGATAACATCCCCTAAGGCGTAAACCCCAGGCACATTCGTCTCAAACCGTTCATTCACCTGAATACATCCACGCTCATCAGCCTGTACTCCCAGCTCTTCCAGACCTAGACTGCCGGTGAAAGGTTTTCGCCCAACAGCCACCAACACATGACTGCATTCAATGACCTCGCCACCATCCAATTCGATGCGACAACCATCCCCTTGTCGTCCGGCAGACAAAACTTTCTTGCCAAACTGGAATACCAATCCCTGGCGATTCAAAATACGTTGAGCTTCCTGGGCGGCTTCACCATCCATGCCGGGAAATATCTGTGGTAACATCTCCAAAACAGTGACTTTGGCCCCCAATCGACTCCAGACGGAACCTAGCTCCAATCCAATGTAACCACCACCGATCACCACCAGATGCTCGGGAACCGATTCAAATGACAAGGCCTCCTGACTGCTCACAATGCGTTCCCCGTCGAAAGGAACTTGTGGCAACGCGGCGGACTGACTGCCGGTGGCGATGAGGATGTTTTTCGACTGGATTGTGGAATCGCTTCCATCCTCAGCCAAAACCCGCACTTGTCCCGGGGCGGTGATGCACGCCTGCCCTTTGATGGAAGTGATCTTGTTCTTCTTGAACAAGGTTTCCACGCCCTTGCCCAGCATGTTCACGGTCTGCTGCTTGCGTTTCATCATGCGCCCAAGATCCAGCCGGGGGGCATCCACCATGACCCCATGCTGTGCCAGCTGCTTGTTCGCAAACACAAAGTGGGCACTCGATTCCAACAAGACTTTACTGGGAATACAGCCGACGCGGAGACAAGTGCCCCCGAGGGATGGCGCCTTATCCACGCAGGCTACTTTGAGCCCGAGTTGGGCCGCACGTATGGAAGCAACATAGCCGCCCGGGCCGCTCCCAATCACCGTCAAATCAAATTCGCTATTCTCCGTCATTTCGTTACGTTGGAAAACCATAGGTCGTTCGTCACGAACATGGGAGAAAAAACGGTGCTTTTGTTCGAAACTATTTTGGATCGCCAATGCTAGGGATCACTCTGAAATATCTCCTGATTTACCCAGGTGCTTGACTGGCTGGACAATGATCTGATTCGATTTCATTTGAATCAATTCTTCCGAGGTATTGTTGTATCGCACAGGCGGAATGCCTTTTTCTGACAGGAAAAGCAAGTTGGATTCCACCCGATTTGTCGAGGCCCGGTGAAAGCGCAACGGAGATCGATCGATATTGGAAATAGCATTCCCCTGAATCGTAAATCCGGTCGTTCCTTCATCCAAAAACATTCCATTGCTTTCCGCCCGCCCAAGGTTCAGGGGCACATCATGAATCACGTTCCCCTTAATCAGGCTGTTGGGTTGACGTCCGAGCGTGTAGATGCCTCCTCCATCCGACAGGACCTGCATCACGTGATGGATGGTGTTTTGTTGAATAAGGTTCTCTCCGGCGGGAGTCGGAGTGGGACTCCACATCCAGCCCAATGAAATGCCAGTGTAAGGCAGGTTTCGAATCGTATTACATTCCAATCGCGTTTCGCGCGTGAATCCCGACCAAACACCAACCGCACCAAAGAATTGAGTGCCGCACTCTTCCACAATGTTCGAGGTGAGTGTGTTCCTTGCTGCCACCTGATCAGGTGCCGACTGCCACCAGGTTTTCCCATCAACCTTACGGGAGGAATCTTCGCCAATCATGATCCCATTGCCGGACACATGATGAACATGGTTGAAGTTGACCTGATTATTCACCGCCCAGGATCCGACATGTAACCCGGTAGTTCCCAGGTTGCGCAGTTCATTACCTTCGAATGTGCAGTTCTGGACAAACTGCATTTCAACAGCTGCCGGGATAAGTTCCCGCAAGGCGCCCCCTTCCCCGAAGCGTCGTTCGTGATAGGTGGCCTGCCCTGCCGCATATCCGTGGTCGGGAATGGGCCAGAACGTGTGCTCTAAAACCAATCCTTTGATATGCACATTCTGAACCGGTCGGTCAGGAGCTCCAATCAATCGAACCAATTGGGAAGCCAAAGGAAGAACCGCCTCGAGATTTTCAGGTTGTTCACCATCCCGGGGCATGTAGAGAAGTTCTTTTGATGACCGATCCAGATACCATTCTCCGGGGCGATTGAGAAAACTCCTGGAATGTTCCAGGTAGTAACGGGGATGCTTTTCGAAGTTGTCGATGGCGAAATGGGGAGCATTGGGGCCGATTGGATCTTTTACCGTCAGGATACGCCGGGCAAAATCAATATCCCTGATCCCAACTCGTGACGTGGACCAATCATGAAAAAACACAAGCTCACATTGATCCATATCCGGAATGATCTTCAGATCACCCTCATAAAATGAAAAACTGGTCCGACGGTCTCTGCCAGCTGATTCAATGCGCAGGAAATCATCATCCGGAAAGCGCGCCCGAGTGGCGCGCTCATCTCCCACGTATAATTCTCTGACTCCTGACAAATCTCCCGGATAATCAGCAACCGACGCTTTAAACAAACCGTCATCCTCCTTCACCCAACCTTTGACCGGCCAGCCCCCCGATAAGACTGCACGTTCACCCGCAAACGGCCGGATCGTCAGGGAGGTCAAAATAACTGGCCATTTTTGTGCATTAAGCTCCCAGGCTTCACTCAGACGATAGATGCCGCCTCTCAAAACAATCGTCACCTCAGGAGGGGTGCCACCACTATTGGAGAACAGGAAGGATCTGGCCTTTTCACCGGCTTTGCCCAAGGTGAGCAGTGGGGATTCGAAGCTTCCCCTGTTTTCATCATCCCCATCGGGGCTAACAAAAATTATTTGGGGCGCATCCGATGTGGGTTGAGCTAATGCAATACCACTTGTATCAACAAAGAGTGCGACGAGAACGCACAGAATCCTGAAGGAAATCATCGGCGATTTCATGGCTCAGATTATATTAAGAAATCCGCATTGAGGTCCACATCGAATACAGCTTTATCAATGATAAAAGTTTAATCAAAATCCTGCCATTCAGCGGCCCCGCAATTGATCAGGGCAGATTCAAGAGCCCATCCAGTGAAGGAGGCATAGTTAAAATCCCTGTATCGCCTTCTGGTATCCGTTCCTTCCAATCCCTTGCGAACAGTCTCCATGCGCTGAACCAGTGGTTTTGCCAGCACACCCAAATCATGCAACGTTCGAGCTGCCTGCAACGCCACCCACGAATAATCGCTGGCAATATATTGACCCAATGCCTCCAATCCGATCTTTGTTTCGTTATTCCGGCATAAGACTTCGGCACAGGCAATGGCAACCGAAGGAGATTTGTCTTTAAGCCCTGCTTTTAAAAGTCCAAGACTCCGTTGATCAGGCCTTATTTGACGTGCAACATATCCGGTAGCGCCCCAGAAACGTATCCCACTGTCCGGGGACTCCAAAAAGGAAGCCAATTGCTTCTCATTGGCGGATGATGTAGCCACCCAGGAAGCTTGCAGAATGGAAGGCAGATCGTATGAGGAACGGTCGTTCGCCATATCGAAAACCGTTGTTTCATTATTCAAAGCGCGCAGTTGATATTCGGCTTCATGCAGCATTCCGGTGTCGTGATGTTCCAGCATCCAGTTCATCATGATTTCCCGCATGGATTCGATCTTTTGAGCGTAGGCCGGATCCTCGATGCGGTTGTTGATTTCAAACGGATCGGATTCAAGATCGTAAAACTCTTCCACCGGTTTTCGATTTGACCACATCAAGGAAGATACGGCATTGAGCTCGCCAGCACCCTTTGCACGTCGCAGTTCGACCAACGACTCTTTTTGATTCCCAAAAATGCGCCCACCTTGCACGTAGGGTAAATGTGGCAGAAAATGTCGAATATAAATGTGTCTTCCATCATGTACGGTCCTTGAAATTTCAAACATATCATCGGCCCGATCCCTGGCGGCAAAAACGTAATCACGCCGCCGCGATCGGTCTTCACCAAGAAAACGATTCCCCTGCATCACCGGCGGCACATCAACCCCGGCCAGGGCCAACGTGGTCGGTGCAAAATCAACAAAACTGACCAGTTCATTTGTTTCAGATCCCGGCATTTGCCCGGCGGCCAGGTGTTGATATTGCTTTGGAATGCGAACCATGAACGGCACCCGGATCCCGGAATCCAACAACCAACGTTTGTGACGCGGCAATCCATGACCATGATCACTGAAGAACCAGACAATCGTATTTTCCCACAATCCATCGTCCTTCAACCCTTGGATCACCTGGCCCACTTCTTCGTCCATCGCCGATACCAAGTCATAATAGCGCGCCCACAACTCACGCATTTTGGGAGTATCCGGAAAATAGGGCGGGACTTTGGCGTGATTCGGATCATGCCGCTTGCTGTCAGGCAGACTCGCCGTGGCTTGATCGTATCGCTCTTTGAAATTCGCCGGGCCTTCATGCGTGGTTCCGAACACAAAAAAACTGAAGAAGGGCTTGCCACCTTTCCTCTGACGCCAGGGAGCCATGTCCTTTTTCCAGTAATCATAAATACCGTCCGGAGAAAAGTTATAGTCCGTCTTTGCATAATTGGTCACAAAATAGCCGGCCTCCTTCAGGTAAAGTGGAAAGGGACGAATCGACTCTGGTAAGTCGACTTCACATCGCAAATGCTGCGCTCCAAACGAGGTGGGATACAGTCCGGAAATCAAACACGCCCTGGCTGGCGCACATATCGGTGCATTGGCAAAGGCGTTTCGATAGAGAATGGAGTCCTCCGCCAAGGCATCCAGATGGGGTGTGATAGCCAATGCATCATCATAGCAACCCAGTGTCTCATCCAAATCTTCACAGTTGATCCAAACGATATTGGGCGGTTCCAGGACTTGGGCATGTAAATGCGATCCCAATAGCAACGCAAAGATTCCCCAAACGGCGTTCCATCGGCAAGTGCAGCACAAAAAGCAGACAATCGGATTCATAACGGGTCAAATACTAGCGTTTTTTGATGCCGTTTCCAAATGGATATCGGTTCCATAGAAAAAAACCATGATTTCTCAATGAATTTCGCTTGACCGGGTGTGGAGGCTTTGAGCGGAATGGTGTCCAATGACAGGCAAACCAAATCAAAGAGCCGGGAAGCGCCCATCCAAGGTGAAGCAGTTCAAGAAAATCATGGCTGCAAACCGATCGGAAATTGCAATCCGCGTGTTTCGCGCCGCCACGGAACTTCGCAAACGCACGGTAGCGGTCTACGCTCAAGAAGATCGTTACTGCATGCACCGCTTCAAAGCCGACGAAGCCTATCAAGTCGGGCGTGGTAAAGGACCGGTGGCTGCTTATTTGGACATCGACAGCATCATTGAAATCGCAGTCGCCAGAGGCGTGGACGCCATTCATCCGGGCTACGGGTTTTTGAGCGAAAATCCAGACTTCGCCCGCGCCTGCGACAAGGCCGGCATTACCTTCATCGGACCACGCCCTGAGTTGTTGGACATGATGGGCGACAAAACGGCAGCAAGAGCCGTTGCTCAACGCATAGGCATCCCAACACTGCCTGGAACGGATGATCCCGTCACCGAACGTAAAGAAGCGATCAAATTGGCCAAGAAAATCGGTTTCCCTCTAATCATTAAAGCCGCATTCGGCGGTGGTGGTCGCGGCATGCGCATCGTTCGATCCGAATCGGAGTTACCATCCCTGCTCGACGAAGCCCAAGCTGAAGCAGAACGCGCTTTCGGCAATGCCGCCGTCTTCCTGGAAAAATTCATCCCCCACGCCAAACACATCGAAGTGCAGATTCTGGGCGACAAACACGGCAATGTCATCCACCTCCACGAACGCGATTGCTCCATCCAGCGCCGTCATCAAAAAGTAATAGAGGTCGCGCCGAGTTTCGGGCTGCCCGATGAACTTGTGGAACAGATGTGCGCCGACGCTGTGCGCTTGGCAAAGGAGATTCGCTACGAGAACGCCGGAACGATCGAGTTTCTTTACGATCAGGATGGTCAACAGGGTTACTTCATTGAGATGAACCCTCGTATTCAGGTGGAACATACGGTAACAGAGGAGATCACCGGCGTCGACCTGGTGCGTAGTCAGATCCTGATTGCACAGAACCACCCATTGACATCTCCGGAACTGGGAATCCCGGCACAGGATGAAATCCCTCGGAATGGCTATGCCATCCAAGCCCGTGTCACCACCGAAGATCCAGCCAACCAATTCATGCCTGACTATGGTAAATTGCTGGCGTACCGTTCTCCGGGCGGTCTGGGGATTCGCCTTGACGGTGGAATGAGTTACTCCGGCGCGGTCATCACGCCCTTCTACGATTCCATGCTGGTCAAATTGATCACTCACGGAGGTTCCTATGAAATGGCCATGGATCGCATGCATCGTGCCTTGAGTGAATTCCGTATTCGCGGGGTAAAAACCAATATCCCATTCATCGAAAACGTGATTGCTCACTCTGAATTCCGCTCGGGTCAGGCAACGACACGTCTCATTGACCAGTCACCTGAGCTGTTCGAGTTCCACCCCCGACGCGACCGCGCTTCCAGACTGCTCAAATACTTGGGTAACGTCACGGTCAACGGGAACCCACATATCAAAGCAGCCATTCCCGAACATCAAGTCATGGCCCCGAGTGCCATGCCTTATCATCCCGACACCCCTTGTCCTAAGGGAACGCGCGACTTGTTGCTCGAATTGGGCCCCGGGAAGTTTGCGGAATGGGTCATGAAACAAAAGCGGCTGCTGATCACCGACACCACCTTCAGAGATGCTCACCAATCACTGATGGCCACCCGTATGCGCACCTACGACATGCTGGGGTGCGCCGATTTCATCGCCCGTGAATTGGGTGGTGAAAAGGACGGGCTCTTCTCGATGGAAATGTGGGGTGGAGCAACATTCGACACCACCATGCGATTCCTGAGCGAGGATCCCTGGCAACGACTGCGCATCCTTCGAAAACACATCCCGAACATCTGTTTTCAAATGCTGTTTCGCGGAAGCAATGCCGTAGGTTATTCGAACTATCCAGACAACGTGGTCGCTGGTTTTGTGAAACACGCTGCCGAAGCGGGCATGGATATTTTCCGGATTTTTGACAGTTTGAATTACCTTCCAAACCTGAAAGTCGCCATGGAATCCGTCCAGGATACACATGCGGTTTGCGAAGCGGCGATTTGCTACACTGGAAATATACTGGACTCGAAACGCGACAAGTTCTCGCTGAAATACTACGTCAAAATCGCCAAGGAACTCGAAAAGATGGGGGCGCATATGCTCGCGATCAAGGACATGGCAGGACTTTGTCGTCCGCTGGCCGCGCGGAAACTCGTCAAAACCTTGAAGCAGGAAGTGGGCATTCCCATCCACTTCCATACACACGAAACCGCCGGCGTACAGACAGCGACCATCCTTGAATCAACTCAGGTGGGTGTGGACATCGCCGATCTTGCCATCGCCTCCATGTCGGGAAGCACCTCTCAACCCAACATGAATTCCCTGGCGGTTGCGCTCGAAGATTCTCCGCGCAAGACAAAGCTCAACATCGATGCACTCAACCGACTGAGTGACTACTGGGATCAGGTCCGCGAGGTATATCAACCCTTTGATACGGCTCCCAAAACAGGTAGTGCGGATGTTTACCTGCACGAGATGCCGGGTGGACAATACACCAATCTCAAGGCCCAGGCCGCCAGCATGGGTGTGGCTCATCGCTGGAACGAAATCGCCAGAACCTATGCCGACGTCAACACCCTGTTCGGCGACATCGTCAAGGTCACCCCTTCCAGCAAGGTTGTGGGAGATATGGCACTGTTTCTGTTCAGCCATGGAATCAAACCCGAAGACGTCGTCAATCTCGAACCCGGCGAACAAACCTGGCCGGAATCGGTCATCGACATGTTCAAGGGCGGACTGGGTTGGCCGGATGGGGGTTGGCCTGAAGCTGCCTGGAAAGTCATTCTTTCTCCCGAGGATTACAAAAAAGCACGTAAGAGATATCGTGCAGACGTCAAACGCGGCCGCCCGAAGGCCTCCCCGTCTTTGGACTTGGAGCAAACTCGGAAAGATCTGTCTCATAAGATCAAGCGGAAGGTCAATGACGACGATCTATATGCCTATCTCATGTATCCTAAAGTGTTCCTGGATTATGAACATCATCACAAGGAACATGGAAACGTCAGCGCGCTACCAACTCCAAGCTTCCTCTACGGACTGCATCCCAATGAAGAAATTGCGGTCAGTATTGAAGAAGGCAAAGATTTGTTCATTCGCCTGATCAATGTGGGGCAACCGGATGAAAACGGTCAGTGTGCCGTCACTTACGAACTGAACGGAATCGCCCGGGATACCATGATCACCAACGAAACCATTGCTCCCAAGGGCGTTCAAAGAGTTAAGGCCGATGATGCCGATCCCAAGCAGGTCGGGGCTCCGATTCCCGGTCTGATTGCCGAGGTGCTTGTTTCCGTAGGACACAAAGTGACCAAGGGAGAACGAATGATCATGATGGAGGCCATGAAAATGCAAACCTCCATCAACGCCCCCTGCGACGGGCACGTTGCGGAGTTGTTGGTGGAATTTGGAGAAAATGTCGAAATCAAGGATTTGTTGGTTCGTCTGAAGTAAGCCGGGTTATTGGGAAGGTGGGCTTGTTCTTGTGCGTTTCCGTTCGTTTTTGGTTGCGTTCCGGGTAATCTATGTAAAAGTTTACACCGCAACACCAAAAGGAGAACACAACACCACTCGAGCATATGGCGGACAATCGCTCATCCGATGATTCACCCAAGCAGGGTCATGGTTCGTCTCATTCAGACCACCATCACCACCATCGACGCAGACGAAAACGACGCCGGTCAAGGAACCATGGCGGCTCCGTCAAATCGGTGAAAGACGGGCTGATGTTGTTTGCGGTCATTCTGGCTTTTGTCGTCGCCCTGGGATTTTGCCTCTGGATGATCGTCCCTCCTCTGCTTCAATACCTCAGTCAATCGACCAACTGGTAATTTTTTGCCACTAAAAAAGATTCAACACTGTCTAATCCAATGCTTGTGTCATGGCCTCGCACCGGATTAGATTGCGGCATGCCAATTCACAAAACTCGTTCACTCATGCAGTCAATCACTGGAGCATTGCTGATCACAGTTTTATTGCTGACAGATGCAGCGCTAGGCCAAGGCTCTGAGTCACTGGCTATTCCGGCGACTGATGAAGGTTTGCCGGGAACCGGTCCGATCCGCCGTTATGACTGGTTTCAAAACCTCTGGCTGCGCAAAAGAACAGCCTGGAGTGAACGTGTTCAAGAAGATCAGAAAACCCTGGTCTTTTTGGGAGACTCCATCACGCAGGGATGGACGGATGCCTTCCACGGCCATTTTGCGGATCTTGAAAAATCCAACCGAGGCATCAGTGGAGATACAACACGCGGGGTTTTGATTCGCATGGACAAAGATGTCCTTTCCCTGAACCCAACCGGCATTGTTCTTTTGATCGGCACCAATGATCTCGAAGAAGGAGCCTCACCAAAAACCATCGCCGGAAATCTAAAATTGATCCTCGACAAACTGCAGGCCCACAAGGCCGACATGCCGATCATCCTGTGCCAGGTCTTTCCAAGTGATGCCTCCAAAAAGCGCCCTGCAGATGCGATCAAGCAAATCAACAAACTCTATGGTGACCTGGCTCAGAACTATCCGCAAGTCACCGTGCTCGACACTTGGACACTCTTTGCAGATGAAAACGGAAATGCCAGGGAACCTGAATTCCCGGATCTCCTTCACCCGAATGAAGTGGGATACGCTAAATGGGCCAAAGCCCTTCAACCTTTGCTGGCCACCACCGGATTCCTGGAAACAAAACGCGAACCTTTCAAACCCGAAGAAGGTTTTGTTTCGCTGTTCAATGGACGCGATCTGACTGGATGGGGTTTTCGCGACATGAAATCCATGATTCAGAAATCGGATTTCTCCGGACAGAAACAATCAAATGACGGACGCTACCAGGCGATCAATGGACGCATTGTCGTCACCACCCCACCGGAAGGACGCCGTATCCAACAAATGTGGACCACCAAGAATTTCCCGGAAAATTTCATCCTGAAACTCGAATTCAGAGCCACCCCCAACGCCGATTCAGGCGTATTCATTCGACGCCCACAACTCCAGTGCCGCGACTACCCCTTGGCGGGCCCGTATAAGGACTTGAAACATTACCGCCCCCAGGAATGGAATGAATTGATCATCGAGGTGCGCGATAGCGTGGCACACTGCACCTGCAACGGAGAAATCCTTGAAGAGGCACTCAAACTTCCCGTGACTGGCCCCATCGGGCTGGAAGGTGATCGTGGTCAAATGGAATACCGCCGGATCCGGTTGAAACGTTTGCAGTGAGCGTAGAGCCACTGTCGATTTGGGAATAAATTTAATTGCTAACAAACGGCATTTTCCCGAGCAAGCGGCACGGGGGTGCAATTTAAAAACTCCAACGGATTCGATTACGCAAACACTTTTGGCAAACGCTGTAACGTTTCCCTAAGGAATCCAAAGCTGTGTCGAGCCACAGCACTCCAAAAAGCGACAACCTTATCCTAACACGCATGCTTTAGGCGGTGGTGAGGATGAAAAAACAAATCCTCAACGACTCTCTGAAATGCGAGCATTCGGATCGTAATTTGGATTTTTCGGCATCATCCGGGCATTTGTTTCATTCCGCCAGTCCCTCAACTGCGAAAGCAATCGCTCAACCACATCAGGTCTCTGTGCCGCAAGATCATTTTGTTCGCCGGGATCATTATGAAGATTGAACAACTGAACCGATCCGTTTTCAAAGTATTCCAATAATTTGAATGCGCCTTTTCGAATAGCCCCTCCCGGGCTTTGCATGCCATGGTTGCTGTAATGAGGGAAATGCCAATAAAGAGCATCCCGATCCACAGTGGTTTTTCCGGCAAGATATGGAACCAGACTGATTCCATCCAGGAAGTGATTCCCATTTTTGGAAAGGCCCAGCATATCCAAAATGGTGGGATAAAAATCCACTCCAATGACCGGCTCATGACACTTATACTCTGTGAAAGGAACGTGCCCCGGCCACTTGATGATGAGCGGCACCCGGATCCCACCTTCATACAACCAACCTTTGGCGCCCCTCAGCGGATGATTGGATGTGGCATACGCTCCATCCAACCGATCCGGCGAAACCACCCGATTGGGACGACCAAAATTGGCGGCTGCCATTCCCCCGTTGTCTGAGGTGAAGAAGAGGATCGTGTCATCTGTCAATCCAAGCTCCTCAAGCTTTGCCATCACACGTCCCAAACTCTCATCCATACTTTCCACCATGGCTGCAAACTGGGGATTATCCTGTCTCTGCTTGATCTTGACGGTCTGATCCGGCAGCACTCGATATTGTGATTTGTAAGGTTCTTGAAGCATGAATTGATCCAGGTGACTTCTTTCAAATGCGAGTTCCGCATCGGGATTTCCCTCCAAAATAAAGGGTTCAGGATCGGCCGGCAGCCTTGATCTTTTAGTTTCGTATTTCTCGACCAGATCGCTTGGGCCTTGAATGGGGTCATGAACAGCAAAGTGTGACAGATACAAAAAGAACGGCTGTTCTTCGCTGGATTCAATGAACTTCAACGCCTCATCCGTCAGTACGTCCGTTAGGTAAGCTCCATCTTCATCCTCCAGACCAGTCATATTGAACGGTGAATGGTATCCCGACCTTGGCCACCCTTTGTTCCAGTCGGTAGGAACACGCACATCGAACCCCTGCGCCAGTGGCCCATAGGGTTCTTCGCCCAGATGCCACTTCCCAAAATGTCCGGTACGATATCCATTTTCTTTGAGTGTTTCGGCCAAAGTAATTTCTTCCAAAGGCAAAGCCTGCTTAATGGCTGCATTGCTCAGCTTTTGAAATGGAAACTCACGCCTTCCGGGCAACCAATCGGTGAGCTGCAATCGGGCGGGATATTTTCCCGTCAAAATACTGGCCCGCGATGGGGAACAAACATGACAAGTCGCATAGGCATCCGTGAAATGTACCCCTTCTCTGGCCAATCGATCTACGTTGGGCGTGTCATAAAAAGGACTGCCGTAACACTTCAGATCATTCCATCCAAGATCATCGACCAGAAAGAAAACGATATTCGGCTTGGCATTTCCTCCCAGCATAGACAGGTCTCCATGCATGGCTGCCAGCAAGATCATTAGAAGAAAACTGCGGATCAAACCGGCAAAATGACTCCACAGTAACTCAAGATTCGTTCTCATTGCGTAGGTCTAATAATATTTGAATTGCACAGAGACAATCGCTTCTTTATCGCACCGGGCCCTCACCCAATAGGCGCTGTATCCTTGCGGGAAACGATGGTGTAAATTCTTGCCACCCGTGGTTTGGAAGGTTTCATAGGGCAACCACACTCCTGTCCCATCCACGTCCACTTCCAGGCTGACGTTCGCATCGCGGTCTGACCAGATTTTGAGTTGTTTATGGTCATACCCGGTCATCAGATAAGGATCGGACGGTTCACCGGGCTTGACCTCAGTTTCCATCCACGGTCCACCCTGACCACGTGGTTTTCCCAATCGCCACAAATCATCCACCACGCCCGCCCAAACAGCAGCTTTCCCATCCTCACTGCGAAATATACGGTCGCTTTCGGTGGAATCATCCATGCCGGTGAAAAACAGCAAACCGTTGTGCGAGCAAAAATCATGGATACGCAGCTGATGAGTGGCGATGGGACGCATCTTCGCCAGCCCCTGGGCATTGCGCGCAGGAAGTTCGTAGAACGTTCCGTGAATATTCAACAAATCCCGTTCAGTGGCTACCTCACGACAAACTCGAGCCAGGGAAAATCCGCTTTTATTCGATGCATCTCCATAAGCATCCATCCTTGGCAGTCGATATCGCTTTCCATCTTCTTCGATCACGATGGAAGCGTTATCGACAGAGTATGCTTTCGCGGGCTGGCTCACGTCGGAGACCAGTTGATGCATGGCAGCCGGATCGTCGACGGGTTTCAACTCCATACTCGATGTCAGAGCGTAAAAACCGGCATCATCACCCGAAGCATTGGACGAAGCCACAACCCCCAATCGATCATGCGCAAGACTTCGCATCAAACCGTAGCTCTTGGCTTGAACTTCGCCAGAAGCCACGCCATCAAATATCGCGTCATTCCTGGTGCGACGGGTGTCTTTGTTTCGATACTGAAAGTGGGCAGTGACATCCTTGGCATCCGACAGGGTTCTTACTCGAATCCATGTCCCGGCTTCATCGGCACTAAAAAGATAAGAATGGTTTCCCTTGGGCCCAATGGTCCATGTATGAATCCTGGTCCATTGGTCATTCCCTTTCTGATCTGCTTCCAACTCCACCGTGATCTCTTCGTCAGACTGATGTTGCAGATGGATCTGCCGATAATCGTATCCTGAAAACAGATACGGATCGCTCACCTGCCCTGCCTTCACATCATCACGCAACCAAACCGAACCCCGGCCAATTGCCGGTCCCAAATGATCCAATCTTTCGGGCTCGACACACCATAGATTGGAATTGGATTGCTTGGGTGATCCATGAGCAGCCTTGAACGAGCGTTTGTTCAGGAATTCGGCACGTGCCGAATCATCGCAACCCATCACCACACGATCGCCCCACCGACAAAAATCACCCACCACTTTCAGGTAATTGGATCTCGGGGCAATTCCCGAAGATTGATGCCTGGAGAATGCTTTTGGAAACTTCCAGAACGTTCCATGCATCGTAGCCAGCAAATCTTCCTCGCCAATTTCCCGAATCCTTGGCCATTCGGTATTCCACCCGTGCGAACCATCGTAACTATGGCTTCCTTTCGGCAGGCGATAAAAGGTCCACTCCTGATCTTCCAGCAATCCCAATATCAGCGAGCGGGCATCCCACCCAAAAGTCCAAATCGGATCTTTATCGGGGTGTTGGTTTCCATGAATACCACCCGGCCCAGTCACTTCACAAAATTGATTGCGCCGAATCATCTGCCAATCCCCTCCCCCTGTCCAGCGAGCCAGGGATCCGGATGCGATGGTCGGATCACGACCGACGTCCGGATGACGTTCTCCGTTATTGGCATAAATCAACTGCCCCTGACCGGAATACATCCCTTTGCCATGGTATCCGGGCAATTTCGAGACCAAGCCCACAGCCGGCGCTCCGGAATTGCCGTCCCGAATGAAACAGCTTACATTCAAGGTTCTCAAATCCACTTCATATAATCCCTCCTCCATGGTTGCATAATACACCTTGTGCTCGGGATCGCTCAGATGACGTGCGTTGGCGGTCAATCGACCGAACATTTTATCCGGGGAAATGACACGAATTTCACCCTGCGCGTTGATGACATAAGGACCGATCAGCAAGTGTTGGGATTCAGAATGAATCATTCGGTTCGCCGGGGTTCCTCCGACACTGCCCTTGAAAATGATTTGGTCCAGGTCAGGCGTTATTTCGTAAAGTTTATCCGTCGAGCCACCCGGCTGATGCGGAGCATATGTAACGGCCCATAACCTGCCTTGCCAGGGTACCACTGCGCCTGTCCCGCACTCATTCTCATCGTTCCACATGGTCAGATGAGGGTAAATACCTGAAATTTGAATGGGATGCGGATCAGCTCCATACAAGTTCACCAGATAAAACTGAGAACAGATCAACCAGATACAGAACACACGAAAATTCATACCCGTATCATGTGCGACGAACCATCAATTGGCAACCAGTTTGGCCAGAAGCTTTGCGCTGATAAGCAGGCGGTATGGGTTTCCTGGAAGTTCTTCGAAATCGAATGATTGGTAAAACGCTTTGGCTTGATCATCCAGGCAATCAATAACCACCCCTACAAATGCAAAGGTCTTGCCTGCCTCATGACAGTCACACAACGCTTGTGTCAGCAGTCTTTGACCATGCCCTTTGCCTTGACATGAAATGTCAATACCAAGCCAGGCCAGCAAAGCCACTGGCACCCCTCTATTAGGAAGCCGTTTTCCTATTTGAACAGGCAAATCAGAGACATCAACTTGAGCGGTGGCAATCGTATAAAATCCAATCAAATGTTGATCATCATCTACCAGGACTCGAGTGACAGATAAGCGCTTACGCTGGTGTTGCAACGCCTTTGTTGCTATCCAATCATCCACTTTTGCTTTACCGCTACGAAACGAGCCACGTCGATGGTGTTTTTCCAAATTCTCAATTCGAAAACCTGCAGGAAATCGGACCATCACTCAATCCCCTTCAATGTTTTCCATGAGCGATCGCTCGCAGTTTCTTCTGAGATTTGGTCAATTTGGGGGCCTCATTCAAGGCATGCCAAAATTGCTCCTGCTCCTCGGGTGTCAACGCAATGATGTTTTTTCCGGATTCCTCTACCTCGCGTTTTGCTTGCAACACGGTCACTTGTCGCACGTAATCACTCACACTTATTTTTCGTATTTCCGCCGCCTTGCTTAAATAGTCTTTACTGGAAGCATCAAGCCTTATCAGCACTTGATCGGTTAGTCCCTTGGCTTTCTTAATCATAAGCCACATGTATATCTATTTGATATACAAATCAAGCAAAACAAACGATCTTCCCAAAAACGGGTTTAAATTGTAATCGCAAAAGTGAGCGTTGGAGGTATGCTGAATCCAAGGATATTTCAAATCACTATGTGCGCTGCTGAAAAAAAACGACGGGGCTGTTTCTTCTATGGCTGTATCACTTCCATCATTCTGGGGCTGATCCTTTTTGTTGGCATTCCTCTGACCCTCTTTTTTGGGTTTAATTACGCGGTCAAAACAGTGGTCAACAACTACGCCGACCAACAACCCATGGAACTGCCGGTGGTTGAAATGCCACAGGCAGAAGTCAATTCACTGCGGCAACGTGTCGACCAGTTCCAACAGGCAATCGCTGAAAACACACCGACTTCTCCCTTGGAACTCAGCTCCGACGAACTCAATGCACTGATCTTCCACGATCCTCAACTGGCCAAACTCAAGGGCAAAGCGTTTCTGGATTTCGTAGACAATAAGGTCAAAGGGCAGCTGAGCATTCCGCTCTCAGACCTGAACATCGGAACAGGCGAATCCCTTTACTTGAATGGAACAGGCATTTTTGAGGTATCCATCCAAAACGGCACCCTCTCAGCCAAACTGGATTCCCTGGAGATAAAGGGCAAGCCACTCCCCGCCAAGTTCAGCGGATGGTTCAAAGGGAAAAACCTCTTCGAAAATGCCCAGATGGATCCCGAAGCTCAAAAATTCATCAATCGAATCAGTCGTCTTGAAATCAAGGATGGCAAACTGATTCTGGAAAAGGATGCAACCCCGCCCCAAGCGGAAGTGGAGGACTCCGGTGCCTTTCAACAACTCGAAACCGGCACAACACCCTGATAGATACACCACGCCAGCAGAAATCCATTAATAAACTCCGCGCCTCTGTCCCTCAATCACGCACCATGCGGAAGGGGGTGAAAAATTTACTTGGCCAGGCAACGGCATCCTCAGCGGACCAACCAGAGAAAACCTCCGATCATTGCAGCAACCGCAACCCAGGAGAGCAGGAACCCAATCACAGAAATGCGCGAAGGAACGGGTAATTCAAAATCACTACCTGCAAACCAACACCGACGTGTCGCGGGCAGGGTCCCCTCCGGCAATTGACAACTCTCGGTGATCACTTCTCCGGAGCGAACCGGGGTTCGGATCAAGTCATGGAAACGATTCAGTAAATCACTGTCTCTGCGAGGTGTAATCAAACTCGCCAGGACACCCGCCACAATCGCTGCAGACAGGTAAAAAACAATCTGCCAGGGTTCGGAGATGCTGGATTTCGTCGCGCTATGCACCACCAGGTTCCATGTTTTGGACACTGGAAGAGATTGAACCCATTCAACCATTCGCGGCTGCAGGGTCAACCACCACACAACAAATCCCGTCAGAGTGCTGGCCCAGGCTCCAAACCCATTGAATCGTTTCCAAATAAGCCCGATCCAAAATGCAATCCCTAGCATCGGGGCTATTTTCAACCAGGTCTTGAGTCCGGAAACCACATTAGGCATCCAGAACGCACAAGCCACTCCCCCCAAGACAATCAACAACGACACCACCCGTCCTACGGCAAGGTAATGTTGAGGCGTGCGTTCTCGAACAATCGGTTTATAGAGGTTTTCGGTGAACAGTCCGGACGCGGCAATCATCATGGAATCACACGAACTCATGACTCCTGCAAGCAACGAAGCCAGGAATAACCCCAACATTCCAGGCATCGCCTTGGGAAGAAATTCAGCCGCCATCTGCCCGTAGACCTGGTCCGGTTGCACCTCCGCCAAATCAGTGCCCTGTTGCATATACCACGCCAATGCCGCAATCCCGGTGACCGCCCAGGCAGCCGTGCAAATACGTTTAATCAGATTACCCACCACAAATCCAAAGCGACCATCCATCTCGGTGCGACCTGCCGCACAAACACCCATGATGAAGGGTTGAGCCACAATCCCGACCAATGAAAGGATGGCAAAGGTTCCAATAAAAAAGGGAGTGATACCCGCCGGAGCAACCATGGAAAGCATGCCGGGATCCTGAATCGTTTCACGCACGCCCTGCAATCCACCCACCGCGGACAGCACCCAGGGAAGGAGCATCACCGAAAACAGGACCGTCAGAATGCCTTGGATATAATCCGTCACAATGGCGGCCCCCAAACCGCCGGCCATTCCGTAAACCACGAACAAGACGGCCACCACGGGCATTGCAACGGAAGTGGAAATAGCGCCTTGCGTGCCCGATTCTATGAGAGCTCCCGCGCCTTTAAGCAACAGGCCAATTTTAACCGAAAGCCCGATCATACCCACCAGAGCAAACAGCACCGCCACACTGGATCCAAAACGCAGTGCATACACATCAGCTGTGGTGGTGGCTCGAAATCGTCGAAAAATCGGTGCCAGCAGCCAGTAAAACGGAGTATTAAATAACCACAACCACTGATACCAGATGCCGGACAAACCCTGACGAAACGTCCCTGAGGCAACCACCACCGCCTGATCCGATGCAGTCCCCGTGCCGAAGGCATGCATCATCATCATGCCCTTGCCAAACTTACGTGGCATGAAAAATTCCGACTGCTTTTGGATCCCCTTCCCAAGACGAATCCCAAGCCAGGTGATCCCAAGCAAATACCCCACGATGACCGCCCAATCCACCATTGGCATATTACCCATGATCCGTTCCTCCCTTTGATTGATGACGATACAGGGCAGCCACCGAGCTGTTATCCATCTGCCCCAGTCCCATTTGCTCCGCCTGCTTCAACAACTCGGCGTGCAAGGAGCTTAAAGGGACATTCAATCCCTTCGATGTCGCCTCTTCCAACATGATACTCACATCTTTCAAATGCTGTGAAAGTCTTGCCTGAGGCGGTTCAAAATTCCCTCGCACCATGCGTTCCCCTTTGGATTCCATCACCCCGGAAACGGCAGGGGTTTGCTTGAGCACTTCCAAAGTTTTCATAGGATCGATCCCCAGAACATCAGCAAACGCCAGCCCCTCGGCCAACACCATTCTGTGAAGCCCCAGGATCATGTTGTGAACTAACTTGAATCGAGAGGCAGCCCCCACTCCACCCAAATAAAACGGCTTGCTGGTCAGATCATGTATGAGTGGCTTCAGTGATTCGAAAATCACGGATTCACCTCCAAAAAACATCGCCGCTTTTCCTTCCCGCATCAGTTCACTTGAACCGGCAACATTGGCTTCCAGGTAATGAACACCGACATCAGAGAGATTTGCCGACAACTGTTCCATTTCCTCCGGCTTACCCGTCGTCGCATCCAGGACAATTTGACCGGAACAAAATTTGTCAAGGTTTTCCCGAATCAACTGAAGCGCTACAGAGCTGTTCGGAAGACAGAGCATGATCACATCCGCATGACCCAACAAATCATTGAGGGAAGCCATCACTTCAACGGCTTCCACCTGGAACGGGTTAAGATCAAAACCAGACACCTTCCGCCCACTCCGAACAAGCTTTTGTGCAATCGCGCTCCCCAACAAACCAACACCCACAATCCCTATCGGTTTGGCAGGGGCTAAAACAAGATCAGAGATATGCGATAACTTGGAACATTCGGTCATAACTGGAACGCGCGACATATAACAAAGGAATCAACCTGCCTGCAATCATAGTATTCCCGGGAGGTGACATATCTACGTTCATCTTCGTCCTCTCCAAGATTCCACGAATACGGTGATGCGGTTCAAGAACGCTCCCTAAATCAATAAAAGACTTTTTTCCGCTGACACTACTACCGTAGTAGTATTAATTCGGTCGTAGCAATGAAAACAAAAGCCACCACTCCTCCTCCCCGTCGATTGGGCGACCTTCAGTTGCGCATCATGAAAATACTATGGGAACAAGGTTCAGCTAGCGCAGGCGATGTGCGTAAAGCCTTGATCCCGGTAAAAGATCTCGCCTACACCACCGTGGCCACGATGCTTCGCAAGATGGAGGACAAGGGCTTGGTGACCCACACCACTCAGGATCGGACTTATATCTACACACCACTCGTGAAAGAAGATTCTGTCTCAAAAAGCCTGGCAGGTGAACTCCTCGACAAACTGTTCGAAGGAAATCTCGCCGGCATGGTGAGTCACTTGCTCACTGCCAAGGATGTCAGTCACGAGGAACTCGAAGAACTGGAAGCATTGATCCAATCTAAAAAGAAAGAAACCAAATCATGAACACCGATTTCCTAAGCCTGGCCCAGGAATCGGCCACTTTACTCGGTATCCATATTACCTGGATACTTTTGTTGACTTTGGGAGCATCCCGCTGGATCCACCACATCATCCTCCAACGCACCCTCTGGCGCAGTACGTTCCTTGCAATATTGCTACTTTTGGGAAGCACATTCTCGGGCCTCTACCAATGGAACTGGATGTCCGGGGCCTCATTACATACCGTAGACCAGGCTTCCCAGTGGAAACCGATGCAACTGGTCTCGGATTCTATCGCGACAACTTCCATTCAACCAGAAGCACCTGTCATCCAAATCCGAGATGCCAAAGCTCCTTCCGCTACGGCAACTACGACAACGGTATTTTTGCTGCAGATTTGGTTCCTCGGGATGGCAATCACTTCCGGTTTAATGATATTCAATGCCATGATCTGGCGCATTCGAATATTCCGCAAGGCATCACCCGCATCCTCCAATCTCCGATATCTTTTCAAGCAAGCGGCCAAATCACTGAACTACCGTCGCATTCCACAATTGATCGAATCGCCCAGTATCAGGAGTCCTTTGGTGATGGGATGTTTCAGACCGGTGATCGCATTTCCAGTTGATCATGCAAACCTTTACAACGCGGACGAGCAACACCTGATCATGTCGCATGAAATCGCACACCTGCGTGAAAAGGATGGATGGTGGCAATGCCTGGCCAATTTGGCCTGCATGGCGGCCTGGTGGCATCCCTTGGTATGGATCGCACGTCAACGTCTGCGTCAATGCGCAGAAGAAACTGCCGACAACCTCAGCACACACAACACAACACACCGCGAACAACTGGCCTCCTGTCTGGTGCGCATCGGTCGAGAACTCAACGCCACGCGCTGCCCCGGTGCCCTATCGATTTTTGGAGCAGGTTTCCGCTCTCAACTTGGTAAACGCGTTGAACGGCTGATCCAACACGATCCTTCTTGGAACGAAAGACCGAAAGGAGTCCTCTGGATATCCCTTCGTCTTGCAGCGCCCCTTCTTCTCATCGGAGCGATGTTTTCTACCGCATCCTGGTTTGGGACTTATTCCGGATCTAACGCATCTGATTCAATTCGACACTCCGTTGTTGGGCTGATGCTGATGGCAGAAGAGGAAGGACCTCCTTATGAGTTTCCTGGTAAAGTAGAGGAAAACTTAGCATCCGAGATTGAAGCAAGATTGAAAAAAACGGTCATCCCAACATTTAAATACGATGAAGAAAACACTTATGAGAATTTAAAAAAACTGCGCAAAGCCATTTTGAGTGTCGAACCAACTTGGGAAAACTTGACCATTAACCTCAGATCTCCTTCGTTGGTGGGTTCTGTTGACACAAGCAAATCAGAAGACAAATCAAGTGATCCTGAAGGGATTAAAGCTGAACTAAGCACTCATATCATAGGCTACATTCAATTTGGCCCGGCTAAGGAAATTCCAAATCATATCCCTCCATATCAGCGATTGATAAAAGAATCAGATTTTCTAGGAACGTCAAAAAGTAAAAATATAGAAAAGCCCCATACCCCAAAGATTACGGAACTAGCAAACGAAACTGCCTATGATTTGCTATTCAAAATCATGCAGCCCTATCAAATAACAAACCATCATTACTTTGCAAAGGACATGGTGATATTTGATGTAGGTAAAATGATAACAGCGGGATACTACTCCAGCCAGGAAAATGAATCCCAAACATCTCCAACAACCTCACCCCAGTTTGAGGGACCTCCCGCACCAATCACAGCATCACCGTTAAACGCTGCTAAAGCAGAGGTGCCAGAATTCTACACAAGGGTCTACAAAACGAATCCACCATCTTTTCTGCAACGCATCATGGCCTTGTCTGGTTCATTAAACACGTCACAAAGTCCTGGTGACTCTGATATTCAAAAAACAGTTCACAAATTCATCTCCAATCTCGGCATAAAGAACATATCAGAAACTGCAGTTTCAAGTTCCGTAGGACCGGCGCACAACGATGCGTCCGCTTTGAGAACAATACAGGACGCCAAAGCCATTTTTTATAACGATCGAAACGGTAAACTCTTTACGCGACTCACACTCGAAGACCATGACAAACTCGAAGCAGCACTCGCTCTTCTTCAGGACCCTGCCGAACGGAATACCAAGATCGCTATGAACATGCATGTGGTGCAACTGAATGAAGCCGGCATCAAGACTTTGAAAGAGTTTGGATTTGATACCACCACTCAGGATTCCGGTCAGTTTGAACACACCATCGATACCCCCACTTTGGAACGATTACTGTTGCGAATGAACCTTGCGCCAGGTGTCGACATTCTCCAGTCCCCTCGAATCACCGCATTAAACGGGCGACAGTCCGAACTGAAAGCCCAGGAACTGAGACGCATCGTCACAACCAACGAAACCGGCAACATTCAGACGGAGGAAATCGCAACCGGTCCGTCATTGAGTGTGATTCCAAAAATCCAGGCGGATGGCAAATTGCAGATAACAGCACACTTTGAGTTGCTGGAATTTCTTGGCTACGACGATCCAGGTTCCTTTCGCATCGTTACACAAAACAGTCATCAACAAAACAATGCTGACCTACCCAACAAGAAACCGTCATTCACCGGCAACTACCAGGAAATGTTGAAAGAAATGGACTTGGCCCCCAAACGCGAAATTCCAAATGTCATTCTGAAGTATATGCCCAGTCAACTGAAACTAAAGCAACTCAGCAACGAACTGGAAACCGCTCAACAAACCAAGGCTCAACTTGAAGCAAAGGTATCAAAGAACGCCAAAGACACCATCAACACTCAAAGAAACCTTGCCGCAGTAAAAGCCTTGATCCCGGCATTTCAAAAACAACTTGATCAAGAAGTCGCCAGCATCAGGCGCCATATCCTTGCACAAATGGACAGTCAAAATTTTAACGGGAAAAGTGTTAACCCAACCGAATCAGGCATCATCACTGCGTCAACAAACGAGTCAGCAGAAAACACTCCTGTTCCGTTACCTAGATTCAATCGACTCAAATTGAACACCAATACATCCCTCCAATCAGGTCAAACACTGATCATGGGCGGCCTCAAATCAACCGAAACCGTCCAATGGAAAGACAATGTACTCGTCATGAGTAAAATCCCACTCCTCGGAGGCATGTTTCGACGAGAAGGCACCAGCACCACGGAACAATACATCTACATCCTGATCACGCCAACAATCCTGGAGTAGCCGCATTCGTCAGAATGTGCCCCCCCGAACAAACCACGCGTAGGCAAGCGCAGCCACAACAGTAGCTGCCTTCGCCAAAAGGTGGCCCGCACACCCCAAGGCATCCCTTCCCCACAACTCCACGCTTTGGCAAGCGCCGCTACGGTGTTCTCCCGCTATCAATCCTGATGCATTCGCTGGCGTTTAGGCGTTTGATTTTTTGAGCCAGCTTGGGACTTTTGCTTCTGAGCAACTGATTCCAAATACGGCCGCAGGCATATCGGCTGATCACTGCGCCCTGTTCGTTGATAGTCCACCCAAAGTGTTTCGGCAACGGTTTGCGGTTCCAAATTGATTTGTTCGGTCAGGTAATGAAACACATAGGCGACCAGCTTGGTCAGGGCAATCCCGTGACGGTTTCCCGTGCTCCCATATAACCAATCACTAAACGCCATAAAGGAGTCAAAAGGGTTTTGCGTCTTGCTCCAAATCAACGAAACAGTGCCGATGAAGTTCCCACTGTTGCCGACAAGATCCCAATATCGTGCAAATCGTTTGATGCGCTGCAAGTCCTCAAAGCATAGGTGCTGGTTCTTTATAATCTCATACGGCGGCTCCTCATCATAGACCATGTTGTATGTTTGATCGTGACGCACGATCGGCGTGCCCCTTAGCCGCTTCAGGATTCCAATCTGGATTTCATGGGGGTTCAACTCAATGAGCTGATTGAACCCCTGTCCAAAGGATACAAAGTCTTCACCAGGCAGTCCCGCGATCAAATCCACATGCAGATGAACCCCTGTTTCCTGCCGCAGAAACCGAATGTTGTCTCTAGTTTTCTCAAGGTTCTGTCGTCGACTGATGTTGTTGGCCACCTCATCGTTGAATGTTTGAATACCAATCTCAAATTGAACCGATCCTTTGGGGAATTGCTGAATCAACCCGCGAAGCGCTTCCGGCAATCGGTCGGGTATCATTTCGAAATGCAGGAAGAGCCCCGGTTCATAGAGATCCAGAAAACTTTGCAGGATAGTGGTTCCGGTCTTGATATTCAGATTGAAGGTGCGATCGACAAATTTGAAATGCCTGACGCCCCGATCGAACAGTTTCTTCATGGCCTCCATGAAGGATTCAAGCTCGAAAGCACGCACTGGGACATCCAGAGAAGACAGACAGAATTCACAGGTGAACGGACAACCCCTCGAAGCTTCCACGTAAATGATCCGATTTTTGATATCATCGTCGGTATAAGTGTGGTAAGGAAGTTGGATTTCACTCAAAGCAGGCGTGGGAGAATGAACGATCTTCGGATGGACCTCAGGCTCCTTATGTGATTCTGAAATCAAATTCCGGCATAACTGATAGAAAGTCACATCCGCTTCCCCCGTCACGACATAATCGACACCTTTGAGCCAGTCCTGGGTATTTGTTTCGTAACTGACTTCAGGTCCGCCCAACACAATCTTCAGCGTCGGCCGAATTTTCTTCAGGAGCTGAACCAGGTATTTGATTTGGGAAACATTCCAGATATAAACTCCCAAACCGATGATTTCCGGTTGGCGACTGAGAATGCGTTCGGCGACATCAACCATACGTTGGTTGATATCAAACTCAACGATACCCGCCTGGTCCTGCAGTTCTCCCAAATTGGTATAGAGATACCGCAGTCCAAAAGATGCATGGATGTATTTCGCATTGATTCCGACCAAAAGAATCCTGTTGGAGCATGAGGTTTGATCATGCGCTCCGTTTGCCTGTGATTCCAATGGCATATCAGTACCCGAGAGGCGCGTTGGATGCATCCCTTTTTAAGCCTGGCAATATTAACAAAAGCCGTATCGACTCACACTTTCCCCTGCTTTCTCCAGCGATACAAGGTCGTTGGGTGAATCCCCAACTGCGCGGCAACCCATCCCAGATTGTTATCAGATTGGACCAGCAGGTCACGGGCAAGAGCCATTTTCTGTTTGGGAGAGAGAGCGGGTGTCGAGGGCCAACCGGTCATTTGTTGATTGGGATACCCACCGGCTGCCTGCATGGGAGCTCCGCCAGCAGGCTGAGGAGCGTAGCCACCCGGTTGCCCCGGCATGGGCTGGAATCCTCTTTGTCCAGCGTCCCCTCCCGGCACATAATTTTCCTGCAGTTGTTGTCCGGGTATGCCACCGTTCATCGCTGCGGAAGCGTTCTGCGAACCTCCCTGCTCCGATGCGGAAATAGGTTTTTCCCACCACGCAGCCCGCAAGACCGGGCCATCATGCAAGACCACCATGCGGTCGATCTGACTTTTCAGTTCACGCACATTACCAGGCCAATGATAAGCCTGAAATGCCTGCACCAGCTCAGGTTCAATCCCGTCGAAATGTTTCCCGAATCGCTCACTTGCCATGTCCAGGAAGAGTTTCACGAATTGCGGAACATCATCATTGTGCATGCGCAGAGGGGGAATCCTCAGTGTGATTTCGGAAAGACGGAAATAAAGGTCGGTACGAAAATTATGGCGTTCGGTTTCGTTGTCCAGATTTCGATTCGTCGCTGAGATCACGCGAACATCAATGGGATAATCTTCCGTCCCTCCGATTCGGCGCGCTTTTCGTGTTTCCAGAAAGCGCAGCAACTTGGGTTGGAGTCCCATGTCAAGCTCCCCGATCTCATCCAGAAACAAGGTTCCACCGTTGGCTTGCTCGACCAGACCTTTCCTGGCTTTCACCGCGCCTGTGTAGGACCCCTTTTCGGCACCGAACAATTCGGCTTCGATCAAGTCTTTGGGAATGGCGGCACAATTGACCGCGACAAAAGGTTCACGTCCGCTGGATGCATGCAATGCCTGCGCAACGCGTTCCTTACCAACACCCGATTCACCCAGAATGAGAACGGTGGCATCGGTGGGGCCAAGCCGCTCGATACCTTGGCGCAGGTTCTGCATGGCGTAGGATTCACCTACCAATATGTCCTTGGATTCCAGCGTCTTTCCTCCGTATAGCTGAATCCACAGGTGTTGCGAATCGCATGCCTTTTGCAGAGCTTCCTTCCATCGTGCAACATCGTCTTCGAGATCCAGCACATCATAGGCACCGTCCCTCATGGAGTTGACTGTTTCCTGAGTGCCCATGTTGGAGCCAAACGCAATGTAGCAACGACTTGTCTGACTCAAACGCACACGAATGTGTGCCCATCGATCGTCTTGGGTACATTGGACAGGAATCATGTACACGCTGTCATGCGTGTTATGGCTTAGTTCTTTGATCTGATCAGGTTCAAAAAACTGGCATCGATACCCCATGGAGGTGACCCAGGCTTCTGCCTTGCGGGACTCCGGGTGATTCAGGAGTTGAATAATCATGTTTAGTTGTTGGTTGGTTGGTTGTTAGCATAGATCACCAAAACACATGCCAGCGATCATTGCAATGAAAAACATTGCAAACGCGAAACTGCAGCTGCGATTTTGCGACTTTTGCAGATGGAAGGTGCTCAACTGACTGCTCCACGGTTCCTGATTTATCGGCATATTTCAGTCTCCCCTCCAATAATTGCTTTCTCTAAAATGGCATATTTGATTCAATGCGCCCCTCATGAAGATACTGGTGATTGGATCTGGAGGTAGAGAGCATGCATTGGTCTGGAAACTCGCTCAATCGAGCAACGTTTCAGCCATGTGGTGCGCGCCTGGTAACGGCGGGATTGCATTGGAAAAGCTTTCCAATAGTGGCGAACCCGTACAGTGCGTGAACATTGGCGCGGAAGATCTTGAAAAACTCCTGGACCTGGCAGACCAGATCAAACCCGACCTGACCGTTGTCGGCCCTGACAATCCACTGTCGATGGGCATCGTGGACCAATTCCAAAAAGCCGGATTCACCATCTGGGGTCCAAATGCCCAGGCGGCCCAATTCGAGGCCTCGAAAGCTTTTTCACAGGAGTTCATGCAGCGCCACGATATTCCGACTGCCCGGTCAGGAATTTTCACAACGCCAACGGAAGCATTGGATTTCGCAAAATCACTCAATGGAAAATGCGCCGTCAAAGCAGATGGTCTTGCGCTCGGCAAGGGAGTGCTGATCACGGATACAATCCAGGAAGCAGAAGCTGCCATCCAACAAGTCATGGTCGACAAATCATTTGGCACCGCCGGCAATCAGGTCGTCATCCAGGAAAAACTCGAAGGTCTTGAGATATCCATGCACGCCCTCTGCGATGGCAAGCACTACCTGCTTTTCGATACATCACAGGATCACAAACGTGCTCTCGACGGTGACGGTGGATTGAACACCGGAGGGATGGGCACCTACTCACCTGCACCTTTTCTTAATCCGGAACAACTTCAGAACATCAGAGAAACAGTTCTCGACAGGTGGATGAGCGGCTGTCTCAAGGAGGGAATTGACTTCAGAGGCATGCTTTATCCGGGACTGATGTTGACCCAGGATGGACCGAAAGTTCTTGAATTCAACGCTCGTTTCGGTGACCCGGAGACTCAGGTCTACCTCATGCGATTGAAAAACGATTTACCGGAACTACTGCTGGCCAGCGCCGAAGGTCGACTCGAAGGAATGCAACTGGAATGGTCAGACCAAGCCTCGACGTGCGTGGTCATGGCATCGGGCGGGTATCCCGAGGCCTACGCAAAGGGCAAGGTCATCGAAGGAATCGACCGTGCGGAGACAGATCCATCGATTAAAGTGTTTCACGCAGGGACAAAGTTAAACGATGAAGGCCAATTACTCACAGCGGGCGGACGAGTGCTGGGAGTGACAGCTCTGGGGAGCGATTTAAGTGAAGCCACTCAAAAAGCGTACAAGGCTGTAGAGGAAATTCATTTCGAGGCTTGTCATTTTCGTCGTGACATTGCCGCCAAGGCTCTGTAATGAGTTGGGCGAGGTGCCGATAGATCCTGGATCAGGCATCACTAAGCCGTTCCGTTCAAACTTCCCGACCGTGGTGAGTCAGTTATATTCCACACCGGGTTTCACGACCATTGATCACATGCGAATATTAACAGCATTTTGTTTAGCTCTTTTGCTGCAAGCAGACCTGACACTACAAATCTGGTCAGCTGAGTCGAACGAACCTGCCGACACAGCGGTGGCTGCCACGACTGGACTGCCAAAATATGATGAAATCGTTCAGACCATCGAATCCCGTCTGGGCGATATCAGCAAAGAAGACCTTGAACATGCTGCGCTTCAGGGAATTCTCACGGAATTTCAGACACGGGTGGAATTGAAAACACCAACCCCAAACGATGCACATCAAACCCTGCCACCATCTCTGGCAAAAAAGGAAGTCATCGGAAAGAGCATCGGCTACATTCGAATCGCTGAAATCCGCCCATCAACTGCGAAGGAAACATTGGAAGCGGTCGAGTCACTACGGGTTAAAACGCCTCTTGGAGGAGTGGTCCTGGATCTGCGTTATGTGGGGGGATCGGATTTTGATTCAGCATTGAGTTTGGCAGCGGTTTTTATCGACGAATCAACCCCGCTTCTGGACTGGGGTAATGGCATGCGACCTGTTCCACCAGGCACCACAAAAATCGACCTTCCCACTGTCATTCTGGTCAATGAAGCGACAACAGGTGCCGCCGAGGCTCTCGCTGCCGGGCTCCAACAGGCAAACGCAGGACCGTTGGTCGGTCGTCAAACGTCGGGAAATGTTCAATCGAGAGAAAACATCCCGCTATCAAGCGGTCATTTCCTGGTCATTTCATCCGGATCAATCTCTCTTGCCGACGGCACCAAACTTACAGGAAAAGGTATTGAACCGGACATCGCGGTGGATGTGTCCGCAGCGGAACAAGCTGCTTTGTTTGATGATCCTTATGGGCAGATCAATCAATCACAAGTTGACGCCGGTGAACGCATGAATGAAGCGGAACTCATGCGGCGCCAGAAAGAAAATGGAGGAGCAGCCATCGATATCAACGTTCCCCCAGTGGGATCCGAAGAAACCTCCCCCAAGCCAAAAGCCATCAAGGACCCCATCCTGGCCCGGGGCGTGGACGTCTTGACCGGGTGGCACATTTTCAGCAACTTGAAGAAGTAAGGAAAGAAGACTTCTTTTAAGTTGAAACCAGATTAAATTGACGAAACGTTCGGAATGCCAACTATGACAAAAATCTTGTTCATTTGCACAGGAAACATCTGCCGAAGCCCTATGGCCGAAGGCTACCTTCGTCACTGGGCGAACAAAGCGGATCGTAAGGACATCGTAGTGGCCTCGGCTGGAGTGGGTGCCATGTCCGGGCAGGCTCCAAGCCAAAACTCCGTGCAAGCTCTCAATGAATGGGGAATCGACATCACGGCACAACGAAGCCAGATGGTTTCCGAGGAACTCATTCAACAGTCAGATTGGATTTTCGGAATGACGCAAGGCCATGTGGACGCCATCCGCGCCATCTTCCCGGACGCTTCCGAAAAAGTTTTATTACTTCGCCATTTCAACGAGGAACTACAGGGCTATGACAAGGAGATATCAGACCCCATTGGAGGAAGTCTGGAGATTTACAAAACATGTCGAGATGAGATTAAACAAGGTATCGACCGTATGATTGAAGCCCTGCTTGAGAACACCTCATCCGGTTCGGACCAAACACTCACGATAGCCATTGGCTCCGATCACGCAGGATTTACAGCAAAAGAAGCCCTGAAAACCCATTTGGAATCAGCGACGAAACAAGTGGTCGACATGGGAACTCACAACGAGAATTCCACCGATTACCCGGATTACGCCCAGGCGGTGGCGCAAAGCGTGGCTCAAGGGCAAAGTGATATTGGAGTGCTGGTTTGCTCGACCGGAGTCGGCATGTCCATTGCAGCCAACAAAGTATCGGGTGTCCGTGCGGCCCTCGTACATGATGCCGAGACCGCCCGATTGGCCAGGGAACACAACCACGCAAACATTCTCTGCCTCGGTGCCAAAGGAAAAACCGAAGACGATTTATGGGCCAGTCTCCAGGCCTTTCTTGAAACAGAATGTGGAGGCGACCGACACCAGCGTCGTGTCCGAAAAATTATAGCCATGGAACAAAAACAAAACCACTCGGTTGCAGCCGTGGATCCGGCCATCGCACAAATCATCGAAAAAGAACGCCAGCGTCAGCAGGAAAACATTGAGCTGATCGCCAGTGAAAACTTCACCAGCCCCGCCGTTATGGAAGCCCAGGGTTCGGTTCTGACCAACAAATACGCGGAAGGATATCCCGGCAAACGCTGGTATGGCGGATGCGAATATGTCGACGAAGCCGAGCAACTGGCCATCGACCGTGCAAAACAGCTTTTTGGAGCCGAACATGCCAACGTCCAGCCACACTCTGGTTCGGGCGCCAACATGGCGGTCTATTTTTCCACTCTCAAACCGGGTGACAAAATTCTCACCATGGATCTCAGCCACGGAGGCCACTTGACCCATGGCAACAAGGCCAATTTCTCCGGAAAGTTCTTCGAAGTCGTGCACTACGGCGTCCGAAAGGAAGATGAACGGATTGATTACGATCAATTGGAACAAATGGCCAAAGAACACCGGCCCAAAATGATCACTGTCGGGGCAAGCGCCTATCCCCGGATCATCGATTTCGAGCGCATGGCTGCCATCGCCAAAGAAGTGGAAGCTTACCTGTTGGCGGATATCGCGCACATTGCCGGATTGGTGGCCACCGGCAATCACCCCAGCCCCGTCGTACATGCCGATTTCGTGACCACCACCACACACAAAACGCTGCGCGGTCCGCGCGGTGGTTTGATTCTCTGTGGACAGGAACATGCCAAAGCCATCGATTCGCAGACCTTCCCCGGGATCCAGGGCGGTCCCCTGATGCATGTCATCGCCGCCAAAGCGGTCTGTTTCCACGAGGCCCTTCAACCTGAATTCAAGTCCTACCAGCAACAAATTGTCAAAAACGCCGCCGCACTCGCTGACGGAATGGTACGCAATGGTTTCCGACTGGTAAGCGGAGGCACGGACAACCATCTGATGCTGGTGGATGTCGGTTCACGGGACATGACTGGCAAGGCATGCCAACACGCCCTGGATGAAGCTGGCATCACTGTCAACAAAAACACCATCCCGTTCGAAACACGTTCACCTTTCCAAGCGAGTGGCATTCGCATCGGATCACCCGCAGTTACTTCAAGAGGCATGAATGAATCGGACATGTCCGCCATCGCTGACATGATCAGTGAAGTGCTTCTGGATATAAAAAATGTTGACGCAGCGGCCAAGGTCAGGCAGCGTGTGAGGGAATTAACCGCAAGATACCCCTTGCCGTATTAAGACACACACCCTTAGTGGAATCGGTTTTCCGAACAGGAAACAGTTCCGATCTCAATCCGCCGAATGTTTCTGGTCTGGCGTCTCGGATGAATCCCGACACGTTTTACCGATAAAGAACATCATGTCGATTGGGTTCATGGGATTCTTTCAATGGATAATCATTCATTTTTTATCCACCGAAATGACAACGTCTGCCTGTGCGCCAGCCTGATATTTACCAATGACATGTTGTAGGGGGTGTCTTTGTTATCCAACAAACAATAATACCGCATTATGCCAAGAGCAGCTAAGAAAGCGACTCGCAGTCGCGCCAAAACCAAATCTGCATCCGATGAAATTCAACCTGATTTGATTGATCAGGCTGAAGTGGACACAGAAGCGGCCGAAGCAGAGAAAAACGAAACCAAACCTGCCGCAACAAAGAAACGTGCGACTCGTAAAAAGCGGGTTACCAAGAAAAAGGCTTCCAAAGAGGAAGCCCCTGAAACCGTTGTCCAGGATCAGGATGAAACTGATTCAGTCGCCGGGGATCAAGAGGACACCACGACCGACAAGTCTTCAGATAGCATCGAAACGGTCACAGCAGACACTACTTCAACCGATCCAAAAGAAACCGATCAGGAAGAAGCACCCGATTCCTCTGAATCCATTGAAAAATCAGAGGAAGATTCCGCAGCATCGGACGATTCCGAAGATGCCGCCAATGATGCTCAAGATTCTGAGGATGAAGACGCTCAGAACCCTGACGACTCATCCGATTACAAAAACGGTAAAAAGCATCACAAGAAGGGCAAACGCGAAAAGGACAAGCAGGCCAAGACGATTAACATCAGTCAATTGCAGGCCATGTCCATGGGTGAACTCAACACCATGGCCAAAGAACTCGAGATCGAGAACTTTGGGACCATGAAAAAACATGAGCTGATTTTCCACATCCTTCAGCAAAACGCCGAGCGCAGCGGCGTCATGTTTGCAGAAGGTGTTTTGGAAATCTTGCCGGAAGGTTTCGGATTCCTTCGCTCCAGAAGTTACAACTACCTTTCCTGCCCGGAAGACATCTATGTCTCCCCTTCCCAGATACGCCGGTTCGACCTGCAAACGGGCGATATTGTTGCGGGGCAAACGCGTCCTCCCAAGGAAAAGGAACGGTTCTTCGCTCTGTTGCGTGTGGAAGCCGTGGACAAAGAGGATCCGGAAAAAGCAAAAGACAAGATTCATTTTGATAACCTGACTCCGTTGTTCCCCGAACAACGCCTTATACTGGAAAATGACAAGGATGAGTATTCCACACGAGTACTGGATCTGGTCTGCCCCATTGGAAAAGGAACTCGCGGTTTGATCGTGGCTCCCCCCAGAACCGGTAAAACGGTCCTGATGCAGAACGTCGCCAATGCAATCCTCAAGAACAATCCGGAAGTTTACCTGTTCATACTGTTGATTGACGAACGTCCTGAAGAAGTGACGGACATGGAACGCACCTGTAAAAAGGCCGAAGTCATCAGTTCCACCTTCGATGAACCACCCGAGCGCCACATCCAGGTAGCAGAGATGGTGATCGAAAAAGCCAAGCGCATGGTTGAGCACAAGAAAGATGTGGTCATTCTGCTTGATTCAATCACTCGTCTGGCCCGGGCATACAACACCGTCCAGCCTCACTCCGGCAAGATTCTCTCCGGGGGTGTGGATGCCAATGCACTGCACAAACCGAAACGCTTTTTCGGTGCGGCACGTAACATTGAAGAAGGCGGATCATTGACCATCATTGCCACCGCACTGGTCGACACAGGATCCCGAATGGACGAGGTGATCTTTGAAGAATTCAAAGGCACCGGCAACATGGAAGCACATCTCGACCGTCACCTGGTGGATCGCCGCATCTTCCCTTCGATCAATGTCGAACTCAGTGGCACCCGAAAGGAAGAACTCCTCTACCATCCGGACGAATACGGAAAAGTGGTGCTATTACGCAAAGCGCTGACCGGTGTTCCGCCTGTGGAAAGCATGGAGCTGATGCTGAACAAACTGAAGAAAACAGGAACCAACATCGAATTCCTGCTTTCAGTTGGCAATCCCTAGAACCAAGTCCGGTGCGGAGGGTGCGGAACGCATACCCGTAATACTTGTAATAATCTTCAAGACCGAGCCTGTTCAATCAGGTTCGGTCTTTTTAGTTATTCAGGTTCATCTTTCCACCGTTTTGAAACAGAATGATCAATATTCATGTGATCAAGAATGCGCGCCACCACCGTATCCACCAACTCTTCAATACTGGAAGGACGATGATAGAAATGAGGAGACGCTGGCATCATAGTGGCCCCAGCCAGGGTGAGTAGTTCCATGTTTCGAATATGCACCAGGTTGTAGGGAGTCTCCCTGAGGACCAGGATAAGCTGCTTTTTCTCCTTCAGCATCACATCCGCCGTGCGGAGCAACACATCCTGACTATAACCATGCGCAATGCGTCCCAGAGTTCCCATCGTGCAAGGCACGATCACCATGGCATCAGCCGGATTGGACCCGCTTGCAAAAGGGATGTTCATGGATTTGACGGAATGCAATTGAACACTTTCAGGGATCTGCAAACCGCATTCCAGCTCCTCACCGACCACTTGGGTGGCGTATTGGCTCATCACCAAGTGCACCTCATGGTTTGTTTTATCGAGATGATGCAGCAAACGCTGTGCGTAGATGGCCCCACTCGCTCCGGTTATACCAACAACTACACGCATATCAGCACCCTTTCATCAGTTTCGTTCATTCCGGAAAAACCATGCCTTGATTTGAGACCCTTCGCAAGGGAGCGATGGAGGCTTCCTCATTTAAAATCAATCTTGCCAGATTCCCCCTTTTCAAACCTTCGATTTTCCCATAGATTTGGAGCTCCTTTGGGAGAGGGCGTTTCAGTGGATCGAGACTCTCCTTTGACAAAGCAGATCAAAAGATGCCAAGCGTTTACATCAAAACCTATGGATGCCAGATGAATGAACGCGACTCCGAAGCAGTCGCCGCACAACTGTGCTCCAAAGGATACACCATGGCCCCCTCTGAACAATTGGCGGATGTCGTCCTGCTCAACACCTGCAGCGTCCGGGATCAAGCCGAGCAAAAGGCGCTGGGAAAGATGCAAAACCTTGCTTCGACATTGAAACGAGACCGTCCCGATGTGGTTCTCGGCTTCATGGGATGCATGGCTCAGAATCGAGGCAAAGATTTGATCGATAAATTGCCGGATGTGGATTTGGTGCTCGGAACACAAAAATTTCATCACGCCCCCGATTACATCGACGCCCTCGTTCAGGGCAAGCAGAGGCAGATCGTCGACACGGAAGAAGAAAAAGGCAGCGAAGCCACCATCAAGGAGCACTTGCTCCAAGGAAATACTGATCGAACCTCCGTCACCGCTTTTGTCAGCATCATGCAGGGTTGCAACCAGTATTGCACCTTCTGCATCGTGCCCTACACACGCGGGAAGGAAAGATCACGTTCCATCGAAGACATCGTCGCCGAATGCGGTCAGTTGGTGGATAAAGGCGTCAAAGAAATCACTTTGCTGGGACAGATCGTCAACAGCTATGGAAAACGTGAAATCGGCGTCAAGGATGGCAAATCAGCCTTTGTTCAACTCCTGGAAGCCGTTCATGACATAGAAGGACTCCACCGAATCCGTTTCACCTCCCCTCACCCAAAGGGGTATGGGGATGATCTGATCGAGGCATACGGACGATTGCCCAAGCTCTGCCCAAGCGCCCATATCCCTGTGCAAAGCGGCAGCAACCGTATCTTGAAACGCATGCACCGGGTCTACACTCGGGAGCGCTTTCTCGAAATCGTCGAAAAACTCCGTCAAGTGAATCCCGAAATCGGCATCACCACCGATATTATCGTCGGATTTCCTGGTGAAACCGAAGAGGACTTTCAAGAAACCATGGCACTGGCGGAAGAAGTCGTGTTCGAAAATGCCTTTGTTTTCAAATACTCACAGCGCAGCGGCACCCCGGCAGCGGAGATGGACGGACAGCTTCCCAAAGAGGTCATCGAACGTCGTCACGCAGCTTTATTGAAACAGATTACCGATTTGGGCCGTAAGAAATACGAAAGGTTCTTGGATCGCGAGGTGGAAATCCTCGTGGAAGGACCAAGCCGTAGAAACCCGGAACGCCTCGAAGGCCGCACCGGGTGTAATAAAATCGTCGTGTTTGAAGGCAGCCGTGAACGATTTCAAGGTCAACTGCTGAAGCTGCGGATTGATCGCGTCGGTTCATTTACGCTCTATGGGGATCCTGCCATCCTGAATGTTTCGGAGACGGCGCCGGTCGTTTGATTTGACCCATTATACTGAAAAATTTTATGTCACTATCACTACTGTCTATCTTGTTGGGAGCTGCGTTTGCCATCCCCAATATCTACGGCATCCTCAAACCCGAGGCATTCAAAAAAGCCGCTACGGCCTTTCCCCGCTCCAACCCCTGGGGTTATGCTCTCATCGGATTGTCCACGCTGTGGTTTCTTTATCTGGTCAAACAGGAAGACATTTCGGATTTTGCCGCCTACAAGACACTCATGCTTTGGGGCTTTGCCGCCATTGGACTGGGTTCGGCCGTTTATGTCAGGGATTTTCTGGCGGTCCGGGGAGCGGCCGTGTTCATGTTGCTCCTGGCAAAGCTCATGGTCGAAACCGCCCGGTGGGTCGATACACCATGGCGCTTGGTCATTGTTGTTTGGGCATATGTCCTCGTGATAGCCGGGATGTGGTTCACCATTTCGCCCTGGAGAATGCGCGATTTCCTGCTCTGGAATGTGCGTGAATTGAAACGACTCAAAACCCTCTGCATCGCACGAACGGCTTTTTGTGTGATGGTCATCCTGCTGGGCTTGACGATTTATCGTACCGCTCCCCAATAGTCGTGATCGATCGCAAGGGTAAAATCCTGGTTATTCGCGGAGGTGCCATCGGGGATTTCATCCTGACACTCCCCGTTTTTCAAGCCCTCAAGAAATACTTTCCCCAAACCGAACTGGAGGTGCTCGGTTACCCAAAAGTAGCCAAACTTGCCGTCGAAGCTGGATGGGCCAACCAGGCCAGATCCATTGAAGATCCAGGCCTGGTGCGTTTTTTTGCACCTCGAGGACCCGTTCCCCCTGAATGGCTGCATTACTTTTCTCAATTCGACATCATCATCAGCTACCTCTTTGATCCGGACGAAATTTTCAAAGGGAATATTTCCCACTCGGGAAAGCATCACTACATTCACGGCCCCCATCGACCTGATGAAAAACTGAACATACATGCCATTGATTCTCTGTTGAAACCTCTGGAAAAACTGGCCGTGTATGAATCCGGTTGGCTACCTGACTTGAGCCGTCTGATCGGAACCCAATCGAAACCGGAACGAAAAACGGTGCGCATCGCCATGCATCCCGGCAGTGGCAGTCCCATGAAAAACTGGCCGACCGAACGATGGACCGAATTGATCCAGCAACTGACCGATGTATCGAATCTCGAAATACTCGTCGTGGGCGGTGAAGCTGAAAGGGAATTATGTGATCTCATCCCAAACCATCTCCCCGAAGACAAATGCCAGGTGTTCATGAATCAACCCCTGGAGGAACTATCACGATCATTGGCTGACTGTGACGCGTTTATCGGTCATGATTCGGGGATCAGCCATCTGGCGGCCGCACTGGGGGTGCCTGCCGTTATCCTTTGGGGGCCCACCAACCTCAATGTGTGGCGTCCCGTCGGCAAACACGTAACGATCATCGAATCCGACAACGGCCTTCCAGGGATCTCCCCCCGCCAAGTCCTCAGGGAACTCAATCGACTGCTGGGAAATGAGCGTGCGATCGGGTAGCCCCCGGATCACACATTCTCTGGCGTCGGGTGCACCCAATCGCCTCGATATTTCCTGGCTAAACGCTGATTCGCTTCGGCATCCCCGATCACCCGACCGTTGGCGGCATCCCATCTCAACTCTCTACCCAGGTCCATCGATAAATTGGCAAGGATACAGGACGCGGAAGAAATGTGCCCTTCTTCAATGTCGGCCACTGGACGTTTGCCCTGCTGCCTGGATTCAACAAAGTTGAGTAACTGACGACGATTCCCCGGCGCGGCGAAGATTTCGGTTTCCTGATGCTCGAGGTCTTCTGGATATTTGGCGCGTTCATCCGCAAAATCCTTACGTAATGTAGGAGCGTTTCCATTGGGGATGAAATCGTAACGCCACACACTGAGTTTCAGTGTTCCCTTTTCTCCATAGACGGTTGCAGCCCATGGATAATCCTTGTCCGGATTGGTACCCCAATTTTTCTGCGTCCAAACCACCTGCAAATCGTCATAGTCAAACAGAGCGGTTTGAGTGTCATGCACATTCACGCCGGAATCCGCATCGCGCATCAAAATACCGCCCGTCGCTGAAACACGTTTGGGCCATTTCAATCCCAGGAAATACCGTATCAAATCAAAGAAATGCACGCAGAGATCTCCTGTTTGACCGTTACTGAACTCTCTGCAATTGCGCCACCGCCGGGGATGAATCCCTGCATTGAAATCGCGCCACTCGGCGGGTCCGACAAACGTCTCCCAATCCAAATGTTCCGGTGGAGCAGAGGGCGAGGGAAAACGGCTGCGCGAACCTCCATAGTAGCTGTGGATGTCCACGTAACCGATTTTACCGAGTTTACCTGATAGAATGTATTTGTCCCGCGCCTCGAGCAGATGCGGCGTGCTGCGCCGTTCGAGTCCAACCTGAACCGTTCGTCCATACTTGCGGGCAGCGGCCACCATCGCCTGCCCCTCGACCACATCATAGCTGATGGGCTTCTGCACATAAACATCCGCTCCCGCCTTGCAGGCATCCACCACCGGCAGACAATGCCAATGATCGGGAGTGCCGACCAACACGATTTCAGGGCTTTGTTCTTTGAGCAGTTGACGGTAATCACCATAGGTGGGCGGACGTTTTCCTGATTTCTGCCTTCCGGCAGTCAGTTCGGCCGCTTGCATAACCATGTGACGGTCCACATCGCATAGCCCCACAACCTCGACCGGTGCGACCTGCATCAAATGAAACAAATCCGTCTTGCCATACCAACCACACCCGATCAATGCCACCCGTAAGGGTTTTTCAATGTCTACGGCAAAGAGGTTCGATTGCAGGGATGCCAATCCCATCGCGCCCCCTACTCCAGTCTGAATAAATTTTCTGCGATTCATGATATGAGTATTTCTATGGTGTTGGAATGAAAGATTTGAGCAACATTCTAGCGATGCTCCTACTTCAAGACAATCTTCAATGAAGTGAGGTGGGGCACGATTTTTTCCAAAACACACCGATCCATTCCGCAGAGGAATCACTATCCATTCCCCCCATATTGAATCGCAGCCATGAAGTTTCCTTATTGAATTCTTTTATAGACAATTGAAATCATAATGGCTTATTCACTGTTGTCAGTTCACTTAATCTTCATCGAAACATCAACGCCATGAGCAACGATCAAAAACCAAAAACAGGCACCATCGGTTGGACGGAAATTGTCACTCCAAACCAGGCGGCAACCGACGAATTTTACAGCAAACTATTTGGGTGGTCTCAGGAGAAAATGCAAATGCCGGATTGCCCTCCTTACACCATCTACAAATCAGGCGAGGACCATGTGGCAGGATCAGTTACTCCACCTGACGCCCCTGAAGCGCCCAGCACCTGGCTGACCTATATCAATGTGGAAGACCTCGACGCCGCCGTCGCCAAAGCAAAGGAATTGGGAGCCTCCATCTGCAAAGAACGTGTGGATCTGCCGATGGGCAGCTTCGCCATCATCACTGATCCCCAGGGAGCAACCTTCGCCGTTTGGCAACAAACCGGCAGTTGTGACGCGGAGTGATCACCGGGGGCCAGCACTGAACTCATCGGAACAACCTGCAGGTCCACCAAAATAAACGACTCATTCACCTTCGCCTGGTTTGCTGATTCGCAACACCCCGGCATGGTCTTTCTCTTTATGCAACATATTTGGGGGATAGACATGCAATGCCGTTGAGTGATGCTTGTTGTCATAGCTCGGTATGTAGATGTTTTTTCGTGCTTGTTGAGCGATAAGTTCCTCCTTCTGCTGATCTGTCAACAGAACACGGAAGTAACCTTCTTTGTCAGGAACCACCCTGCCAGCAAAAGGGAAGCTGATGGAAATGTTTGCTACAGGCCAGGGACTAGGCTTTAGGTGAGGTGGCGTATTGTCTTCAAACAACAGGCGTCCCCAATAATATTCGGGAGAGGATATGCTCAAGGGATCGATGGCGTCAGGATCCTTCGTCAGCCCTTCGACCGGAAACCGCATGTCATCCCGGGTGGGTTGGGTCAAGTAATTCCCCAGAGTCAGCGTGATATAGGATGTTCCGTCTTCCAGCGATTGCATCTCTTTTTCCGAAAACCGCGCAGAGAACTTACCCGTATTATCTACCGTGGTCAGTCGCAGAGGCGCTTCCTCATCCGTTTCCCACAAGGTCAACCGGGCTCTCATAGAGGTCACAAAATCAGATTCAGGGCTTCCATCATCAAAAACGAATCCTCCCCAATAATGTTCACGTTCAGGTAGTTGTGCCGGACTTTTAATGCTTCCATCAGAGGTGTTATCCTGAACAACAATGTGATCCTCCCACTTCACCCCATCAAGCTTGGCCGCACTGGCCTTCTGATAAATGGTTAGTACCGGGCTAAGCGGCAGCCCCGTATCCTTGCCCTCGGCCAACTGCCGGCGCGCATGCCACAGCGCAATCCCATCCACGAGCTGCAAGGTAACATTATAATCAATCTTTTCCTCTTTGAACGAAGAACGTAACGGCGCATCATCGGAGACCATCACCACGTGATCTCGCAGTCGTAATTTTGAATAAATCGCAACCAACTCCTCAATCTGTTGGGGCGTGGCATGAAAATAAAAGGTTTCATTACCATTAACCCAAAAGGAGTAAACCCGGGATGGATGACGCAAAAGGTAAACCATCCCCTTCGGCCAATCGGGTTGACCAAAATCTTCCGGTTGCGGACCAAATCGTTCCTCGGCCATCCCATGCACCGAATCACCAATCCCAACAAACCAAGCGCCATTCCAATTTTAGGCATGTAGGACATCACGGAGGGCCTGCTCAATGGAGTCGTTGTGTGAGAACGTTGTGTATTCAT
>Ga0255780_10000129_pt1 | contig 70208 bp, 69 predicted proteins | sample 071ome_32_FD_179978 | JGI IMG/M metagenome (GOLD analysis project Ga0255780, IMG submission 179978) | Coastal salt marsh microbial communities from the Groves Creek Marsh, Skidaway Island, Georgia - 071405AT metaG (version 2) | ecosystem: Environmental > Aquatic > Marine > Intertidal zone >... | reverse complement strand
GACAAATGCTAATGACGTAGTCCGCCGTGAGCCAGTCATCGATCTGCGAGGAAGGGGTTAACCCGGCTTGTTCAGCACGCTTGGCACTGCGTTCGCTTCGTCCCTCGGGCCACCAAAGTACGGTGTGAGACTTCGAAGTGAGCTGGGCGCCGATCGACGCGCCCATAGCGCCTGGATGCAGGAGACCGATACGGCTCATTCAGATAACCCGTAGGCGTCCACTACATTGGCACCCAACAGATTGGTTTTTGTCACTTCGGGCTTGCCCTGAAGGCACGTATCCAAAATATCTATGGCCTCATCAAAGGTGAATTGGGCAGTCAAAGCGGGCCATGCTGACCCCCACACTAGGCGTTCAGTCAATTCGGAGTCGAGCAGATGAGCCACGAACGTCACGGCTTTGCTGGCATCGAGCATGGCATCTTCGGGGTCATCCCATGACGATTCGGCTGTGTCAGTCGACGTCAGATTGGGGAGCCCGTCGAGCTTGATCCAAAGGTTGGGGTGCTGGTTTGTCCATGCACGGATGAAGGCTATGTCCAGCCATCCGTTATCTCCATCTTTTGTCAGCTTGGGTACTAGAACGATGCGCTGACGGGGCGCGTTTGCAAACCATTCAGTGCATGACTCGGGTAATGCTTGATCGACGGCAATCTCGAGCGTGATATCAAGCGAATTGAGTGTGGCAATGAGTTTTTGCCTGTATTGACCATCATTGGCTAGCGCTGAAAGCGAGGTCCTTACGGCTTTGAGTTTCGGGAATCGGGTAACCCACTCTGGGACGAAAGTCAGAGAGTCGCTGGTAACCAGGGCGACCACGGCAATCACCTCGGTACATTCCTCCATCCAAGTCAGCCACTCCGGAGTCGAAGGATTGCGCTCAGCGTGCTGGATCGCGATCACGCCGGTCAGGCCATGCTCCATCAAGACGAATCCCAGGTGTTGGGGCAGATAATCTTGATGCAGAATCAGAGGTTCGTCTGCCGGTGAGGGGGCATCCTTTTTCCAGAAAGAAACAGCAGTATCGATTCGCATGATGCTTGTTCGGTGGGCGGTAAATTTGACCGACTATTATGCCTCAGTGTCGTGATGAACTGCAGAATAAGAGTAGGGCAAAAAGGAGTTTCTACTCGCTCGAGGAACGAGGCCTGACTCGCAGAGTGCGACACGCTCTGATCTCTTCAAAATCATTGTGTTTCTAGGTTCTGTTGCGCGAGATTTTGAGTGGAGGACGGGTGACGGTTTCGAAGCGAAGAAGGACTTTGTATCAAACCGAGCCAAATAGCGGCACGATCAACCGGTCGATATTGATGTCGAAGGATAAGTTGTTTGCTCCTGCGCCCGAAGAAACGCGGCTGCTATGCGTTGAATACTTGGCTGTTGGCGGCTTCCTTCATTTGGCGATACAAGGCTGAGTCTCGTTTCAACCGAAGCCGCTGTGGTTAAATCTCTAGTTGATAAACAACTGAAGAATCATCAACGTGTCGGATCGATTGCAATATTGGATAGGCGCGGGGATATCCCTTGGGATGGTCCTGCTTTATTTGGCGTTTAGCTCACCTCGGTCAGATCCGGGCGAAGAACGTGAGTCAAGCGTTGTAGCGCCGGTAGAGACCGATTCGCGACCGGATGTGGGGGCCGAAGCCTTCTCCCTCGAAACGACCCCTTTTGATGATCAATCCACTATCGACACCAAGCCAAAAAGCGATCCTGATTCTGGGCAGCAAAGCGTGTCGTTAGGGAAACCAGACGATTCGATGTCAGCGCCAGTGCTAGCTGAGAAGCTGGGCGAAAGCGGGATCGGAGCGGTCGAGAAAAAGACTGCCGAGGTTCCCCCTAATCTCCCAGAAACGTCCGGTGATTAATCTACGATCCAGCTGTCCCTAACAGGTAAAACCTGTCTGGCGCTATGTGCCACTGGGGGATGGGATGGTTAGCTTTGAATCATCCGCTCGGTCGTTAGTAATCGGGCGGCCACGAGGCAAAGAAGGGCGCTCGCAACAAAGCCAGAGATAAGCGCCACGCCAAGGCTTAGAAACGAGTACCCCGAGCCGGCTAGCACATCCATCATCAACACACTTTGCGCGAAGATGGGAATGCCTGCCATCCATGGTTCGGTGACGAAAGGCATGAACTGGCGAATGATGACTGGGACCATCGGCAAGATGACTAAAATGCCGATATAAGACTGCGCGTCTTTGAAACTCTTAGCGAATAGCCCTAGAAGGATTTGCAGGCTAGCCGCGATATAGGGAACGGGTAGGCTGACCATCAAGAGCGCGAGGGCCTGCTTTGTACTAATTTCGAACGATAACCCTATTTCTTCTATCGGGAGTGCGAACATCGCGACCACGCACAAGACAAGGGTCGCTAGCATTCCCAGGAGTGCAAAAGTGCCTGACGCGAACCACTTGCCAAAGATAATGTCGATGGGCCGAATTGGATTGATGAGCAGCGGCTCCAAGCTTTTTCGTTCCCGCTCACCTGCGGTGCCGTCAATGGCGATGCCAAGGCCGGCGACAAAGGCCGCCATCAGTACGTAAATGGGAATGAAATTGAGTACGTTCGCCGTCCTCTTCTGGTCGGACGCGACATCAATGGAGATCGGTCGCGCGCCAATGGTGACCTTAGGGGATACCCCTCTTGCGATGAGGCGCAGACTAATGAGCTCTTGGTTGTATTGATTTAAAACTCGCCGCAGTTGCCCAACCTGGGCTGCTACATCATTCCGTGAGGAGTCAGACACAATTAGCAAATCAGGTGGTCGGTATGACGTCATGGTGTCTTGAAAGTCCTCGGGAATCATTAGCGCGAAATCTAACGTTTGGTTTGCGACTTGGGATTTAACGTCGTCTAGTGTTTGAGGGTCGAGCGTTTGGGAGTCGCGATCATCAACTTCGATACCTGCCTCAGTGAGGTAAGCAATAAGCCCAGGTGCTGCGTCAGCGCCATAGATAGGGACACTGACCGTCTCGTCTACCTGGCTCATTTCTATGACAGCGTTCAGAAGAAAATAAATGAAAAGTGGTGCACTCAAGGGGAAGAAAAACGCAGAAAGCAGCGCCCTTTTATCTCTCACGCCATCGCGAAATTCTTTTTTAGCAACGATGCTCATAATGCTCATATCGATGCCTCAAGCAGATTGAGAAACGCGTCTTCTAGCTGATCATTGCCGCCCTGGGATCGGATTTCATCTGGCGTGCCACTCGCGATGACCTTGCCTTGATTGATAATGACGATGTCATCGCACAGTCGACTGACCTCGTGCATTAGATGACTAGAGAACAAGACCGTAAGGCCCTCGTCACGCAGTCGGTTGATCATCTCACGAACTTTTCTCGTGCTGGCAACATCGAGCCCGTTAGTGGGTTCATCCAAAACGACATTTCGGGGCGAATGAATGAGTGCGCGCCCTAGACACACTTTCATACGCTCGCCTTGGGAGAACCCTTCGACTTTGCGATCAGCGATACCGGACATGTCGAGTTGATCGATCAAAGATTGCGCGCGCGCCTCGCGGCTTGCTTGATCAAGCCCATGGAGCTCGCCAAAATACAGGAGGTGCTCTCGAGCAGTCAGTCTTGCATAGAGACCGTGCCCGTCGGGGAGCACTCCGAGCTGAGACTTGGCTGGCAACGGGTCTGAATGGACATCCGTACCATTGATCCTAATGGCACCCGCATCGGGCTTCAGAAGGCCATAAATCATTCGTAGTGTCGTTGACTTGCCTGCGCCATTCGGGCCGAGCAGGCCCGTCACGCGCCCGTCTTGCGCTGTAAAGCTCACATCGGATACCGCCTCGATCTCGCCGAAGGATTTCTTAAGGCCGTTTGCCTCAATCATAAGCACCTCCAAAGGCGCCCGAGGGCGACAAGAAGAAAGGGGCGATTTGAATATCGTCCGTGCAGTCAAGGTCTAAATCCCGACTAACTGGATCTTCAATAAAGGACTCAATGACCTCAGGGATGCAGCCCAGTCCTGATACGCCGTGAGCCCCGCCTGGAATAATCACATGATGGGAGTGCGAAAGGTTCGGTTCGATTTCGATCGCGTACCGAGGTGGGGTGATGGGATCGAACTGACCGGAAAGGAGTAGCGCAGGTACGTCGCTCGTAACTGGCTCAAAAAGACGCTCGGGTGCGGGTTCACTGGGCCAAAACTCACAGATGGGTGCCATGCTATCAACGAGTGGATTGCGCTTTGCAAACTCATTCATCGGGGGAAGTCGCCTCATATCCTCGGCGCAGAGCACCGATGCCATCATCCCCAAAGACAAATCTCGAGGCGATTCCTGCGCCAGCATGGACGCAACCGTAATGAGTGAATCGAATTGACCTTGGCTGCCGCGTTCGATTGCGAGAGGAAATAGTCGGATGAGTTCGCGGCTATAGAGCCCTGCTCTCAGGATATTGCTGAGCATGTCTGGCCACGTCACAAATTCAACGGTCTCGCCCGTCAGGGGGTCGACCACGCTGATCGGTCCATCGGCCGCTTCAAGCTGTTGCCGTGCGATTTCTAGGGTTGCCCTTAGATCCGGGAAGCGCGCACTGCAGGCGGTGCTCTTATCGCAAGCAGTGAAGACATGATCGAGCGCCGCTCTTGCGTCTTCAACCACTCGAGCGGGAATCACCATGCTGTGTGGAGCCACCGCATCTAGGAGAACGGAGCGAACACGGTCCTCGTGCTCACGAAGAAATGCGAGCGCCATGCGCGTGCCGTACGACACACCAAACAGGTTGGCCTTCGCCACGCCGAGATGATCGAGCACTGCGGCGAGATCGCGAACGGCCGCCGCAGTGGTGAAGTGGGAGGGCGAGTAAGGCAGCTTTTCGAGACAGGCTTGCAGCCCCTCTTGTTGCGCTTCAATCGCTGCTTCTTGGGTCATCCACCATTCAAAATCTTTGGCAAATAACGGCTCGAGATCATCTGCACAAGCGAGCGAAGCCGAGCCACCAGTTCCGCGTTGGTCGAGAAAAATGAAGGCTCTGTCTGAACGCAGCGCTCGGTGTGATCGTAACCAGAATGGAGCGGCTTGGATGGCGGATTGTCCTGGCCCACCCGCCAGAAACACCATAGGGTCAGCTGCTGGATTTCTCGACGTTGCAGGCAACGTGATGAGTCTTAAGTCGATCGTCGCGGCATCGGGGGCATTGTGATCGAGCGGCACGGTGATGAGTTCACAGACTGCGTCCTCATCAATCCGCTTCAAAGCTTCCGCGTCTTTGTCTTCACAGGATGCGTAGGCGAATACTCCACGCAAGGAGGCGAGGAAAAAGCCGATGATCAAAAGGCTGATTTTCAGGCGTTGTTGTGCGCGAGCGACAGCGATCATGAGGTGTGATGAGAGGTTTCTATGAGGGGGCACCTTAGCCTATTTACTTCTGGTTGTTCCAGTTAAATGGCAGTGTGACCACCACTTTTGACGATAAGGCACTAAAAGACGACGAGTGAGTGGCTCCTCTTGGGAAATGTGCCCTCGTATCTGCTATCAGTGTTGGATTGTCTATGGGGCCGCTTTTTATGAGCTCTCGCTTGAGGGTAACCATAGGTCGACGGTAGTTCCCTCGCCAGGCGAAGAATCGACGCTGATGTGTCCCTCAGATTGGACGATGAAGCCGTAAACCATGCTAAGGCCTAATCCGCGACGCTGATCTCTGCCCTTGGTGGTGAAAAAGGGCTCGAAGATTTTGCCTCGGTGCACATCGCTGATACCAGTCCCGGTGTCTTTGACCTGGATATGACCATAAGTGCCGGGCACAATCACTGAATTGATCGTGGGGTGAGGTTCGTCGATGATCGCTTCGGTCAGTGTTACCGAAATGTCTCCGCCATGGTCCATGGCCTCGACGGCATTCTCGACGAGATGAATCAGTGAACTTGACAACAGCTGTCGGTCGACGTCAAAGGTTGATTCGAGGGGGCTCAGCGTCATTTCGAAGGTGACGGGAGGCTGAACTCGCCCGTTCAAAAGCGGTTCAAGATCGACCAGTGTTTGCCGCAAATCGGTTTTTTCCCGTTGCAGCACCTTGCGGCCAGAAAAGATGAGGAGTTGGTCGACAGATTCGGCAGCAGAGGCCACAGCCGATTCAACTTTTTCGATAGAGGGCAGTCCCTTATCCATGGATGGATCGGGAAGACGCAACCCGTCTTTTAGGATCTCAAGGTGCCCCGCCATTACCATTAGCTTGTTGTTTAGGTCGTGCGCGATCGCGCCAGCCATCTCAGCGACAGCTTTGAAGCGTTCTGAGGCGCTCGCCCTTGCGAGTAATGCCTCTCTTTCGCCCACGTCTCGGGCAAACAGCACCACGATGCCCTGGTCGTTCAAGACGATGTAACGCACGGATACCTCGAATGTCTTGTGTAGTCCCGAGGGAGTGGTTACTTCTGTTAAGATCTTAGTGACACCCTTTTGCTTGGCCTCAGATAACACTCTGGAATAGTTCTCTCTGTTGCCGGTATTGGCGAGATCCCAAAGTTTCTGTTTTAGCAGGACCTCCTCTGGAATCTCGAGGGCTTCGCACGCGGCGGCATTCACAAAAATGGGGTCACCAGACTCTGCATCAAAGACCCAAAATGGGTCTGGTGCTCCACGTAATGCCTCAAACAACGTTTGATTCTCAATGGATCGCTCATACTCTTGCAGAAACGCTTGGTTCAGCGCAGCAACGAGTCGACCAATCTCGTCCTGATTATCTTGCTCGTAAGGAATGTTGATGGGCGATGTGGCCGGTGCGGCTAGTACTTTCAAGATATTTTGGATAGGCCGAGCGAACAAAAAGTAAAAAATCAGGGAAACGATCAAAACCACTGTCATGGCACGGAAAAAACCTGTTCGCGCGTTGCGTCATTGGTTCGTCGCGAAATTTGCAAACGCTTCATGGGCATCGAATATTGCGTTGACGGTGTATTCGCTTTCTTGATTGCTCAGTGTTTGTCCATACGAGAAGGGAGTAGCGCGAGGAGTCAACAGATCAATAATGGGGCGACTGGAGAGAGTCATGGGTCGCTCAAAGGATGCAAGTAGCTTGCCGTTTCGCTCCAATGTCAGTCTAGTAATGGGCCTGTTTTCAACAGATTGTTCAACGAGCCGTTGAAAGGCGTCAGCCGCATCGGATCGCTCTCCGACTAGGGTGGCCGCTTGTGAGATGCGCTTCAATTCAGCCATCGAGGCCGATTCAAACGATCGATTCTCGAGCTCAAAGGTCTGAAGAAAGGCAATGATAGATAGCGTGGTGCCGGCGACGATCGACAATACAACGCTTAACCCAATGGCTTTCCCGAGCAAAGAAGAAAATCGAAAACCCAACTGCAACGTCCCTCACAAAAATAGTTAGCCGCGTTCCGCTGACCGCGGCTCGCGAATGCTTAAGTTAGCTTAAATTGGCTGAAGCTTGAGGCTGTCAGAAACACCTTCCTGGCGCATCGTTAAGTCTAAATTCAAGGGCAAATCTAAGCGCTAATCTGCTCACTAGTTTAAACGCATAGCGCCTGCAGGTTCGCTGCTTCTTCTCGAACGGCTTCTGGTGAGCCTAGCAATTGGCGATTAAAACCGACCCGTTTAAACCAATAGTGCAGCCCAACTAAATCGGTAAACCCCATGCCGCCGTGAACCTCGGTACTGGTTTTTGCGACGAACTGGCCGACTTCTGCAAGGTGCGCCTTGGCGTGGCATGCCGTCAGACCAGCCTCATCCGGCGCGTCATCGAAAGCGTGGCCAGCAAACCAAACAAACGCTCGACAAGGTTCGAGCTGTGAAGCCATCTCGGCACACATGTGTTTAACGGCCTGAAACGAGCCAATGGCCCGGTTGAATTGCTTGCGGTCGAGCGAATAACTCACCGCTTGATCAAGCATGCACTGAGACGCGCCCAAGGTGTCGGCGGCTTGAATGGCCCTTCCTGCATACAGCGCTGAATCGAGGACTGAGGCGTCATCCGAGATCAGAGAAGCTGCCGACTGATCAAACGTCAGCTCACAAATCGTTCGTGTGCAGTCGATGGTCGTTAGCGCCCGACGAGCGAGCGCGTCAGCTTCAACGTAGTAAACGTGTTTGTCTTTAGTAGCGACCAAGTACCCGTCAGCATCAGCGTCGAGCGCAAAAAGAGATGACCCGCTTAAGGTCGTCCCATTTGCTTCGATGTTCGTGTCCGATCTAGTGCCCGTCGCTGCCGCAAATGCGACACCTACTCGGCTGGTGCCTGCAGCAATTCCAGGTAGCAGCTCGCTCGCTCCGGCATCCGTTAAGTACCTTGCGGCCATGATCGCACTGCTAAGGTAGGGGCCTGGGCAAATAGCGTAGCCCAATGCTTCGGCGACGACCACTGCATCTAGCATACCTAGACCGACGCCTCCTTGCGCTTCAGGGATGAGTAGGCCTGCAATGCCTAAGTCAATGAGACCTTGCCATACAGCGGAATCCGTTTGCTCCTTGGCAGCGATACCGCGCACGAGATCCAGCGGTGCCTCGGTTGCCAGGAATTTTTTTACGCTGTCTTGAAGCAGTATCTGATCCTGCGAAAGTCCGAATTCCATTTAAGCCTCCGATGCTGCAAATTTGGGCTCTTTAGGCATGCCCAATCCGCGCTCGCTAATGATGTTTTTCTGAATTTGGGAAGTGCCCCCACCGATAATGAGACCAAGGTAGTACATGTATTGGTATTGCCATGATCCATTACCCTTCAGATACGGGTTGTCGCCGTAACTGATCCCGATCTCGCCCATGACGTCGATTCCAAGACACTCGATCTCGTGGCGCAGTTCGGTTCCCAGCAGCTTCACAATCATGCCGGCTAACCGTACGTCTTGATTCTTGTTGATGTTCGCCGACAGCAGACGCATGTCGTTGTACTGCATGGCGAGCACTCGGCCTTGAAGCTTCATGAGTCGGTCCCGGAACACAGGGTTGTCAATGACACGCTCACCATTGATCGTCTCTTCGCGCATCAGTTTGATCACACCGTTCAGTCTAGACATGGCGGCATCTGGCGGCGCAAGCGAGCCACGCTCATGACCAAGGATCGCGTTTGCAACCTGCCAGCCCTGACCGCGCTGTCCGACGATTTGGTGCTTGGGAACGCGCACATCCGTGAAAAACACCTCGTTGAAGTTTGCGGTACCGGTCATGTCGACAAGGGGCCTAACCTCAATCCCCGGTGTGTCCATTCTGAAAAGTAAAAAGGAGATACCCTGATGTTTTGGCGCTTCCGGTTCGGTTCGGACCAGACAGAAAATCCAATCGGCAAGATGGGCCGTGCTTGTCCAAATCTTTTGGCCGTTGATGACCCACTCGTCCCCATCGAGTTCGGCTTTAGTCGTGAGACTGGCAAGGTCACTGCCGGCACCAGGCTCTGAATAACCCTGACACCAAATCATGTCCGCCTCGATAGTGGGCTTGATAAAGGTCTGCTTTTGCTCTTCGGTGCCCATTTCTAATAGGACGGGAGTCAGCATACTAATGCCCTGGCCGCTAAAGCCGGTGTTGACTTGGGCATTGCTAAATTCTTCAGCAATGATTCGCGACTTCAGGATGTCGGGTGTCGCGCCATAGCCGCCGTATTCTTTAGGTATCGTTCGCGAGTGGTAGCCATGCTCTATGAGAAGTTTTTGCCATTCTTTAGTGGTGTCGCTACGCGGTCCAGAACCGGCTTTGGGTTGCCGATCGGCGTATTGATCCAAAAAGCCTTTCACCTCTGATCGGAAGGTTTCGTATTCTTGGCCGTAGGAAAGATCCATAGTGGCTCCGTATTTTTTGGGGGAACTATTTCATTGCAAGGAGGCTACCATAGGCGCTTTCGCGGTCAAACCAGGCCGACGCGCGAGCTGAACTCTCACTGTTGATGGGACCAATCGGTGGAAGCAACTGGCTAAGGCAGCGCCTCCCAGAGCAGTGGACTGGCCAGTAGTTCGAGCGCGAGGTGGGTCTCCGTTGGCTGGCTTGGAGCGCTGATGGTGAGCGCGACATCCAGTTCGCCGGAAATCGCTAGACACTCCTTGCCACTTAAGGTTGCGACCAAGAGGTCGCCGGGAACGCTACTTGGCGGCGCAATCCCTCTTTCCTTAAGCAACGCTTGGCAGTCGTTCCACCACAGCAAGCGAAAGTGAGGCGATGAAGATTGAGCAGGCTCGCGCATTGCCATGAGATAGCTGCCATCGAACAGGGCTGCGTCCAGCATGGCGATCCCCAATTGATGAATGGCGTCCATCGACGCGGATAAGCGCCACCGGCTGGTTTGCGCGTCCCAATTGATCTGACAATGCTCAGGCTCAATACCAAGTGGATCGCGCAGCCAGGAGGCCAGTATTTCATCGATGGGTTGAGCCGTTTGGGTCTCTAGGATTTCGACAAGTTTCTCAAGTATGACGGGTTCGTATGTGTGCGAGTGCCCGATGTTGCCTGCAAGGGCAAGGTCACTATCCATGCCAGTCGTCATGTCGAGTAAGGTCTCAACTGATAGCTTCGCCTCGTCCCATTTGCTGAGTTTCGTCCACTCGGGTTGAACAATGTGATTGACCGCGTCCCAGCGCTCAACGAAAAGGTGTTTTTCGCCCGCCGCAAAAAGCATTCCGATGAGCCCAGGCAGTAGGTCATCCCGATCACTCACCCTGGCAGTATCCGCGAACACAAAAGAGCGCTCTGACCGCTGATCGACGCGCAGCGCATCGACTTGAGCCGCTTCGGCGATACGGTGGATGGCGAGTTGGTCCATGTTAGCGCTCTTTGGTTTATTGGCAGTTTAACCAAGTGAGCACTGAAATAGCGGATGTCGCTGGCCAAGAAATGAACTCATCAATCTGTATGCCTGGCTGACTCCCACATAAGACGATGCTTCGATGTCCGAGGACGTTTTGTGAGGCGTTGTGATGAGCGCGTGCTCCATCACGGCGTCGTGTATCGATCGTGATGATCGGTTGGGGCGCTTCGCCGGGCTCCAGCTTTTCTCTTGCCAACGAGTGGCAGGGTCGCGGAATTTTTCTTGATACGCCTGATCAGTGTTCGCGCACATGTCATGTATTGATGGCTATCGTGCCGAGAAAAGTGCTGGAGAAGAACGCTTTCGTTCAAAAGATAAGAGGGTAGGCAGAACGTAGCGCGGGATTTAGTATGTCAAAGGTCGTCGATGCGTTAAGAGGGGTTCGCATGTTTCGAGAACAGGACAATACGTTACAGCTGCGATTGCAGTTTGCGGATTTTGTTGCCGCATTCGACTTCATGACCGAGGTTGCCGCGTTGGCAGAAGCACACCAGCATCATCCTGAGTGGCGAAATGTTTATAACCTCGTAGAGATTACGCTCACCACCCACGATGCGGGTAATGTGGTTACGGAGAAAGACCGAGCGCTTGCCCGAGCGATTGAGCAACTACCCGCTACCAAACACGGGGAGGTGTTAGCCCTTGAAGCCTGATCCAAGAAGTAACGGCTTTGATGCGACGCCGCCAGAAACGCTGCGTCGCCTGTCGAACTCACAGCAAGCACAGTATTTCGATAGAGGGTACTTTTTGCTGAAAGATGCGCTTTCTCTTAATGAGGTTGAGGCGATGCGCGAGGCGGGGGATGTGCTGGAGGCTGAGCGTGAGGAGGAATTACGACGGGAGCATGACGGACACTTTTTGATCAACAGGGCGGACGAGATTACGTTTACAACGCATGTCGTTACCCGTTCCGAAGTGGCGCATCGATTTGCGCAGCTTGAGGTGTTCAAGGACTTGTGCAGCGACCTGATCGGCCCGGGAGCGATCCTGTATTGGGATCAGCTCGTTTATAAAAAGCCTGAGACGGATGAGGAATTCCCCTGGCATCAAGACAATGGATATACGTTTGTATCTCCAGAGGCTTATCTCACCTGCTGGGTGCCGCTAACGGAGGCAACTGAGGAAAACGGATGCCCTTGGGTGGTTCCCGAGGCCCACCGGCTCGGCACCCTTAAGCATTGGTCCACCCCACTCGGCCTTCAGTGCGTTAATTCAAGCGATGAACTCCCCAATCCACCTGAAGCTGTCGAAGCAAGTCCTGGAGACATCGTGGTGTTCTCATCGCTCACACCTCATCGAACCGGCCCGAACCTGACGAACGCCTGCAGGAAAGCATTTATATTGCAGTACGCGGCTGGCGGTGCGGTGATGCATCCGCGGGGCGGCGATCCGATTCAACTGCCATTTGACGATAGGCGGCACATTTCTATGGCGATTACTTGACGCCCCACGCAGCCAATTAACGAAGTGTGAAACTTCAACACTCAATACTCAATACTCAACACTCAGTACCCATGGTTAAGCGCTCACAGCGCTCGACCCCGAGCATGCACGGCTTGGAGTCTAGGTGCCCCAGTTCCCCTTCGAACGCTTTTTTCTTTGCGGCCAGTCTGGGACGGGGCGTTGGAATGGACTAGATGATGGGCTTGTAAGTTGCTTTTTCTCAGGTCCGCAAGGAGAACCGCTCAGGGTGATTTCACCCATGATCAACATACAATTGCTGAGCACTGAGGCGAGCATGTCTGCAGGGTAATGCCAGCGCTAGTATAGGTACTCATATCAGCCTCAATACCACCGCCCACACCAGTTAATAGAAAAGTACGCTGAGCGCCCTGGGTTTGACACCCATCACTTGGCTCATCGCACATCCAGACAATCTGCTTGAACTTCCCAAGCGGTCATTGGAGACTAGGCGCTCCAGTAATCCAGCGATAACGGAGAGAGATATGGCGCTAGGTCAAGGTGATGCGCTGCCCAAAGTGGCGGTTAAAGTGATGGGCGAGAAAGGGCCCGAAGATTTGAATATTGGTGAATTTGCGGCAGATAAGAAGGTGGTGATCTTTGCCGTGCCCGGCGCGTTTACGCCAACCTGCAGCGCAGCGCATTTGCCTGGCTTTGTCGCTAATGCAGACAAGATTAAGGCCAAAGGTGTAGATGCGATCATCTGTTTATCTGTGAATGATGCGTTTGTTATGAATGCATGGGGTAGTGCTCAGAATGCAGAAGAACTGATCATGGCAGGTGACGGCAATGGTGACTTCACAGCCGCGATGGGCCTCACATTGGATGGGTCAGGTTTCGGTCTTGGACAGCGCTCGTCACGCTACGCATTGATTGCAGAAAATGGCGTAATTACTCAGTTGAACGAAGAGCAGGGCGGGGCATTTGAAGTCAGTTCTGCCGAAGCGATCATGGAAGCGCTGTAGTCCCTCGAGCCCAATCCACAGATGGTTCATTCTCTGGTCGGCACCCCGATTGGGTGCTGACCAAGAGAAACGCCTCGAGCACGGGCGCTTCAATGCACTAGCCCGCCGCTCATTCCCATCGCCTCTTGTCATTGTATTGAATGCTGATAGGAACGCGCTTTCTTCCCATGTGACCCGCCCCCCTGATTGCGCAGCCGCACTCTGCTCTGGTCGTATGCGTGAGAGAGGTACTGAATAAGACTGTCAGCAGACCTCCCTAAGAGCGACGACAAACTGTGCGGCGACGAGTTGCGGGTAGCGTTTGTGCGCGATGTGGATGTCTGGCGGTTCTGACGTGTCAGAGTCTGGTGCTAATTTAGCGCCTCGATCGGTTGCCAAAAATGAGTCCCCCAGGCCGCGTACCTAGCTTTTGGTCTTTTGGCTGACCAGCGTTGGTGCTTTAGGTTAGTGCAGGCCGGTGACACTGTCCTATTCAAGCTCATTGCTTAACCTGTTCAGCGCTGGGTCGGGTGGTTAAACTCCGAAACGTGCGCAACACATTCTTAGAAAGCGCCCATTAATCAAGGAGAAGCGTGATGGCCCAACCCATGCCCAAGCATCCGAATCTGGTCGGCGGGTTCGCACCCATTCAAATGGAATGCGATGCACCCGATCTAGTTATCGAAGGGGAGGTGCCAGCGGACCTTGCCGGGACTTTTTTCCGGAATGGACCCAACCCACAGTTTGCGCCGCGAGGCGGACACCACTGGTTTGCTGGTGATGGCATGCTCCATGCCTTTCATATTGAGAATGGGCGCGTTGGTTACAAGAATCGTTGGGCGCGAACCAAGAAGTTTGAATTGGAACGTGCCGCAGGACGGGCCTTATTTTCGGCCTTTAATCCGATGGACGCCGATCCCAGCGTTGTCGGCATGGAAACAGATGGTCTAGCGAATACGAACATCGTTTGGCATGGCGGTCGCCTGCTTGCGCTCGAGGAAGGACACGCGCCATTCGAGTTCGATCCGGATTCATTGGCGTCGAAAGGTGCTTGGGATTTCGGTGGCCGGCTAGAAGGACCGATGACAGCTCACCCAAAGATTGATCCAGAAACGGGTGAGATGCTGTTTTTCGGCTACAGCACGAGTGGGCCTATGTCGAAAGGGATGTCCTTTCATGTGGTGTCTGCGGAGGGTGAATTGACCGAGAGTCAGGTTTTCGATGCGCCCTATTCGTCGATGGTGCATGATTTCATGGTCACGCAGAACTATGCGCTGTTCCCCATCATGCCGCTGTCGGGCTCGCTTGACCGAGCAATGCGGGGTGGACCGGCATTTGCCTGGGAGCCCGAACTTGGGACCTATCTTGGGGTACTAAAGCGTGGGGAGTCCGTTGATAAGATCCGCTGGTTTGAAGGGTCCCCAAGTTATGTATTCCACCCCATGAACGCGTTTGAGCAGGATGGGAAGCTGATCTGTGATGTGTGTGAGTATCCAGAAGCGCCGCTCTTCCCTCGACCTGACGGATCCATGGGCGACCCCAGTAAAGCCAATGCGAAACTGCACAGGTGGACGCTTGATGTCGATGGCGACACGAATACCTACAAGAGCGAGCCGCTCGATGACAGGTTCTCAGAATTTCCCCGATTGGACGAGCGACGAGCGGGTCTAGCTTATCGCCACGGCTACTTCGCTTGCCAAGGCGGGGAAAAGTCCGCCACTCAGAATTTCAGTGCGATTGCGCATATTGATCACGAACTGGACCGAGTGGCCGTCTGCGATTTTGGAGGGCACATGGGCACCTCAGAGCCTATTTTTGTGGCAAGCGGGGAGACCGAAGGGGAAGGATATCTGCTCGCTAATCTCTACGACGCACGTGAGGACAAAAGTCAGCTTGTGATACTCGACGCGCAAAACGTCAGTGATGGCCCTATCGCTAGGGCTTTCCTGGACCATCGAGTGCCGTTCGGCTTTCATGGGAATTGGCGACCGTTAGACGCGTGAGTGCTGGTCGAATAACAACCAAGGCCATTTGGTTGGCAGTCTGTCGATGAGTGAATGGGTTGCGTGGACGCTCCTTGCTGCGTCGATGCAGGCGGTCCGTACAGCAGGTCAGAAGTATCTGCATGAGTCGTTATCCGCGCTGACGGCAACGCTCGCGCGTTACCTGTTCGGCTTGCCTGTAGTGCTCTTGTACTTCGTCTGGTTAGATCCTCCCATAAAGCAAAGCGCGCTATCTGCTGTCTACCTCACCAAGGTGATTGCCGCGGGATCGCTACAGGTCATCGCCACGATATTACTGGTGCGTCTGTTTAGTTTGCGAAACTTCGCGCTGGGATCGACCTTCGTTCGATTAGAAATCATGATGACAGCCTTGCTCGGATGGGTGTTGTTCGCTGATGCGCTGCCGCCTATTGCATGGCTGGGTGTGGGTGTTGCCAGTCTGGGGATCTTGTCGATCCAGCGTAATCCCGAAGAAAAGCTGGTTTTTGTGATGGATCGTTCGGTTTGGTTTGGGCTTGCGTCAGCGCTGGCGTTCTCGCTCACCTCGCTGCTGATTCGGGATGCGAGTCTATCGCTTGCTATCGATCACGCGCCGTCTGCGGCGGCGGTCACGCTGTTGTCGATGGTGATCTTCCAGACAGGGCTCTGTCTGGCGCTCGTCGGTCTTCAAAAGCCCAATGAATTTCGTGAACTCCTCGTTAAGTGGCGACTCGGACTATTTATTGGTGTAACCGGCGTCCTCGGTTCGATTGGTTGGTTCACGGCTTTCACGCTCGAGCGTGCCGCGCTGGTTAAGACGCTTGGGCAAATTGAATTTGTCTTCATGTTAGCGATCAGTGCGTTCCTCTTCAGAGAACGTATTAAGTCCCACGAGTGGCTGGGCATGGGACTGATTTGTGCTGGTGCGATATTGCTGATTTGGTCAAATGATCTGTGATGGCTTGGAGTAGTGACTGGGCAGGATTGCGGGTCAACGACCGCGCTGGTTTTAAGGATTCGCATTTGCTGGCAAAATGAGCATCGTGCGGGTGTAGCTCAGTTGGTAGAGTCCCAGCTTCCCAAGCTGGTTGTCGCGAGTTCGAATCTCGTCGCCCGCTCCATTGATTGACGCGAACCGTTTGAATGAACCACATCATACTGAGCACGCCATGAGTATAGGGGTTTGGAAACCTGCTAAAGACCAAGTGTTAGACGAGTCGTCGCTCCGCTCCCTTCTGGGTGCGCTGCCAAGTGATCCGCTTGAGACCATCGCGGAGTTGGCAGCGAGTGATTTTTTGGCCTACCGCTTCATGGTGACTGAGGATCACACCGCTTGGTCAGTGGCAGAGCAATTGAGCGGCGCGCAAATCGAGCAGTTAGTTCGGTTTTTTACGTTAGCTGAGCAATCCTGGTCTGGATGGGAAGCTGGTAAGCGAAGCGCGGTGATTCCGCTTGTGAGCCGATTAAAGGCGCAAAGTGCGTTTGATCCAGCGTTGCGTCGGTGGATCAAGAAAAACACCGATAACCGATATTTGCCAAATGGCGCGGCCCTTTAGGATCCGGGAGGAATTGTGAGAACGGCTACGGTAAAGAGAGAGACGCTGGAGACGCAAATCGAGGTCACGATTAACCTTGATGGTCGCGGCGATCGACAGATGAAGACGGGGCTCGCATTTTTGGAGCACATGCTCGATCAGATCGCGCGCCATGGCCTCATCGATCTCACGATTGATGCCAAAGGTGATCTCGAAATTGATGCGCATCACACGGTAGAAGATTTGGGTATTACGCTGGGCCAAGCGTTTCGCGAGGCAGTCGGCGACAAAAAAGGGATCGCCAGGTATGGGCACGCGTATGTTCCTCTCGATGAAGCGCTCTCGAGAGTAGTGATCGATCTATCGGGCCGTCCTGGACTCATCTATCACGTTCCCTTTGTTCGGGCGACAGTCGGTGATTTCGATGTGGACTTGTTTCACGAATTCTTCCAAGGGTTCACCAACCACGCGCTGGTCACCCTGCACATTGATAATCTGCGAGGAGAAAACGCGCATCACCAAATTGAGACCGTATTTAAGGCGTTTGGTCGAGCGCTACGGATGGCGATTACCCCGGACCCTCGAATGGCAGAAATACTCCCGTCGACCAAAGGCGCGCTCTGAATGTTTCAAGTGATCCCCGCCATCGACCTGAGGGATGGCAACGTCGTGAATTTGCGTCGGGGTCGGTTTGATGAAAGCACTGTTTACAGCGACGACCCTGTCTCTTTTACGAGGCAGTGGGTAGATGCCGGTGCCAAGCGGCTTCACATCGTGGATCTAGATGGTGCTCTCGAGGGGACCGATACCAATGTTGATGTTGTCAGGCGCATCAGAGCGGCTTATCCGTCGCTCATCATTCAGGTTGGTGGCGGCATTCGGGATATGGGGACGATTGAGCGCTATCTCGGTCTGGGTATTAATTACGTCATTTTGGGTACCCGTGCAGTTGAAGATCCGGGGTTCGTTGACGAAGCAGGTAGTCAGTTCGCGGATCAAATTATCGTCGGGTTAGATGCCGAAAAGGGCAAGGTCGCTGTCCGAGGGTGGAAGGAGGTGACTGACCAAACCGCTCTAGATTTGGCGATAAGGTTCGAGCGCTCGGGCGTGGCCGGTATTGTTTACACCGATATTGATCGAGACGGGATGATGGGGGGAACCAACGTCGATGAGACCTTGGCGCTGGCGGGAAGGGTCGATATCCCGATTATCGCTTCGGGTGGGATTCACACGCTGGAAGACATTCGCCCGTTGCTGCCGTCTTCGAATACGCTCAAGCCGCTTGCCGGTGTGATCACGGGGCGAGCGATCTATGAAGGCACGCTGGATCTTACGGAAGCCATTCAGCTAACCATGGCCTAGGCGTCTCGTTGTATTGATTGATAGGACTTTTCGAAGGATCAGTTTTACTTACCGTATCGCCTTAAAGCGCCGCGGCATCTGTGCGTCAAGCGCGTTGCGCTCAAATCGAACTCGTATGGCGATTGCACCTTGGGTGGCTTGCAGGGCTTCTCGGCTAAAGGCTCTTTATTCAGCTGAGGGCTCTTGATTGGGCTGAGGGCTCTTTATTGGGCTGAGGGCTCTTTGTTCGGCAGAGGGCTCTTTGTTCGGCAGAGGGCTCTTTACTCGGCAGAGGGCTCTTCACTCATGTCTGCCGTGCTTTCAGTTGTCTGGATTGCAGCGACGGATGATCGATTTAGAATCTCCAGTCCTTTTAACAGATTCAGCGCCTCAGTGAGCTGAAAGTCTTCGTTCCAGCGGTTAAGTCTGTCTGCTCGAGACGGGGTTTTGCTCGGAGCGGCATCCGAATTCTCATCCCCTTCTGTTGACGCTTTTGGGGCCTCGAGATGACCGGGTAGGTCCCTCTCTTGAATGGCGAAAGGATTGCTTTTGACGCGAGTGACCGTCGATCGCTCGACCAAAAGGTCAGGGCGGATGCCTTCAGCCTGAATCGAGCGACCCTTAGGCGTGAAATACAGCGCCGTGGTCAGCTTAATGGCTTTGTCATTGGTAAGGGGAAGGACCGTTTGTACGGAGCCTTTTCCGAAAGTAGGCGTACCGATGACCAGCGCTCGCCGGTGATCTTGCAGGGCACCCGCGACAATTTCGGAGGCAGACGCCGAGCCCTCATTGATTAACACCACGATCGGTAATTCCGGCATCAGGGTCCGACCGGTTGCTTCATACGTGGCATTCGCCGGATCAAGCCTTCCCTCGGTATAAACGATCGTGCCCTCATTCAGGAAAAGATCCGATACCGCGACCGCTGCTTGCAACACACCCCCCGGATTATTTCTTAGATCGAGCACAAGGCCTTTGAGTGGGGTGATTTCGTTCATCTCCACAATGGCCTCGCTTGCCTCCACGCCTGAATCGGCCTGGAACTGCGCAATCCTTAGGTAACCAAATCCTGGTTCGAGTAGTCTGCTTCGCACGCTTGAGACGTTAATGACTTCTCGGGTGAGGGTTACCTCAAGTGGCTGGGACTCTCCCTCGCGGATTACGGTGAGCGTCACGTCGCTACCCGGCTCTCCTCGCATGACGTCAACCGCTTGGTTCACTCCAATACTGCGGACTGTCTTGCCGTCTAATTCGATAATCACATCCCCTGGTAAAATGCCGGCTCTTGAAGCAGGCGTATCATCCATGGGGGTAACCACTTTGATTACGCCATCTTGACGACCGATTTCGATTCCAAGACCGCCGTAGTTACCGGTAGTGGATTCTTGAAGGTCATCGAAAGACTTTGCATCGAGAAACGCGGAATGCGGATCTAGCTCGGACAAAAGCCCCTTAATTGCCTTCTCTAGGAGCGCCTTGTCGTCAACGTCCTCGACGTATGCGCGGCTGATTCGGTCGAAAGCCTCAGCAAACACCCTCAGTTCATCTAGCGGTAGCTGACCGCGCTGAGTTCCCTGCTCCATTGGTGTCTCGTCAACCGGACTAATGTCAGCCTGTTCAGCTGCAAAACCATTAGAGGTGGTAAGGCTCAGCAGAAAGAGTAAGAGGAATAGACAAACGTTCATAGTGGGTTGCTCAGTCAGATAAGTGATGACGTTGAAGGATAGTTTAGCCTTTCTTACGTGTGGGACGATCAACGGCGCACCAGAGCATTGGGTCAATGGGCTGTCCCGCAGCTCTGATCTCGAAATAGGTTGTTGGTAGGGGCTGACCACCACTCGTTCCGGTTTCACCAATGATCTGACCCGGATTTACCCACTCTCCAGGCTCGACCAGGAGCACCTGGTTGTGACCATACAAACTCATATAGCCATTGTCGTGGCTAATAATCATCAGAAGCCCAAAGCCCCGTAGCCAATCGGCGAACACGACCCGACCATAGTGTATGGCTTTAACCGGTGTTCCAAGTTCCGCCTCAATTAATACCCCTGTCCACTTCACGCGACCTTCTGGGCGCAGTTCGCCGAACCGCTTGATGAGCGGCCCCTCAAGTGGCAGCGCCAGCTGGCCTTTACGTGAGGCAAAAGGGACGACTTCGTTGGGCTGGCCGATGTCGAAGATCGACGCTCGAAGGGACTCTAGTAGATCAATAAGATCCTGCTCATTGGCGCGCAGTTGGCTTAATCGAGTGTCGATGGAGTCAAACTCTGCGGTATAGCGCGCAACGATCTCCCTAGCATCGCTGCGTTTCTCTTGCAGCTCATCCCGCTGGACTCGAGCAAGCTCCCGTTGCTCTGCAAGCGCCTTGGTTTCCTCCTGTAATTGAATCTCGCTGTCAGCGAGTTCAGCCAGCGTCGCCTCGAGCGCGCGCGTTGACTCGAGACGTGCCTCAGCAAAGTACCCAAAGTAGCGTGCAACGCGCGCAACACTGTTAGGGTCCTCTTGGTTGAGCATGACTTTTAGTGGACTGGTTGCGCCCATGCGTGCTGCCGCGCGAATGTGTTGTTTGACCTGAAGCAGCTCCTCATCACGTTGCCGTGTCAATTCACTTTTATGACCCGTCAATAAGTCGATTTGGGTTTGAGTCTCAGCCTCCCGTTGCTGGGTTCTCCGGAGTTCGGTGACCTGGCGCGAAACCGCCGCATCGGCTTTGGAAAGCGCCATCTCAGTTTCAGTAAGCGCGGTGCGAGATGCGCGCCATGTCGTCTCGATGTTCTTTAGTGTTTCGCGAAGCGCAGATAATTCGTTTTCTACATCAGTCTCTTCAGAGGCGCTCAGTGAGCCCATGAGACCAAGGTTGAGAAACAACCAAACAATCGATAGCCGCATGACCGTCAGGCGCTAGGACGCTGCATGCACTGTTGATGCCGGCGCGAGCAAATTCTGCCCGGTCATTTCTGCAGGTGGCCCAATATCCATCAAGTGAAGCAGCGTAGGCGCAATGTCACTAAGAACGCCACCTGATCGAATCATGACGTCTTGTTCTCCCACATAGAATAAGGGCACCAATTCGGAAGTATGGTGTGTGTGTGGTTGTCCGCTTTCCATATCGAGCATGGACTCACAGTTGCCATGATCGGCGGTGATCAGCGCTTGTCCTTTTGAATCTTGAACCGCTTGAATGACTTCGCCTAGGCACTGATCCAGACACTCAACCGCCGCGATCGCAGCCTCTAGGTTGCCGGTGTGCCCGACCATATCGCCGTTCGCGTAATTGCAAACAATGAGATCGTATTGACCTGATCGTATGGCGTTAGTCAGTTGCCTTGTCACCTCGGGCGCGCTCATCGATGGCTGCATATCATAGGTTTTGACGTCTGGCGAAGGGATAAGCTTGCGATCTTCGCCGGGAAACGGGGTCTCTTCACCGCATGAAAAGAAAAACGTTACGTGCGCGTATTTTTCAGTTTCGGCTATTCTGAGCTGTGTCTTTCCGTTGCTGGCGAGATACTCGCCTAATCCGTTCCTGGGTCGTTCGGGAGGGAATGCCACCGGTAGGCCAAACTGTTCTGAATATTCTGTTAAGCATATGAACTGAGCGAGCCGAGGGCGGCTCTCCCGCTCGAAACCATCGAAAGCATCAAGGGCAATCGCTTGAGTGATTTCACGTGCTCTGTCGGCACGAAAGTTTGCAAAGATGACACTATCACCAGACCGAATGGTTAGGGGCTCGGAAGATTCACCGATGATGGTTGGTTCCATGAATTCATCGGTTTCGCCGCGGTCGTAAGCAGCCTTCAGCGCGGTCAGTCCATCTGGATACCGGAACGAAGCCTTGCCCTCGGTGAGTAACTCATAGGCTTTTTGTACTCGATCCCAGCGATTGTCTCGGTCCATCGCATAGAAACGACCGCACAGTGAGCCAAGCCTGATATGTTCGCGGGCACCAATGTGATCGCTCAGTGCACGAAGCGACTCTGCTGCCGATTGCGGTGGCACATCGCGTCCATCTAAAAAGGCGTGGACCACAATGTTGGAAGTGTTGTCTTTATCGGCGAGATCTATCAGCGCGAACAATTGGTCCTGGTGGCTGTGCACACCCCCATCTGACAGCATGCCCAAAATGTGAACGGAGTTGTCTGTGGCATTGATGGCTGATAGTAATGCACGGTTCTGATTGATGCTGCCGTCTGCAATCGCCTGGTTGATTCGGGTGAAATCCTGGTGGACCACGCGTCCAGCGCCGAGATTCATGTGACCAACCTCAGAGTTGCCCATTTGGCCGGCCGGCAAGCCGACGTCGAGTCCTGAGCCTGAAATGAGTCCCGAAGGTCCGTCCCGTAGGCGATCAATGTGGGGCGTGTTTGCTAACGCGATCGCGTTATTTTCGGTTTCTTCTCGGTGCCCGAAGCCATCGAGAATAATGAGGGTGGTGGTTTGCTTTTGATTCATAAGGCACTCAAACCAAAAAGCGCATGTTAGCGCGTTCTCGACAGGCATTAAATAAAACACGAATTTGTTCGTGCGGAGCTAGCCGCTCATGCGTGTATAATCGCAGGTTTTCGACGAGCAGCTCCCATGGATCGCTTCTTTGAATTTATCGGCAATCACCCGATTTTGGTGTCTGCATTTGTGTTTTTTCTTGTCGCGCTTATCGTGACGGAGAGAAGAAAAGGCGGGCAGAGTGTGACGACCCAAGAATTAGTCAGGATGACCAACCATGAGTCCGCTGTGTTGGTCGACTTGAGAGATCGCAACGAATTTTCTCGCGGGCACATTACAGGCGCGATCAATGTTCCTTATTCGACATTCTCTCAGCGGATAGAAGAGCTCCAAAAACATCGTGACAAGCCGGTGATCCTGATTTGTAAGATTGGGCAGCACTCGAGTGCTGCGGGGAGCCAGTTAATTAAAAATGGGTTCCAAGACGTCAGGCGATTATCTGGTGGGATGACTGAATGGACGGGATCTAATTTACCCGTGGTCAAAGGGTAGAAGATGGCTGAAATCACCATCTATACCACTCGGTTCTGCCCTTTTTGCATTCGCGCAAAGATGCTGCTTGAACACAAATCTCTGGCCTATGATGAGATTCCCGTGGATGGCGACCGGGTTCGCAGAGCTGAAATGGAGCGGCTATCTGGGCGACACACGGTTCCGCAGATTTGGATCAATCAGCAGCATGTGGGCGGTTGTGATGAGCTGTTTGCGCTTGAGGCAAATGGCGAACTAGATTCACTAATAAAGGGGCACGATCATGAGTGAAGCCGACAGTCAGCAGCCGAAATTTGCCATTCAACGGGTATATGTCAAAGACATTTCATTTGAATCACCTGGCGCCCCAGATACCTTCAGAATCCAAGGAAAGCCTTCGGTAAACCTTGATCTAAACACAAAGAACCAATCACTTGAGGACGGACTTTGGGAGGTGGTGTTGACATTGACCATCACGGCCAAAGCGGAGGATGAGCGAACCCTTTACCTGGCAGAGGTCCAGCAGGCAGGCATCTTTGAGATCGCAGGACTCGAGGGCGAAATGACTGAGCAAACCCTGGCCAGTTTGTGCCCTAGCATTTTATTCCCCTACGCCCGGGAAAATATCGATAGCCTGATCACAAAGGGCACTTTCCCCCCACTGATGCTTGCACCCGTTAATTTCGACGCGCTGTATGAGCAAGCCAAGCTCGCGCGGGAGCGTCAGGACGCCTCGGTACAGTAGTGCGCTAAAGGGTGGTTGGGGCGGATGTAAGCCCGGCTGATTTTCGCTAGCCTGCTATTGATTGTAGACGCGTGATCGTAGACGAGGGCTGCCGGTGTCGGTTCTTGGACCGGGCTGTAGACGGCCAGAGGAAGGGCTATCTGCTTGCACCCACGCACCCAAATTGCCGCCAGGCCTGAAACGCGACAATGGCTACCGCGTTGGAAAGGTTGAGAGACCGACTACTGGGCTGCATTGGAATCCGCATAACGTCATCAAACGCGTTTGAAAACAGCAATGGTTCAGGGATGCCGCGCGTTTCCGGTCCAAATACGAGCAGATCATTCGTTTGAAAGTCGAACGAATCTAAGCGAGCAGTCCCTTTCGTCGAAATGCCGATAACCCGGGAGGGGGCAATGGCGCTTACGGCCGCGCTGAAATCTTGATGAATCTGTACAGCTGCGTACTCCTGGTAGTCGAGGGCTGCGCGACGAAGTAACTTCTCATCCATCGAAAAACCGAGCGGTTCAATGAGATGGAGCGGCACGCCAAAGTTGGCGCACAGTCTGATGATGTTGCCGGTATTGGGCGGAATCTCAGGCTCAAACAGCGCGATTGAGAACACAGTGAGTCCCAGCTAGCCCTCAGGCGTCGCTGGCGTCTCCCTGATCCATACCCAACTCTTGCATCTTCCGGGTCAAGGTGTTCCTGCCCCAGCCGAGCAGTAAGGACGCATCCCGTTTACGGCCTGCGGTCTCGTCAAGTGCGGCTTCGATCATGATTCGCTCAAATAGAGGTTGCGCTTCTGTGAGTAATCCGTCCCCTGAAAACGTTCGTGACTTCAGCTTTGCCTGCGCCCATTTTCGGAGTTGCCGGTCCCAAGATTGATCCGAGTGCTCGGTTTGTTCCGTGTTGGAGCGCAATTCAAGTGGTAAATCGTCCAGCAGTACTTCTCGTCCAGTTGCCATAACCGTGATCCACCGAGAGAAGTTCTCCAACTGGCGCACATTTCCTTGCCAGGGCAGGCTGACCAAGAAGTTCATCGTGTCCTCGGGAATCACTTTCATTTCCTCTCCTAATTCGCGAGCCGCTTCCGCGAGGAAGTGCTCAAGGAGCGTCGGTATATCCTCGCTGCGATCACAGAGATTAGGCAGGTGAATCCGTATCACGTTGAGGCGATGAAAGAGGTCCTCCCTAAAACGATTATCGCTCACCAGTGTCTCAAGGTTTTGGTGAGTGGCCGCGATAATTCTCACATCGGCCTCTAGCGGCTCGTGCCCTCCTACGCGGTAGTACTTTCCGTCAGAGAGCACCCGTAGGAGTCTGGTTTGGGCCTCCGCTGGCATGTCGCCAATTTCATCTAGGAAAAGCGTGCCTCCTCGCGCCTGCTCAAAGCGCCCAACTCTCGCCTGGTTCGCGCCAGTGAAAGCCCCTTTCTCGTGGCCAAATAATTCAGATTCGATCAGGTCCTGGGGAATGGCAGCCATATTGAGTGCGACAAAGGGGCCGTCTTTTCTCATGCTGTGACGATGCAGCGCGTTGGCGACAAGCTCTTTACCTGTACCCGACTGACCATTGATTAACACGGTAACGTTGGACTTAGATAGGCGGCCGATGGCTCTGAAGACCTCTTGCATCGCCGGTGCCTTACCAATGATTTCCGCTGGCTGTTGTTGCGGCTGGGCTGCGGGACTTGACGTTGCTCGGGTGTGTTCGATGAGTGCGCGCTTGACGATCGATACTGCCTCATCCACCTCGAAGGGTTTGGGTATGTACTCGAAGGCGCCGCCCTGGATCGAAGCAACCGCGCTATCGAGATCGGAGTGAGCCGTCATGACGATGACAGGAAGGTCAGGGTGCTGCTCTCTCAATTGCGATAGCAGCGCAAGCCCGTCAATGCCGCCCATGCGAATGTCACTGACAACAACGTCGGGTTGACCCGAATCCATCTCTGTCAACAGATCCTCAGCCGATTCAAAGCAGGTCACGTTGATACCCTCTTTTGACAGTGCTTTGTCGAGCACCCACCGGATCGATTTTTCGTCGTCCGCAACCCAAACGCGATTGGCTGTACTCATGACGTGGCTATCTCCAAAGGAATGATAATGGTGAATTCGGTATGTCCTGGCTCAGAATTAAGCTCGATGACACCTCTATGCTGATGGATGATCGTATGCGCGAGACTTAGTCCTAACCCTGTTCCCGAGGGCCGTCCCGATATCATGGGAAGGAAGAGGTGGTCCTTCAGATGCGTGGGTATACCTGGCCCGTTATCAATGATTTGGATTCGCAGTACGTTTCTGTGCCTAAGCCCGGCAATGGTGAATTGGCGCTCGGTCCTCGTCTTCAGGACCATCCGCGCGTTATCCCTTTTGTCCATGGCTTGCATGGCGTTGCGGAGAATATTGAGTATCGCCTGGAACATTAGGTCGCCGTCGATGAGCAACTCAGGAATGCTCGGATCGTAATCACGGGTCACTTCGAGTGGGTAGTCCACCTCAAGTTCAATGAGTCGCCGGACTTTTTCCAGGATCTCGTGGATGTTGCCCGGTGCCATGGTTGATGGGGTGTTGGGGCCAAGCATTCGATCAACCAGTGTTTTCAGTCGATCGGTCTCTTCGATGATGATTTCGGTATATTCGTTGAGGCTGGGGTCGGGTAGCTCTGCTGCCAGAAGCTGCGCTGAGCCGCGAATGCCTCCCAGCGGGTTTTTGATCTCGTGGGCCACCCCTCGCATGATCTGGCGAGTCGCCGCTTGCTGCTCACGCGTAAGGGCGTCTCGGTCGATTCTTAAATAGCGGTCGATAGGCGTGAGCTCTATAAGCAGCCTTGGCCACTCATTATCTGAGATGGGCGTGATGGTGAAGTCAACGGTGACGCTGTTCGATCCAGCGAGATGAATCTGGTTTTGTCTCTTGGTGTAGATCTGGTCCGTTTGGAGTGATTCGTACAGCAAAGACTCAACGTCTTTCCAGCCAGGAAGCTTGGCTGGAAGCTTCTGCCCGAGTACCTGCTTCTCGGATAGGTCGAGTAGGCTTTCGGCAGCCTGATTAATGAGCATGACCTCCAGCTCATGATTCAAAAGCACGATGGCAGTATTCAAGCTATTAATAACGACTTGTTGCACAGGCTCAGATCTCGGTGAAGGTGGCGCGTCTGTGTCGGGTTTCGTGTGAACGTTCATCACCCAATAGGAGCAAGATCCGCACCAATTCGAGTGCGAAAATGTCCCCTTGGATCCCTGAAAATCAGGGGGTTAGCGATGGGATTAATAGTTTAGCGCACCATTATGGTGCGTACTACTGGGCGCGTTGTGGCAGATACCTACGTACATCGAGAAAAAGGGGCGCTGAGCCGCTAATGATGGTGCTCTCATTGCGATCGGTGAGGGCTAAGTCGAATCGATGCTGGCCCCGTGGCACATCTTGTAACACAACCCGTCCAGGCACGACTCGCTGCAGCGGCTTGCCATCTATCCTGATCCACAAGCGCTGTGAAGCATCAATCTCGAGGTCAGCGTGGACAAAAAACGTCAGTTGTCCACCGGTTGCTTGAACTCGAGGGCCGGGTTGCTGACTCGTTAGCACGAGATAGTTCGCTGGGTTATGCGCCTCTCGGCTCTGGTCCCCAAGGACCGCAGGTGAAGTCAAGCAGGCGATACCGCATAGCAGAATCGTTACCAGAGGATGCAATATCGCCTCCGATCAGGATTGATGTCGTTCACAGAAGTCTACTGACTGGTTCCTCGGTTGCAACTAAGTGGAAGCTGCAATGCGCAACCGATCCATGATCTGACGATTGAGGTGAAGCGCAACTGATTGGCGCTAATGATGTGAGGCTATGGCTGGCCAATCATCAGGGGTGCGAACCGCTAGCTCGAAGGACGACAAAGCCCCTTTAATGACCTCGCATAGGATAAAGGTCATTTGGAAAGCCATTGACTAAGGAAAGTAAAGAGGGGAATTAAAAGGAAAGTTAAGGGGGAAGCAAAAAGAGCAACAAAAATAGCAATAAAAAAGGGAGGCATGTGCCTCCCTTTTCCGCTCTGCCAATATTGAGGCAGCAAGGCTTAAGCGATTAAGCTAGCGCCTCTTTTGTTGTTTGGATTATCGCCGCTGAGACCTTGTAAGGATCTGCGTTGGATGCAGTCCTTCTGTCTTCGAGTCGACCCTTCCAACCATCAACGACGGTAGACACTGGGATACGAATACTCGCACCCCGATCCGAAACACCGTAAGAGAATTGGTCGATAGACTGTGTTTCGTGCTTGCCAGTCAATCGCTCTTCATTATGCGCGCCATAAACACTCATATGACGCTCGATGTTCTTACCAAAATTCTCGCAAATCTTGGTGAAAATGGATTCGTCTCCTACATCGCGCATAGCGCCATTTGAGAAGTTGGCGTGCATTCCCGAACCATTCCAGTCGGTGTCACCGAGCGGCTTGGGATGGTAGTTGATCGCAAAACCATATTTCTCAGCGGTTCGCTCCAAGAGGTAACGCGCGATCCAGATTTGGTCGCCAGCGCTGTGGGCGCCTTTGGCAAAAATTTGGAATTCCCATTGGCCTGCTGCGACCTCAGCGTTAATACCTTCAACGTTAAGACCGGCTTCTAAACAGAGGTCTAGATGCTCTTCCACGCAGTCTCGACCGTAGGCGTTTTTCGCGCCAACGCTACAGTAGTAGGGCCCTTGTGGGCGAGGATAGCCGCCCTCTGGAAATCCTGGTGGCAGGTCTGTCTGTGGGTCCCATAGGAAGTATTCTTGCTCGAATCCGAACCAAAAGTCCGCATCATCATCGTCAATGGTTGAGCGACCATTAGAAACGTGAGGCGACCCATCAGCGTTCATGACTTCGCACATGACGAGGTAGCCATTATTTCGATCGGGATCGGGATAAATGGCGACTGGCTTCAGCAGGCAGTCAGAACTGCCGCCGTCTGCTTGTTCTGTGGAACTGCCATCGAAGACCCACATGGGGCAGTCAGCGAGGTCGCCCGAGAAGTTTTCGCGAACCATGGTTTTACTGCGCAAACTTTGCGTGGGCATATAGCCATCCAGCCATAAGTATTCTAGCTTTGCTTTCATGTTGTGTGTCTTCCTCCAGTACAGTGTGCGGGTCGCGTCATCGCCGATCCCACGGTTAGGTGATTACTAAGGGCCATGACGCGTTTATGTCCGATACCGTTCAATCGCCACCCAGAGCAAGAATATTCGGGCAGTCGAACGCGCTGGCAATTCAGCACAGAGAAGAGAGCAACTAATATGCCAGACCAATTCAAAGTAAAAATTCCATCAATATCAGTTATTTAACGGTTCGCCAAGGCCGGTTGGATGCGAACGTTTCCAGAAATGCACCATTAAGGTGCGATTTTATCGGCTAAAGGAAGAAATTGGTGCGTTATTAACGAATTCTGGAGGACGATGAGCGATTTCGGTGCGCTGTCCTCTTGCAAACGCGCATTTGATAGACCTCTCTAGTAATGAATGGCGAATGGTTTGGATAGCGTGGCGGTCGATAAGGGTAGGGGCCTCGTTCCGGGCCATCGCATTGCGGGCTAACCTTCCCCAGTGCTCGTAGCGCTCCCTTCTCAGCACTCCTTTTTCGGTGGGCTTTCAGTATAATGCGCGCCGTCCTAAGGACGCCCCCATCAACCGAGTGTCTTACCTATGTCGGTACCCTTACGAAACATCGCGATTATCGCGCATGTCGATCACGGCAAAACCACGTTGATCGATAAATTGCTCGCCCAGTCCGGCGTCCTGGCTAGAGGCGAGGACGCCACCGAACGCTTAATGGATTCCAACGAATTGGAGCGTGAGCGAGGTATCACCATCCTCGCCAAGAACACGGCGCTTGATTGGAAAGGGGTACGCATCAATATCGTTGACACGCCAGGCCACGCAGACTTTGGCGGTGAGGTTGAGCGAATCCTTTCCATGGTCGACTCTGTGTTGCTGTTGGTTGACGCGGTCGAAGGCCCCATGCCTCAGACTCGATTTGTGACCCAAAAAGCATTCGAAAACCGGCTGAACCCCATCTTGATGGTCAATAAAGTTGATCGTGATGGCGCGCGACCCGATTGGGTGGTCAACGAGGTCTTCGAACTCTTTGATCAATTGGGCGCAACAGAGGAACAACTTGATTTCCCGGTGGTGGTTGGGTCGGCAATCGAGGGTCGAGCGGGTCCTACGGCTGACGAACTTGGCAACGATCTGTCGTTTCTGCTCGATTTAATTGTCGATCATGTCTCCGCACCTGACGTGCAGGTGGAGGGGCCGCTGCAAATGCAGATTAGTGCACTGGATTACAACAGCTACGTTGGCCTTATCGGGCTTGGTCGTATCAAGCGGGGCCGAGTGCATCGAGGGATGCCCGTCGCCGTCGTCGATCGAGAGGGCGACACTCGTCGAGCGAAGGTCCTGCAGGTGATGGGTTTTTCGGGCCTCCAGCGCGTTGAGCAGGAGGAGGCATTTGCTGGAGACATCGTAAGCGTATCCGGTATCGAGGGGTTATCCATCTCCGATACGATCTGTGACCCTGAAGCCGCTGAAGCACTTCCGGCGCTTAAAGTCGACGAGCCCACAATCTCCATGACTTTCCAGGTCAATACGTCTCCCTTCGCGGGTCGAGATGGGAAGTTCATTACTAGCCGTAACATTCGTGATCGGCTGGACCGAGAGCTACAGTACAACGTCGCCCTTCGAGTCGCCGATGGCGACTCACCTGATAAGTTCATCGTCTCTGGACGAGGCGAATTGCACCTAGCTGTGCTCATCGAGACCATGCGTCGGGAGGGTTATGAACTTGGGGTATCGCGCCCTGAAGTCATTACCAAAGAAGTGGCCGGTGCGGTGCATGAGCCGTTCGAGCAGCTCAGCCTCGATGTTGAGCAGACGCACCAGGGCGCACTGATGGAAAAAATTGGTGAGCGGCGAGGCGTATTAAATAACATGCAGCCCGATCACAATGGCCGAGTACGGCTCGACTTTATTATCCCCACTCGAGGACTGATTGGTTTTAGAGGAGAGTTTTTAACGCTCACTTCAGGGACAGGATTGATGGCCAGTGTATTCGATCACTACGGACCAAAGATCAACGAAGAGCTAAGCGCAAGACATAATGGCGTGCTGGTATCGATGGTTTCGGGTAAGAGTTTGGCATTTAGCCTCTACAACTTGCAGCCGCGAGGTCGCCTCTTTATCCATCCGAATGAGGAAGTGTACGAGGGCATGATCATTGGTCTGCATTCAAGGGGGAATGATCTGCCGGTTAATCCAACAAAAGGTAAGCAGCTAACGAACATAAGGGCCGCCGGCAGCGACGAAAATATCGTGCTCACGCCGCCTGTGCAATTCACGCTCGAGCAGGCGATTGAATTTCTCGATGACGACGAGCTGGTTGAAATTACACCCAACCACATTCGTTTGCGGAAAAAGTTGCTCACAGAAAATGAGAGAAAACGCGCGAGTCGCGCCAAGGAAAAAGACGTCTAAATGCGTTCGCTCTATCCGGACATCAAACCGTTTGATCGGCAAATGCTAGAAGTGGGTGATGGTCACCAGCTTTATGTTGATCAAAGCGGGCATCCTGGCCACCACCCCGTTGTTTTTTTGCACGGCGGTCCGGGTAATGGCTGCGAGTTTGATTCGCGGCGATTCTTCGATCCAGACCAGTACCACATTATTCTGTTTGATCAGCGAGGTGCAGGGCGCTCGCTACCGTCAGGTGCGATTCACGCCAATACGCTGGATCATCTAATCGATGACATGGAAATGATTCGGGCGCATCTAGATCTCGAGCAATGGGCCCTCTTTGGCGGAGGATGGGGCGCGACTGTCGCGCTGAAGTATGCAGAGACTTACCCCGACAGGGTTTCGGGTATGGTGCTCCGCAGCCCCTTTCTGGCACGACGTGCGGATGTTGATTGGGTTTATCGGGAAGGTCTTAATCAATTTTTCCCTGAGCAATGGCGTAGGCTCACTGAGATTCTGGATGACGAGCAGACACCGCTTCTCGGCTATCAAGCACTCATGAATTCAGATAACGAACTCGAGAGGATGGATGCGGCCAAACGATTTGCTGCTTGGGAAGCTGAGTGTGCCAACCTGCGTCCTGATTCGAGGTTGGTCAGGCACCTGACAAAGGCATCGAGAGCGCTTGCACGATGTCGGATCAGCACCCATTACTACACCAACGATTGTTTTGTTGAGGAGAACCAGTTGCTGGCTGAAGCTGAGCGCCTGAACGGCATTCCGGGTTATATCGTTCAGGGGCGATTTGACTTGATCACGCGGCCAGCGGCTGCGATTGATCTTGCAAATCGCTGGACGACTAGCGAGCTGATGATCGTGCGCGAAGCAGGCCATTCAGCCACCGAGCCGGCGATGATTGATGCTCTCGTCAGAGCAACGCAACGATTGGCCGAACGGTTGTGACGGTGGACCTGCTTCTATGAAGGCCCTGATACAACGTGTCACTCGAGCTAAGGTGACGGTCGAGCAGCAGATCGTTGGCGAAATCGACTCGGGCTTACTGGTGTTGCTCGGCATTGATGCGGGAGACACCGAGTCAGTAGCAGACCGTTTGGCAAGTAAAGTGACGAATTACAGAGTTTTTGCTGACGACGCAGGCCACATGAACCAAAGCGTGCGAGACATTAGAGGTGAACTGTTGGTGGTGTCTCAATTCACGCTCTCTGCTTCGACGAAAAAGGGGCTCAGGCCCTCGTTCTCTGCCGCTAAATCACCCGATCTCGCAGAGCCTTTATATGAGTATTTCGTTGCGCGTGTTGGTGAGCTAGTCGGTGTGCAAACCGGACGATTCGGTGCTGATATGCAGATCGAGCTCGTCAACGACGGTCCGGTGACCTTTCTGCTCGAGGTGATGGAATAAGACCAGTAACTAGCCCGGTCATATCCCTTGGTGTTTAGCGCCGTGCCAGCTATGGCCATAAACCATAGCCAAGAAACCCAGCCGAAGAACCCCAAAAAAACCAGAAAAAAACACTGCCAAAGGACCCAGCCAAAAAACATAGTCACAAGTGCGTCACATCGACGTCCACAGAATGGGGCTAGGTAGGAGAGGGGGGTTGGCCTACTAGTCAGTAGAAGCCTCTGCGTTTTCATCCTTTCCTGTCAGAACGATGGAGAAGATGATGCCCGCCTCGAATAGCAGCCACATGGGCACGGCAAGCAGTATCTGTGAGACAACATCCGGCGGTGTGAGTAGCATGCCAACGATGAAACATCCCAAAATGACAAACGGACGTTTTTGCCTAAGGCTCTGGGGGGTTGTTGCACCGCTCCAGACTAGCAGCATGGTGGCAATGGGGATCTCGAAGGCGAGTCCGAACGCAAAAAATAATTTCAGCACAAAGTCTAAATAACGATTGATATCGGTCATGATCGTCACGCCCTCGGGTGCTACCCCTGTGAAAAAGGCGAACACCAATGGGAAGACTACGTAGTAAGCGAACGCGATTCCTGCATAGAACAAAAGGATGCTGGAGATCAGCAAAGGAAAGGCGACCCGCTTCTCGTTGGAGTAAAGCCCTGGCGCGATAAACGCCCAGATCTGATGCAGGATATAAGGCATTGCAATAAAGATCGCTGACACCAGCGACAGTTTAAATGGCGTTAAAAATGGCGAGGCGACCTCAGTGGCGATCATCGATGTCCCCTCGGGAAGGTAGGCGCGCAGAGGACTTGAGAGGTAGACGTAAAGATCGTTGGCGAAGTAAAAGAGCGGTAGAAACAGCACACCTACAGCAACTGTGCTTCGTAGCAATCTGCTTCGTAGCTCGATGAGATGCTCGACCAGGGGTTGCCCGGGGTCCGAATCAGGAGAGTTAGGGCTCGCGGGTTGATCGTTCATTGGGAGACGGTGTTTTTGTTTCACTGTTGCTATCGGCGCTGCCATCAGCCTCGCTTGCTTTCATAGCACTCTTTGCCTCGCGGGCGAGATTATCAATTTCGGCATTGGTTTGGGCGATCGCTGCCTTGGAGCGTTCTATTTCTTTCAAGATAGCTTCGTTGTGAAGTTGCTGGCGGATTTCATCGGCACCAATGCCTTGCTCGATATCACGCCGAATATCCGCAAAGCCCCGACGGAATCGCCCTATCCAAAGGGCAACGGTTCGCATGGTGCTCGGCAACTGATCAGGACCAATTACAAGCAAGGTTACGACGCCAATCAGGAGGAGCTCGGGAAATCCGATGTCGAACATGGGGCTTGGGCGCTATTTCTGCTCGACGGAAGGGGACTCGGCTGCTGTCTCGTTAACTTCCTCCGATGATTCCGCTTTTGCGGAAGCAGGCTCGTCGGTAACGGCGCTCCTAAACCCCTTGATGGCGCCGCCTAAATCGGTACCTATGCTTCTCAGTTTTTTAGTTCCAAATAACAACAGAACGATAACGAGAATGATCATCAGTTCAGTGATACCAAAAGACATGGTGTTCTCCTATTCGCTCACACTCTTACGAGCACGTTTCTCATCGAGACCTGAAGTTCCTGCTCTCCGCTCAAGCTCAGACAGCACGTCAGCGTGGTCGACGCCCGCATGGTCCAAGAGCACCATGCAATGAAACCAGAGGTCTGCCATTTCCGCTACGATCGCCTGCTGATTGCTGCCTGCATCCGAGGCTGTTTTGGCAGCAAGGATGACCTCCGTCGCCTCTTCACCAATTTTCGCCAATATTTTGTCGAGTCCTTTGTGATTGAGCTGCGCAACATAGGAGGTGCCCGGATCGGCGTTTTTTCTTGACCGAATGGTGTCTGCTAATGCTCGCAGTGTGTCAGTCATCCTTGTAAATCTCGCTTGGATCTTTAATCACGTCGAGGTCATCCTGCCAGGTTTGGTCTCGCAAGACCCTAAAAAAGCAGGACGATCTGCCTGTGTGGCAGGCAATGCCGCCTACTTGATCGATGAGCAATAGTAGCACATCGCCATCGCAGTCTAGGCGTATCTCCTTGACATGCTGAACATGCCCACTTTGCTCTCCCTTGCGCCAGAGTGTCTGCCGTGACCTTGAAAAATAGTGGGCTTCACCGGTACGAAGGGTTTCGGCGACCGCATTTCGGTTCATCCAGGCGACCATGAGCACGTCTTTGGTGACCGCATCTTGGGCGATGGCAGGCAGTAATCCATGATCATCGAACTTGAGCGCATCTAGATAAGCATCGCTTTGATTCATGTTGGTCTGATTCCTCGAATGATAAGTGCAGCGATGATCGCGACCGAGCCGAGGGCGCTTCGCCACTCGCTAAGCGAACCAGGGTCGTTTGTCAGCGCAGGTAAGAAACAGAGGATCGACAAGCCCAACAGCGCCATCGAGTAGCGTCGATGCCGATCTGATTGGCGTGACCGAGCAAGGGTGGCTTGCAGATTCATTACTTGGTCCTCTAGCTGCCGGTTTGCCATCAAGATTTGCTCAATGCGCCTGGGTGCTTTGATGATTTGCTCTGGAAGTTCAGGGCCCTCTGCCAGAAGGAGCGGGACTAGGCTCTTGACCCGCTCGAGGTGCGTGCGGGGGCTTGTTCGGTTAGCCATCCATTGATCGAGAAACGGTTTCGCTGTCTGCCACAGGTCGAGCTCGCCATAGAGCTGCCTGCCGATTCCTTCGATGTTGAGTAATGTCTTTTGCAGGAGCACGAGTTGCGGCTGAATCGACATATCAAATGTCTGGGCCGCTTGAAATAAAGCGACGAGCAGCTTGCCGAATTCAATCTCGGCCATGGGTTTACCAAAAAGCGGTGCACAGGTTTGCCTGATCACAGCCTCCATTTCCGTCGGGGAGGTGCTCTGAGGCACCCAGCCACTTTCGATATGAAGCGAGGCAACTGCGCCATAATCCTCATTAAAAAAAGCGACCAAGTTTTTGGCGAGATAATTTCTGTCTTCTCGAGTCAATTGCCCGATGATGGCGCAATCAAGCGCAATGTAGGTCGGATTCTCGGGGTCCTGGTGATCGACCAAAATGTTGCCGGGGTGCATGTCTGCATGGAAGAAGTTGTCCTCGAAGACTTGTGTGAAAAAAATCTCCACCCCTAATTGCGAGAGTTTGGACAAATTGACGCGGTTATCCTTCAGTGTGGCAAGGTCAGTGACGACGGTGCCGTACACTCGCTCCATTACGAGGAGCGAATCGCTCGAATATTCTCGATACATCAAGGGGACGTAGAGCTTGCCCCTCGGAAGCCAAAACTCACGGAGTCGTTCGGCGTTATCGGCTTCTCGATTAAGCGATGTTTCAGCGAGGATGACCTGTCGGTAATCGCTCAGCACTTGGGTTAGTTTGAGTCGATAAGCCTCCTTCCATGACGCATTGATCCAATTGAAGATGGATTCGATTCGATTCAGGTCCTGCTCGATTGCGTCCTTAATGTTAGGCCTTAGCACTTTAACGACTACGGCCTCTCCGGTTTTGAGTGTGGCGCCATAGACTTGCGCGATAGAAGCCGACGCCATCGGAGCTGCATCGATTTGCGAAAATACGGACGAAATGGGTTGCCCAAGTGACGCCTCGATGAGGCCAAGCGCGACATCATGCTCAAACGGCGGGACTTGGTCTTGCAGTGTGCTGAGCCCTTCAATGACCTCGTCAGGAAAAAGGTCTCTTCGCGTTGAAAGGAGCTGACCGACTTTAATAAAAGCCGGCCCAAGCTCGACAAGTGCAGCCGCGAGATCCCTGCCAGCGTTCGACGAGGGTGCGGGTAGAAGCCTCAAGGGAAGAACCAAAATGGTTAGCCAAAAGGGTCTGGTGTCAGCCGGGATGAGCCGGTCGAGGCGATGTTTAACGAGAACCCAGATCAGCTGAAGGATTTTGATCATGTGAAGCGTGACCGCTCGCTACTGTCGATCAGGATCGAGATCGGAGAGGGATTCAGGTGCTGGCTCAGCTTGAATCAAAGGGGCCTCTCCAAAATGAATAGCCGCAGCACCCCCCATTAGGTTATTGAATCCGACGTGGGTTAATCCGGCGTCACGCATCATGTCGGCGAGGGTCTCTTGATCTGGATGCATGTCGATGGATTCGACAAGGTATTGATAGGGGGATCCATCGCCAGTGACCCACCGGCCTACTTTTGGCCAAAGGGACTGAAAAAACGCATAAGCCGGTTGGGCCGCTCTCGAAGTGACCTTAGAGAACTCAAGCACGACAAGGCGAGCGCCTGGCTTCAATGCTTGTCTCATCGCGGCCAATGCTGCGGGCTTATCCGTCACGTTGCGAAGACCAAAGGCCATGGTGATCCCGTCAACGCTGCCAGGTTGAATGGGGAGCTTCTCTGCATCCGCGATGACGAACCGCGTATCCGCGTGCCCTTGATCCAGCAGTCGGTCGCGGCCCACTCTGACCATTTCAGCATTGATATCGAGCAATATGACTTGGCCCGAGGGGCCTACACGCTCCTTCAATAGGGCAGTCAGGTCGCCAGTTCCGCCCGCGATATCAAGGACAGTCTGTCCTTCTTTTGCTCGCACGAGCTCAACCGCCACACGTTTCATTACACGATGGGTGCCAAGCGACATGAGATCGTTCATGACGTCATATTGTTCAGCCACTTGCCGAAAGACGTTACCGACAAGCCCTGCCTTCTCAGAGGTTTTGACTTCTCGATAACCAAAGTGTGTCGTTTCTTCGTTCATATTCTGTGTCTAGTTGTGTGTCTAGTTGTGTTTCTAAGAAGGCGTTTAATTGTCCTGAATCGATTCTAACCATTGCTGACCACTCTGACATACGCCGTGGTAAGCACGAGGTCGAAGGTGTGAGGTTCTAGCGCCAAATTTCAGCAGCGTTTCCAGCACTCTGATGACCAGCGATAACAAAAGGGAGGATAGTGCCGCTGTCTCATCAATCGAGCCGCATCGGTTTGAATGCTATCCCTTGAAAAGCACCGCTGGATCGCGCGATCGGCCGCTATCTTTCAAATTCTCCAGATACTTTGACCAATACTGCTCATGATTGTCACACAGCTCCCGAAGATATGGCCAGCTGTAGATTCCTGTGTCATGGCCGTCTGAAAAAATGATGCGAATGGCGTAATGCCCCATGGCCTGGATATCATTGAATTGAACGTTGCGCTTGCCATATTGAAGCACTGCTTGGCCCGGACCATGACCTTGGACCTCTGCTGAGGGCGAGTGCACTCGTAGATATTCCGCGGGTAATCGAAAAGCGGTTGCACCGTAGACCAGTTCAAGAACGGCGCTTTTTCGATGGATTTTGATTGAATCAGGACGCATAGCTTGGAGGGCTCGGTGAGGGAGGAAACAGAGAGCAAATAAGAGTGCTAGAGAATAAAGCGATTAAGGTCCTCATTCCCAGCGACGTTGGCGAGCTTTTCATCGACGTACGCGGCATCCACCCGAATGGTCTCGCTAGCTTGCTCGCCGGCGCTGAACGATACTGACTCCAGCAGTCGCTCAAGCAAGGTATGTAGGCGCCTAGCGCCAATGTTTTCAACGGATTCATTCACTTGCCACGCGATCTCGGCAATGCGGGTGATGGCGCTCGGTTCAAATTCAAGGGCCACGTTTTCGGTGCTGAGTAGCAGACTGTATTGCTCGGTCAAGCTAACGTTTGGTTCAGTCAATATGCGAGCGAAGTCTCCCGCGTTAAGCGGAGTCAACTCAACTCGAATGGGTAATCGACCCTGCATCTCTGGAATCAGATCTGAGGGCCGAGATAAGTGGAATGCACCAGATGCGATGAACAGGATGTGATCTGTGTTGATCATCCCGTACTTGGTGGATACATGGCTGCCTTCGATTAATGGGAGAAGATCGCGCTGCACGCCCTCTCGTGAGACGTCAGCGCCGCCTCGCTCCGCCGATTTCGCAATCTTGTCGAATTCGTCAATGAAAACGATGCCTGTTTGTTCTACGGTCGCAACCGTCTGTGTGCGTATATCGTCCTCGTTGACCAATTTGCCTGCTTCTTCTTGCTCCAAAAGCTTGAGTGCTTCGCCGATTTTGAGGCTTCGACGCTTGCTTTGAGTAGGCGACAGTGAGGAGAACATGCTCTGCAATTGATTAGTCATCTCCTCCATTCCTGGAGGGGTCATGATTTCAACGCCCATTTTGGGCAACTGGATCTCAAGTTCGATGTCCCGATCATTGAGCGCGCCTTCTCTAAGCTGCTTTCTCAGTAACTGCCGCGCCGCTCCGTCCTTCTCCTCGGGGCTGGGCTTGTCGCCTCGTGCAGTGGGAAGCAGTTCATCCAATATTCGCTCTTCTGCAAGATCCAACGCCCGGTGCCTGACCGCCTTGGTGGCCTGATCAATCAGCATTTTGTAAGCGGCTTCGCAAAGATCTCGGATTATCGATTCAACGTCACGCCCCACATAGCCAACCTCGGTAAATTTAGTCGCCTCAACTTTGATAAAGGGGGCGTCTGCCAAGGCAGCCAATCGTCGTGCTAATTCTGTCTTCCCAACTCCGGTTGGTCCAATCATTAAGATATTCTTCGGAGAAATTTCCCCTCTAACATCGTCCGGGAGTTGCTGTCGGCGCCAGCGATTTCGAAGCGCAATGGCGAGCGCACGCTTGGCCTCATCTTGCCCGATAATGTGTTTGTCGAGTTCATGAACGATTTCACGAGGGGTTAGCGTTGTCATGAGGCTTCGGACTCCGACGCGCTCAACGTCTCAATGGTTTGAGTCGAATTGGTGTAAATGCAGATGTCACCTGCGATGCTAAGCGCCTTTCGCACGATCTCCTCTGCTGATAGGTCTGTATTGTCATTGAGGGCAATGGCAGCTGCGCGGGCGTATTCGCCGCCTGAACCGATGGCCATGACGCCATCTTGCGGCTCAATTACATCGCCCGTGCCAGTGACGATAAGGGAATGACTTTGGTCGGCGACGATCAATAACGCTTCAAGCTGCCGGAGCATTTTATCGCTACGCCAATCTCTCGCTAATTCAACTGCGGCCCTTTGTAAGTGCCCCTGATGGGCCTCTAATTTTGCTTCAAAGCGTTCGAACAACGTAAAGGCGTCCGCGGTGCCGCCTGCAAAGCCCGCGATAACCTTGCCGTTAAATAGCGGACGAACTTTCTTCGCGTTCCCTTTCAGTACGGTATGACCTTGAGTGACTTGTCCATCGCCACCAATGGTGACGTGGCCACCTTTTCGGACCGACAAGATAGTGGTCCCGTGGATTTCTTGCACGTTACGGTCTCCGGCTTGTTAGAAATGCGCTCATCGATAAGTTGACGATGGGGTCAGAGGGTTAAGAATTCAACCGTCTCTCCCGCTGCTGATGTCTGTTCCAGCATCCGAATGGCTTGGTGGGGTTCGCTTTGTGAGTGGCATCGATTCGAATTCGTTAGCGGCGAGAACGGCTTGTGTTCGATTCAATTCAACCTCTGATTCGAAGGGGCCTAGCATGATCCTGTGCCAGGTGGTCTGTTCTATTTGCTTTTGTTCAACCGATGGGGAGAGCCCAAGAAGCAGCAGTTCGGCTCTACGCTGGTCCGCGTCGCTCGTGGTTGGGAAAGATCCCACTTGAAGATAGTAGGTCAGCGTAGCGTCACCCACCATTGCCATAGGCTGCTGGTACCCGCCTACGGTAGCAACTTCTGCTTTTGGAAAGAGATCGTAAAACGACCAATCGATGGTTTCGGTCACCCGTTGACTGGTTTCCTCTGCAAATTGACCGACGTCCTCTAGATAGGGTTCAGGGGCTGAGACTGTAGGCCATAGGAGGAAAGCGCCGGTGGCGGCGATTAAGCCGACGAAGACACCGGTAACAAACGCGAGTTTGGTTGATCCTTGCGGATCAGATTTTGCCTTCACGCGGGTTGCTTGTTGTTGGTTGGATCGTCTCGCCATAGGGATAGTTTAGTTCAGATCGCGGGTAAGAAGGAATGTGTACTATGTCGTGACTAGACTTGCTCACTCGGGTCAATATCGATGTGCCAGCGTAGCGATCGGTCTGCATTGGCGTGCAGCCAAAATTGAGCGCTAATGAGCACTTGCTGCCTTTCTCGGATGCGTGCTGCGCTCACCAGGAGTTGAGACCTGTACCATCTGTTCCGCCGCTCCATGAGCGGCGGGATCGGCCCCAGCACTTCGCAGTCATGCCATGACCCTTCCTCGGACTGGACACGAGTCGGTTTGTCTCTCGCTATCGCACGCTCGTTGGGTGTTTGCCCTTGACCTTTAGACAGACCTGTAAATTGCCCATTCACTTGACCCTGATTTAACTCGTCCGCTAACCGTAATAGCAGCTGTTTCGCTGCGCCGCGAGTGGTTGACTCGGCTCTGATTACGGCGAATTTTCTAAACGGGGGTAGCGCTGCGTTTTCGCGAGCGGCTAACTGCCAGTTTGCGAGTCCGTCATAGTCCCGATTAATAATGAATGGCATCACCGGGTGCAAAGGCTGGCTAGTTAGCAGTTTGACGTTGCCTTCGATGAGGTCACGTCCTACCCGACCGCCTGTCTGAAAGATTAATTGAGCAGTCCGTTCGACGGCGCGGTAGTCACTGCTCAATAAGCCTTGATCCATTTCAAGGAGCAGTGCAAGCGCTAAATTCGGAAAGTGATGACCTTTAGAGACCAATTGGGTTCCAACGAGGATGCACGGCTCACCTGTGTGAATTTGATCCAACATCGACTGGAACGCGCCATGTGCGCGGGTGCTGTCGCCATCCAATCGATGAATGGGGTGGTTCGGGAAGTCGGCTCGGAGCGCCTCCTCAATTCTTTGCGTCCCTTCACCAACTGGGCTGAGGCTAGTGCTCCCACAGCTAGGGCATTGCATCGGTGGCTTGATGCTTGCCGAGCAGTGATGACAAACGAGCTTTTGGTCAAGTCGGTGCACGGTCATGCGAGCGTCACAATGTTCGCACCCTGCGATCCAATGGCAGTCGGTGCAAAAGAGTACCGGTGCAAACCCGCGACGGTTGATCATTACAAGCACCTGGCCACCCGTGCTTAACGTCGATTCAATGAGCGCTGTTATACGAGATTGGGTCGATCTATCCAGGTGCGGTGTGGGTAGGGTCCATACCTCGTAGTTTTCTTTGCTAGCGCCGCCCGCTCTATGGGTCAGACGGATGTGTTGATATTTGCCGGATAGCGCATTGTGATAAGACTCAAGGGATGGAGTGGCTGAGCCAAGGATGAGAGGGATCCCCTCGATCCGTGCTCGGACCACGGCGAGATCTCGCGCTGAATATCGAAACCCGTCTTGTTGTTTGAAAGAGGCGTCGTGCTCTTCGTCGATCACGATCAAGCCAGGGCGCCGCATTGGTACGAATAGCGCGCTACGGGTGCCAATAGCAATGTGCGCCCGCCCCGAACTGCAATCATGCCAAGCTTGGAGCCGTTGTTGGTCGGTTAACCCGCTATGAAAAACTACGATCGAGGCATCGAACCTGGCCTTAAATCGAGCAATCGTTTGTGGAGTGAGGGCTATCTCTGGAACGAGAACGAGTACCTGCCGGTCCTTGGACAGACAGTCCGCCATCCAGCGCAAGTAAAGTTCGGTTTTACCACTGCCCGTAACGCCTTGAAGGAGCGTGGTTCCTGCTTGCGCCGTGTCGAGTCGTGTTAGCGCAGTAGTTTGCTCGGTCGTAAGTTCAGGCAGAGGGCCTCTGACTCTCAGTGGCGAAGAGAGGGTGGACTCTTCCTCGGCCTCGATGATCAGCCCCTTCTTAATAAGGCCCCGTAAAGCGTCACGGGATAGACCGTGAAAGCTCGCCTCCCGCGCCTCGATGGAGCCTAGCTGAAGCATTGTTTCGCAAACATCGAGCTGCTTCGGTGCTCGAGACAGAAGGTCAGCAAAAGGAAGCGTTGGGTCCACGAGCCTCAGAACTAGGCGGGATTTTGGTTTTGATTGGCCCTTTCTGAGCGCAGTCGGAAGCGCCGCAGCTAGCACCTCACCAATGGGGTGGAGATAGTATTGAGAGGCCCATTTGCAGAGTTCGACAATCTGTGGAGCGAGCGATGTTTCAGCAGGAAGCACGTCGAGGATGGGTTTGATTTGGAAACCCTGGCCGGTCGGGTCCTTTGATGCTTGGCTATCAAGGACCACGCCAATCACCTCTCTTCCTGAGAAATTCACGCGCACGCGTTGGCCAATTTCAACCCCTTGCGTAGACCGATAGGAGAACGTTTGATGGAGCGGAGCAGGTATCGCGACCTCGACATCAAAGCGTTGATTGGTGTGCGTTGATTGGTTCATTCTGCGGTTGATTTCGTGATGGGCTCTGCTATTATTTGCGCCCCCAACGGGGAGACGATCTCGAGGACATATCATGAAAGCCGACACCCATCCGCAGTACGAGAATGTCACAGCCACTTGCAGCTGTGGAAATGTCATTCAGACGAAGTCGACGTTGTGCAAGGATATCTCAATCGAAGTGTGTTCGCAGTGCCATCCTTTCTACACTGGTAAGCAAAAGACAATCGACTCAGCAGGTCGTATTGATCGGTTTAATAAGCGCTTCCGTCGAGGTGCAGCAAACGGCTAGTGGCCCGGCTCACAGACGGGGCCATTCCGTCGAAAAAATCTCCCCAGAGTCGCTATTGCAAGGCCCGGCAAAGGCGCTAGCTAGCTGCGCTTAGGCAACGCCTGAACAGCCAGTAGACGCATTCGCCTTCCAGCCTAAAAGATCTGCTCAATTGTCGTCTGCTCTTCGAGTACCCCTTCGTCAGCGATCGCGCGTGGCGCCATTTCTGATCGGAAGAATTCGAACTTTCCCTTTTTGTCCCCGGGCAACGTTCGTTGGCCGGTTTCTGGATTGATCTTGATGGAAACGAGACCGTCTGGCAGAGCTGATGATCTGGTTTGTTCCTCGGGCCAGGCTGCCCTCGCAAATTCTATCCATGTCTCAATAGGTGTGGTTGAGCCCCATTCCCGGTTGCCTACTGGGCTATTGTCTGGGAACCCAGCCCAAGCGGTGGCGACAAGATCCTCGTTGTAACCTGAAAACCAAAGATCGGCATCGTTGGTGGTACCAGTTTTACCCATGATGTCATCGCGTCCCAGCTCTCTCAGAATTTTTCGGCCTGTCCCCTTTTTGATGGTGTCGTTCAGGATGCTGTTAACGATAAATGACACTCGGGGGTCGATTACGGGAGCCGCGTCTCCATGGTCTCGTCGCCCTATCTCCCCCAAGTCTAAATTGATGCTTCCTGCTTCGTTGATGGAGCTGACGGTTTCAATAAAGTAGGGTGAAACCGCTAAACCGCCGTTGGCAAAAATGGCGTAACCTGCCGCAACCTCCAGCGGCGTTGTGGCAATGGTGCCGCCACCAAAAGCGATCTGCACGTTCCTTGGAAACATCGTGGGTTCAAAGCCGAAACGGCTCATATAGTCGATGGCATTATCAATGCCCAAATCTAAAAGCACCCTCAGCGACGCAAGATTGACACTTCGGTAAAGGGCCTCTCTTAGCGTCAGTGTGCCCTTGAAATCGCTACCAGAATTTTTTGGCCGATATTTTTCTTCAAGCGCTCCGCCATCAAGCACGACCGGGGCGTCGTTGTACAAGCTGGCCGCAGTTGCGCCTTCTTCAATAGCGGCAGCGTAATAGAAGGGTTTGATATTGGATCCCGGTTGGCGCTTGGCCTGAATCGCGTGATTGAATTGTTTGAGATTGAAATCGTAGCCGCCTGCTAAGGCTCTAACAGCGCCAGACTTCGGATCGATAGCGACTAGGGCTCCCTGAATGTTGGGAACTTGCCCGAGCCGCCACTCGTCGCCATTTCGCTCTACTCGAATAAGGTCACCGGGCTGAGCGATATCGCTCGCTAATCGCGGCGCTGCACCACGCCGATCAGCATCGATGTAGGGTCTGGCCCATTTCAGAGCGGGCCATTCGAGGGTTACCTGTTGGCCATTCTTGGTGATGGCGGTAAGCGTTTTTTCTTTCGTTTCAACGACCAGCGCTGGTATTTGGTCACCTAATGTAATCTCATCATCTAGGGCGGCGATTACTCTAGAGGCGATAGAAGCGGGCAATACCTCAGCGTTATCGAGGCGAATGCGCTGTTTTTTTTCTGGGCCACGATACCCATGTCGTCGGTCATACTCATTGAGTTTGCGTGTGAGCGCCGCTTCCGCGGCCTCTTGCATTTGGCTATCGAGCGTCGTCTGGACGTTTAATCCAGTGGAGTAGGCCTCCCGACCGAAGCGTTCGAGAATATCGGTGCGGACTTGTTCTGCAACATAGAGGGCCGAGAGTTCGATCTGCCGACTATATACCCGGGCAGTAATGGGTGCTCGCCTAGCTTCATCAAATGCCCGTTGGGTGATGGAACCCTGTTCCAGCATGCGCCTAAGAATGAGGTTCCTCCGCGCAAGCGCTCTCGATGGCCCGTTGATGGGATTGCCCGCCTCGGGTGCTTTCGGGATGCCAGCGAGCATGGCCGTTTGGGCTAAATTTAGCTCGCTGATGTCCTTGTCATAGTAGGTGTAAGCGGCTGCTTGAATGCCGTAGGCATGTTTGCCGAAAGGGATCATGTTTAGGTAGAGGGTGAGAATTTCCTGTTTTGTCAATTCGCGCTCAAGCTTTATCGCAAGCAACATCTCCCTGAATTTCCTAATAAAACGAACTTGGCTGTCGCCCGATATATTCTTGACTAGCTGCATCGTAATCGTCGACGCGCCAGTTTTTATCTCGCCAGCATTGGCGACAAGCTGCCAGCTGGCATTCAGCAACGTGATGAGATCGATTCCGCCGTGCTCGAAAAAGCGCTTGTCTTCGGTATCCAAAATGGCGTTGATGAATTGTGGTGGAATGTCCTCGTACCGAATGGGCATCAGCCGTTCGCCATATTCCTGGATAAGACGGTTGTCACTACTCAGAATTCTAAGTGGCGCTTTCAGGGCGACGTTCGTGAAGGATGAGATTTCAGGAATTTGTGGATTGAGATAAAGAAAGGCCCCCGCGAGTCCCATCGCTACGGAGAAGAAAAACGATGCCACGAGCCACCCTAACCATTTGAGCAAGATCAAGGGCTATGCTCCTTAATCGGGAGGCAGCCATAAACGATATAGAGGGTTGATATTCGGTGCATTGGATACAAGCAGTGGTTCGCTCCGGTGATTATATCGGGCGAACCTTTCTCTCGGTAGCACGATCCCACTAAGGCTTGGCTAAATATCGACATTGAGTGGATGAGCGAGCGGTTTGCCACGCGTTGACCAAGTTGCTGGTGATGTCACTGAGGATGCCGTTTAGTCCGTTTTCAAGTACTCTAGGTGTGACGAAATCGGTTAAATGTTAGCGCCCCTCGTTAAGCAGAGTTGATCTTGGTTTGCCCAAGGCCAATGCCGCGATTGGCTTGACCGATATGTTTAGGGCCGCGCGATGAGGAGGCGCGAGCAATGTTTGAGTTTCTTAGAAAGACGCCGACCGTTGTGGGGCTGGATATCAGCTCGACCGCTGTGAAGCTCCTAGAACTCTCGCAGGATAAAGGACAATACCGCGTCGAGAGCTACGGGGTAGAGGTGATTCCTGAAAACGCGATTGTTGAAAAGAACATTGCGGACATTGATGCGGTCGGCGGAGCAATTAAACGCGTTCGCCAAAAGTCAAAGACCAAAGTGAAGGAAGTAGGCGTTGCCGTCGCTGGATCTTCGGTCATTACCAAGACCTTAGAGTTGGCCGCTAGCTTGTCAGAGGCCCAAATCGAAGAGCAATTACTCGACGATGCAGACAAGTATATTCCCTATCCCTTGGATGAGGTGGCGATGGATTTCCAGGTTCGCCGAGACCATGACCCAGAGGGCGAACTGGTTGACGTGTTGCTTGCGGCTTGTCGGCGGGAGAATATCGAGTCACGGGAAGAGGCGCTTGAATTAGGCGGCTTCAAGCCTGAAGTGATCGACATTGAGGCCCATTGCGTCCAGCGAGCCATGCAATTGATTGATGCCTCTGATAGTGATGAGCACGGTGAGGATGAGGTCGTAGCCATTGTCGATATTGGCGCCACCATGACCACGCTCTCTGTGCTAACCGGTACTGACCTGCCATATACCCGTGAGCAAATGTTTGGCGGCAGGCAGCTAACGGAAGAAATTCAAAAGCGCTACAACTTGAGTTTTGCTGAGGCAGGCGTTGCCAAAAAAACGGGAGACCTTCCCGAAGACTACGAATCCGAGGTCCTCATGCCGTTTAAGGAATCGCTTGTTCAACAGGTCATGCGCTCGCTACAGTTCTTTTATTCGTCGAGCCGGTTTAACGATGTGGATCGAATTGTATTGGCCGGAGGGGTGGCCTCGACGCCAGGCTTAACCTCTCTGATCTCCTCAAGAATTGGCACGCCCTGCCAGGTTGCCAACCCATTCCAAGGCATGACGATTTCCGAGCGAGTTAACGAGACTGCATTAATGGCTGACGGGCCTGCGCTAATGATTGCTTGTGGTCTCGCGATGCGGGGTCTCAATCGATGAAAGCGGTAGACCTGCAAATCAATTTATTACCTTGGCGCCAGAAGCGGCGTGAGTACCAGCAACGCCAATTCGTGAACGCATTGGCGCTTGTTGCCTTGGTGGGTGGATTCTTATTGGTTGTATGGTGGCAAATTCAGAGCAGCCAGATCGCAAAGCAGGATGAGAGAAACGCACTGCTAAAAGCCGAAATTGAAGTCTTTGAGGGCAAGATCAGGGAAATTAGGGCGCTCGCGAAGAAGCGGAAGGAATTGCTAGACCGAATGCGAGTCATCCAAGAGCTACAGGGCAATCGGCCGGTGAGTGTCCGCTTATTCGATGAGATGGTGAGACAGCTTGGCGATAATGTCTATTTTGAAAAGATGTCTTTAAGGCAGACCCGGCTCGACATCACGGGGATTGCTGAGAGTAACAATCGAATATCAACACAATTGCGCAATTTCACCGCGTCCGAATGGTTCGATGGACCCAATGTTTCGAAGATTGATGCGTACCCAGCAGCCGGCCCCGAAGCTGGCCGGTTCGCCTTGACGGTGAACCTGACATTGCCCGAAGCGGAGGGTGATTGATGGCGTTTAAAGACTCATTAGCTAAATTGCAGGAAATCGATCTAAGCGATATTGATCTCAATGATCTTGACTTCTCAGCGGCTGGGCAATGGCCAACGCCGGTGAAGGCGATCACCGGCATAGTAGTGTTTGCGGTGGTTCTAGCGCTCGGCTATTTCTTAATCATTAGCGACATGCAGTCGACACTCCAGAAGCGGCAAGCAGAGGAGCAGAGTTTACGATCAGATTTTGAGACGAAATATCTCCAATCCGCGAATTTGTTGGCTTACCGGGCGCAAGCAAAGGAGATGGAAGAGAAGTTCGAAACGATATTAAGGCAGCTTCCCTCGGATACGGAAATCCCCGGTCTGATCGAAGACATTTCTGCCGTTGGCACGAGTAATGGGCTGATCTTTTCGAAGATTGATCTCCTCCCCGAGCGAGTGCTCGAGTATTACGTCGAGAAGCCCATTCAAATCGAGGTAACGGGCAGCTACCACGACCTCGGTGCGTTTGTAAGTGATATTGCTGACTTGTCTAGAATTGTGACGCTTCACGACTTTGATATTGCGCCCTCCGGCTCACAGCGAGACGGTAGAGGTCTTCTAAAGATGGCGATCCGCGCGAAGACCTACCGATACAAGGACGACTGATTCATGACTTTAGCGGCCGACAATCATTTGAAAGGGAATCGCTCGGGACCACAAAAAGTCTTGGCGCTGGCGATTTTCTTAACGTTGGCTGGCTGTAGCGGGGGAGATCATCTAGCCGACGTTAGAGGTTTTATGAAGGATGTGACCGCGCGGCCGGTTCCTTCCATTAAGCCATTACCGGAATTTAAGCCTTACGAAGCGTTCAAGTATGGTGCAGCGAATCAACGAAGTCCGTTTCAGCCGCCCATGGTGATTCCTGATGACTCGCGAGGTAATGCGCCGTCGCTTGTTCAGCCTCCCGCAAATCATGAGCGGGCCTACCTTGAGCAATTCAACATTGCATCGCTCTCTCTGGTGGGTTCATTGGAAATCGGATCTTCTTACTATGGATTGATCAAGGATCAAGATGGTCTGATCCATCAGGTCGGTGTGGGTGATTACATCGGTACCCAGTGGGGACGCATCGAACGAATTGAAGAGGCTCACGTGGAACTCGTTGAGATTGTGAGCAACGGTGGAGGGGGTTGGCTACGACGGCCTAGGACCATTGAAATGAATCAGACGGGTGAATGATGACGATCAACTTACAACCCCCGACATTCGGCGGCGAGGACACTTTGATGAAATACGCATTCATGAATGTGCTTGGTCGCCTCCATGGGCGCTCGCGCAATAAAAGACTCCAGGGCCAAAGTGCGGGATTGAGCCTCTGCCTAACAATGTGTGTGCTATTGGCTAGCCCAGCTTCATGGGCTGCGACACTCGATTCCATAGATTTTGCAACCCAATCTGGAGACCGATTTGAGATCATGCTTGGTTTCGATGGCGCTCCCCCCGAGCCCGTCTCATACGCCATTGAATCACCCGCTAGAATCTCGATTGATCTGGTGGGCGTCCAGAGTCAACTAGAAAAGAAGTACTACCGAATTGGAGAGGGTAGTGCCCAGACGGTAGCTGTGCTCGAGGGAGAGGATCGAACCCGGATTATCGTGTCCCTGCCGCAGATGGTGCCCCACGAAGTCACCACGTTGGGTCGTCAAATGGTTGTGTCAGTGGGTCGCGATCTAGATCGAATGGGGTCTCAGGCGTCAGCTTCGCAAAACCGAACGGAAGAACTCATAGCCTTTAGGAGGGGCGAGCAAGGGGAAGGGCGTGTAGTCCTCCGGTTGCCTTCCGAGCAGACGGAAGTTGATATCAGGCAGGAAGCAGGCAATTTGTTGTTGACCTTGGTTGGGGTCGAAACAAGTGCCGCTCAGCAGACGCAACTCGACGTGACTGATTTTGGTACCCCAATTGATCGAATCGAGCGCGCGAGAATAGCCATGGGGACTGAAGTTCGCGTTGTTATGAATCAGGTCTTTGATTATCTCGCTTACCAGTCTGGGCAAGAATTGGTGATTGATGTCGCAGTTGAAGGCGAGAGTCCTCTTCAGCAAGAAGCCATTGGCGAAGTGGTGTACGAGGGTGAAAAGATATCGCTCAACTTCCAGAACATTGAAGTTCGGGCCGTGCTGCAAATCGTCGCCGACTTTGCCAATTTAAATCTGGTCGCGAGTGACGCGGTCGCTGGAGAAATCACACTCCGATTGAAGACAGTGCCATGGGATCAGGCCCTCGATATCGTTTTAAAAACCAAGGGACTCGATAAGCGGCTTCAAGGTAACGTGCTCATTGTGGCGCCCGCCGCAGATCTTGCTGCTCAGGAACTCGCTGAGTTAGAGAACAAGCAGCAAATTTCTGATTTAGCACCGTTGCGCACCGAACTCATTCGCGTGAAATATGCCAACGCCAGCGAAATTGTGGGAATGATTCAAGGGGGTGGTCAGGCCGGGCAAGCGGGCGCAAATAACTTTGGCGGCAACGCCAACCGAGGGCAAAACGGAGAAGAGGGCGCAGCCGGGATCCTCTCTGAGCGCGGGTCTGTCATCGTTGATGACCGGACGAATTCAATCATCCTGACCGAAACCCAAGACCGGATCAATCAGTTGCGTCGCCTGCTTGAGCAGATTGATATCCCCGTTAAGCAAGTGCTCATCGAGGCGCGCATCGTTAAGGCAAGCGATAGCTTCAAGCGAGAGTCTGGCATCCGATGGGGCAGTGCAGGGGACATCACCATGGGAGATGACAATGCATCGTTACTCTATGGAAACAACCTTGAAACCATCGGTGCTCTGCGTGCAGGGGAAGTGCCGGCAGATAATTTGATTGTCGATTTAGGAACTAGCTCGGGACGAACAGGCGGCATTGCCTTCGGCACGGTAGACAGCGACTTCTTGCTCGACCTTGAATTGGAACTCTATGAAAGTGAGGGCACGGGGGAGACGATTTCACGACCGACCATCATTACGTCGGATAAGAGTACCGCGTCTGTGAATTCTGGATCGCAAATTCCCTATCAGTCCGATACAGGCGGCGGCGCAACCGCGACGGCTTTTATTAATGCGACCGTTGGGCTGACCGTAACGCCTCAAATCACGCCAGATGACCGGATTATTTTGCAGTTGAACGTCACGAATAATTCGCGAGGTGATCCTACCGCAGATGGTCCTCCGGCAATCGATACTGAGAGTATTCAGACCGAGGTGATTGTCGATGATGGTGAAACGGTGGTGTTAGGCGGCCTTTATCAAACACGGACAGACTTGATTCAACAAAAAACACCAGTCCTGGGTGACCTGCCAGTGCTAGGCCGATTGTTCCGAAACTCGGCCAGAACCAACGATAAAGATGAGCTGCTCATTTTTATCACGCCCCGGATCATCCGTGAGGGCGTGGGCGTCCGTTAAATTGGTTGCGTTATGGAGTTAGTCGGATACGAGAGGCTGTCTCTTGTTGGACCCATGGCATCTGGGAAAACTACGCTTGGGCGTCTCCTGGCCCGTCAGTTAGGACTCCAATTCGTTGATTCCGATCATGAGATTGAGCGCAGAAATGGCGTTTCTATCGCTACTATTTTTGATATCGAGGGAGAAGACGCGTTCCGCGACAGGGAGGAGCGAGCCATCGATGAGTTGATGGATCGTCAAGGAGTGCTGGTAGCGACTGGCGGAGGGGTTGTCCTCCGTGAAGCTAACCGGGTCCGGCTGAGGCAAGAAAGTCTTGTTTTGTTCCTCAATCCCGACCTCGAGACTCAGATCAAACGAACACTGACTGACCGAAAGCGACCGCTACTGCAAGGTAAAGACAAGGCCGCTGTGTTGAAAGAGATGCGTGTTGCGAGGTATCCCCTGTACCGTCAAGTCGCTGATATTGAAATCCCTGTGGATAACCGACCAGGAAAGAAAATGATGGACTCGATCTTAAAGCGTCTGAATCGAAAAGGATTAATTTCTGATGAGGGCTGATACGACCTGGGTCGAGTTACCGAATAGTCGATACCCTATTTTGTTCGAAACAGGATCTTTGTCTAATAGAGCGAGCGCCCCTAACCCCTTGAAGGAGTTTGTTGGCGAATCGGTGTTAATTGTTAGTAATCAGACCATCGCCGACCGGTATGCGGCGCCGCTAGTCGATATGTTATCTGGTCTGAAAGTGGACCTTCACCTGATCCCGGAGGGTGAGGTGCACAAAACGCTCGGTGAATTGGAGCGCATCATCGAGACTCTGCTACGGGCCGGTCACACGAGGGAAACCTCACTCATCGCGCTTGGCGGAGGCGTCGTGGGCGATATGACGGGTTTTGCCGCAGCCATTTATCAGCGCGGCGTCCCCTTTATCCAGATTCCAACAACGCTGCTCGCACAAGTCGACTCTTCAGTCGGCGGAAAAACAGCAGTAAACCACTTGCTTGGCAAAAACATGATTGGCGCATTCCATCAACCCGAAGCGGTGCTGATAGATGTAGGAGTACTGCGCTCGCTCCCCGTAAAAGAATTCGCAGCAGGGATGGCAGAAGTCGTTAAACATGCGCTACTTGCCGATGCCGACTATTTGACGTGGCTTGAAGCGCATATCGACGCAATAAAAGCGCTGGATAGTACTGTGCTGACAGAGATGGTCCGCAAGAGCTGCGAGATAAAGTCGCGCATCGTCGCGGCCGACGAAAAAGAAAAAGGTCAGAGAGCGCTGCTCAATCTCGGACATACGTTTGGCCATGCAATCGAGACGTTGGTGGGCTATGGCGAGATCTTGCATGGTGAGGCGGTGGCGATTGGCACTGTAATGGCCGCAACGCTGTCTAGCCGCCACGGATTGATCCACGCTGACGAGGTGACGAGGATCGAATCGTTACTGCAGGCATTCAACCTGCCAACGCGGGTACAGCAACCCATCAGCGTTGATGCTTTTTTGACAGCCATGGGACGTGACAAAAAAGCGACAGCACACGGTTTACGCTTTATTTTGCTGAAAGCGCTGGGCGAGGCAGTGGTTGTCAGTGAGTTTGACGAGCAGCATTTGAATGCGGTGCTTAGCGAGAGTCTCTCGGGTTAGGGAAGCTCTGTTTCGCCCATCAGGTCGCGGTCAATCTCCCGAGCAGCTTCTCGCCCCTCGTTGATGGCTCGCACTACGAGGTCCTGACCACGTCGACAGTCTGAAGCAGCATACACTCGAGCCACCGACGTTTTGTAATCGGTCTTGCTGGCTTTGAAGTTCCCTCGCTCATCAATGTCGAGGCCTAGACCGTCGTTGATGTAGTGCTCGGGTTGGAGAAAGCCCATCGAGAGCAGGACAAGATCTGCTTCCCAGGTTCTCTCGCTTCCTGGTATTTCTTCAAGTTTGTCATTGACGTCGACGGTTACGACGCCGGTGAGCGCTCCTTCGTCATCCCGAACAAAATGCTTACTCATGACCGAATATTCTCTAGGGTCGTCGCCGAACCGACTGGCAGCCTCAGAGTGTCCGTAATCCACTCGGTAAATGCGAGGCCAAAGGGGCCACGGGTTGTTAGCAGCTCTTTCAGCAGGGGGCTGGGGCAGCAACTCAAAATTCACCAGACTTTCACAGCCATGTCTGAGCGATGTGCCGATACAATCCGTTCCCGTATCACCGCCGCCGATGACGATGACCTTTTTACCCTTGGCAGAAATATATTGGCCATCTTCAAGATTTGAATCCAGAAGGCTCTTGGTGTTGGCCGTTAAGAATTCCATCGCGAGATGGACTCCGGGTCCTTCTCTTCCTGGAATCGGCAGGTCCCTTGCGAGTGTCGCGCCAGTTGCAAGTAGCACCGAATCAAAGGACTCGAGTAGTGAGTGCACACTCTCATCAACACCGATGTCGCAATTAACACGAAACTCGATCCCTTCCTCGCGCATGATCTGAACGCGACGCTCGACAGTCTCCTTGTCTAACTTCATGTTGGGAATGCCATACATGAGGAGGCCGCCGATCCGGTCGGCGCGCTCAAACACCGTCACTTGGTGACCGGCTTTGTTGAGCTGTGCCGCCGCGGATAAGCCGCAGGGTCCTGATCCAACAACGGCCACTGACTTGCCTGTGCGTTTTTCTGGCGGTTCAGGTACAACCCAACCTTCTTCGAAGCCTCGATCGATGATCGATGCCTCGATGTTTTTGATGGTGACTGCAGGGTTCGTGATACCAAGCACGCAAGCGCCTTCACAGGGCGCAGGACACACTCGTCCTGTGAACTCGGGAAAATTATTGGTTTTGTGAAGCCGATCTAGTGCGTCGCGCCACTGACCCCGGTAGACCAAATCGTTCCACTCGGGGATCAGATTTGAGATGGGGCAGCCATGATCGCTTTGGCAAAACGGTACGCCGCAATCCATGCACCGCGCGCCCTGAGTTTCAAGGTGCGATGGTTCCGGAACCGTGTAAATTTCTCTGTAGTCGAGTAGGCGATCGGCTTCCGCCCGATAAGGAACGGTCGATCGATCGAATTCTTTGAAACCTGTTGCTTTACCCATCTGTCACTTCCTAGGCGGAGAGCGCCACTCTCTCAACGAGGCCTTCACTCAGCACTCGCTTGTAATCTTTTGGCATTACTTTAATAAACTGTTTGACCGATTCCGACCAATCGCCCAGGAGTCGATCGGCGACTGCTGAGCCCGTGTAGGCGAAATGTCGCTCGATGAGCAGCCTTAACTCTTGGTTGTCTTGATCGTCTAGCGGATCAAGGTCTAACGTTTCAGGGTTGCACCGCTCATTAAAACTGCCGTCGTGGTTCAGAACGTAGGCAATACCACCGCTCATTCCTGCGCCAAAGTTACGACCAGTCTCGCCAAGAATGACGACTCTTCCACCGGTCATATATTCGCAGCCATGATCCCCGACGCCTTCGACCACCGCGCTGGCACCAGAATTCCTGACGCAGAATCGCTCTGCTGCGATCCCCCTGAAGTAGGCTTCCCCGCTGGTAGCCCCATAGAGCGCGACGTTCCCCAGGAGGATGTTGTCCTCTGCTTTGAAACTGCTGCACTTGGGCGGGTAGATAACGATCTTTCCTCCAGATAGGCCCTTGCCCACGAAATCATTGGCATCGCCCTCAACCTCTAGGGTAATCCCTTTCGTTAACCAAGCCCCAAGACTCTGCCCAGCGGAACCATTTAGCTTCACATGGATGGTGTTATCACCGAGTCCTTGACCTTGGGTCGCAAGGGTCACCTCGTGCGAGAGCATGGTGCCCACCACGCGATTGATATTGACGATCGGTCGCTCGATGACAACGGATTCGCCCCTTGCTATCGCGGGCTCGGCGGCAGCGATCAGATCATTGTCTAGCGCTTTATCAAGCCCATGATCTTGCGATTTCGTGCGGTACACCTCGGTGCCCTCATAAATGATAGGCGCTTTGATTAAGATGCTGCTGAGATCGATTCCTTTGGCTTTCCAGTGAGAGATAGCATCCCGAGTGTTTAGAAATTCAGTCCGTCCGATCATGTCATTGAAGCTGCGGAACCCGAGTTCGGCCATGATCTCCCGTACCTCTTCTGCAAGCATGAAAAAGTAGTTCACTACGTTTTCGGGCTTTCCCTCAAACTTCTTGCGCAGATCTGGGTCTTGGGTTGCGATACCTACAGGGCAGGTATTGAGGTGACACTTTCGCATCATGATGCAGCCCATGGTAACGAGTGGGGCAGTGGCAAACCCAAATTCCTCAGCACCGAGGAGCGACGCAATGACAACGTCTCTGCCGGTTTTGATTTGACCATCCGTTTGTAACACGACCCGTGACCTTAGGTTATTCATCACGAGGGTTTGATGTGTTTCGGCGAGACCAAGCTCCCAAGGTAACCCTGCATGCTTGATCGAAGTGAGCGGCGAGGCGCCGGTGCCACCATCGTGACCAGCAATGACCAGATGGTCAGCCTTGGCCTTGGTTACACCTGCAGCGATGGTTCCAACGCCTACTTCAGAACCGAGCTTCACACTGATGCGTGCACTGGAATTAGCGTTTTTGAGATCGTGGATGAGCTGGGCCATATCCTCGATCGAATAGATATCATGGTGCGGCGGTGGACTAATCAGACCCACGCCCGGGGTCGAGTGACGTAATTGCGCGATATATTGATCGACCTTGCCTCCGGGGAGTTCGCCTCCTTCGCCTGGCTTAGCGCCCTGGACGATTTTGATTTGAATCTCATCAGCATTAGCAAGGTACCAACTGGTCACGCCGAAACGCCCCGAAGCCACTTGTTTGATCGCGGAACGTTTGGAATCCCCGCTTTCGAGCGGCTGGAAGCGGACCGGGTCTTCGCCTCCTTCCCCGGTATTGGACTTGCCCCCGAGACGATTCATTGCGACGGCGAGCGTCTCGTGACTTTCTGTTGAGATTGAGCCCAGGCTCATCGCACCGGTGCAGAAACGCTTGACGATTTCGCTCGCTGGTTCCACCTCATCAAGCGGCACCGCAGGCTGCACACCGGTATTGAAGTCCATCAACCCGCGAAGGGTCGCTTTTCTCGCTGCTACCTCATTGGCTTGATTGGCAAAGGCGCGATAGGCATCCTGATTATTGGTCTTCGCGGCAACTTGAAGGTTTGAGATGCTAATGGGGTCCCACATGTGGGTGTCGCCACCACTACGCCAATGAAAATCTCCCGGGTTGGGGAGCTGCGTGACGCTATCTTGTGTTCGGGTGGGGTAGCCAAGCTCGTGGCGGGCCCGCTGCTCCTCAAAGAGTGTCTCAAAATCAACGCCAGCGACGCGGCTCGTCGTTCCTTTAAAACAACGTTCGATGATTTCGCCGTCAAGCCCAACGGCTTCAAAAATTTGCGCACCCTTGTAAGACTGGAGGGTTGATATGCCCATCTTGCCCATCACTTTCATCATGCCCTTGGCAACGGCCTTACGATAGGCGTACACAATGCTGTCCATGTCGGGGAAATCAGCACTGGGGACGAGCCCCTCTCGTTGGGATTGGCCTAAAGCATCAAACGCTAGGTAGGGATTGATGGCATCTGCGCCATAACCGGTGAGTAAGCAAAAATGATGAACTTCTCGGGCCTCTGCGGATTCGAGCACTAATCCAATTCGAGTTCGGGCGTGTAGTTCGATGAGATGATGGTGGACAGCGCCACAGGCAACAAGAGAGGACAACGCCCCTCGCTCTGCACTCACTAATCGATCACTTAAAATAATGATGCCGTGGCCGTTGTCGATGGCGGCCATGGCTTCGGCACAAATCCGGTCGATGGCTGCCGCCATGCCATTTGATCCTTCAGCAATCGGGAAGGTGATGTCGATGACCTGACTCGTCAGCCCATCAATCGTTGATCCCTTCAGCGCAGCGAGTTCCTCAGTGGAGAGAATAGGGTGATCCACGCGCAGCCGTCTTGCTTGCTCTGGCGTTGTGTCGAGCAGGTTACCCTCAGGACCGATAAAGCAGCTGAGAGACATGACCACTTCTTCGCGAATCGAGTCGATGGCCGGGTTCGTTACCTGCGCAAACAGTTGCTTGAAATAGTCATAGATCATCCTCGACTTGTCAGATAAACAAGCGAGCGCTGAGTCATTGCCCATCGAACCCAGGGGATCTCTTAATTCGGTGATCATGGGGCGCAGCATGAACTGCATGGTTTCGGTGGTGTAGCCAAATGCCCGCATGCGTTGCGTCAGCGCATCGTCTTGGAAGGCCGTTGGCGCGTCTGCCTCGGTCAAATCTGCGAGGTCAATGACTTGCTCATCTAGCCAATCCTGGTAGGGGCGCTTATTGGCAAACTCGGTCTTGAGTTCTTCATCTGGAATCAGCCGTCCCTGGTCGAAGTCGAGCAAAAACATTCTGCCGGGTCGAAGCCGTCCCTTTTCTTTGACGGTTTCTGGGTCCACCGGTAAAACACCAACTTCTGACGCCATAATGACGCGATCATCGTCGGTCACATAGTACCGGGAGGGCCTGAGACCGTTCCGGTCGAGGACGGCGCCAATGGCTCGACCGTCAGTGAAGACAATCGATGCTGGACCATCCCAGGGCTCCATGAGCGCAGAGTGATACTCGTAGAAGGCTCGCTTGGCGGGATCCATCGTCTTGTGGGCCTGCCAGGCTTCTGGAATCATCATCATGACGGCTTCTTGCAAGCTGCGCCCGGATAACAGAAGAAATTCCAAGGCGTTGTCGAAGGTACCCGAGTCAGAGAAGTCGGGTTCGACCAGCGGGAATAGCTTACTCATATCGTCCCCAAAGAGCGGGGACGCAACGACGCCTTGCCGAGCAGTCAGCCAGTTTTGGTTGCCTCGAAGCGTATTGATCTCGCCATTGTGGCTCATGTAGCGGTTGGGCTGCGCTCGGTCCCAGGAGGGGAACGTGTTCGTTGAGAATCTTGAGTGGACCATGGCGAGATGGGATTCGTAGCCTGGATCGGTGAGGTCAGGATAAAAGGGGAATAGCTGAGACGGCGTCAGCATCCCTTTATAAACAATGACCCTAGGCGATAGGCTGCAAACGTAGATAAGGCTTGGCTCAGAGGCGGTAGGCCGAAGGCCGTTAGTGAAGCGTTTTCGCGCCACCAGCAATTTTCTGGCGAATGCCGCTTCATCCATGCCATCGCCGGCCGCAACAATGAGCTGGACGATGCGGGGCATCGCATCGTGGGCTGCAGGGCCAACATCGGCTGCCTCAGGTGCACAAGGTACGTCCCGCCATAAAAGATGCTGGAGGTTTTCCTCCATTAATATCTGTTCAACAAATACCTGGGCTTTTTCGAGCGCGCCCGGATCAGTGGGCAGAAAACAGTTGCCGACGGCGTAGCGACCTACGTCGGGTAGCGGCTGCCCAGCCTGCTGTACGATGTTTCGAAAAAACTGATCGGGAATGGAAGTGAGCACACCAGCGCCGTCACCTGTGTTCTCCTCAAACCCGCAGCCTCCGCGATGGTCCATTCGGCTATTGAGGAAATAGGCATCTTCCATAATTTGGTGGCTGGCGATGCCTTTGATATGAGCGACAAAGCCAACGCCACATGCATCTCGCTCGAAGCTCGGGTCGTACAGCCCTTGCTTCTCTGGAAACCCTACACGTTGATCGATTCTCTTGGTCATACTGATCTCTTCGTCTCGGTGCTATTCGCTGCTATTCGCTGCTATCTGCCCGAGTTATGCTTCGGCGAGCATTGTCTCGCTTTTTCACCATCTAATACGTATTGATACGAATCTATACGTACGGTTGCCCCTTGCGCTCATCGCACGACCTCGCATCATCCCAATGTCGAGCGAGTCCGATACCGTCGGGCGGGCCGCTGAGCTCATTGGCTCAGATCTTGTCTGAGGCGCCATCTGTGACGCCAGTGTTTAATGACAAGGACGAATACCGCAACGCTTGACTGTCAACATCACCCTTCCGTCAGTGACGGTTCTGGCAGAGAAAAGTGGTCGTGCATGCGCAGCACTGGGGTCTCAACCAGGGTTAAAGACCATAGCATTGACCTCCCCAAAGTCAAGATTAAACGAGATGGATGCAGCCATATTTGAGTGCTAACTAAATGATATTCATGGAATTTATAGTTTGGAGGAAAGAATGGAGGTTTTCTGGATGCGCTTGCAGGGAGACTTCCCGCCATTTGGAATCCGCTCAGTTCCGCGATTGATTGATCCATCCCACATTCGGGTGTTAGCCCGTGATATTGAGCTGATAACAGGTGAATGCCGAGGGACAGTGGTATACTCGCGCGCGAACATTAGTTAGCGGTACCGTCGACTCAGGAAATCATTATGAAACCAGCAGTGAAAGTGGCTGTCACAGGGGCAGCAGGTCAAATCAGTTATTCGCTCTTATTTAGGATCGCGTCAGGCCAAATGCTTGGTATGGATCAGCCTGTGAAACTCCAATTGCTGGAAATCACCCCCGCGATGAAAGCCCTTGAGGGCGTGATGATGGAACTTGACGATTGCGCATTCCCGCTGCTGGAGTCGATGGACGCCTCAGATGATCCCAACGAGGCCTTTTCTGGCGCTGAGTACGCACTGCTTGTCGGGTCACGGCCTCGCGGACCAGGGATGGAACGGAAAGATTTGCTCGAAGCCAATGCGCAAATTTTCTCCGTTCAGGGCCAGGCGCTCAACAATTATGCTGCAGATTCATTGCGGGTCCTCGTTGTGGGTAACCCAGCGAATACCAATAGCTTGATCGCGCAGCGAAATGCTCCCGATATTGACCCCAGGCGGTTTACCGCAATGACCCGACTGGATCATAACCGCGCGTTGTCGCAATTAGCGGCGAAAACAGGCGCTAAGGCGAGTGATATTAAGGGGCTCGCGATCTGGGGCAACCACTCAGCGACCCAATATCCGGATCTCTTTCATGCCACCGTTAAGGACAAGCCCGCGAGTGAGTTGGTCGATCAAGAATGGATCGAGACAACCTTTATTCCCACGGTCCAGCAGCGCGGTGCGGCGATTATCGAGGCAAGAGGACTATCCAGCGCTGCTAGTGCAGCAAACGCGGCCATCGACCACATGAGAGACTGGGCGTTAGGCAGCGCAGAAGTGGTGTCGATGGGCGTTTACTCCGATGGGAGCTACGGTGTTGAGAGCGGTCTCATCTATAGCTTCCCGTGCCGATGCGAGGGTGGTGACTGGTCGATCGTTCAGGGCCTAGACGTGAATGAATTCTCCCAGGCGAAGATGTCAGCAACTGAAGCAGAGTTGGTTGAAGAACGGGATGCGGTAGCGGATTTGCTTCCTGCCTGATCTGTAAGCGATCGAGGATTGGCCTCGGATTTGCCCGTCAGTGAGCAACTGAGGCGAGCGCCTCCCAATAATCGGGGAAGGTTTTGGCGGTGACCTCTGGGTTCTCGATGACTGGGGGTGCGCTGCTCATGGCTAGTAGCGAAAAGCACATGGCCATTCGATGATCGCCGTAGGTGGCGATTTGCGCGGGTTTTAGCTCGGCCGGCGGCGTGATAGTGATGCTGTCTTCCGTAGTTGTAATGGTGGCGCCGACTTTTCTCAATTCGGTTGCCATTGCGGTCATACGATCGGTTTCTTTGATCCTCCAGTTATAAATGTTTCGGATGCGCGTAGTGCCCTCTGCAAAGAGAGCGAGCGTTGCTAACGTCATTGCAGCATCCGGAATGTGGTTCAGATCCACGTCGATCGCTTTGAGGGATCCACTGGCTCGCACGCTGATTTGATCGGCCTGGCGTGCCACGCGCGCGCCCATCGCCTCCACGACATCGGCAAAGGCAACGTCACCTTGCAAGCTAGCCGTACCGACGCCTTTCACCGTGACTTCGCCTGAAATAGCCGCCGCGGCAAGAAAATAGCTCGCACTACTGGCATCACCTTCAACCAAAACCTGGCCAGGGGACTTAAGCATCTGGTTGCCGCGTATTCGAAATAAGCGGTAATCGTCGTGCTCAATCTCGATGCCAAACCGATCGAGCACGGCTAACGTCATATCGATATACGGGAGCGACACCAGGTCCCCTTCGATTCGAACGGTGGTGTCCTGGTGGGCGAGCGGTAAGGTCATTAACAGTGCCGTGAGATATTGGCTGGATAAGCTGCCGTCGAGTGTTGTGGTGGAATGGTCGAATGCTCCACCTTGCAATTTGAGTGGAGGAAATCCTGCTTCCCCTGTGTATTGAATACCAATCCCGAGCGCTTTTAGGGCATCAACCAATGGACCGATAGGGCGCTCGCGCATGGCCTCATCGCCGTCAATGATGAACTCGCTCTGTGTCAGCGATAAAGCAGCCGTCAGTGGACGTATCGCCGTCCCCGCATTTCCCAAAAATAGTGCACGCGTATTGTTTGAGGAAGGAAATCGCCCGCCGAGCCCATGGATCGTACAGATTTTGTCAGCCGGTGATAGCGCATGGTTCACGCCGAGCGTAGACAAAGCGGTCAGCATGTGTTCGGTGTCCTCGCTGAGCAGGAGGTTCGTCAGTCGGGTGGAACCTTTAGCCAGCGCAGAGAGGAGAAGTAAGCGATTAGTCAGGCTTTTTGATCCTGGCAGGGTAATCTCGCCCTTGATTGAAGAGATGGGTGCCATTTCGTGCACAATCTTGGTCACGCGTGTAACTCTCCTTGGCCTTCTGGCTGAAGGCGCGCTAAAAATTCGGCGAGATCGCTGGCGACGATCGTGCGCCCGCCGCTGGGCCCGGGGATCTCTTCTAATACTTGCCCTGATACATTATCGATGGTGTAGGTAATCTCTGAGGAAGTGTCGGCAAGCGCGAAGAAAAAAGTAAATGATTGTTTGAAGCGTTGCTGCTGCAGAAAATGGCCAATGATATTCTCGATGAGCTGCTCAAACTCTTCTGGGTTCCACAGCTGAATCAACTCCACCGGCTTGCCGTTGAGCGCGCAGGGGAGAGGACCCGCCCAATATGACTGAAAGTAAGACTGTATGGTTGGATGGATCGGTCGTTCCAAAGCGGCTTCGATTCGTTTGAAATCGACGAGTGGAGATTGGGCTGTCGGCTGCCACCAAATATGATTTTCGTCTCGACGGCGCTCTGAGGGGGAGGTCTGATCCGTAAAAACCGGCGAAGCGATGAGCCCCTCAGGAAGCATGGCGAGATAGCGATCGAACAGTGAGGTGAGTGCGGGAAAGGCCATCTGCCAATGATACGCTAATGAGTAACGAGAAACCTTAGCGGCTTGCTTTAGCCGCTGCGCGTCCCAGCCATTTACAAAAAGAGGATGCGCTTTTTTTCGGTATTAGACGACCTAGTCGTGGTGCCGGGCCTCTCCAAAGCGAGTCGCACGCCTTAGGCGCTGCATGATGTGTTGCCGCTCCTCGGCAGGCATGGACGCAATCGTGTTGACGAGCGCGCGTTGGGACGCGCTCATGTACGCGTTGGACAGCTCGATATGTTTCGCTAGCGCCGCCTCAACGTTGCTTGGGTTGATATCCGTTTCATTGAGGGTGTCCGCAAGCGCGTGGCGACTGGCGCGCACGGCTTTTCGAATGCTTTTGAGCGACTGCTCACTTTCTTTAAAGCTTTGGGTAAGCATTGGTGGTAATCGCCTTTCTCCCCCCATAAATGTGTCGCGATGGAAGTCTTTCAGCATCATTGGTGGTGACCACTTGGGCCGCTGTTTGGATGTCGCTCCCCCGATGATATATCCGATGAGTAGGGTATTAACGATCAGAGACGTGATCAGCAGAGCGCGAAGGGTGTTGTAACTCATGGTAAGGAGTCTCCAAGGTATTGTTCGACCCAAGCGACAGCGTCTTGATTGTCCATATTCATGGGTTCATTGACGTAATTCACTAGATCATGTGCGGCAATCCCAATGCCCAGCATCAGCGCGTACGCGATGGCTGCCCTAAAGGGCTCATTCAACGAGATGAACCAGCGTTCCAGGGTGCTGGTCTGCTGGTTAAGCACCGTTTTTTCGATGGCACGTTGCAACTGCGCCGACTCGGTGGGGATAGCGTCCTGATTGAGCATGTGGTCGAGCATTTGCTCTTCAGCGTAGATCGCCTTCACTGCCTCGGGCCACGTGTTTTCCGGAGCAATTGAGCGATGCTCCTTTGGCCACCGTGTGGGGTCGGCCCCATAGATTCTGAGGAGTTCAGCTAATTGATGTTCATGGTTCATTTTAGTGCCGCCTTTAGGTTCTTTCGCGTACGGGCGAGCAGCGATTCGACCGCTTGCACCGAGAGATCGAGGATGCTCGAAACCTCCTGGTTGGAGAACCCTTGGTAGTAGGCGAGTACGAGCGCGCTGCGTTGGCGCTCGGGTAACCGCGCCATCGCGAGTCCAAGCGCTTGCTGTTGGTTGGCCTGCTCTAATTGCGTATCTGGGTCCATGCTAGAAGATGTGATTGGGCTGCTATCACTATGCTCATGCCACTCCCACTCATCGTCTTGGGGAGCTAATCGAGCAGATTTGCGGAAGTGATCGATGCATAAATTGTGTGCGATTCTGTGCAGCCAGGTAGATAACTTAGCCTTGGCTGGGTCGAATGATGCATTGCTGTGCCACAGCCGTAAAAAAGTCTCTTGAACCACATCATCCGTGACTTCTCTAGAGCGGGTAAGCCGGTAAACGTACCGCTCAATCTGAGGGAGTAGACGATTCATAAGCTGGGAGAAAGCATCCGGATCACCGCCCCTCAATCGATTGAGCAACACGAGGTCTTGTTCAACGGCGTCTGAGTTCACAGGCAGATTGACCCGTGACTGCTCTAATCTAAGGCATCTCTCGAGTCTCGGTCCAGAATGCCAGCTCTTTTCCTGAAGCGGTCGGCTCTGGCCATCGCTCGCAGCTCTCGCTTGGAAAGTAGTTGATCCCCATCGCGGTCAAGGCGATCAAAGAGGGCGGCTCTCATTTCATCCGCAGTCACGGATCCGCTGTTATCGCGATCCGCGCGTTCAAAAAAAGCGCGACTGTCTTCGATTCTCTTCTCCATTCTGGATTGCGCTTCTGCACTGATCAAAGCGTGCCTGGCTTCCATCTCATCGGTGGTGCTTTCTCCATCCCCGTTCGCGTCGGCACGACTCATTCTGCGGTCAACGAACCGTCCTTCAGCGCTAAATTCGTCAAGGGAAATGACTCCATCTTGGTTCGTATCTATTTGCTTGAATCGCTCTCGGCCTGGTTCGCCGAGGGCGATGGTTGCGGTTAAGCAGCCAGTGAGGCCAAGGGTGATGAGAAAAGTAGGTCGGCTGAGTAAGGTCATGGCTATGTCCCGTTCTGTCATGTCATTTGCGGTCATTTAAGGGGATCGGCGTGCGTTGTTCTAACGGCGCTTAATCCTTACCGTGTTATACGGGCGACGGTGCCTAGACCTGTCGCGGAGTAATCGCAATTAAAACGGCTTGACGATCACGAGGATTAGAATAGGGATAACCAGCAGCAAAGCCGCTTCATTGTAGATTCGAAAGAAAAGCGAGGAGGGGATAGTCTGCCCTTCGGCGAGGCGCCGGGTATAGCGATAGGATTGACCGTGATAGGCCAGGAGTAAGCCAACGAAACCAAGCTTGGCGTGCATCCAGCCCCCGTTAAATCCGTAGCCGAGCCAGAGCACCGTACCTGGGACGATGGCCAGCACCATCATGACGCTCGAAAAGCGGAATAGTTTCTGAGCCATAGTAACGAGGCGTCTCACGTCTTCGCCTGCGTTCGAGCCCTCCTGATGATGTACAAAGATGCGGGGTAAATAGAACAGGCCTGCCATCCATGCGATAACAAACAGGACATGAGCGACTTTTATCCAGAGCATTGGGGATCCTTAGACAATGTCTAGCGCGCCACCATCGATGCGGAGGTTTTGCGCGTTGATGAACCCAGCTTCTGCTGACGCCAGGAAAAGTACTGCAGCGGCAACATCGTCCCTCGTTGCAAATCGCTCTAGGGGATTGTCGAAGTAAGTTTCTGTAAGGATGGCTTCAGCTTGCTCGAACGTCTCACCCCAACCCCGCTTTTTGGCTGTTTCAGTAAACCTTGCCTCTACCTCAGGCGTTCTGATCAAACCCGGTGACACTAGATTGCAGGTGATACCGGTTCCTTTCAGTGTCTTGGCTAGGCTGACGGTGAAGTTCGCAAGGGCGCCTTTGGCTGCATAGTAGTGGGGCATCCTTGCATTGGGCCGAGTGGAGCCAATGGTGCCAAGGTGAATGATTCGCCCCTGACTCGATTGTTTCAATAAGGGCAGTAGTTGCGCTGATAGCTGAGCAACCGACACGAGATTGTGGTCATACATGGCGTGCCAGTCGTCATAGCTGAGCTGTTCGAGATTTCCGGCCATAGCAATGCCATAATTATTAACGAGCACGTCCAGCGTGTCGTACTTCTTGACGATTTGATCGACGACGGCTGCCATCCCAGCCTGGGTGCCAAGGTCGCCTACGACTGACCCTGCGAAGGGAGATAGGTCGAGCGTTGCTAGTTGATCTGGATTGTGCCCATGGACGATGACACGGGCACCCTCGGACACAAATCTTTCAGCGATAGTATGCCCTGTGCCGCGATAGCTGCCGCTTACGAATACGGTTTTATTCTGTAACTGAAAATCCATGCGTCACCTAGGCGATAAGAGCAACGAGTGTAGCGAAATTTATTGATGGATTCCTGGGCGTTACTTTATTTTTCTGTGATGGTGGTGATCGCCACTGCGGTGCAAACCATTACCGGGTTTGCGCTAGGGTTAATCTTGGTGGCGCTTTGCACCGCCTTCGGGGTCATGTCGGTGATCGATTGCGCAGCGATTGTGTCCTTAGTGTCCATGATGAACACTGGGCTCTTGTTGCGCCGCTCGTATCGGGATTTAAATGGCCACGTGGTGATGGCGATTATGCTGGGTCTAATCCCCACATTGTTACTCGGGTTTTATTGGTTGGATCAGGTCGGTCGTGACCAGGTGTCACTCCTTCGAACCATCATTGGCGCGATGGTGTTAGTGGCAGGCACGACACTCATGCTGCGTCCGAGTCCTTATTCCTCGCTCAGCGCTAAACCGTTTTTTTTTGGCTCGGGGCTGATTGGAGGCTTGTTTGGTGGATTATTCAGTGCAGCTGGCGCACCCATTGCGTATTTGATGTATCGGCAGCCGCTCGCAATATCGGTGATTCGTTCATCATTGCTGGCGGTCTTTTTCCTAAGTACGTTTGTGCGTGCCGTAACCGGCGGCTTTGCTGGTCATTACACGCCTGATGTTCTGATTAAGACGCTGATCGCGGCGCCTGTGATGCTGGTGACTACGATGCTGATTGAACCCACGCTCCCAGCGATTCCTGATCAAGTGGTGCGTCGGTTGGTGTTCCTTTGCCTCATGGCATTGGGTCTTTATTTGCTCCTGGCGCCATAAAGAGACGTTCCCACCCAAATCAAAAGAGACCCATCGTCTGGTCGACGCGATGAGGCTCGCGCCCGCGCGCCTCGATCAAGCACACGTAGGCTCGATCAAGATTGAGAGTGAGTTTCAAAACGCTATATCGACCGCTTCATGCATGCATAGGCGTCGTTTGAGTTCAAATAACTTCATGGGGTTCGATCCTGAAAATCGCTATAATTTTAGCCGGCAGGTTCGCTAAAATTTGATGGTTCAGATGGATCGAGCGTGAGTATCGTGAACGAAAAATTCCCGTATCAAGACGAAGATGTCGCCAAGGTCTTAGAAGCGCTGTGTGTAGATCCAAAATTTTTAGCCGTTCTTTCTGGCTGGTGGATGCCGCGACTGTCGAAATGGGTCGGTCCACTTGCAAGCTATCTCGTGTCGATGCGATTGAGGCGGGCCGTGCGCGGTGTCGCATCGGTTGCGGAATTTCAAAACTTTGTGCGCGCATTTGTTGAGCGGCTAGTCGCGTCTTCTATGGAATCATTTGAGGTCAGAGGTCTAGAGCAGCTCGACCCAGAGCAGGGCTATTTGTTCGTGAGCAATCATCGCGACATTGCAGGCGACTCAATGCTGCTTAACCTCGCCTTACATAGGCATGGCCTCGGCACCGTTCGAATCGCCGTGGGCGACAATTTGATTGAAGAGGCTTACGCCACTGATTTAATGCGCTTGAATAAGAGCTTCTTCATCAACCGAACAGGGACTAATCCTAGAGAGGTCTATAAGGACCTTACGACAGCTTCTAAATATATTTTGGATTCGATCGCTGAGAGACAATCAGTGTGGATTGCGCAAAGCGAGGGACGGGCAAAAGACGGCAGAGACCTGACAGATGTCTCCGTTCTAAAAATGCTGCAATTAAGTGACCGAAAGGCGCCAGTTGCCCAGCACTTCCAGCGGCTACGCATTGTCCCGACGACACTATCGTATGAGTTCGACCCCCTTGATGCAGCAAAAGCCAGAGAGGTTAGGCTCGTTCGCGAGACGGGCCGTTATGACAAGTCCCCCGGGGAGGATCTACGAAATTTGGCGCTAGGTCTGACCGGCGCGAAAGGGAGAGTCGTGTTAACGGTTGGGTGTCCGCTCGCCAGGTTGCCGGACACGGTAGAGGAGCTGGCTGAACAGATAGACGCAGCTGTCTTAGCGGGTCAGACATTGTTTCCTATCAATGAGTGGGCCGCGGCTCGAATCGACGCAATCGATCAATCCGTTGGCGATCTGCCTGTCTTACCCAGCACTGCTGATGAAGCCTTTGGTCGCCCAAGCACGGCTGAAGGACTCGCGCGATTTGAGGCATGCAGCGATGAGGATCGAATGGATCTGCTGTCGATGTATGCGGCTCCTGTTCAGCTGAAAGCGGCGCTTAGGTAGCGCATCGCTTTCTTTATTAACTCAGGGCTTTCTTTATCAGCTCAGGGCTTTCTTTATCAGCTCAGGGCTGTTTTGGCGGAGGGCTGTCTCACCATCGGCTGCTAGGGTCGCTGCCGGAAGCTAACCGATCGGAGTTGGTCGGTGAGCTGGCTGGTTCCAGCACTCAATTCCCCGAGCTGTTCTCGTAATTCAAGGATGTGCTCAGACCAGAATTTTTCTGAGCCGATGAAGGCAAAGGCTCTTTGAAAGGCGGGTTCTCCCCATCTTCTGCTTACCCAGGCGGCATGATGAATGAGGCGTAATGTTCGTAAGGGCTCGATGAGTCCGATTTCGCTCAGGTCGAAGTCCCTCAACGCCTGATATCCGCGCATGATGGCCTCCCATTGGGCGACTTGATCGATATCTGGACCCGATAGCAGCATCCATAAATCCTGTATCGCCGGGCCAGATCGTGCGTCGTCGAAATCAACGAAGTGAGGGTGGTCGTCGCGCCAGAGTACGTTGCCCATATGACAATCGCCATGAATCCGAAGTCGCTGCGCTTTGAGTGTCCCCTCATACTGGTCTAAGTGAGCAAGCAGTTGGGTGGTCACGGCTTCGTAAGCTTCTCGGGCTGAGGCGGGCAGCAGCGTGCCTTCCAGCACGGCACGCACCGCGTCATGGCCGTGGGTGGTCACTGAGAAGGTAGGTCGGCACGCGAACGTTTTTCTTTGACCGACGTTGTGAATCATCGCAATGTGTCGACCCAGCGTTTCTAAACAACTCAAATCATCAACTGGTGGCGCTCGTCCCCCCTGTCGTTTGAACAATGAAAAGCGTAGGCCTTCGTAGTGAAAGAGACTTTGGCTGTTCGCTTGGATTGGCGGAACGACGGAGAGTTCCTCATCGAACAGATCGAAACTGAATGCGTGTTCTTCATCGATTTCAGCATCTGACCAGCGTTCCGCTCGATAAAACTTGGCGATAATGGGCGTCTTATCCTCAATGCCGATTTGATACACCCGGTTTTCGTAGCTGTTGAGTTCAAGGAGGGACGCATCGATTCTGAAGCCGATGGACTCAACGGCGTCCAGAATGCTATCCGGCGTCAAATCAGCGAATGCATGTGTCGCGTCATCATCTGTCATGACAATACCGAGGCCTTGATGGATGCAAAGACTTCTACGCCTTTAGCAAGGGATAGCCTCTCGCAAGATCGGCGCGTTACTTGCGCGAGAAGACGCTGACCCTCGCAGTCGAGCCGAACGAGCGCAGTTGCCTCACCCAATTCAATGTCGACAATCGCACACCTTAGACTATTGAGCACACTGCTATCTCGTTGCTCGATTAAGGACAGCCCCACATTCTGAATTCGAATGAGCAATCGATGGGTTTGGTGAATGCCTAGTGTAGGGTCCGGTACCCACATTGACTGATCGCCGATTTCAATCTTGGTTAGGGCTTGGTCGAGGTCTGTATGAACTGCGCGGCCGACGAGCAGGCAGGCAGCTTCATCCTGCTGGTAATTCGCCATCTCAAAATCCACTGCCAGCGCGCTGAGCGATGCATATTGTTTGACCTGACCGTTCTCCAGCCAGAGCACATCATCGGCCAGTCGGATGACTTCGTCCCAGCGGTGACTCACATAGATCATCGGGATTTCGAACTGAGCTTTCACGCGCAAGAGAATACTCATCAATTGCTGTCTGGCTGCAGGATCGAGCGAGGCTAGGGGTTCATCGAGTAGCAGTAGGCGAGGTTGATTGATCAGTGTTCGCGCTAGACCAACGCGCTGCTGCTCGCCCCCTGAGAGGGTGGCGGGGTGGCGATCAAGTAATGCTTCGATACCTGTTGCCTGGACAACTTCCTCCCATTTCACCCCTGTGGGTTGGTGGGCCCTTTTTGATGCGTACTGAAGATTCCCTCTTACACTGAGATGAGGCAGCAGTTGCTGATCCTGGAAAACAAGGCCCACGCCTCGCAGTTCGGCGGCCTTGAAGCTGCCTTCGGCCTGCCAGACGTCTCCTGCGAAAGAAACGCGTGATCCTTTGCTAGCGGATGGCGAGGTTAGGCCGGCTATGGTGCGAAGCAGGGTCGACTTGCCGGCACCTGACCGACCATAGAGCGCGAGGACTCCTCTGCCTTTGGTTTCGAACTCGCAATGGATGAGTGCTTGATCACCGATGGTGACCGCGGCGTTTACCGACAGAACATGATCTCTCTCATAGGCACCCGTCATAGACCCAGCCTTCTATGAGAATCGCGCAAGTGACTTTGATTGAGCCACTCCACAATCAAGAGGGAAATGAAAGCAAAGGCAACGAGTCCACCAGCGAGTATGTGGGCTC
>Ga0255780_10000126_pt1 | contig 71138 bp, 45 predicted proteins | sample 071ome_32_FD_179978 | JGI IMG/M metagenome (GOLD analysis project Ga0255780, IMG submission 179978) | Coastal salt marsh microbial communities from the Groves Creek Marsh, Skidaway Island, Georgia - 071405AT metaG (version 2) | ecosystem: Environmental > Aquatic > Marine > Intertidal zone >... | reverse complement strand
ATCGGACAGGCTCTAGATAGTCGATGTGAACAACCAAATATCGTCATCTTTTTGTAAAATCTCCCACTCAGTCATCCTAAAGGAACTTTTGGATGGATGGTATCCTGAGTTTCAGAGACAGGAAAACTCGATGTTCGTCCGGCGACAACATTGGGATTCTACGGGGTGCTGTGGGGTTTGCCATTGAATGGTGTATTGCAAGAAGGGGAGCCATAAGGATTGCGCGCCGAGACGCCACGCTCTACCTGGGGTAGTTTTGAATCCGTGGACATCGTCATGTGTTGATGTCGGACGCATTTTCATAGGTTTCCTTTTGCTCTGGTTTTTTTGACTCCGTTCGGTATGGTTTTCCCATGCTTTTACCCAAATGTGTCGCCCTGTTGGGGGCGAGTTTATGGACTTTCGTGTCTTTACAGGCGGCGGGTCCGGTTTATGACCTGGTTGTATATGGTGGTACCAGCGCGGCGGTGACGTCGGCGGTGCAGGCCAAACGCATGGGAAAATCGGTGGTGATCGTGTGCCCGGACAAGCATTTGGGCGGGTTGACCAGTGGGGGGCTTGGGTGGACGGATACCGGAAACAAGTCTGTGATTGGTGGTTTGAGCCGGGAGTTTTACCATCGTGTCTGGAAGCTGTATCAGAAAGAGAACGCCTGGCGCTGGCAGGAGCGGGAGGACTATGGCAACAAGGGGCAGGGGACGCCCGCCATCGATGGGGCGCAGCGAACCATGTGGATTTTCGAACCCCACATTGCTGAAACAGTGTTTGATGAGTGGGTGGATGAATTGGACATTCCTGTTCATCGAAATGAATGGTTGGACCGGAACGTGGCCACCAGCGTCGAAAAGGACGGCGCACGGATACGATCCATTCGCATGCTTTCCGGGAATACGTACCGGGGACGTATGTTCATCGATGCGACTTATGAAGGAGACCTGTTGGCAACAGCCGGAGTGGATTATCATGTTGGTCGCGAAAGTACGGATACTTACGACGAACAATGGAACGGTGTTCAAACGGGTGTGCTGCATCATGGACATCATTTCGGGGCAGTGAAAAAAAGCATCAGTCCCTATCGCGTTCCGGGAGATTCCTCCAGTGGTGTGTTGCCACGTATCTCCACCGAGTCGCCGGGTGAATATGGCGTCGGGGATCACCGGATTCAGGCCTATTGCTTTCGCATGTGTCTCACCGATCATCCGGACAACCGGATACCTTTTCCGAAACCGGAAGGCTATGATCCCGGTCAGTATGAGCTTCTCCTGCGGATTTTTGACGCCGGGTGGCGACAGACCTTCAACAAGTTTGATCCCATCCCCAATCGAAAAACCGATACCAACAACCATGGCCCTTTCAGCACTGACAACATCGGATTCAACTATGATTACCCCGAAGGCAGCTATGAGCGTCGACGGGAAATTATTCAACAGCATGAGCAATATCAGAAGGGGTTGATGTATTTCATCGCCAATGATCCCCGGGTGCCTGAAGACGTGCGGTCCAAAATGGCGCGTTACGGTTTGGCCAAAGATGAGTTCAAGGACAATGGCGGATGGCCGCATCAGATTTATGTGCGTGAAGCGAGGCGGATGGTTGGAGATTATGTCATGACAGAGAACGAACTGTTGAAACGACGTCCCACCCCCCGGTCCGTGGGCATGGGGTCTTACACGATGGACAGTCACAATGTTCAACGCTACATCACCCCGGAAGGCTATGTTCAGAACGAAGGAGATATCGGTGTCTCCACGCAGGGGCCGTATGAGATCAGTTATGGTTCCTTGATTCCCAAAAAAGGACAGTGTGATAATTTGTTGGTGCCGGTTTGTGTCTCCAGTTCGCACATTGCGTTTGGTTCGATTCGAATGGAACCGGTCTTCATGATCCTCGGGCAATCGGCGGCGACGGCTGCCATGATGTGTTTGGAAGCGGATGCACCGATTGCGGTGCAGGACTTGCCATATGACAGGCTGCGTGAGCGTTTGTTGGAAGAGGGACAGGTGCTTGAGATGGCGACTCAGATCCAGTCGGGCGCGACCCATTTGGATGGGGTGGTCGTGGATGATTTTCGTGCGCAACGCAGCCGGGGATGGCGGATGAGTCACTCGGTGCAGCCGTTCTATCAACGGGGCTATCACCACGACAACAATGAAAACAAAGGCAATGAATCAGCTCAGTTTGTGGCGGAACTCGAACCCGGAATCTATGAGGTGAGAATGACCTACACCCCCAACCCGAACCGCGCAACCAACGTGCCGGTGGAAGTGCATCATGCCTCAGGAGTGGCCAGCTTAAAGGTGAACCAAAGGAATAAACCCGACCTTGAAGGCGTGGCGGTGTCTTTGGGGAAATACACATTTGAAAAACAGGGAAAGGTCAGCATAGGAAATGCTGGAACGGATGGCTATGTGGTTCTGGACGCCGTTCAATGGATTCGACAAGAGGAAAAATGATGCTGCGACTTCGATTAGATAAGTATGAATCAGGATGGCAATCCCGACTGGGGCAAGTGTTGACTGCATTCTTCCTGGCTACGGCTTTGGGCTCAAGCGCTGCTTCAGCGACCGAAGAAACATCCGCACACTGGTGGGCTGTCAAACCGGTGCTTCGACCGGATGTTCCGGTTAGATCCGGCGACGACTGGAGTCAAAACGCGGTGGATCGTTTTGTGGATCGCGCCCTGCATCAAACCGGACTCGCCCCCGGCCCCAAAGCCGACCGACGGGAGCTGATTCGTCGTGTCTATTTTGATTTGATCGGCCTGCCCCCCAGTCCCGAAGCGGTGGAATCATTCGTCCAGGATACCAACCCAAAAGCGTGGTCCAACCTGATTGAGGAATTGCTCAACAGCCCCCATTACGGTGAACGGTGGGGACAGCACTGGTTGGATGTGACTCGTTGGGCGGAATCGGACGGATATCGTCAGGACGCCTTCCGACCGAATGCCTGGCCTTATCGCGACTACGTGGTGAATTCATTCAACCAGGATAAACCCTACGATCAATTCGTGCGCGAACAGTTGGCGGGCGATGAACTGGCGCCGGATGATCCTGAAGTGCTGATTGGGACCGCCTATTTGAGGAATGGCATTTACGAATACAATCAGCGCAACGTGCAGATGCATTGGGAATTGATTGTGGATGAGTTGACATCATTGACAGGGGAAGTGTTCATGGGAGTCGGGATTGGCTGCGCCCAGTGTCACGACCATAAATTCGATCCCATTCCCCAGGAAGATTACTATCGGCTCAAAGCAATGCTGGCGCCCGTCAGTTGGAAGTTTGGAGTCCCGTTGGCGACTCCGGACCAACAGAAGGAGCACGATCGGCAATTGGCTGTCTGGATGGAAGCCACGCGAGAGGTGCGTGAACAGATTGACGCCATTGTTGAGCCCAAGATCAAAGCCAAGCAACATGCTGCGCTCATCATGTTTCCCGAAGCCATCCAAGCCATCTTCGACATGCCAAAGGAAGAGCGGACACCCTATCAGCAGCAATTGATGGATCTGGCGAATATCCAGGTGGAGTATGAACGTGAACGCTTTGATGAAAGCAAATCCATCAAGGGAGAAGAAGCGGAGAAACTCAAGGAACTGCGGAAAGAATTAAAGGCGTTTGATCACCTCAAACCAGCTTCATTGACTCCGGCCTTCATTGCATCCGATGTTGGGAAAAAAGCGCCCAAAGTGCTGTTGAAAAATCGTGCCGGATCGCGGGATATCGATCCTGGATTTTTGAGCGTCCTGGAACCTGCTTCATTGGAGATTGACTCCCCCAAACAAGGCAACACAACCGGTCGCCGCACCAAGCTGGCCGAGTGGTTGACCGACAAGGATCATCCGTTGACACCGCGTGTGATCGTGAATCGCATTTGGCTCAAACATTTCAAAGACGGTCTGGTGGCCTCTCCCAATGATTTCGGCGAACTTGGTAAAGCTCCCAGCCATCCGGAACTGCTCGACTGGCTGGCTTCCGAGTTTCTCGATTCCGGCTGGAGTTTCAAACACATGCATCGCTTGATTCTTCATTCTTCCACCTATCAACAGACCGCTCGACGCGAGCCAGGCACCAGGGAATCCGAAACCGATCCATTGAACCGTTTGTTGTGGCGTTATCCCCCCAAAAGACTGGACGCCGCGCAGGTGCGGGATGCGATGTTGAAGGTTAGTGGTGTCTTGGACCCGTCCCTGGGCGGTCCGTCCGTCAAAGGGAATCAACTGCGACGTAGTATTTATGTGCGCAAGATTCGGAACACACCGGATGAAGTGTTGAAGGGATTCGATTCTCCAACCGGATTCAACAGCACACCGGTTCGGGATGCCACCACCACCCCAGGACAAGCCTTGCTGTTGATGAACGGTGACTGGATGTTGCAGCGTGCCCGGCAATTTGCGGAACAACTTCGCTCGACTCACGGCGATGATTCAACTCCGATGGTGCAGGAAGCCTATCAACGCTGCTACGGGCGGAATCCGAATCCGGAAGAAGCTCAAATGGCGCTGTCTTTTCTAAAGGACCAAAACGCAGAGGGGGACAGTCTGGTGGACATGTGCCAAATGCTCCTCAACTCAAATGAATTCCTCTATCTCCACTGATCATGAAAGAACCACACTTTGAAAACATTCAGACACGTCGAGGATTTCTGCAACGCGCCGGCATGGGGTTCGGCGCGGTGGCCTTGGCCGCCATGTCACGTGACTCTGAGTTAATCGCGGGAATCAGTGATCCATTTGCGGGAGGGAACCCGATGCAGACCAAGGTGCCCCATGCGCCGGGACGCGCCAAGAATGTGATTTTCCTGTTCATGGAAGGCGGCCCAAGTCACATCGATTTATTCGATCCCAAACCATTGCTGAACAAACTCGCCGGACAAAAACTACCCGACAGTTTTCCGAAACCCATCACTGCGATGGGTGAGCAGAATTCGCCCTTGCTGGAATGCAAACGGGAATGGAAACAGCATGGACAGTCTGGCTTGTGGATTTCTGATTGGTTGCCTCATTTATCGCAGAAAGCGGATGAAATGTGCGTGTTGCGTTCCTGTGTGTCGGACGGAATCAATCACGCGGGTGGCGTGTGTCAGATGAACACGGGATCGGTATTTGGTGGCCGTCCTTCTCTGGGGGCTTGGGTTTCCTACGGATTGGGGACCTCCAACCGTAACCTCCCGGGCTTTGTGGTGATCAAGGACAACAAAAACATGGTCGTCAACGGAGTCAGAAGTTGGGGGGCGGGTTTCATGCCATCCGTTTATCAGGGAACCTTGTTTGAACCCGGAGACGAACCCATTCTGAATCTGAAAAACCCCAAGGGCGTCACTGAGTCCCGACAGTCCAGAAAACTGTCCTTCCTGGAACAGCTCAATCGCGCCCATCAGAAAGGGCGCACATCCAACACCGATCTGGATGCGCGGATTCAAAGCTACGAACTGGCGTTCCGCATGCAGGCCGAAGCTCCCGAAGCCATCGACATTGCAGACGAAGACGAAGCCACGCGTCAGATGTATGGTATGGACCAGAAAGAGACGAAGGTATTTGGTCAAAACTGCCTGCTTGCTCGTCGGCTCGTGGAACGCGGGGTGCGGTTTGTTCAGTTATATCATGGAGCCGGTTCCAAGTGGGACAGTCATGATCAGATCGAAAAGAACCACACCCGACTCTGCAAAGAGATGGACCAACCCGTGGCTGCCTTGTTGACCGATCTGAAACAACGAGGCCTGCTCGATGAAACCTTGGTGATCTGGGGGGGGGAATTTGGCCGTACACCGATGTCCGAAAAAGGCGATGGACGTGATCACAATCCCACCGGCTTTACCATGTGGATGGCAGGCGGTGGTGTTCAAGGTGGAACCGTGATCGGAGAAACCGATGAACTCGGCTTGCATGCTGTGACCGAAGTGTCCCATGTGCATGATTTTCACGCCACCATCCTCCACTTGCTGGGTGTTGATCATACCGAACTCATCTATCCTTACAAAGGTCGACCCGAACGCATCGACCAGAATGAGGGGAATGTCATCGGATCGTTCAAGCGCATGCATGCATAAGCAAGATCGAGTGCCTCGATCTGATCAGTTGATTGCTTGGCCCTATCCCCTTGGGGTGCCGACAAGGTGAGACTTGGAATCATGAATGGTGTGGGGTTGACTTTGGTGATGGGGACATGGATGATCGCTGCATGTTTTCAAGAGTTTTGTTCATCGTTGCTATGCTCGTTGCCTTGAATGTTCATGATTCATGTAGCGCCGATCCCTTGCCATTTGCTGCGCCCGGGGATGTTGGCTTGGATGCCTCCAAATTGCGGGGGATCGAGCTGGCGGTGGGGGAGCATCTTGATCGAAAGGAACTCGCAGGTGCGGTGACACTGGTATTGCGCAAGGGTTCGATTGTGCATCTGGAAGCGCATGGGTGGCAGGATATCGAATCTCAAACGCCCATGGCCACCGATACCATATTCCGGATTTATTCAATGACCAAACCGATCGTGAGCACGGCGGTCATGATGCTGGTGGAATCGGGACAGGTCGATTTGGATGATCCTATTGCCGACTACTTGCCGGAATTGTCCAATCTGATGGTGTTGGAAAATGGCAAAAGAATCCCCCCGAAACGACCTCCCTCGGTGCGCGATATATTGCGTCATACGGCCGGATTCACCTACGGGTTTTTCGGGAACTCGGAAGTGGATCAGTTGTATGTCCAGTCGGGTATTTTGGATAAAAAGAATGATACCGCCTCCTTTCTTGAAAAAGTCGCATCACTACCGCTGGCTTACCATCCGGGTGAACAATGGGTTTACAGTATTTCAGTGGATGTTCAGGGGGCATTGGTGGAAGCCGTGTCTGGACAATCGCTCGACCGGTTTTTAAAGGAGCGTATTCTGGAACCGCTGGGGATGAAGGACACCGGATTTTTTGTGCCATCCGGAAAACGTGACCGATTTGCTTCCATTTACAACCACGACCTGGAACCGACCGAATCCAACGACAGCAGTGATTACCGTTTCCCTCCGCGATTCTTTTCAGGAGGTGGTGGCATGGTCTCAACGGTGGGGGATTACGCCCGGTTTCTTCAAATGCTGCTCAATGGCGGTGAATTGTTTGGAAAACGATTGCTCCAGGAATCCACCATTCGGGACATGACACGTGACCAGCTTCCGGAGCAGGCTTTCCCCATTGGCATCGGAGACACGCGTGATGGTTTCGGGTTTGGCCTTGGATTCAACGTGGTCACCCACACCTCGCAATACGACTCCGACGCCCGTGTGGGTGAATACGGCTGGGGCGGTGCGGCGAGTACCCATTTCTGGGTTTCCCCCAAGGACGACCTGGCAGTGATCACCATGGAGCAAACCATGCCTTACACCTGGAATCTGGAGAGGAGTTTAAAAGGTGTCGTGTACGGCGCGGTTGTGGGTGAATAAGAATTGAATGGGTGTCGTCTTCAAAGTTGTTTAGGATTTAAGGAATTGTTAGCTGGAAAGAAAAGCAAACCATATGAGAAATAACATCATTCGTCATTTTGTTCCGTTGTTGGCCGTTTGTGCCGTGTTGTTAAAGGGATCCCTTGCAATGAATGCTGAACCCTGGGTCGTTTATGAGGGCGATTCCGGGCCGGGCAAAGGTAAGCACATTCTTTTTATTGCATCCGATCATGAATACCGAGGTGAAGAGTCCTGTCCGGCAATCGCCCGGATTCTAGCCAAACGCTACGGGTTCAAGTGCACGGTGTTGTTCGGGCAAACCGAGGAAGGTTTGATCAAACCCGGTTCTTCACTGGTCCCGGGGATCGAGGCGATTGATGACGCTGACATGTTGTTTCTCTTCATGCGATTCCTTGCTCCGGATGATGAATGGATGGCGAAATTTGAAGGGTATCTCGATCGCGGGGGACCTCTTTTGGGGCTTCGGACCACGACGCATGCTTTCAATGGTATCAAGGGGAAGTATGCCCATTACAACTATCAGGGAACGAAAGATTATGTGGGTGGTTTTGGGCGCCAGATTCTCGGTGAGACCTGGAATCCAAAGCTGGGGGCAGGGCACTATGGCCGTAATCACAAATACGCCACGGCCATGCATGTGGTTCCTGAGCAAGAAGGTCATCCGGTGATGCGCGGGGTTAAGGACATGCACGCCATGGCAGGCGCTTATTCGGCGGTGCCGATGCCTGGTTCGATCATTCTGGCGACGAATCAAGTGCTTTCCTCCATGGAAGTCGGAGCCGTGCCTCTCGAGAATAAACCGCCCCAGCCTGCCGCTTGGGTGCGGTCCTATACTTCCAAATCCGGAAAGAAGGGGCGTGTGTTTTGTAGCACACAGGGGGCTTCAGAGGACATCCTCAGCGAAGGGGTGCGACGAATGATCGTCAACGCAACTTTGTGGTGCATGGGGATGGAAGATGTGATCAAAGCGGACGCGGATGTGTCCTTCGTGGGACCTTATAATCCGAGCACCTTCAGCTTTAAACCATCCATCACTGACGCCAAGCCCAGCGATATTGAAGGATGGGATACACCTATTTTGAAACCCAAAAAGTAACCGCTTCCGCCCGGTTGCCGCCTCCGCCAGGAGGTGGCGCGTGGGCCACGCTTTGGCAAGCGCGGCTACGTAGCTGCCTCCGCAAGGAGGTGGCGTGTGGGCCACGTTCTGGCGAACGCGGCTACCAGGATTTACGATGAATACGCATTTACTTCGCAGAAGCGTTTTGTTGGTGATTGCCTGTGGGTGTTTGTCATCCACTGGAACGCTCGTTGCCGGTGAGAAATTGAAGGTCTTTATTCTCGCCGGCCAATCAAACATGGTGGGGCATGCCAACCCCCATACGATGGCCACTCTTTATCAGTCGGGAAATGCCAGGGATGCCGAACTTGCCCGGATGGTTTTCAAGCCTGGTAGTGAAATATCCAACGCAAAATTGGAGAATCAGCTCGATCTTGCCCGAAAGATTGACCAACTGACCGGAGGCATTTCGAACGATAAGCTTAAGAACATGTCTGATGGTCCTGAGAAGACAGCTTTGGAAGCGGAGGTGAAACAACTCAAAGAGAGTCATGAAGCTTACAAAGCAGAGATTAAAACTTCATCTGTTGTTTCGGACCGGGTTTATATCCATTCCATTGCGGATCGTTTTGAGAAGTCCGGTAAGCTGTCTGTTGGATACGGTGGCGGCGGTAAAAAGATGGGGCCTGAATATGGTTTTGGGCTTTCCATCGCCAAAGAGATCGACGGCCCCATTCTTCTGATCAAAACTTCGTGGGGAGGGAAGTCCTTGCACTACGATTTTCGACCACCTTCTGCTGGGCCTTATGAACTGAATGATAAGGAAAAGGCAGGCGACAAAGCGGACGAGATCAAAAAGAATGCAGGTTTGTTCTACCGCAAGATGCATGTGTCCGTTCAGGAGGTTCTGGGTAAACTGGATGAAGTGCATCCGGAATATGATGCGGATACGGGTTATGAAATCTCCGGATTCGTTTGGTTCCAGGGATTCAATGATCAGTTCTCGCCTGAATTCCGGGACAACTATGCTTCCAACATGATTTCCTTCATCAAGGATGTGCGCAATACCTTGGAGACTCCCGACATGCCATTTGTCATTGGCGTATTGGGTACGGGTAGGACTGCTGAAAAAGTGGCCGGGAATGCTGTCTCCATCGGTCAGAGAAAAGCCGCTCAGACGCTTGGGATTGTGAACAACGTACTGGCTGTCGAAAGTTATACAGATTACTCATCGTTTTCCCATGAAATCTTCAGCAAAGGATGGCCCGAGCATTATCATGAATGGGATCTCGTTGGAAGTGATCGTCCTTATCATTACCTGGGAAGCGGAACCTTCTTTGTTCGTCTGGGAGATTCCTTTGCGAAAGCCATGATCAGGCTGTTGGGAAGGTGATTGACCTGCTTGCGGTTTAGGGAACTGTTCGAAGCTGCCACCTTCTGGCGAAGGCAGCTACATCGCTGTAGCCGCACTCGCCAGAGTGTGGCGGGTCAACCATCAAACTGAGGACGTGCCGCGTTTTTTTCGAAAATAATTGGAACAAAAATGATTTGATTGTGTATAGGTTGCAATAACTCCACAAACCGCATGCCTGGCATTTTACATTTCATACAAGGTTATCAAAAAAACTGGACGCATATCACAGGCACGATCTTGTCTGCTTTCGCGACTCTTTTGTTTGGCTGTCAGGTGGATTCGGAGGAACACAGCTCCGAACAGTTAAACCTGACTGCCGAAACCCTGACATTGGACGATCTGTTTCCCCGAGACCGTCTTGTGATGGTGGACATCGAGTTGCCCGATGGGGATTGGGACAAGATCCGTCAACAAGGACGATCTATTCAGGAATCTTTGGGGGCCAAAAGAAAGGCCAAAATGCTGGAATTACCCTACACCTATGTCGAAGCCAAGGTGACCATCGATGGTGTCACTTTTCCACGAGTGGGTATTCGCAAAAAGGGTTTCATCGGGTCCTTGAGCCGTACGCGACCCTCTCTGAAGATCAAACTCGATTTTATCGATGAGGAAGGAAATATTGATGGATTGAACACCTTGACCTTCAATAACAATCAGCAGGACGTCAGTCAGATGAGTCAGTTCATCGGGTATTCCTTGTTCAACGCAGCCGGATCACCTGCTCCAAGAAGCGCCTTGGCCAAAGTGAAGGTGAACGGAAGGAATCTCGGTGTCTATTCGCATGTTGAGAGCGTAAAAAAGCCGATGATGCAACGTGCTTTTGGAAACAGCGAAGGAACCTTGTACGAAGGGACCGTGGTGGATTTCTATGAGGATTGGGAAGGGAGTTTTGAACTGAAATTTGGTGATGACACTGCTGGTCGCGAGCACATTATGAAAGTGATTCAAGCTCTCAACGGAGGGGAAGGGGATGTCATTCTCGGGGAGGGTGCGGTCGGAAGAGCCTGGGTGCCAACAAGTGAACGACACGACCGGGAATGGTTCAAAACGGATTTTGATGATTCCCAATGGCAGATGGGACAGAACGGCGCGGGGTATGACCGGGATGAAAGTTTCAAACCCTACATTGGAGACGGATTTGATTTCGAACACCAGCTGCATGGAAAAACGGCGTCCGTTTATGTCCGGTTTCCTTTTGAACTGGTGAACCTTGATGCGATTCATTCTGCCGAAAAATTGTTGCTTCGCATGAGGTGTGACGACGGATTCGTTGCCTACCTCAATGGATTTGAAGTGGCACGCTCCAATGCCCCTTCGCAACCCAATTGGTCCTCACGCGCCAAAAAAAGTGGCGATGACAGGCAGTCCATGAAGTTTGCTCCCTATGATTTATCTGATCACCGGGACCGACTCAAGTATGGGCGGAACGTGCTGGCCATTCATGGACTGAACCATAGCAAAGACAGTTCGGATCTGTTGGTGATGGCTGAGTTGCAAACGAGTGATTTCAAATTTGAAGAGGAAATCTGGAACCTGATAGATGAGGAAAGTTTTTACACGTTTTGGGCAATGGAAGGTTTACTCAGTTTCTGGGATGGGTATTCGGGTAACCATAACAACTTCTTCATCTACTTGAATCCCGAGACCAACAAGCTTCATTTCCTGCCCTGGGGTGCCGATGCCATGTTTGAGAAATACAGTCCATTGGGTGTGGATCGACGGTCACCGAGATCTGTTCGCACGATAGGCATTCTGGCATATAAGCTATATCAAATTCCGGAGGTTCGAAAAAAATATGCCGCCAGGATGAAGCAATTGCTGAACGAACATTGGGATGAAGATAAGCTCCTGGCGGAAACCCTGAGGATTGAGAAAATGGTGGACCCGCACGTTTCCGGTTCCCAGCGAGGATGGTTCTTTGACCGCAAGGTGGACTACGAGTCGATACGTGAATTCATCAGTAAACGTCGGGCCGATATCGAAAGAGAGATCTCCGGAGAGGACATGCCCATCTGGGATACGCCTCCCAAACTGCCGACCATCCTCGGGCGATGATTGGTGGGATTCTGTATCTGGACGTTTTATTGTGGTTATCCGCACCACCCCTGTGCGGGATCCAAGAGATGGACGCAGATGTAGAAGTCTCACTCTCCGGTCATTTCATCCTTTAAACCCTGTTCATCTCGCAGATCCCGCGACTGCGGTGGCTGTCTAAAAAGCAAAATGGGCCACATTCTGGCGAATGCGGCTACTTTCGTGTACAAATGCTTGAAAAATGCGGTGCTCTGAAGTCACTATTGCTTGCATGAAGCATACACCTCTCATCCTGTCTCTATGCGTGTTCGCATGGAACGTGACTTCACAAGTTCATGCAGCTTCTCCGCTCAAATGGCGGGTGCAGCAACTCCATAAAGATAACAACGAAGGGCTTGCCGTTGGGGATATCGATGGGGATGGCAAGTTGGACATTACTTCCGGCGAGTATTGGTATCAGGCTCCCGACTTCAAACAATGCAAGCTCCGCGAGATCCTGCCTTTTGGCGCAGATTATATGCAGAATAATTCCGAGCATTTATTCGATGTCGACGGTGATGGGGATCTGGATGTGATCTCCGGCGGATTCACCTTGAAGAATGTCGATTGGTTTGAGAATCCTGGTGCCGGACATTACGATGAAGGGCTTTGGAATGTTCACCAACTGGTTGATACCGGAACCGGTCACAATGAAGCCACGTTCCTTCACGATATCGACGAAGACGGAATGCCTGAGTACATCGAGAATTCATGGAACGTTCAAAATCCGATGCAGATCTTCCGCTTTGTCAGGGGAAAGAATGGGCTTTTAACTCTCAAGAAGCATCTCGTATCCGGGGAAGGCAATCGAAAAAGCAACGGTCATGGTTTGGGATTTGGAGATCTGAATGGTGATGGTAAGCAGGATATGGTCTACCAACATGGCTGGTATGAACAACCTGCTGCCGGGCCATTCTCCGGGGCTTGGCTGTATCATCATGACTTTGATCTTCCGCACGCGAGCTGTCCCATGCTGATTGTCGATCTGAACCAGGACGGTCGCAACGACATCATCTGGTCAGATGGACATAGCTACGGACTTTACTGGCATGAACAGCTTGAACCACAGTCCAATGGCGCCACCACTTGGCGTCAGCATTTAATTGATAAGAAATTTTCTCAAGGTCACTCGCTTGCCTGGGTAGATATCGACAACGACGATCAACCTGAGCTGATCACCGGAAAACGTTATTACGCCCATTCCGGAAATGATTCAGGCGCACACGATGATATCACCGTCCAATATTACAACTGGGTTCCAAAAAAACAGACTTGGACCAAACACCTTATTTCAACTGCCCCAGCTGGCAAGGGACCGGGCATAGGGCTCCAGATTCGTGTGCATGATCTGGACGGAAACGGGTGGAAGGATGTGATCGTTCCCGGCAAAAGCGGAACCCACATTATCTGGAATGATGGCAAGTGAAACCGAAAGAGGTAGCCGCGCTCGCCAGAGCGTGGCCGAATTCACTTGCGCGTTCGTTTAAGCCGGAAGTCCTGTGGCATTCGAATGACTGAGGTGAGAGAGTCCCTTGATTGTGAAAACGACTGCCACCTTTTTGCAAAGGCGGCTACGTGGCCGAATTCACTTTGGTTTTTGAATGCCGTGGTTGGGGTTGTTTCTACCTTCGAAGTATTTGTCGCGAATCCATTCTGGTTGCCAGCGGTCGAGGACGCGTTTTGAGTTGTCGTAGTTCGGTTGTTTGGGTTCCGGGTGTTCGACACTCAATGGATAGGGATCTTTGAGTAGATGGCGATGAGATTCCATCAGGGCGAGCATTTGAGAAACTTGTGATTGATAGCGTGTGTCTTCCGCCAGGTTGTTGAGTTCGTGCGGATCGGATGCGAGATCGAATAATAGTCGATGATTGATCTTTGGATAAATGTGCAGTTTCCATCGACCGTTGTTCACCGCGCGTTGATTGTCTTGAAAGGGGAGGAAAACAGTATCCCTCACTTGATCGATGGCGCCGTCCATCATCGGGCGCAGGCTCTTTGAATCGTTATTTTCTGGCTGCTGAATGCCTGCAAAATCGCAAATGGTTGCATACAGATCGTGAACATAGGTGAACGCATCACTCGATTTGCCTGATGGAACTCCAGGCCCCCGGAGAATTAATGGACATCGCATACTCTGTTCGTAAACGTTCTGTTTGCCCAGCAGGCCATGACTCCCCATGGCCAGGCCGTGATCTGCCGTGTAGATGACAATGGTGTTTTTCGCATGCGGACTTTTTTCAAGTGCCTGCATGATGCGACCAACCTGTTCGTCGAGATGCGTGATCAATCCGTAGTATTCGCAGAGTTGATCGCTGATAACCTCCTTGGTCCGCGGCCATGGGGCGAGACTTTCATCCCGACCGGACGTAGCCTGTGGCGCATTTTGAAATGGATGTTTTGGCAGGTAATTGAGCGGAAGCGGCGGTCGGTTTTTGTAATACATCTCGCGATATTTCTCAGGCGGATTGCGTGGATCGTGGGGAGCCGTAAAGGCAACATAGAGGAAGAAGGGTTGTTCATTGTCGCTCTCTTTGATGAACTTAACCGCGTCATCTGCATAGACAGCGCTGGAGAAGCCGCCAGCATCCCGTTTCGCGCTCAGTTCTCCATCGGTCAGATCCTGGACTTGGAAATCCGCATGATTTGCCATACCTCCCATATAGACCGAACGTCCGTTGCGGAAGGATTGGTCGAGTGTGGTTTTGCCATTGTGCCATTTGCCGATGATGAAGGTTTTATAATCGGCTTTTTCATTCAGTAAGGCAGGCAGTGTTATGGCATTTCCCCAATTGGATTGAGGCTTGTTTCTTGGCAAATTCATCCAGTGGCGTCCGGTCATCAACATGGCTCTGCTCGCGACACAAACGGCGCCGCTGAAAGATCCTGCACAATAGTTGCGTCGAAAACTGAATCCCTCATTCGACAATCGGTCCAGGTTCGGGGTTTGGATGTAAGGATTGCCGTGCGCACCGATTGTGTCCGCTCGCTGATCGTCGGCAAACAAAAAGATGATGTTGGGGCGATCCGATGCTGTTGCCTGAATTGCACAGACACACAAGCTGAAAAGGAGGTGAAGGATAGGCTTCATATCGTAGTATGCATTCAATGGGTGAATGGAGTGGGGCCTACGGTCTGTCAATCGGTTCGAAATGGCAATTCCAAAAATGACAAAAGGATCTCTCTTGAAAATGATCAATGGCATCATGTCCTTCTTGGCTCATGGGGGGATTTGGACGTTGCATGGATTCCTTAGCCGTGTCTATGCAGTTTATCCGCAGATGACGCAGATTTACGCAGATAAGAAAGGAAGATCCATTCGAATGGGGGCTGAATTTCAGGGCACTATTTGATGAATCATTTTGAAGAGATCAAATCTGACTTTACACCCATTATCTGCGTGCATCTGCGTCATCTGCGGATTCCTCATTGAATGATGACGGCTTTGCGCATTATCATACTGGTATGCATCGCTGTTGGATTCTGTTGACGATTATTCTCAGTTGCCAAGCCGAAAACTGGCCATCCTGGCGTGGACTTGGAAACGACGGCTCGAGCGCCGAAGCACGTGTTCCCACCCAATGGGACTCCAGCAAGAACGTCGCCTGGAAAACTGCTATTCCGGGAACCGGGCATTCGTCTCCTATTGTCTGGGGAAACCAGGTGTTCCTCACTTCGTGCATTGAGGATAAGGGAGATCGTATCCTGATTTCAATCGATCGAATAACGGGCAACATTGAATGGACGCAAACCGTTCTCAATGCCTCGTTGGAATCCATTCACCGACTTAATAGTCGGGCATCGAGTACACCCGCTACCAACGGAAAACAGATATTTGTCTCTTTTTTGAAACCAGAGGGAGAGGAAGTTCTTGCGCCTAATGTCGGCGCGGCACGTATGATCACTCCTGGAAGAATCATCCTTTCGGCTTATGATCTCCAGGGGCAACAACAATGGCAAAGGGATTTGGGTGATTTTCTGAGCGCTCATGGATTCAATAGCTGCCCCGTGCTCTACAAGGATTTGGTCATCATCAATGGCGATCACGATGGCAAGGGCTATCTGGTTGCGATCGATCAGGCAACCGGCAACGAAAGCTGGCGCGTGGACCGTCCGCACAACACCCGCAGCTATGGCACGCCATTCATTCGTCAAATCGGAGCTCGGACACAAATGGTTCTTCCGGGGAGCCATTCCGTTTACAGCTATGATCCGGACAATGGCAAGGTCCATTGGTTTATTGATGGTCCGACGGAACAATTTGTTGCCTCTATGGTTTACGACGAGAAATACTTCTATTTGACCTGCGGATATCCCGAACGCCATATCGTGGCCATTGATCCCGATGGTTCCGGAAATGTCACCGAGACTCACATCGCCTGGAGGGAGCAGCGCGGAGCGGCTTATGTTCCATCCCCGATTGTGGCTGGAGATTTCCTGTTGGTGGTTGCTGACAGTGGTATCCTGAGTTGTTTTGAAGCGCGCACGGGCGAGCGTCTTTGGATGGAACGATTGAAAGGCGGGCACAGCGCCTCTCCAGTGAGCGCGAATGGGTTGGTGTATTACGTCTCAGACCAGGGGATCACCAGTGTCATTCGTCCGGGAAAAGAGTTTCAACTTCTGGAAACCAATGATCTGGAGGAAAAGGTTTCCTCAAGCCCGGCGATCAGCCAGGGCCAGATATTCATTCGCACCCATGATCACCTCTATTGCATTGGTGATCATTAACATCAAAACACATGCATGACCCCAGCATTTTTATGGTTGGGGAAGAGTAGCTTTATTTACGTTAATCCGGGGCAACTCTTTATTGCAGCATACCCGGACGACAAACCAATATTCTTACTGGGTCGATGTGGCTTCGATTCTGTAGAGGTGCACATCCCACTGTTCGAAGGTGTCGTTGAAAACGCCTTTTCGCGCTGTCAAAGTGCGATCTTCACCTAATACGGTGACTGTTCTTTCACCCGCAAGTTTAGCAAGGGTAAACGTCCCGGTCGTTTTTTCTCCGCGCATTCCGACGGCGAATACATAGGTGGCATCGTCATGACGTTTCATCATGGTTGAGATGGGTGCTTCGGAATGTTCGGATTGTACGCTCAACTCGCCTGAGAGGGTGGGGGTGTTCAGGACAGGGGCGAGTTCGGTGATTTGTTGGTTGAGTGCGGTAACAGCCTTGAGCATGTCCGGATCATCCAACAGCGCCGCTTCGCGAAAGGTCGGCTTGAATTGGTGCACAAAATAGATCAGACCACGTGACCCGTGAATGATCGACATCCAGGCTTCACAACGGACTTCATGCGGGGTGGGTTTGCGGTTCACGTTGCTGATACGGGTGCACTCGAGGCAATTCCAAACTGTGCGTGGTTTGCTCCAATCGATGAGACGTTGGACACCTCTCCCAACATACCAAAGATTGCCCGCCACGTCCGGATGGTCGTGCACCGCCGGATAAATATCAAATGAAGCAATGTCGCAACCCTGGACGTATTCCGGGTAATCCTCGGGATGATTGCGCCGGACGCCTCGTCCGATCCATTGGTCCCATGCCACCCCTTGTCCAAGATTCAACAGGATCGGTCTGGTAGGATCCGCCTCCTTTAGCTTCGTATAATCCTCCACGATCTTTTCAGGTGGAACCGGCGGACCATAGCCTTTGCCGCTGCCCAGGGATTGAGCATTGTCCGGTTCGTCGCCGTGCATCCATCCGATGATTGTGTCGTCGTTGAGGTGCTGAAGAGCCACTGCGTTTTGGTGACAGATCACTTTCATGTCCGCTTGGCGCAAAGCAATCAATTGTTCCTCGGTGGGGCCTTTCCAAAGACCGATATACACATTGAACCCCGCCTCACGATACTGCTCCGCACGCACCGGACTCTGCAACCAGACTGCAATAGGGAAAAAGTCCGGATCCGTTGATGGCCCGTGCGTCCATTGTTGATAAGGATTGACTGGTTGCGAATGAACCAACACGGAGCAAAAAGAAAAGAATGTGGTGACGCTCGCAAGCATCCCCAAAGAAAATCGGTCGGAGAAGGTTTTCATTTTCATAGCACTTTACACCCTTCACACAATGCCGGCAACATATGCTATCATTCGTGCTGTAGTTGTTTCTGCAAAAAGGCTCCCCTACAAAGGCGCATTTCATTCAATGCCGCACTTTGATCCAACGTACATGCGTCTCTGGACTGCGGCGAGTCATCGCCGCTTTGGATACGGTTCGTATTACTCATCAAGGCTACAAATACAATATGACTAAACTCTTACCCCGAAGCTGCCATCGTGGAGGAATTGGACAGTATTGGCGTGAGAAAAATTCATTACGTTTCCCTGTCGTATCCAGAGCTCCAATAACTTGGAGCACTCCAAATTGCGCTTGTCCAATCGCAATCTTTTAGAGGGTTTGGTGAATTGCGCTCGGGATGCACGCCTTTTCAATAATTCTGGGTGTTTTGGTCTCTATGTATTAACTTACGGCCCATGATTCGCCGGTTGATGTTAGTTGGAGCTTTTGGGGTGTGCTTTGCTTTGGCTCAAGCTGTTGGTTCTTCAAAACCCAACATCGTTTTCATTTTGGTGGACGACATGGGGTATTCGGACATTGGTTGCTACGGGGGAGAGGTGCAAACACCGCATCTGGATCGATTGGCTGCAAATGGGCTGCGGTTCACGAGCACGTACAATACGTCCAAATGTTTCCCGTCTCGTGCCAGCTTGCTGACCGGTGTCTATGCACAGCAATGCGGGATGGGAAGGAGTTCAAAGGGTGGATTCAGGAATGCCATGACTCTGGCCGAGTTGCTCAAACCCCAAGGTTACCGAACCTTGGCGGTGGGAAAACATCATGCGGCTGAAAGTCTCCATGATCGGGGGTTTGATCGGTTTTATGGGTTTCACTACGGCCCGGGAAAAAGCTGCGCCAATCATTTCAATCCAGGGGAACAACGTCCGGGTGAGGGACTCCCTGCGCGAAAGAATGGTGAAAATCGGGCTTACTGTTTTGATGATCGGAAGATGATTCCCTATTACACGCCTGAAGAAAAAGATTGGTATACCACCGACTCTTTCACCCAATGGGCGATTGATTTTCTGGAAGAATACAAAGAGGAGGATAAACCATACTTTCTTTATGTTTCCTACACGGCCCCTCATGATCCGCTCCATGCCTGGCCGGAGGACATCGCCAGATACGATGGTGTATATGATGTCGGCTATGCTGCCATTCGAGAAGCCAGGCATCGAAAGCAACAGGAGATGGGGCTGTTTGGCCAAGACGTGCGTTTGCCTGCTCCCACTCACCGGGAGTGGGATTCACTCAGCCTCGAGGAGCAAAGAGATCAGGCCCGGCGTATGCAGGTGTATGCGGCGATGATTGATCGGGTGGATCAGAACATTGGCAAGCTTCTGGACAAGATCCGGGAATTGGGAGAAGAAGATAACACCTTGATCATGTTCGCTTCGGACAATGGCAGTTCTGCGGAAAATGTGAATACGGGAAGCGGAGAAATAGGAACCATCACGCGTTGGGCTTCCTTGCAGAAGGATTGGGCCAACGTTTCAAACGCGCCTTTCCGGTTTTGGAAAAATCTAAGTCATGAGGGAGGTGTTCGAACTCCTTTCATTGTTCATTGGCCCAATGTCATTTCTCAACAGGGTAGCATCAATCACCAACCGGTTCATTTTGTTGACATCATGGCGACATTGAAAGATATCACCCGTGCCGATTACCCTGATACGTTCAGGGGAGAATCTCTTGTTCCGCTACAAGGAGAAACCTTGCTCCCTGCGTTCGAAGGAAATGCCCTTCCTGATCGCAAACGCCCTGTTTTCTTCGAATATGCCAAGGGCGGCGCAATCAGGGATGGTCCATGGAAGTTAGTCACGCGATACCTGCCTCGCCCTGCGACCAGTTCTTTCATAGATGGAGCAGGTTGGGAACTGTATGATTTGAACGCGGATTTAACAGAGACGAATGATCTGGCCACGCAATTCCCCGGTCGAGTCCAAAAATTGGGGGAAGCTTGGTTCAGGTGGTATATGGAAGTTTACAGCATGAAATGACTTTGGGTATTCGTTGATTCATTTGGCGATGAGGACCTCGCCCTTTTCAAGAACTCTATTTATGAAAAACATTATTCCAATATTTGTCGGGATTGTCGCAATAACCAATTGGTCAACGGATGCATGGGCGGAAGTCATCCCAGTGCCTGATTCGGTTGTTCCGGTGAAGCGGGAGAACGCCCAACCGCGAAACGTCGTCTTTATCCTTTCGGATGATCATCGCTATGATGCAATGAGTTTTATGGGGCATGCTTTTGCGAAGACCCCACACATGGATGCGATGGCCCGTCATGGTGTGCATCTCAAGAATGCGTTTGTGACGACATCGCTTTGCTCTCCGAGTCGCGCATCGATTTTGACCGGGCTTTACACCTTTCGACATCGGGTGATCGATAATCAACGACCTGTTCCGGAGGGGACGCTCTTTTTTCCGCAATACTTGCAGGCTGCCGGTTATTCCACCGCCTTTATTGGGAAGTGGCACATGGGACATGCCCATGATGATCCTCGTCCCGGATTCGATCATTGGGTCAGCTTCAAAGGGCAGGGGCAGTATTATCCTCCAGGCCCCCATTACACCATCAATGTGAATGGGGATCGTGTGAAACAAGATGGGTATATCACGACGCTGTTGACGCGGTATGCGGTGGAATGGCTTGAAGAACAGGTGCATCTTGATCAACCCTTCTTTTTATACCTGTCTCATAAAGCGGTCCACGGGCCTTTTACCCCGGAGCCGAAATACAAAGATTCCCTGGCGGACGAACCATACACTCTGCCGGAAAGCAGTGTTCCACATTCGACCAATCAAGCCAATCGACCTCGTTGGTTGTTGGACCAACGTAACAGTTGGCACGGAATGGATTTCCCGTTGCATACCGATTCCACTGCCGAAGCTTTTTACAAGAGCTATTGTGAGGCTCTGCGTTCCGTTGATGACAGTATCGGAGCGGTCATGGCCCAATTGAAAAAAATGGGGATACAGGATCAAACACTGGTCATCTATATGGGAGATAATGGATACATGTTTGGCGAACATGGTTTGATCGATAAACGAGTTGCCTACGAAACATCCAGCCGTGTTCCAATGTTGATGCAATGCCCGGAAATGTTCCAGGGCAGTTCGGTTGTGGAGGAGGTGGTTGCCAACATCGACATTGCCCCCACCATTATGGAGGTGATGGGCTTGCAACGTCCGCCTCACATGGATGGGCGAAGTTTTCTTCCTCTGGCGCGTGGCGAGAAAGTTCCATGGCGCGATTATTTTCTTTATGCCTATTACTGGGAACAGAATTACCCGCAGACACCCACCCATTTCTCTCTGCGGGGGCACCAATACAAGTACACAACCTACTATGGTGTCTGGGATACGGATGAATTATTTGACATCAAAGCCGATCCCATGGAGCAGAAGAATCTGATCCATGATTTGGAGTTCGCAGACATCAAGACGAAGATGCAGACTCGTCTTTACGATATGATGGATGAGTTGGGGGGGATGATGATACCGATGAATCCTCCCCGTGGTCGTCAGCAAAACAAGCGGCTTCGTCATCGTGGGGGTGTTCAGTCTGCGGATTTTCCCGAAGCATTCATCGTCGACGAAGCTTTGAGAAAAGAACTGCGATAGTCGGCGCCAAGCCGATGGATTTCTTGGGTGTCAGTGAGTTGTTTTAATCCCGTAGCTCGCCCTTACGGTCTGCCATTGCTTCATGATTTTTTTCACTTTGTCAGGCATGCTTTGGGCGATGTTGTTCGATTCGCTGATGTCTGCTGTCAGGTCAAAAAGCAAAGGGGGATCATGCGTCACTTTGGGCGTTCGTTTTCGAGCGATTGGGTCAGTAGGAGAGTGGGTAAGCGTATGGACTTTGTAGTTTCCTGAGCGGAACGCCGATTGGTGAAACACCCACCAGGTGCGGGGGCTTGATTGTCCATTCAGTAGGGTGCCTGTTAAATCCATGGACATGAATCCTGGTTTTTCATTTGGCAAATTGCCCCCTGCAAGTTTGGCAAAAGTGGAGTACAGATCCAGGTTGGCGGCAATGCCGTCGACGGTGTCGGGTTGTATTTTACCTGGCCATCGGAAGATTCCCGGAACACGCAGGCCTCCTTCCCAAGTGGTTGCTTTTTCACCGCGTAATGGATGAGCGGTTCCTCCGTGGGGACCGAATACGCTCCAAGGCCCGTTGTCGCTGGTAAAGACAATCAATGTATCCTTGTCGAGTCCGGCATCTTTCACTGCTTTCATGACTTGTCCAACCGACCAGTCTATTTCCACCACCACATCGCCAAAGCGTCCACCTTTACTGCGTCCCTGAAAATCGGGTGAGGCGAAGACAGGGGCATGGGGCATGTTGTGGGCAAGGTAGAGAAAGAAAGGCTCTCGGTTGTCGGTATCGCGCTGAGCAGCTTTGGCATGGCGTTCAATAAAGGATACGGCTTCTTTTGTGTAGCGTTGGGTGAAGTATTCCTGATTGGCCGGCATCTCGACAATCTCGCGTCCGCGGATCAATGGAATTTTCCAAGTGTGAGGCGTGGCATTGTCGAAGGCTTCGCGTGTTTGCAGCGGTGGACCGGGTGCGTCATTACTGCCCGGAGTGCCAAGGTGTTCGTCGAATCCACATTCCAGCGGGTGCATGGGAGACTGGGTGAAATCTTTGGGATAACCGGCAAGGTGCCATTTGCCGAGCATGCCGGTTGCATAGCCTTGTCTTTTAAACATCGCCGGCATGAGCGCTTTCGGATCGTTTCGCAGAGGTTGCTTGCCGAGGAAGTTTGGGTGGCGTCCGCTCATCAATCCGGTGCGGCTTCCGACACAGGTCGATCCAGACGAATAAAAGGATGTCCAACGTTGCCCTTCGGCCGCGAGTCGGTCGATGTTGGGCGTCTTGATCTGTTGATTGCCATAGCAAGCCAGGTCGCCATACCCCATGTCATCAACGAAGATGAGAATGATGTTGGGCTTTTCCTGGGCCAATGCAAAAATCGGCATCAACATCAGACTGATGGCCCAAATGCTTGTCCATAGCCGACGTTTGGCATTCGGGGGTAAATGCATGACTGGGGAACTCATGCCTGAAGAGTGTAGGGCAAGAATCGGTTATTACAAGTTTTTGAAACAGCATCGGTTTTGGATGGCTTTGAAATCGATCCACTTCAGAGGGAATACGAACATGCGGTATTACATGGAACTGGTGGATCAGGATGACTGGGTATATCCGGATTCAGGTTACCATGCGTTTTTCTGGCAAAACGTGGTTCCCAACATGGGAGTGGGAGCTTTTCAAAATTTTCCAAGAAATGAGCCAGAATTGAATTTGCGAGTGTATCATGATCAAGGCGAGTTCCTCGGGGCGTTTACTCTTGAAATCCCCGGTGCCACCGAAGCGCCGGTGGTCGAACCCGCAGCCAAGCTTCCGCAGAGCCAAATGCTCGGAGCTTCCAAAGACATACTGGAAGGCATTGAATTGTTGGGTATGGAAAGCCCTGCTTTTCTTGGGTAGGTGGCTGGTCATTTTATCTGGCGATTTCCTTTGATTCATGATTCAGGAATGCTATGGATGGGTTCATACCATGAGCAAGATCACACGACGAAGGTTTATGGCGGCGACCTCTTCTCTGGCATTTTTGCCATCCGTACACGGACAGGAAACCGAACCATTGACCGGATACAGCCCGGGAAATGTCCTGAGCAAAATTGATGGATTGGATCTCCTGAATCTTTGGGGGAAGCAGCCTGAGGTCAAGCAGGAGCTTTATACCTTGATTGAAGCGGTACTTTCGAAATCAACTCGCAACACGTTTGCCGATGTCAGTCGTGATTCAAAAGTTCAGAAGTTTTGTGAACGACACCGGATTCGACACCTCGGGGGGCCGATGTTGGGTTGTGTCACGGAATCCGGAGCCAAGGTGTGGATTCGGACTATCAAGCCTGCTGACGTCGATGTGCGTGTGATATTGGATGGAAAGGAAAGGGTTTTTGGTCCGGTTCGGAGCAGCGAAGCAAGTGATCTGGTCGCTTGTGTACCGGTAACAGGGCTGCAAGCAGGTTGGTCATACAGTTACCATGTGTTTGTGGATGGTTCTCCCATTTCCATTCCTCGAGATGCGAGCATTACGACGGTTCCGGATACAAATTGGTTGCGCCTGGCATTCGGAACCTGTCCGCATCGATGGGGCCTTGGCAACATGCAACAGGCCCGGAGAATTCTCAGACGGAAACCTTCGGCACTGTTGATGTATGGCGATCTAGGTTCGCAGGACAAGAACAATCATGTTGGAAAACATCGTTGTGATTACCAGATCCGTGATCTCTTCCCCGCATGGCAAACATTGTCCGCATCCATACCGACCTACGGAACATGGGACGACCACGACTATTTCGATAATGATCGGGCAGGGATACCCAAAGGTTATACCGAGGATGATCGTCAGGCGGTGCGGACCGTGTTCAGTCAGGCCTGGAACAACCCCAGCTATGGTTTTAACGATGAACGCGGTGGTGTTTTCCTGCGCACCCGGTTTGGGCCATGTGATGTGATCATGCTCGACAACCGGTATTTCCGAACAGGTGAAGAACGCGCCTTTTTGGGGAACGGGCAAACTGAATGGCTCAAGGAACAACTGCTCGATTGCAAAGGCCCCTTTATCGTGATCACATGTGGAACGATGTGGACAGATCACGTCAGCAAGGGGAAGGATTCCTGGGGGCGATTCGATCCGGAAGGTCGGGAGCAATTGTTTCAGTTCATTGAAAAAAACCGCATACCGGGCGTGTTGTTGCTTTCTGGTGATCGTCATGGCGCTTGTGGATTTCGGATTCCACGCAAGTCCGGACACACGTTTTATGAATTTGAAGCCGCCACGTTGGGGGGGAGGAGTGGTCCTGCAGCCAGTGCTTCCGGACACCCTGATGTCCTGTATGCTTTTACGAAGCAGTATGCCTTCGGTGAATTGACCTTTGATGCTCGCCAAGCGGATCCTGAAGTTCATTACCGACTGATTCATGAAAGCGGAGAAACACTTTACGAACTGGTATTGAAACGAAGTGAATTGACACCGCCAGCGTAAAGATAAACTGTAGCCGCGCCTGCAATGGCGTGGTCACTCGAAAGATATCTTGTGAAAATCATCTACTTACTAAGTGCTCTAGGTGCCTCGATCGCGATGGGGGATGGATTACGAATCCATCGCATCGATAAACTGGGAGCACATCACCCACGGTCACCACGTTTTGATCATGTCGAAGCGCGGGCAGAAGCCAAGAAAGTGTTCCTTCAGTTGGCGAGCCTCCACAATTGGAACTTTACCCAATCCAGCGATAGCGAGATCTTCACAGAAGAAGGGCTTCGGGAAATTGACGTGATTGTTTTCGATAACAATTCAGGGCTCCTGTTGAACGACGTGGAGAAACAATGTTTTGAAAACTGGTTGCGCAACGGTGGAGGCGTGGTGGGTATTCACGGGGTCTGTCATGCCCACAAAGGTGTCAACGACCAGAATGAAGCGGATTGGCCCTTCTGGTATGGTCTTTGGGGTGTGCTTCACAAAAGTGGACCCAAGGAAGGGCCGATGGGACGAAGGGGGTATGCCGATTGGGTCCGGATGGTGTCAGATCAGGACGAATGGACGCGTCACTTACCTGAACGCTGGCAGTTCGAAAAAGTGGAATGGTACTTTTATCATTATCATGCCAACTTTGAGCAGGTGCATGTCATCGCCACCGCCGACGTAAAGCAAAACCAACCCGAACTGCCCGGGTATTACCCGGTATCATGGTGCCAAGACTATGAAGGAGGAAGGATTTGGTATACCAATATGGGGCATTACGCCGAAAACTTTCATCAAAAGGAATTCATTCAACACGTGGTCGATGGAATCGAATGGGCAGGACGAAGTGGGGAGTGAACGCGGGGCCACGCTCTGGCGAGCGCCGCTACGTAGCCGCCTTTGCAAAAAGGTGGCCGTCCGCCCGGGGAACTTGTCAGTTTCAGGAAGTGGTTGTGCGGGTCGTGGTGATGGATGTTTTTGCCACGCTTTGGCAAGCGCGGCTACGTTGTTGGCCTGCCTGCCATCAATCGACCTTTTGACTTAATATCCATTTCGGGTCGACCCGGTAATGGGCGATGCCTTTTTTACCATCCGATTTCACACTGCAGGATATGTGGAGCCATCCATCGCGCGTTTCTATCATGGAAGGGTAGGAGCCATCTGATCTTTGTGAAATGACTCGTTTGTAGGGCCATGTGATTCCTTCATCCAACGATATCGCGACAGACAATTTTTCGCGCCTTTGATCGGAATCATTGAAGATCATCGCCCATCCATTGGATTTAGTCAGACGCAAAACCTGCAGGCTAGCGCTTGGATTGGGGATGTCGGTTTCGGTCATGGCACTCCACGTCTCGCCTTGATCGTGTGAAATGGACTGTTGCACACGATAGGGAGGGCGTCCCGTTTCGCGCAGGTAAGCGACCAGATCGCCGTTTGACCTTTCCGCGACCGAAGGTTGGATGCCGGCCACACCCACCATGGGCCCGCTGGCGCGCCATGTTTCTCCTTCATCATCGGACAAGGCAGCGAGCCCCATGTTGTATCCATCCGAATACAAAGGCAACAGGAGACGTCCTGACGAAAGTATTATAGGATGATTGCGTGTCATCCATCCTTCTCGCCGCTTGACGGGATTCTTCGCTGCCTCACTGATCAGTTGATCATAAGGCCGCGCATACTCCGCCCACATCGATTCATCAAAACCAGTCGCCTTGAAACCCTGCGCCACCTTTTCCGGGAAATCGGTGCCGGGTTTGAGCAGGATGATATCCTGCCAGGTCCATTGAGGAGGGCCCGGGGTGAGGTAATCTTTTGTGCGCCGGTATTTGAGGACACTGGTTTCCCAACGATTGGCGCGCACGACAATCCACGTCAACCACAACCGTTGCCTGGCATCAAGAAACAGAACAGGATTGCAGTCCGGGAAACCGGGTGTATCGGTCATGAGGAAAGGGGAACTCCATATTGCTGCGCCTGCCGTCAGGCGTGCACCCATAACGCGCACGTCATCCGCTGTTCGTTCACCGGAGCCCTGGAACCAACAAGCGAGGAGATCGCCGTTGGGCAATTCTACCAGGCTGCTGGCGTGGGCGTGTTCTGGCTGCCAATTCAGGATAAGACGTTCTTGCGGCCAGGAAGTTTCAGCGCTGCAAGTAATGACCACCCAAAATGCCAGGATCCATCCAAGAAATTTTTTTGCCAAATGCATGATCCAAAGCATGCCTGGGTGTGCGGAGAATGCAAGAGTAGCCGCGCTCGCCAGAGCGTGGCGCATCCGTCAACCCTTCGAATAATAGATTCGCCAGAATCGTTCCCAGTAATCTTCATCCCGTAAGGATACTTCAGGGTATCCTGGTATCATAGAATCCAGGTAAGTCCATTTTTCCCATCGTTCAACGAGTTTTTTCCTGACTGGATTCAGAAGCACATAAGCGACCAGTTTTTGAAATGCATCTCTTTTCACGATCCTTTGGACGCAGCACATTGTCGTATGGTTGCTTCTGCCATTCATAACCCAGAGTTCTGAGATGGGCATTGGTGTGTTTTCTCAAGAATCGAACCAATACTTTCTGATCGCATGATTCTTCCCAACCGAGCATAAGCAGATGGACATGGTCTGGCATAAGACAATAAGCCGGACAAACTGCATTATATCTTCCAAGTGCATGGAGCAAGATTTCCCGGAATTGAATGTGGAACGAATCTTTTAACCAACCGGTCTTGCGGAACTTCATGGAAAAGTTCCAATGAACGAAGGCCAATCCTTGATATGCTGAATCTGTTAAACGTGGGAGATGGGAATGTTTTGTTCCAAATCTCACGTGCTTAATCGTAGGGGGTGGGGGTGATTTTGCAAGTTTGTTTACGTAAGGGTGGCCACCTTCTGGCGAAGGCAGCTACTTGGCCGTGCTCATTTCAGCGCATTTTTTTCTCTTTTTCGTGCAAAGGATGATCGATCGGGAATTCAGGATAACCCATTTCATTGACCAAATCCCAATAGCCGGGATGATCCGCCAATCGATCAACGAGGTAAGGGTAGCGCATGGTGTAAAGGAAGGACCAACCTTCGTTGTTTTGATAAGCTGTGCGCAGTGTTTTGACGGCTGCGTCGATATCCCCCAGTTCAATCAGCACGCGCGCGCTCCAGTTGTGGGGGATGGGTTTGCCTGTATCCCGGATCGTATCCACTTGGCTCAACAAGTTTCGTGCTTCGGATGCCTTCCCCATCGCTGCGAGAATTTCCGCTTCGATTGCCATAGCGGCTGGATGATTGTCGGAAACCCTTCGAGCTTCCTGCGCGGACTGAAGAGCCAGCGCGTGGTTTCCAAGATTCTTGTAGCTGAAAGCGTTGTTGCACAATCGGTCAAAATCATGGGCGTTTTCATCAGAGATGCCGGTGTTGATCTCGATGGCCATCTCTTCGTTCCCCATGAAGGAATAGATTTCGCCCAGGGCATCCTGAAACGCAACCCGTCGGTGAGGAGCTTCGGATATGGCCAACTGAACATCACGGTATGCCTCTCCATAGCGAGACTCGATGAGCAGGAGGTACCATATTCGCATATAAAGCAAATCCGGATCATTTGGATGGGCGTTCAAAGAAGATTCCAATGCTTGCTTGGTCGCAAGGAAATTAAAGTGGGATGTCATCAGGAAGAAATCCCGTGTCACCCCTATGATTGGGTTGTCGGAAAAGGCGTCTCGGCTTTGCGCGCTCTGCAACACATTAAATGCCTTGTCGAAGGCCTGACTGGAAGTGAGTGTCTCGGAACCATAAATGGTCGGCCACCAGGTCGCCCAAGCCTGCTGGATATAGGGAGGGAGGAATTCCGGGTCCAATCGCCTTGCCTCTTCAAAGTGAGCGATACCTTCTTCGGCACGGGCAAAACCCAGTACGTCCAGTGCGTCGATGCCTTTCCTGAATTCAATATAGGCGTCGGGATCCACATTCAGGTCGAGAGCGATCAAGGCCAGGTCTTCCGAGCTCAGATCATCCCGGATTTGTTTTGCAACAGCGATGGCGATTTTGTTTTGCAGCCCTAGAATATCATTGGCTACGTAGGTCTCGCTCAATAACCCATCCTCAGTTTCTTTCAGGTGGTTCTTCAGCATGACGCTCACATAAAGTTGATTGCCTTCCGTCACGAAGGTTCCTTCGACCGTGGCGTCCACATCGGTGGATTCCACTGGTTTGATCGTCAACTGCCGGATGGGTTTTAATTGTCTGATAAGAGCATCGTGTAAGGTGGCGGATAGCCAGCCGTAGTCATCCTGCTCCTTCGCGCTGTCAAAGGGAAATACTCTCAATGTTTTGATTTGAAAGGAGTCAGGCGTCGTGTCGGGTTGCTGTGAATAACGCATCCTCTGCTCCGCTTCGAAATATGGATGCCCCGGTAGAAGCGGGGGAAACTTCATTTCTGTGATCACTTCCCAATAGGCAGGTTGATCTGAAAAAAGTTTGAGCATGTCGGCCGCACGGATGGCGAGCATGCTGAAATCCCCCCGGCCTTGTTCCTCTCCTTTCTGGAGCCATTGTATCGCCTTTTCCATGTTTCCCTGGTAAGCATAACCCTTGGCCATCCAGCCGCAGGGGAGGTAGTCACCTCCGGAAGCTCTTGTTTCCAGTGCCTCCATGATTTCCTTCGCTTTGTCCGGTTCATTTCGCAGGGCGTGAATGGTGGCAATGCTTATGGTCGTAAAGGGGCTTGGATCCGTGCTGTCAATGTGCTCGGCCCAGGCCATGGCTTTGTCCAATTGATTTTTTTCAATATAAATCCAATGAAAAGGATCCAGTTCCAATTCTTCCCTGGAGATCGTCAACAATGATTCCAGCAATCGAAGCGCCTCGTCGAAGTCGCCCTGGGCCATCTGACGGAATATCTGGTCCTTCCTGAAAAACAATCGTTCCGGATCCTGTTCCAAGGCTTCATCAATGAGTCGAAGGCTCTCATTGAGGTCTCCGCGAATCAGTGAGTAATAGTTGGAAATCAGCGAGAGATCGTCGCCAGTCAATTTGCCGGCACGCCGGGTCTCCCAATAGATTTTTTCCACCTGCTGCCAGTCCCGACGATACATCCATTCCCACCACAATTGATTCAGTCGGATGGTTGGGTTGTCTGCGCCTGTTTTCGGAAGGCTGTTCAATTCAGTTGACTTTGATTCGAACAGGTCGGCGGGGTGATCGCCTTCATTACCGAAAATGGTTTGCAGGATCTCGGCATTGAATGCATATGCCTGCGCATCGATGAAATCGGAATCTTTCCTGAAGGCTTCATCAAACAGCACCTTTGCGGTTGTCAGATCGCGTCTGTCAAATAAATCCAGTCCCCGTTGGAAGGCCAAAAAAGCGGTGGACACCGAAGTGATTGGTTTGGCAATGGCATCCCGTTGGGTGGCGCTTACCTCGATACCCAAGTCGTCGATAATGGCCAGGGCCAACTCACCGGAGAACTCCGAAATCTCATTGGTCAACTTGCTTAAGGTACGCCCACCCTGATCAAAGCCACCACGATCCATCATCTCGATAGATGCCTGGATATCCTTTCCCCGCTGGGATATGGCGCCAAAAACCAGCGTGTCCACATTCAATTCCTCGGCGAGCAATCGTTCGGTCTTATTGGTGCTGAGTAGTAGACGGCGGGTCGTGAGCGGCATGTTGACGATTTTTAATCCGCGCACATCCCTGAGCTTGTTCCGAATGGCGTCGTGCATGGTGCGACCCAAATCAGCCAATTCGGTGCCTTCCTCGATCTCATCAGCAAGGTCAAACGGCAAAATGGCCGCCGATTTCATGGTGGAAGCAGCGGGCTTTGGTTGCAGAAGTGCGTAGACCAATGCCAGCACGAATACCAGGCCTCCGATACTCGCCCACTTCCAAATAGATATGGGATTTGTCCGAGGGGGAAGAGGGGCAGGTTCTGTTCGTTCCGGGACAGAGGTGGTCCATCGTATGCGTGACGTTTCAGACACATCTTCGAGGGTGATCGCGATGTCTCCCAGATCGCGCAGCCGTTTTCTCGGATCTTTTTCCAGCGAACGTCGCAGGAGTGTCATGACTTCGCTCGGAGTTTCTGGCGGAATGACCGTAAAGTCGGGGTCGGTTTTCAATATCTCGGCCAAAAGATCCGAACTGGTCTTGCCGATGAACGGTTTCTTACCGGTCAATGCCTCATAAAGACAGCACCCAAACGCCCAGACATCTGTCCGGCGATCGACTTCCATTCCCCTGGATTGTTCCGGACTCATGTAGGCGGCTGTGCCCATCACACGTCCCGGCAGGGTGAATTCGCTCGTGATATTCGGCGCAGTTGTGTTGGGCGACGTTTCATCGTCATCAAAGGCACCCTCCTGAGTGGAGGTTAACCTGGCCTTGGCCAGCCCGAAATCCAGCACTTTAACCCGCCCTCTGGGATCGATCTTGATGTTCGCTGGTTTTAAGTCCCGATGTACAATGTTTTGCTCGTGTGCCGATTCCAAGGCTTCCGCGATCTGCTGGAAAATCTGTAGTGATTCTTCCACCGACATCGGGCCCCGCTGGATACGTTCCTGCAGCGTTTCGCCTTCAATCAGTTCAAGCACCAGAAAATACAATCCATCCTGTTGATCAAATCCATGGATGGCTGCGACATTGGGATGATTCAACCTGGCCAAAGCCTTGGCTTCGCGTTCAAAACGCGCCATGCGTTCGGGGTGAGCGGCAAAATCCTTTGGAAGCACCTTGATGGCTACCTCGCGGTCCAGTTTGGTATCCTTCGCCCGATACACCTCACCCATCCCACCGACGCCCAGGCGTCCGGAGATTTCATAATGGGTTAGCTTTTGGCCGAGCACGCAATGATGCTAATACCCGATCCAAATCTGTCGAGCAGAATGCCAGGGGAAGTGTTGTGGGCCATGCTTGACAGGAGCGGATACGGGAGTCTTGCCTTGATTCGGGCAGTAAGAGGTTTTCTACTCTATTGAGAGAATACGGGGTCGTGTTGGTAAGCTCTCAGGAAGGGGGGGAACAGAGGTGCAGCCAGGGCGGCCACTGCCTTCGCGCCTGCTTCGTTAAAATGAAGCTGATCGTTTTCCCCTCCCTGATATCGCAGGGTGCCTTGGGGACCCAGTTCCTGGAACAGTTTAAAACTCACCTCGTAGACATCCATGAGCGAACACTCGAGTTCGGCTGCCAGTTGTCGAATGGTTTCACTGTGTTCTGAAAGGAGAGGTCTCAGGTTTTCCCTGCTAAAGGCAGTCGTTGTCACCGGGGTGCATAGGATGGGCGTTCCCCCGATGTCTCGAATTTCTTCTACCAAGGTTGTGATGTTTTCCCTGAATTCTTCAGGTGTCGTTCGAATGTGATCACGCTGGGAGTGTGCATCCATATATCCAAAATGTAGGAGGACAAAGTCGGGTTTCGACAAGAGGAGATTGTGGAGGAAAATCGGGGTCTCCATAAATACTTTGGTGCTCACTCCGGGTTGGGCCTGGTTGGCGATGGTGATATCCTGGGTGAACAAATCCGGTATTGCCTGGCCCCATCCACCGGAGTTCCCATAAACGACGTTGAAATTGGCGATGGTGGAATCTCCGATGATGACAAGTCTGATCGGATCCCATGGAAGTTCCCAAATTTTCAATCGATACATGGCGTGAGGTTGAGACTCTGTAGACAGTGGGAAAACGTGATGGCCCACCGCATGATCACTTGCCCGTCTCCATTTGATTCCATCGGTGCTGGACTCCAATTGAAAACCAAAATTCTCTGAACCTTTGGCTGTGATTTTAATGATGTTATTCGGTCCGGAATCGATGCTTAAATCCTGCGCCAATGCAAGCGGGCTGCAGCACATGATCAGAGCAAACCACCAAACCGAGCATAAACCCTTGTCCATTCGGAAATAGTGATCGGTAAAAGCCATGGTATTGTGTTTGTGATCTTGAAGTTGAGATGGTTGTAGGACCAATATGCAAAGATATCAATACCAATCGCGAAATAGCAATGGATTCATCAAACCAATCAAGGGGCAGGACAAGGATCACAAAAATCTTGTTTGTTTGTAGTCTGAACAAATTTCGCAGTCTGACTGCCGAGAAAATGTATGATCGGTTTGATTGGTATCAAGTCCGTTCACGCGGCACTGAAAAAGGCGCGCGCATCAAGATTACCGAAGGCGATGTGGGGTGGGCGGATATCATCTTCACCATGGAAAAACGTCACACGAATCGGTTGCGCAAAAAATTCCGTGAATCGATGATGGGCAAGAAGGTGGTTACTTTGTTCATTGAAGACATCTATGAACCGATGGAACCAGCATTGATCCAGGTGCTTTCTCAAAAGTTGAGACGGTATATTGAATTGCCTCCGGAGTTCGTGAAATCAGATGATAGACTCGCTTGAGATCCTCGTATGTTTAATGGGGAGGGTGGGTGCATCCGGTGCTCGTGGGGCCACGCTTTGGCAAGCGCGGCTACAGGGTTAGGTCAATATTTCTTTGATGACGCGGCCGTGGACGTTGGTGAGGCGGCGGTCGATGCCCCCGTGGCGGAGGGTGAGCTTTTCGTGGTCAATTCCCAGCAGGTGGAGGATGGTGGCGTGGAAGTCGTGGTTGGTGGTGACGTCACGCTGGGCTTTCCAGGACCATTCATCGCTTTGGCCGAGTGAGGCGCCGGGCTTGATGCCCGCGCCGGCAAACCAGGATACAAAGGTGCCGCCGTTGTGATCCCGTCCCTTGCTTCCCTGACTAAATGGCATTCTGCCGAATTCAGTTGTCCAGATCAACAGAGTGTCGTCGAGTAGTCCCCGGGATTTTAGATCTTTTAATAATCCGGCTGCAGGCAGGTCCATTTTAATTGCCGCAGCAGGGAGTTCTTTTTCGATATCGGCGTGGTTGTCCCAGTTATCCGCTCCGCCTCCGTGGCCGCTCCATACCTGCACGAATCGCACGCCGCGTTCGATCATGCGACGTGCGAGCAGGCATCGTTTTCCGAAGTCGGCGGTATTCGGTTCATCCAATCCGTAGAGTTGTTGGGTGGTGGGTGTTTCGCTGCTGATGTCCAGGAGTTCGGGTGCCGAGAGTTGTAGTCGCGCTGCCAGTTCGTAGCTTTCAATACGTGCCTGAAGCCTGTTGTCGCCGGCTCGGTCCAGCGCGTGGGCTTCATTAAATGTGCCCAGCAGTTTTAAACCCTGTTCACGACTTGCCGCTGTGATGTGTGTTGCATTTTCAGGTGGATGAAGGTGCGTGATCGGTTCATCGGCGGAGGCGCGTATGATCGTGCCCTGGTGGTTGGATGGCAAAAAGCCGGAAGTAAACGCGCTGCTTCCGTTGTAGGGCAGGCCGCGCGCATCAGGCAGCGCGACAAATGCCGGGACATTTTCGCTCTGACTTCCCAAGGCATAGGATATCCACGCCCCAGCACAGGGGAAGCCGGGCAGTTCAAAACCGCTCGTCTGCAGGTAAGCCGCGGGGCCATGGACATTGGATGGGGATTGCATCGCCATCAAGAAAGCCATGTTGTCCACATGTTTTGCCAGGTGCGGCAGCACGTTGCTAACCCACCGGCCGCTTTGTCCGTGTTGGCTCCATGTGAATGGACTTTTCATGATGGCCCCCGGAACGCTCACGCTTGCCTCGACACGTTCGCCGGTGCCGGGATCAAATGGCTGTCCGTGACGGGCAATCAATTGTGGTTTGTAGTCGAACAGATCGCACTGACTGGCACCGCCGTTCATGAAGAGTTGGATGACCCGTTGTGCCTTCGGCGCAAAGGGTGGAGGATTGGCCGCCAAGGTGTCGCGTGAGATCAATGAACTCAGGGCGATGCCACCCAATCCGGTGCCCAGGTGGCTGAGGAAATCACGACGGTTTTGGAAGAGGTTCATATGATATCAGTCCAGATAAAGAAAGGCGTTGCTGTTCAGCAGTAATTGACAGGTGTTGGCCAGTCCGTGTTCTTCCGCATAGGCCGCGAAGGATTCGATTTCAGATGCGCTCGGATATCGAAGCAGAATGTGGCGAAACGCGGATTGAATCTGGTCTCGTGTGGTGTTTGATTCGTTGGAAAAGCGTGTGGCAATGTGTTCGCATTGTCGGATGGCAAAGGGATCATTGAGCATGGCCAATGCTTGTTGGGGCGTGGTGGATTCGTTTCGTGTCGGCGAAGGGGTGGAACCGTCCGGACAATCCAGCGCCGCCATGAACGGGTCAGTCACGGTGCGAAAAACGAAACGATAGATCGCGCGCCGGCGAGCGGCAGGGGCATCCGGATCAAAACCCGCATAGTCGAGATACGGTGGGTTTCCGCCGGACATGAAGGTGGCATCGCCTTTGGTGTTGAATTGTACGGCCGGAGGTCCGCCTTGTGTGTGGTCCAGCTTGCCACTCAACGTCAGTAATGTGTCGCGCACTTCCTCGCCGGAAAGGCGATGCCTGTTGCCTCTCCAAAGCAATCGGTTTTCGGGGTCCATTGCAGTTCCCTGGTTCGACATGGAAGTTTGTTTCCATGTTTCACTCGTAACAATCAGACGATGCAAAGCTTTCAACGATCCTTTCGCCTCGTCTCGAAACCAGACGGCCAACCAATCCAGCAGCTCAGGGTGGCTCGGCTGGCCTCCGAGCGCTCCGAAATCGTTGGGGGTGTCGCACAAACCACGTCCAAAATGCCAGGCCCAAACCCGATTCACAATGCTTCGCCAGGTGAGGACATTATGGGGATCGGCCAGCCAGCGTGCCAGGGCTGCTCGTCGTTGGGATTCGTTTTCCGGATGTTCGATGGCCAGATCGGATGTCAGGTTCGGAATGCACGATAAGGTGCCGGGTCCAATCAATTCTCCGGGTTTACTCAATTCACCTCGAGCAAGCACATGAATAGGGCGTGGTCCATCGGGTGGCGTGAAGTTGGGGCCATCCGCTGGAAAGTCGTGGGTGATGGCATACACTTGTTGCGGTGGCGGAAGTGATTCAAGCGCTCGCGTGTTTTTCCTTTTCAGGACAGCCAGGGCCAATGTGTGACGTTGTTCCTGCGATCGTTTGTCCCGGGGAAGTTTCAGTATCGCATCAATCTCCGGCGAAACAGGCGAAAGGATGCTTGCCGCCTTGTCGCTGTCGGTTGCCAGGAGTCTGAACCGGCCGATGCCATGGCCCGGGGCGCCTGCTTTGTTTTCCAGCGAAAGGGTGATGAGGGTGCCGTCGGGAAAATGTCTGGGGTCTCTGACTTCAAATACCGCTTCGTGGGTTTCGCCGTAGCGGGGGTGAATGCCCCAGTGGGTGGCGTCATTTCCGTCGATGGTTTGCTCGGCTGAAATGGTTGGACCTTCGTTATAGTCGGCCATTGCCCGGGCGAATTCAATCGGTCGTGCGCCTTCGCTTGAGTCGGGGGGCATGGCCCAGGCACGCAATTCGCTGAGATGAAAATTACCGTTGTCCCATCGGCCGGGACCGTTTTGGGGAAGTCGTGGATCGGGCATTACTTCGAGCCTTATTCCTCGCAAGGTTTCGCCGGGCCACCGCGCAGTGATCTGGTAGCTGTCCCGATCCGGACGCACGCCACTGGCGAACCAGGAACCGTCGGATTGGCGGGTCAAGGTTGCGCCACCTGTCGATAGCACACTCACGATATCCAAACGTTTCCAGGCTGCTTCCTGACCTTGGCGTTCAGTTTCCCAAGTGGCGACGGCCTGTATGGTTTCCGGTTTGGTCAGTTGCTCGATAACGGTGGTGCCGGGCTTTTCCAAGGCACGTTTTTCTTTCAGCAACACTTGGCGTTTCAAGTGGGTATCCGGATCGAGGTCGTAGGGTCTGTCGGCTCTATCCACGCCCGCAAAGACCGATTGCAGGGAATAGTATTCGCGCAGGGTGACGGGATCGAATTTATGGTCATGACAACGCGCGCAATGAACGGTGAGACTTTGAAATGTCCCCATTACTTTGCTCACCATGTTGTCCCGATCGAGGTTTTGGGCGATCCGATGATCGATGGTGTCTGCGCGTACGGTGACCATCAGTGTGTGATCCCATGGACCAGCCGCCACAAAACCAAGAGCAACGGTGGCCCAGGGATCTTCGGGGTAGAGAGCGTCTCCTGCGACCTGTTCCTTTACGAAGCGCGCATAGGGTTTGTCATTGTTGAAAGCGTGGATGACGTAATCCCGATAGGGCCACGCATTGGGGCGTTGGTAGTCGTGATCATTGCCGTGAGTGTCGGCGTAATTCGCCACGTCGAGCCAGTGTCGGGCAAAGTGTTCACCATGTTGGGTTGATGCCAGTAATTGATCGACCTGCGTTTCATAAGCTTTGGGGGTGGAATTCGATTCGAAGGCGTCAACTGCCTCGGGTGTGGGAGGTAAACCGGTCAGGTCGTAAGTCAAACGGCGGAGGAGTGAGCGTGGTTTGGCGGGCGCGGAGTGTGAAAGCTGCCTGTCGGTGAGGTTGCTGCGAATGAAGGCGTCAATGGGGTTGTTCGCCTTGCTCGGAAGGGCGGGCTTTGTCAATGGCCTCAGTGACCAGGGGGTGTGCTGTTCGGAGCGATTGTCTTTGGCTTCCGATGCGGTCAGGGTATATGAGAATAGGCAGCACAGAACTTTCACCACAAAAGTCAACCCTGTTCCATACATGAACCTGAGCACATTTGTTTTCATGGTGAGGGGAAATTCGGTTTCAATGCACCGTGAACGAAACAGATATGGCAATCAAAGGGAAAAACATTGTTTGCATGTTGCTTTGCTGTGGCTCTCTCAACAAGCTTTTTGTTCCTGCCTTACCTCGATTAGCATGTGTCTCCATAGAGGGCAATGAGCAGGGGGAAGTGTGGGGAAGAGGATGGCGTGGCGTTTCTCTGGATACCTTCGGGATACCCTTTTGCATCCTTTTCCTTGTATCTTCCATCGGCTGAAGCCACAAGCTTTCGGAGCCGCCGGTGGAAGCGATGGGATGAAAATTCGATTTGGAGTTTTGGAGGAATTGAATGCCGTGAAATGCCAAACTTCCATTGACACTCTGGCTGGTATCCTCAAGAATGGCAGCATTCCGAATATGAGACGACACGTGAAATATGTATGGATGCTTTGCTGCCTTTTCTGGGGGAGTGTTGTTTCCCAATCAGCCGCTTTGGACGGGCTTATTCGTGATTATTGTTTCGATTGTCATGATGGGGATGTCGATAAGGGAGGGTTGAATTTGGAAGCTCTTCAAGAGATGCCTTTCCATGAGCAAACGGAGGTTTGGGAAAAGGTGGTTCGCAAGTTGGATGGCCGCCAGATGCCTCCCATTGGGGAAGACCGACCGAGTGAGACTCTGTTCAATCAGATGTCTTCCGAGCTGGCTGCTGCATTGGACAAGATTGCCCGTGAACATCCGAATCCCGGACGCACCGAAACGTTCCGCCGGCTGACGCGCACCGAATATCAAAATGCGATCCGGGATTTGTTGTCGGTGCAGATCGATGGCAGGGCCTGGTTGCCCAAGGATGAATCGAGCCATGGCTTCGACAACATCACAGTGGGGTCTCTTTCTCCGACCTTGTTGAATCGTTATATCACCGCCGCCCAGCGCATCAGTCGACTGGCCGTGGGGGTTTCCAAGGTCAAGCCGGGCGGTGAAACGTATCGGATTCCGGCGGATGTGACCCAAGAGAATCACGTGGAGGGTTTGCCTTTGGGGACTCGTGGAGGGATGTTGATCTCGCACACTTTTTCGCATGATGCCGAATACGAAATAAAAGTGCGCCTGGCTCGTGACCGCAATGAGGAGATTGAGGGGTTGCGGGGTAAATATGAGTTGGACCTTTTGTTGGACAATCAACGCATCCAGCGGTTCACCGTGGAACCGCCGAAGATTTCCAAGGATTACGAGAGTGTGGACCGCAATCTGGTGGCTCGGATTCCGGTCAAGGCTGGACTGCACAAAGTGGGTGTGACTTTCGTGGATCATTCCGATGCTTTGCTGGAGCGTAAAAGGCAACCTTACACGGTGGCATTCAATATGCACCGGCATCCCCGTTTGAGTCCCGCCGTTTATCAGGTGAACATCAACGGACCTTTTGACATTGAAGGTGCAGGGGAATCGGAAAGCCGTCGCAAGATTTTTATCACCCGGCCAGACACTCCTTCTCAAGAGGAGGCGTGCGCCGAGATGATTCTTTCCAACCTGATGCGACGCGCTTATCGGCGGCCCGTCGATGCGGAAGATCTGGTTCAACCCATGGCCTTTTATCGACGTCAACATGCCGAGGGCGGATTTGAGGCGGGAATTGAAGCCGCTTTGGGCGCGATATTGATCAGTCCGGAATTCCTGTTCCGGGTGGAAGAGGATCCGGCGAATATCGGCCCGAATACAGTTTACAACATTTCCGACATTCAATTGGCTTCCAGGTTGTCCTTCTTTTTATGGAGCAGTATTCCGGACGAAGAGCTGCTTGATCTCGCCATGCGCGGTGACTTGAGCCAAGGAAACCATTTGGAAGAACAAACTCTGCGGATGCTGGCTGATCCCCGCGCCCAGAGTCTGGTGACCAATTTTGCCGACCAATGGCTCTACCTGAGGAATCTGGATGGCTTGACTCCGGACGCTCGATTATTCCCTGATTTTGATGAAAATTTGAGACAAGCTTTTCGAAAGGAAACGAGTTTGTTTTTCGAACACGTTTTATCAGAAAACCGGAGTGCTCTTGAATTGTTGAAGTGTGATTACACGTACCTGAACGAACGACTGGCCAGACACTATGGCATCAAGGGGGTTCACGGAAACCATTTCCGTAAAGTGTCCCTGACGCCTGAACTTCACCGCGGTGGTTTGTTGCGACAGGGAAGTATCCTTTCCGTGACCTCCTACGCAACGCGCACATCACCTGTGATTCGTGGAAACTGGATCCTCAGCAACCTTTTGAGCGTTCCTCCACCTCCGCCTCCGCCTGATGTGCCCGCTTTGGATGAGAATACGGTGGACTCCAGTCTATCCATGCGAGAGAGACTGGCGGAACATCGGGCGAATGTCGCCTGTGCCAGTTGCCATAATATCCTGGATCCGGTGGGATTTTCGCTCGAAAATTTCGATGCCGTCGGGCGTTGGCGTGAGATGGAAAAGGGGCAGCCCGTGGATGCTTCAGGAGGATTCCCTGACGGCCGGGAGTTCGTGGGAGTGGACGCATTGGAAGAGGCCTTGTTGGATCGACCTGATCTGTTTGTTGGAACTCTTGCCGAAAAGATGCTGACTTTTGCACTTGGACGGGGCATTGAATCTTATGATGCGCCTGCGATCCGGCAGATCCTTCGTGAAGCAAAAAAAGATGACTTTAAAATGCATTCCGTTATTTTAGCTGTTGTGAACAGTCAACCCTTTCAGAAAAGAAAGACATTACGATGATCATTACCAAGAAAGCACTTCCGCGACGTACGTTTTTGAGAACTGTTGGAGCCTCCATGGCTCTGCCCATGCTGGATGCCATGATTCCTGCCGCCACGGCATCTTCCAAGCTGCCCGGAGCTCAAGCGAAACGGGTGGGGTTTGTGTTCATGCCGATGGGGTGCGATCAGTCACGATGGTTTCCTCAAAACGAAGGAAAACTTCAGGAACTGTCACCCATTCTGAGTTCACTGGAACCCGTGAAGGAAGATCTGACTGTGCTGGGCAACATGGAACTGGCCAACGCCTACCCGGGATCGCACGCCACTTCCAACTCTTCCTTTTTGAGCGCCGCCGAGGCGCGGCATACCGAAGGGAACGACTACTACCTTGGGACGACGGTTGACCAGGTGGCGGCCAAACAACTTGGTCTTGAGACACAGTTGCCTTCGCTGGAATTGTCGATGGATTTGATGCAGACGGTTGGTCAGTGTGACAACGGTTACGCCTGCGTCTATCAGAACAACCTTTCATGGTCCACCCCCACCACACCGCTCCCTGCCGAAGCACATCCGCGCATCGTGTTTGAATCGCTGTTCGGTGATGGTGGAAATGCCGCCGAGAGACAGGCCGCCTTGCGTCATCGGGCCAGTCTGCTGGATGCTTTCAATCAGGACATCTCCCGTTTGAAACGTAAATTGGGTGCGGGTGACCGGGCTCGTGTGGATGCCTACCTGGAAACGATTCGTGAGGTGGAACGCCGCATTCAACGCGCCGAATCAAATGCCGAGGACAATCCTTTGCCCGACCTGGATCGCCCCGTCGGTGTTCCGGCAGCTTACGCGGATCATGCACGGTTGATGTTCGATCTACAGGTGCTGGCTTTTCAGGGTGATGTGACCCGGGTGATCACTTTCCAGCTTGCCCGTGAAACAAGTAACCGCACGTATCCCGAAATCGGCGTTCCCGATCCGCATCATCCGCTATCGCATCATGGGAACGACCCGGACAAGATCGAGCGCATGTCCCGCATCAACGCCTTTCACGTTTCACTCTTTGCGGAATACGTTCAGAAATTGAAAGACACACCCGAAGGCGAGGGTTCGTTATTGGACAATACCTTGCTCCTTTATGGAAGTGGAATTGGAAATCCCAATATTCACGATCACACCAACCTGCCGACCCTGGTCGCGGGTGGGGGAGCCACTGGACACAAGGGAGGGCGGTATCTTCGATATAACAAACCGACTCCGTTGGCCAATCTGCACTTGTCCCTGCTGGACAAGGTTGGTGTGCGATTGGATTCCTTTGCCGACAGTACCGGTAAATTGAATGAACTGTTTCCGCTTTCAGTGTGATGAAATACATACTTCTGGCGCTTGTCTTGTTCGCTGGTTCCTTGCATGGAGCCAATACCTTGCTGGACGCCATCCAACAGGGGGATCAGCAACGATTAGGCACGCTTCTTTCTCGGAAGGTGAATGTGAATTTGGCGGAGCCCGATGGGATGACGGCACTTCACTATGCCGTTTTCAAAGACAATACCGAAGCGGCGCTCATGTTGCTGAAAGCCGAAGCTGATCCGAAAGTCAAAAACGCCTACGGTATCACACCGCTTTGGCTGGCATGTCAGAATGGGAATGCGGAGCTGGTGCGTGCGTTGCTGGAGGCTGGAGCGAATGCCAATGACCAGCAAACCGGAGGACAAACGGTGTTGATGACAGCGGCCCGGAGTGGAAGTCTGGGTGCGGTAAAAGCTCTGGTTCAAAAGGGGGCTGACCTGAATGCCAGAGAAAACCGAGGACAGACCGCCATGATGTGGGCTTCTGCGGAGGGGCATGCTGATGTGGTGGCCTGGTTGATTGAGCAGGGAGCCGATTTCAAGACACCGCTGAAAGGAGGCTTTACACCCTTCTTTTTTGCCATTCGCGAAGGAAGGTTCGATGTCGTTAAAGTGCTGCTGAGCGCTGGGGTGGACGTCAATGAGGCCATGGACCCGGAACGTCGGGCCAGTCGCGGACCGCAAAATGGCATGACTCCGCTACTGATGGCAGTCGAGAACGGTCATTTTGAGATGGCCATTCATCTGGTGAATGCAGGAGCGAATCCCAATGACCTGGGCGCCGGTTACGCGGCACTGCATGCGATTTCCTGGGTGCGCAAACCCGACAGTGGTGAAGGAGTCAATGGCCAACCTCCGCCCGATGTTACCGGTAGCTTGACCTCGCTGGATTTCGTCAGGCAGATCGTTGCGCTGGGTGCTGATGTGAACCTGCCTCTGCAAAGAGGAAGCGGCGGTCGCGGAAAATTCAATCAAAAAAGAGCGACGCCTTTTATGATGGCCGCCAAAACAGCGGATTTGCAATTGCTTCAGCTTTTACATGAGCTGGGAGCTGATCCAAATATCAAAACCGTCGATGAGGTTACTCCCATTATTGTGGCTGCCGGTCTCGGTACTGTGGCTGCCGGCGAGGTGGCTGGCACTGAAGAAGAGGTGCTCGAAACGGTGGCCTGGTTGATCGATATCGGGCAGGACATCAATGCTGTCGATGTGCACGGAGAAACGGCCATGCATTCCGCGGCATACAAAAACCTTCCCAAAGTCGTTGCGTATCTGGTGGAACGAGGCGCTGATGTGAATGTGTGGAACAGTAAGAATGAATATGGTTGGACTCCGCTATTGATTGCGGAAGGTTTCCGACCCGGTAATTTTAAACCGTCCTTCGAAACCATCGATGCCATCCATCAAGTCTTGTTGGCTTCAGGGGTCACACCTCCGCCATTGACACCTGCCGATGGGGTGAACAACAGCGATTTCGGTCCCGCCAATCGGAAGTACAACGACAAGGATCTTTGGAAAGACAAACAATAGAATAGTAAATTTAAAATAGTGAATAGTAAATTATTTGGTGAGATTTAACATATTCCAGGATTACTTTCGGTTTTTTTATAACCTCCATTTACCATATAAAATTGACTACTCCAAATTCAACCGGTAGATCATGCCTTCGTATCCTACCACGTAGATGTTGCCGGTATGATCTATGCCGAAAGAAGCGATGCCTTGAGGGGAGGTGGCGATTTGGATGACACTTTCAAGTTTTCGATCGGTTTGTCGGATGGCCCAGATGCGGCGTGAGGTGTAGTCGCCACAGATATACATCCCATAATGCGGGCTTTGTTTGTCACCTCGATAGACATGGCCGCCGGTGATGGAATTGCCATACTTGCGTTGATAGGCAAACACAGGAGGGGTGTAAGTTTCCCCGGACTTGCGATACTGGTCGGAGAACCCTTCAAATCCTTCCATGACATTCCATCCGTGGTTTTCTCCCCGGCGCACGATGGCGACTTCTTCCACTTTGTCCTGACCGACATCGCCCACCCACATGTCGCCGGTGAGAGAATCGAAACTAAATCGCCATGGTTCACGAAAACCAAGTGCCCAAATCTCAGGAAGAGCACCTTTCCGATTCAGGAATGGGTTGTCCGAAGGAATGGCATATGGGAGGTCGCCCGTGCGATGATCGACATCGATTCGCATGATTTTACCGAGTCGTGTCCCCATGTTCTGGCCGTGGCCGAGCGGATCGCGCTGTGGGCCGGTGTCACCCATACCAATGTATAGATAACCATCCGGGCCAAACTGAATGCACCCGCCGGTGTGATTCTGTGTTGAACTGCCCATTTGAATCAATCGACGTGAGGATTTTCCGGAGTCTGATTTGAAATCCGCTCCAGCTTCTTTCTCCACCACGATCGTGACGATGTTGTCATTTTCGTAAACCTGGTGCTTGAGATAGTATTTTTTATTTTCGGTGAAATTCGGGTGAAACGTCAATCCCAGGAGACCATTGGGTCCGCGTTCATAAAACAGCTCATCAGAAAAATCAGCGAATAGGGTCTTTGAATCACCTTTTGGATTCTTTTCGAGCAACCATAACTCGCCCGATTGACTTGCGACCAAATAATGATCGCGTATGCCGGGAATCGCCTCAAACCAGGTCAATCCAAAGCGAACATCGCCGGGTTTTTTCACAAAAGCATGTGGAAATCTCAATTCCTCGCTGATGAAAGGTTCCAATCTCACGGGGGTTGGTAATACGGGAATCTCACTTGGCATGCCACGCCGGATGGTTTGTTTGTTTTGAGGCAATTTAAGCGAAGTCAGGTAAGCAATCAGATCGGAGAAAGCTTCCAGTGACAATCCTGCATGTAAACCTTCAGGCATGAGGCTGATGTTGCTGCTTCGTTGCTCGGTAATGGTTGTTTTGGGAATGTCGATGCGCTTGCCATCCGCCCCAATTAGAACGGTTGAGTCCGCTGAAATGTCTTTCAGGGTACCTGTGAGTTCCTCTCCGTTGGTCGTGACGATGGAAACGTTGGCGAAACCAATGGCGATGGATGCGGATGGTTCGAGCACGGCCTGGATGAGGTCTTCGACGGAAAAAACATCACCGATATCCATTAAGTCGGGACCGGCAAGTTGACCGGATCCGTCGACGGTATGGCATTGACTGCAGGCAAGGCGTTCGGGGGAGTGAAACAGTTCTTTTCCACGTGCGGAATCACCTGGTTGCTTGAGCGCGTGATCTCGATAATCTTCTTTGCTGACGGGTTGATTGGGTGTTGTTTGTCCATAGGATGGGTCACTGGTCATGCCAACTGCCAGCAGGCCGAGGAGAACTTGTATTAATGGTTGCTTGATCACAATGATTAAAAGATGTTGTTGCTTGGGGATGACCCACAGCATGTTTCCCAGACCTTGAAACGTCAATCAGGAAGCCATTGGAAATATTCGGCATCCGTCGTGTCACAAATCATTTGACGATTGCCAGGATGACATCTTGGCTCCGAGATATCGGAGCTCTGGATACGGTGCGCATTCACTGGGAGTGTTAAATTTCACAAGAAACGTGCTTCACCTTAAACTGTCTTTCACATCCCATCGAGCCACATGCCGCAGCTGTGGGCTTCCGTCTGTGGGGTAGGTGTAGAGTCATTGGACCCTGAGACGCTTCCCTGAGGTATCCAAAGTTGCATCAAGCTACAGCACTCCAAATATTACTTGGATGCGATGAGGCGGCTGGGGGAAATGGTATGCGATTCGGCCGAGCAACACTGTTTGGGAGACGTTTTCAGTGTTAATCGATTTTCTGCAGCTGTTCGATCAGTGTTTCCGGGCGGACACGTACGCGCCAGTTGTCCGGCAAGATTCTCCAGGTGATGTTCCCCTCTCGATCCAGAACGAAAGTGGCCGGTCGGGCGATGTCCTGGTCACCCATGGGGTTGGCATTGGCATGTCTAAGGCCGAACGCCTCGATTGCCTCGCCATTTTGATCAGAGAGTAATTGAAAATCGAAACGCTGTTTGGCTGCCAGTTTGCGATTGGCTTCCACCGAGTCGACACTGATGGCCAGCACTTCTGCGTCCAGAGCTTTGATTTCTTCGATGCGTGACTGCAAACCTTGCAGTTCTGATACACAGAATGGTCACCAATAGCCGCGATAAAAGGTAACGATCAACTTCTTTCCATTGAAGTCCGAAGGACTGACCGGGTTGCCTTTTTGATCGTTCAGTGTGAAATCGGTTACGGCGTTCAGGTTGTTTGTGATTTCGGTAGGAGCTGGGACTTGATAGGAAATGTAAACAATGTAAACGCTGAAAAGTCCCGACAGAAAAAGGGAGAAAGCCAGCGAAATGGAACCCATTATCTTGCCCCGGTAGATGTTCGATCTGAAAAAGGCCCGCCACGCTCCCAGGCATGAAATGAAAGCCCCTATCAGCACCAATGGAAGATTGATGAGAGGCGTGTCGCGAAGGTCCGGGTAACGAACAAAGAAAGTGAAGTAGCTGACAGCACCGATAAACACAATTAACGGTCCCAGCCAAATGGCATGGTTCCGTAACCTTTTTCCTGAAGGCACAGGTTCAGGGCTTGTATGGTTTTCGTTGTCCGTCATTGGTTACCTACTGTGCCCGGGTTTGGGGAAAACGCAAGAGTGGAGAGGAGAATGCAGTTTTTTTGATAGATGGGCTGGATACTGATGGAGTTGGCCCTTTATGGACTTTGGAGTGCAGGCCCCTCATGGTATGTGCGCCAGGGGGCCTCTCCTTTTCGCCCAGAGCACCCCGCTGGTAGAGCGTGTCGTCCCCGACGCGCCCCTCGTGGCTCACGAACTTGATTTGCTTTACAAAGGGCTGCCGAGGGCATTCAAACACCAACTGTTGGAAGAATGTTGCCCATTGACAATGGAAACTGTTGCCAGAAAAGAAACGGGCCCGTCCCTATCCATTTGGAAAGGAGCAGGCCCGTTTGTGAGCGTTGAATGATCTACCACCAGAAGGTGGGCTGACCGGTGGTTCTGACCACCATCTTGTCAAAGGTCCGCCAGCTGGCGTGCGAGTCCATGAACAACACATTGCCACCTGCCGGTAGTTGTCCTTGCAGGTGAGGGGCGCGATGTGCTTCTTCCCAGCCACCGCGTACTTCCGTGAAGTCATTGCGGGTGCGGTCGGTCATGTTCTCTCCAACTGAGAGAGTGGCGTCCGCTGCAATGGCCGCTTCGGTGGGGCCGATGGCATATTCGGATCCGTCCGGGTTTTTCACCACTTTTTGTTGGATTTTCACGAACGTGTTGGTCGCGATCACACGAGGTGAATCCTTGGTGGCAAAGGCAAATCCCAGCACTTTGAAGTTGGGGGTGAATGCCCACAACTCGTCCGAGTTCTGCTTGGCGAACGAAGGACAATACAGGATGTTGCGTTCAAATCCGTATCCCAGCATGTTGGTGACAACTTGGGCCGGCATATCCCATGGCCAGTTGCCACGCACATTGTCATAAGACATCGGCGGCAGATTGTCATCCCAATCTCCTGCATACATGTGACTGGCGATGCCCACCTGTCGGAGGTTGCTCATGCAGGCGGTACGTTTGGCTTTTTGTTTGGCCTTGGATAGAGCCGGAAGCAGCATGCCCGCCAGGATGGCGATGATGGCAATGACAACCAGTAGCTCGATCAAGGTAAACGCCTTCTCTTTATCGAATGTTTTCATAATCGTTGGCTTTGAGTTGATGATGAAATGTTTGTGACTTCGAACCCTGATAAGGAAACATTCCAGGGGCAGGGCCCCTGGAATGCCATGTGTTGTTCTTGTTGTTACTTACTCAAGTAAACTTAAGAATCCTTATTCTAGGAACGATATGATTGCTTATTCAGCGATGAAGAACTGGGCTGCCTGGTCGGCTGCAACGGTGTAAGGAGAGGATGCTCCGTCCACTGCGTTGAAAGGACCGGTCACTGAGCCAGCGCTCTTGAGTGTTCCGCTGTATTCGATGGTCAGCATTCCGTCAGCCAGGCTGACTCCGCTGATGCCACCACCAGAACCACCTGCGGTCAGGTAGCTGACTGCGTTGAGGTAGATCTTCCTACCCACATCGGTCAGATCCCAGATACCGGCAGTTTCAGAGGTCACTCCGCCTGCTTCACGAGAACCTGTCAACAGGGCCATACGCTTGCCAGCGAAGTTTCCACCGGTTGTGGTGGGTGCTCCGGCGTCGTATTCAATAGCCACAATGCCACCGGCGGTCGGGTCGCTCTCGGTTGCCACCGTGGCGATCACGCGGCCTGCTTCACCGGCATTGTTGTTGTTGATGGAAACACCGCGCTGAACCTGATCGTTCCAGGTGACGATGCCGGCGAAATCACCGGTCACGCCATCGGTCAGATCCACTCCACTGAACAGAGGATGGCTGGCATCTTCGGCACGGAGCTGAATGGTGTCAGCGGTATCCACCATGGTGGTTCCGTCGGTGTATCCCATGCGGCTGGTGCGCAGCACATAGCCACCCAGGACGAGCATCGGTGAGGAGACGCTATTCCAGGCATCGGCACTGTCGCCGCTGCTGTAACCACCGCTGCTGACCGATCGGCTGATGATCACCAGATCGAATGTGTTGAGCAATTCGACGTCAGGTGAACCGCTGGTCAGGATACGGGTCACGGTGTGACCTGCAGCCTTGAGGGCATCGGTGTATCCAATGTCAGCAGCCTCGGTCATGCCGGCGTCTGCTGCGGCAGCGCTTGGCTCGTCCGTTTCATGGAAACTGACGAAGGCAATGTTGGCCGAAGGACCGACAGGAGGCAGACCGCCCAATGGTTGGAAGATCGATCCAGCCAGGCTGGCTCCATCCATGGTCAAGTTGATGTTGGCGCCACCGTGGGCTCCATCAGCACTTGTCCAGTCGCCGTTGAACCAGGCCACTTCGATCGGATAAAGACCCGCAACCGGGAAGAAGGCATTGCCATCCGGGGCAGGGCCAGGGGCACCGTGTCCACCATCATTGTTCACGACCACTTGGTTGCCGATTCTGACAACCGAACCGTCGTCGGATGAGCTGTTGAAGCTGTGCTGACCTGCTTCGGTGATGTTGATGAATCCTTTGAACTGGAGCAATCCATCGTCAAAGTTGCCGGCTTCACCGACAAACGAACCACCGTCATTACCGAGCCAATCCAGAATCGGAGTCAGATCATCACCGGTGTAGTTCACGTCGGTGGAAATGAAACGACCTTGAGGCGGAGTCGCCATCAGCATCAAGCCGTGGTCATCACCAGGAACCGTCTGGAAGATGGGGCCTTGAGCGCCTTCTCCGAACTCGAGTCCTTTGGGCTCAGTGGTCCAGTAAGCGCCGTGAAGACCGGCATCACCTGCTTCAGTGGCCAGGGAGGACACTCCGATGGCTGCGGCATTCACATCAGATGCGCTGTAGAGGATTTCGCCGGGAACAGCGTTTCCACCAGCGAGGATGTTCAGGTTTGCGCCACCGTGGTCGCCGGCATCACTTGTCCAATCACCATTGAACCAGGCGATTTCGATCGGATACAGACCGGCTGCTTCAAAGTTGTAGGAGCCGTCAGGCGAAGGTCCGGGAGCGCCGTGGCTTCCGTCATTGTCGACAACTTTTTCACCGGCGATCCAGATGATGGAACCATCATCCGATTCAGAGCGGATGTCGACGGTTCCTGGAGAATCGATACGGATGTAACCGGTGAAGCTCAGGACACCGTCGTCCATGTTGCCGTCGGTTCCAACGTAGGAAGCTCCGTCATCTTGCAACCAGTCCTGAACGGTTGTCAGGTCGTTACCACCCTGGAAGGACAATCCGGTTGCCGTAAAGGTTCCGTTGGGAGTCCAGTTGTGGATGATATTCAATCCGACTTCGGCCAGACTTGGGACAGATGCGGGAGCGGCCTGCCAGTAGCGGCCGTCGAGACCCGAACCCGTGGCAGGAACCCCGTCCAGTGAAAGAATCACAGTGCTGGGTGTTGCAACGCGTGCGTTGTAAATGGCATCAATGTCGCTTTGGCTGGGGATGCCAGCATAAGTTGCCCATTCATACATGACACTGCCAGCGCCCATGTGGTCGGTGGCTTGCTCAAGGCGAGCGCCCATGATTTTGGTGCTGCCGGACAGGTCGAAAGTGCCAGCCCAGGTGCCGGAGTGTGTGCCATTGATGTAAAGACGGCTTTCACCGGCTCCTGAATCACTCACAATAATAACGTGAACATTAGAGTCGAAGACCGATGCAACGCTCTGTCCATCGACTGCTTCAAACAGATTGTCTGCCACACCGAACTCGGTCGTACCGAATACGCCCTGATTATTCCATTGGTCGAGCTTGATGGCAAAGGCGTCATTGCCGGCAATAGCAGTCGAGGCGCCATCCATGACGGCGTTGAAATGGAACACATAGGTTGCGTCTCCTCCAAGGTTGCCGAAATCCACCACGGTGGGTTCGGAGACCTCACTGGATGATCCGGTGATTTTCACGAAAGGAGTTGGAGCATCGCAATCCAATGCGTCTGGTCCGCAGACGGCGTGCAAGGCAATGTCGGCTTCCTGAAGGGCGCCTTCCCAGATTCGGAAATCGGTGAAGGTTCCGTTGAAACCGGGATCAGCGCTGAAGTTGGAACGACCCAGCCAGACGTTGAAGTCTTCGATGGCTGAGAAGTCTTGTTCATCAGAAACGGCCTGAATGCCGACCAACTCACCATTACGATAGAGGCGAGCCACGTCGTTGGCAGGGTCCAAAACAAATGCAACGTAGAAGTCTTGTCCCGCTGCCAGTCCAGGACCGGTGATCGCCGGGTTCTGAAGGGTGGGAGTTACTCCGTCGTTGATCACTTCCGCGAACAGTTGGCCTGCACCGCTGGATGGGGTGATCTGCATGTAGCCCGTGCCGTTGTAGGAAGTGCCGGCCGGGATGGGCCATTCTTCTCCGAAGGTATTGTCTCCGAAGTCGAGCAAGCGCTGCCAGGCACCGCCACCGTTCCAGTGACCGAAGATTTCAAAGGTCAATGCCGGACCGCCTCCAATAGGAGCTGTCAGATAGTATTCGCTGAACAGATAATCAGGCAGATCGACGAAACCACTGCCATCCAGGCTAAGACCTCCATTTTCGAAAGTACCTTCGCCAATGAGTTGTCCATCGGCATCTCCAGCGGAGTCGTTGGCGTCGCCATCGAATTCATAGCGGTGAGCCAGTTGTGGTGTGTCTCCTGCTGCTGCCACGTTGAACGTGATGTTCTGAGTTTGTCCGTCAAGATTTGCGGTAACGGTTGCAGAACCCTCTCCAATGGGAATCACTCGCAGGGGAGCTGTGAGAATTCTGACAATTCTGGAATCAGAACTCTCAAACGTAGCCAGGGTGGATGAAGAAAGATCCACACCGCTTACATTTTCAAAGTCAACTTTGAGTGACAGGTTGGCTGGCAATCCGCCGGCAACCAGGTCGGTGTCGGAGGCTGTCAAGTTGATGCTGGTCGCTGCACCGGGATCATCGATGATTTCATCCGGACCGGTGACGTCGTTGACAGCGATTTGAACCGGGCTCAACACACCTTCGAAGATACGGAACTCATTGTAGTTTGCCGTGGTAAAGGCGTCTCCACCCCACTGGGAACGTCCGATCCAGTTGTTGACGTCGTCCAGTGATGACATGGGACGATCAGGAAGAACTGCTGTTTCGGCAACATTGATGCCGTTGATCCAGACTTGGGTATTGCGTTGTGTGTGGTTGTAGGTAACCACCAGGTGGAACTCTTCTCCGGGAACGATCCCATTGCCATTGGCAATATCAAGTGTGGGGTTTTCACCGCCACCGACTCCCGGATCAAAAGCGGTACGTCCGCCGTCTGCGCCGCCGATGCCACCGCGACGAGGAGCGAAGAACCAGGTGGCTTCTCCGTTGTAACCAGCGCCACCTGCTTGTGGGGCGTCCGGATCTTCACCGGCCGTGGTGTTACCGAAGTCGAACACACGCTGCCAACCACCTTGACCGGCTGGATCAAAAGTAGCCCAGGCCTCCACGGTGGCGTTATCGCCCAGATCTGAAATCATGCCGTTTGGCAGATCCACATATGCGAGGTCCTCACCGACGAAATCCGCGGTGCCATTGCTGTTGAACGTGACGTTGTATGCCACACCGTTCTTGTCTCCGACAGAATCGGAAAGTGAGTCAGAACCGGATCCGTCGCTGAAGCTGTAGCGGTGACGCAAGACTGCTTCCGGCAGTGGTGGAACTGCAACGCTGACTTGAATGGAAGCACTGGAAGCTCCATTCGCAAAGGTGATGGTTGCTTCACCTGCTCCGACGCCAGTGATGGTTCCATCACTATCGATGGTGGCCACGTTGGCATTGTTTGAGGAAGCAGATACGAAGGGAGTGACGTTCAGTGAACGGCCTCCAAAATCTCCAACCGCACTGACAATGGCAGTTTCACCTTGAACCAGGGAAACCGCATCCGTTGAGGCACTCAAGCCGGTCATGTCGTCCAGGCTGCCGCCGGTGGTGCTGTCTGCTCCACCGAAGAAGTTGGAAGCAACGTCATCGGCGCTCAACGCGTTGTCGTAGATACGGAATTCGTTGTAGCTTCCGACAAACAAGTTGTCACCGGCCCATTGGGAACGGCCCAACCAGTTATTGACATCGTTGCCGGCCACATCGTTCGCAATGGTGATTGCGGTTGCTGTGTTTTCGCCTGCATTGACACCGTCCACATACATGGTGGCAGTCGTGTTGGCTTCGTCCCATACGAAGGCCAGGTGATGCTCTTCATTGGCACTTGCTGAAGGCTGACGGGTAACGCTGGTTTCGCCGCCACCTTGACCACGCCATGCGGCACGGACGCCACCACCACCGGCTTGAGGGGTGGTGAACAATTGAGCGGTCAGATCACCACTGTCAGAAACATCTTCACCTCCGACAGAGGTTCCCATGTCCCAAACGCGTTGCCAGTCACCGGCGCCGGTCCATGTGAACCAGACTTCCATGGTGAAATTGGCCTGATCATTGGCGCCTACAAGGTCGCTGATGATGCCGTTCGGCAAGTCGACATAGTCGCCTGCGTCACTGCCGGAGTTTTGGGTGCCATCATTACCCATGACGAGTTGTCCGTCCGAATAGGTGGCATTCCCTGTGTTATTAACCAATTCGCCATCAGCACCATTCACGCTGTCAGCAGCGGAATCGGTAAAACTGTAGCGATGCTTCAACTCAGCGCGCGCATCCGAGGCGAACAGTGCCGCCATGATTGCCAGCGCCAAACCCAACATCTTTGTTTGACGTGTTATGTTCATATGTATGTGTTTGCGTTAAAAGTAAATTAACTGTAACAGTTACTCTTACAGTATGTTGCAGGATATATGGAGCCATTTGGGAACCGCTTTCAAGCCCTTTTCCCAAAATGTCATTCCAAGCAAACCTTGCAAAGGGATTCTGTTAGATATATCAGAAAAGGGAACCCCGGTCTTGGCAGAGTCGGACATGATTTATGATTAATCGGACATTTTTGCTGTGAGTTACGATCCCAGACAGTCAGCTTTCCTAAAGCAAGTTGCCGCACAAAGTGCGTTTTATCTGCTATTTGACTATCTACCCGGCGTATCTTTCTTCGCTAAAAACAAGGATTTTGAACTCATTTTTGCAAATCGATCATTTCTGGAACGTCTTGGTTTTCAGGTGGAAATGGATATTATAGGCAAGACGGATTTCGATTTGTTTCCCAAATCATTGGCCGACAATTTCCGTCGGGATGATGCTTGGGTGATGGAGCATGGCAAACCCAAGCTGAAAATCATCGAATTATTCATCAATACTGATGGGCTGCCCGACTGGTACATGACCAACAAACTTCCTGTATTTGACAAAGAAAACCGAATCATTGGTCTCATGGGCACTACCCAGAGCTACCAATACGGTAAGGAGTTTCTGCAGCCATATTTGCAGATAGAGCCGGCGATTGAATACATTCAGAAACATTTCCGAAGGAAAATCACCGTGCAGACCGTGGCGGAAACGGTCAATCTCTCTGCCAGGCAACTGGATCGCAGATTTCAGGAGACTCTCAAGATGAGTCCGCAGGAGTTTATCATGAAACTCCGTTTAAAGACTGCTTGCAGTGAGTTGACCTGTTCCCCGAAGAAGATCATGGAAATCGCTTTGGATTTGGGGTTCTATGACCAGAGTTCATTTACGCTCCAATTTCGTAAGCAGATGGGGATGACTCCTTTGCAATACAGAAAGCGCCATCAGGAGTAGGGGAGTGTCAGGAGCCTCCATTACTGTTTTGGGCACGTTTCCATATGATCATGGCCAGCCAGAAGCAGAACAATTGTGCTGGCTGGGGGAGTTCATCTGAGCAGTCTATCGTTGATCGCCTTGTAAAGGCATGAACAGGTTCGATCATTCCGACGACCTTTTCATGCCGTCGTATCTCAAATCCGCGACCAAAGGCGGATTTGGCTTTCAATAACCAAGAGGTGTTTTCGTATTCGATATCGAATGTTCTTTGGAAAATATTCTGTTTTTGAGCCTTTCCCTGAGTGATGCCTTCGCGTTCCAGATTCCATTGACCGGTGAGGAAGTTTGGTTTTCGGATGGTCCATTCCTGGTTTTGCAGATGGAAGGAGCCTTGTTCGGTGAGAAAATGTGTGGTGATGGTCCCTATCTGGGCATCGGAGTGGAGCACTCGAAAATTCCAGGAGCATAATGACTGAGGGAGGCAAGTGAGCATGTTTGATGGAGTTTTATTTTCTCCATTGTTCATGATCTACGGATTTTCGCCATGAGAAAAGACCCGTCATTTTGTAAAGCGTCCATTGAGTTGCAAGTGGCGCCGTCCAAAGAATATAAATCCAAATTTGGAGGGGCAAGCGCCGCCTTGCGCCCACTTCAATCCTTAGAACAACCGAATATCCGGACTGTGGCAATGGGAACACCCCAATCAATCGAATACCAATGACTTCCCGCGTTCCACGTCATTTGGTCAGGGATGGCCTGAGGAGGATATTTGGGAACCGGGTGGAACCGATCCCTCCATGTTCTAAAAACTGAACAGCGTGGCGAGTTGAAGCATGATCTTCCTTTTCGCTTGTTCCTGCTCCAGGCTGTTCGCATATTGAGCCACACCCATTAGTCATGAGTTTACCTCCTTTCAGATTGGATCAGCACTGTGAATCATTATGCGATTCGATGGTAAGGCCTTCCCTGTTTCAGGCAGGCACGCTGAAATGCTGGTTGTTCCTGATGTGTTGCTGTTTCACCCTTTCCCATGCGGCAGGTCTGAAAACGGAACCCCTGAAACCTTTGTCTGTTTCAGATGGCTCCAACACGCTTTTTGAGTGGGTGCCATCCTCTGAATCAGGTGTGAGTTATCAAATGAACCTTCCGGATGTGGCCCAAAGATTCAGGGAACTGTTGCAACTGGCCACCTTGGGTGGAATTGCTACCGGCGATGTGGACGGAGACGGGTGGGCGGATTTCTTTGTGGCCAGTCCTTTGGGAGGCAGTCGACTTTACCACAACCTTGGCGGGTTCAAATTTGAGGATGTCACCGAGAAATGGGGATTGAACCAGGCTGGCTTCTGGGCATCCGGAGTGAATATGGCCGACATCAACAACGACGGGCGTCTGGACCTTTATGTCTGTGGTTATCGTATGCCCAATCGACTTTATCTCAACATGGGACCGGATAGCGGTGGTGTCACGAAGTTCGTTGAGAGCGCAAAACAGTATGGACTCGATTACAACGGTGGCAGCATGCAGATGTTTTTTGCGGACATGGATTTGGATGGCGACCTGGACGCCTACCTTGCCACGACCGCCGTGCCGCCTCCGCCGGGGGTGAAGTTCCAGGTGCGGTTCGAAGGCAACAAGCCGGTTGTGCCTGATGAATTGAAAGAGTATTGGAGTTTGATCTATCTGCCGGGGGACAAAGCCCATCCCTCTGAAAACGGTCAATACGATCACCTGTTCCGCAATGACGGCGACAAGTTTACCGAGGTAACAAAGGAGGCGGGCATTGATGGCCCCTATCTGACGCTCGGAGCCATATGGTGGGATTTCAATCAGGATCGTTACCCGGACTTATATGTGGCCAATGATTACCTGGGCCCGGATATGTTGTATTTGAATCAGGGCGACGGAACATTCAAAGACGTCATCATCGATTCCATACCGCATACACCATGGTCATCCATGGGAGTGGACATCGGGGATCTTGATAACAATGGTTGGATGGATCTGATTGCGTGCGACATGATGGGGTCCACGCATTACCGTCGCCAGGTCATGATGGGGGAGAGCAGTCGCAAGGACTGGTTCCTGGATTTCGCCGAGCCACGACAGTATTCGCGCAACACGGTTTATCTGAACACGGGCACAGGAAGCTTCATGGAGGCAGCATTCCTGACCGGTATGGCGGCCACCGATTGGACCTGGGCTCCCAGGATGGAAGATTTTGATTTGGATGGGCGGGTGGACGTTTTGTTCACCAACGGCATGTTGCGGGATGTTCAGCATTCTGATCTGGCCAATTACGCGGATCACACCTTGAAAGGCGGCACTCCGGAATGGGCCGATTGGTGGTCGAAGCAGGGAGTGCGCAAAGAGGCCAATTTTGCGTTTCGCAATCAGGGGGATTTGGAGTTTCAAAACGTCAGCGCCGATTGGGGACTGAATCATGTTGGAGTGACCTTTGGCGCTGCGACGGCGGATTTTGATCATGACGGTGATCTGGACCTGGTGTTGAACAATGCCGATGGCCCGCTTCAATTGCTCCGCAATCAAAGCGTTGAAAGCAACCGTGTCAGCATTCGGCTGGTGGGGGGGCAAAGCAACAAGCATGGTGTGGGTGCGTCCCTTTTTCTGGAGGCCGGCGGATTGAAACAATCGCGACACATTGTTTCCGGACGCTCGTGGCTTTCAGGCAGTGAACCGATGGCTCACTTCGGATTGGGCAATGCGGCGCAGGTGGACAAGCTCACGGTTCGCTGGCCAAGCGGTGTGGTGCAAACCTATGCCAATCTCCAGGCGAATCAACGTCATGTCATTCATGAAGCGGGATCGAGTGATGCATCAAATGAAGCCGCGACACCATGGCAGCCTGAACCGTCATGGTTTCACTCTTCCTCTCTGGCCGATGCTTTGGACTACCAGGCGCAGGATTTCGATGATTTTTCGATGCAACCTTTGTTGCCGCATCAACCCTCCAAAACCCATTTTGCGATGGCTTGGGGAGATCTGGACGGAGACGGTGATCAGGATGCGTTCATTGGCGCCGGGCTTGGGCATGCCGGTAGCATTTACCTGAGGCAGGAGGATGGGGCTTTCAAAAAATCCCCGCTGCCAACCGACATGGCCACGCAAACTTGTTATGACTCGGATGCTCTTTTTGCTGATGCCGACCGGGACGGAGATTTGGATTTGTTTTTGGTGAAATGTACCCCGATGCCCAATCCGACCGCCAATGTGCCCGGCATTACCCTCTATTTGAATGACGGCAAAGGTGAACTCAGTGAATCCCCACCTCAGACCTTTCCGCCTGTCCTGCCTGTCGTCGGGTGCCTTGCCGCAGGGGATGTGGATCAGGATGGTGATTTGGATCTATACCTGGGTGGTGGTCCAGTGCCGGGTAAGTATCCGGTGGGATCCCCCGGTTACTTGCTCATCAATGAGGGTGGCAAGTGGAACGATCAAACACCTGCGGCCATCAAACCATTCTGGTTGTCCAAGCAAGCCGTGTGGTCGGATGTCGATGGGGATGAACGGGTGGAATTATTGGTGGCTACCGAATGGGGTAGTGTGAAATTGATCCAGAAACGCGAAGATGAATGGATCGATCTGACCGAGCAGGCTGGACTTTCTTCACTCTTGGGATGGTGGGCCTCGATTGCTGCCGCCGATCTGGATGGCGATGGAGATACGGACTTCGTGTTGGGCAATCGTGGTTTGAATACCGCCTATCAACCCGGCGACTCCCAACCTGACTGGCTCATTTTCGGTGATATGGATCAGAATGCACGACCTGAATTGCTGGAGGTTTACTCCGAAGGCGGTGTGCGTTTCCCGCGTCGGGGATTTGATCCGCTGCAACGTTCCATGCCATTCCTCCGGCAAAAGTTTCTCAATTTTCATCAATTCTCCATGACCCCTTTGACGTCCATGTTTTCAGAAGACGCTGTTCGGAAAGCTTATCTGGTGCGTGCGACGCAAGCGGCGTCTGGTGTGTTGCTGAACAAAGGTGATTTGAAGTTCGAATTCAACCCGCTTCCAAAGCTTGCCCAGGCAGCGCCGATCAATGATGTGGTGATCACCGATTTAAACGGCGATGAGGTGCCGGACCTGGTAGTGGCTCAAAACGACTTCAGTCCACAACGCATGCATGGTCGTATGGATGGCGGACTGGGGATGGTTCTTCTTGGGCGCGGTGACGGATCATTAGACTGCGTGAATGCTGATCAATCCGGTGTGGTCGTTTCAGGGGATATGCGTCGGGTCGAATCGGTGGACCTGGACGGTGATGGGAAGGAAGACTTGGTGTTTGGCGGTCGAAGCGGAAATCTCAAAGCATTACTTAGGCAATGAAGTTTCCGTCACCTCTTTCAATCTTACTTTGGGTGGTTTGTCTTTTTTGGATACTGATCAAGGCTCATCCATTGCAGGCGGCTTCATCCTGGCAGAAGGCGGATGGTTATCAGTTCCGTGAAATTTCTTCTTCGGTCATCCACCATGGTTCCGGCAGAGAGGTCGGTTGGACATTGCTTTCAACGGAAGAAACAGGTGTTCGCTTTCAGAATCTTCTTTCAGATGAGGACATTGTCCGTAATCAGAATTTCATGAACGGATCCGGTCTTGCTGCCGGTGATTTCGATGGGGACGGATGGTGTGATTTGTATTTCTGTTCGATCGCCGGTTCCAATGTCCTGTATCGTAATCTGGGTAATGGACGGTTTGAGGATGTGACAGAGGATGCCGGTGTGGCCATGGATGGATTGGCATCAACCGGGGCGGTTTTGGTGGACCTGAACCGTGATGGGCTGCTTGACCTTTTGGTGGCGACTCTGGGGCAAGGGGTGCATTCATGGATCAATCAGGGGGACGGAATTTTTCATGAAACCACTGCGGAAGCCGGTTTGCAGTCTGAGTTTGGCAGCACCAGCATGGCTTTGGGGGATGTGGACGGTGATGGCGATTTGGATCTCTATGTGAGCAACTACGGAGAGATCCCCATTGTCAACTCCGGAGGGAGCGCCAAGCTTAAACGCGTGAATGGTCGATGGGTGGTCACCGGACCTTTCGCCAAACGACTGCGCATTGTCAATGGCAAGCTGGAGGAATTGGGTGAACCCGATATGCTTTATATGAATGATGGCACAGGTGGGTTTGAAGCTGTTCCTTGGCAGGCTGACCGCTTTCTCGATGCCGACGGAAAACGCCTGGAAGCGCCCTGGGAATTTGGTCTGGGGGTGCAGATGCGGGATGTCGATCTGGATGGTGATCTCGATATTTATGTGTGCAATGATTTTCAATCCCCGGACCGATTCTGGTTGAATCAGGGCAATGGCCATTTCAAGGCCCTGCCACCTTTGGCGATGAGGAAACAAAGCTATGCTTCCATGGGGGTGGATTTTGCCGATATCGACCGGGATGGTTTGTTGGATTTCTTCGTGGTGGAAATGTTGGCGAGGGATCATTTCGGACGCATGACACAGGTGGCGGGGCTTCGGCCCGAAATTCCTTATCCCGCGCGCATCCTGAACCGACCCGAGGTGGCTCGCAACACGCTCTTCAAAAACCTGGGTGACGGGACCTATGCCGAAGTGGCCAATTTCTCTGGACTGTCCGCGACGGATTGGTCCTGGCAGCCGGTGTTTATGGATGTGGACCTGGACGGATATGAAGACGTGCTGGTCGTCAACGGTATGCCTTATGATACCCAGGATCGCGATACCCTGGAGGCGATTCGATCCGGTGGAAAACAATCGGTGGAACAGTCGAAAACCAACGTGTTGCGATATCCGGATCGAAAGGCCGCCAATATGGTTTTTCGCAATTCAGGTGATTGGCATTTTGAAGACCGATCCGAAGATTGGGGATTTCATCACATCGGAATCACCCACAGCGTGGCGCTGGCGGATTTGGACAATGATGGTGACCAGGACGTCATCACAAACAACCTCAACGAATCCCCTCACATCTATCGAAACGACGCCATCGGCCCACGGTTGGCCGTTCGGTTGCAGGGAAAGGAATGGAACAGGCAGGGAATTGGAGCCTTGATCGAATTAAGTGGTTCGGATCGTCCTAAACAGATGCAGCAGGTGATGGCTGGTGGAAGGTATTTGTCGGGGGATGCGGCATCCTTGACCTTTGCCTTCGGTGATACGGTATCTTCTGCCACCATCAGAGTGACCTGGCCTGGTGGCAACGTTTCAGAGATCAAGGACGCACGCGCCAATCGGATCTATTTGATTGAGGAAGAGCCCTCCCGTGCAGGCATCGCCGGTAATGAGCCAGCAAGGAAACCCGCGCCACTCTATCAGGATGTAAGTGATCGTATCCGGCACACGCATCCCGAACAGTTGTTTAATGATTTTACCCGCCAACCCATGTTGCCCCGTCTGGAAAGCCAACAAGGTCCCGGCGTAGCCTGGTGTGATCTGAATGGCGATGGCCAGGAAGAGTTGGTGGTAGGAACCGGAAAGGGGGGCATGCTTTCAGTTTGGCGGTGCGACGCTGAGGGGAACTTTAAACAGATTGCGCCCGGCAATCCCTGGATTGCTCCGGATGATACGACCGGCATGACGGCATGGAGTTGGGGGGATGGAACCAGTTCGGTCCTGTTTGCTGTTTCACACTATGAAACGGGAAGAGCGAGCGGGGGTTCCTTAAAAGAGCTTTCGTTGAACAAGGATGGTTTGTTTATTGTTGAGGATGTTTCAGGCGTGTCGACCATTGTGTCCAGCCCGGGAGCTCTGGCCAGCGCTGATGTGGATTTGGATGGTGATCTGGATCTGTTCGTGGGGGGACGTATGATTCCCGGGCGTTATCCTGCTCCGGCAGACTCCCGTCTGTTCATTCAAAGAGACGGAAAACTTGTCGAACATCCTGCAAGCAAAGCATTGTTACGTGGCGTAGGGATGGTTCAGGGGGCGGTTTGGAGTGATCTGAATCTGGATGGTTATCCGGATCTTGTGCTCGCCTGCGAATGGGGCGCCATCCAGATGTTTCAAAACAATCAGGGTGTGCTCGAAACCTGGAATCCGGAAGTGGTATGGGACCGGGGCGATTCGAAAGAGAGGATGCCACTTGCTGAATTAACCGGATGGTGGCGAGGTATGAATGCCGGGGATTTTGATGGTGACGGCCGTTTGGATTTGTTGGTCGCGAACTGGGGATTGAACGACGATTATGTGGCGAGTTCGGACCATCCCCTGGAACTGTATTACGGAGACTTTAGTGGAACCAGTCGCACCGACCTACTCGAAACCCGTTATGCTACCGGTCTGAACGCGCAGGTGCCTGTCCGTAACTTCAATGAATTACGTCAAAACATTCCGGCCTTACAAACGTTCCAAACGCATCGGAAGTTTAGTGGTGTTACCATGACAGAACTCATCCCGCTTCTTCCAGGTAATGCCCGTAAGGTCACCGCTACGGTCCTTGAGTCGGTCATATTGCTGAACCGGGGAATTCATTTTGAACTCGTCCCTCTTCCTGATGAAGCTCAGTGGAGTCCGGCCTTTTCAGTGCATATTGCCGATGTAGACAATGATGGCCACGAGGATGCCTTCCTGAGCCAGAACTTTTTCGCCACCCGTCCCACCTGGCCCCGTTTGGACGCGGGGAGGGGACTTTGGTTGAAAGGGGATGGATCGGGACACTTGAAAGCGGTGTCCGCCGTTGACTCAGGAGTGAATGTTTACGGGGAACAACGCGGGGCGGCTTTGACGGATTTGAATAATGATGGGCGGATCGATCTGGTGGTCAGCCAAAATGCCGCCCAAACCAAACTCTACCTCAACCAAAACGCAAAACGCGGGCTTCGCGTTCGGCTGAAGGGAACACCTGGAAACCCGCATGGATACGGCGCCATCCTCCGCTTGGAAACGGATGCCGGATTGGGGCCTGCGCGTGAAGTGCACGCTGGATCGGGTTTTGGTTCACAAGATGGAGCCGTCCAAATCCTGGGGTTTTCTGAGACGCCCAAAAAACTGCATGTCCTCTGGCCCGGCGGGAAGAAGTCTTTGATCGAGGTGTCTTCTCCGTCTCTGGATGTGAATGTTCTCACACAAAGCCACTAAGACACAAAGATGTATTCAGGTAGAAACTTCGTGCCTTAGTGCCTTAGTGTGACAAAAAATCAACGCCCCAGCAACGTCTTCATCATTTCCGCTTTGGATGGCCTTGGGCGAATGCGCGCAGGAGTGACGCCTCCGGTGATGCGGTCGAATTCATCCGGCGTGCGCACTTCCGGGATGCAATCGCCGGTTTCGATGCGCCATTGTTTGAAAACGGTTTGATGTTTTTTCAACACACCCGCATAGGCAGGATCACTGGCCAGGTTGTGCATTTCGTAAGGATCTTTGACCAGGTCGTAGAGTTCTTCTTTGGGGCGAGGCAAGGCCAGACATTGTTGTTGGTGCGATGCCAACTGTCCTTTTTGATGAAGTCTCAGCATGGCTTGAAAAACAGGACCGCGAACAGCATCCGCCGGAGGGGTCATGGGCAGATCGTCGTAGTCATTAAAAATGTATTTGTAACGATGCGACCGAACGGCCCGTGAATGGTCCTCATAATCATGCCAATGCTTTTCCGCAAAACAATAGTCTCGGATGGGGGTGTTTGGACGGGTTAACAGCGGGGCAAACGATGTGCCGTCCATATTCTCTGGAATCGGCAAACCGGCAAGATCAAGAAATCCTGCGCCCAGGTCAATGGAACTCACAAGCTCCTTACAGATGGATCCGGCTTTGATCTTGTTTTGCCAAACCGCAAACATCGGCGTACGAATGCCGCTGTCATACAAGGTTGTTTTATCCCTCGGAAAGGGACGCCCATTGTCACTGATCAAAACAATCAGCGTGTTGTTGGCAATGCCTTGCTCTTGCACGGCGTCCATGACTCCACCGACGAATCGATCCAACCTCGTGGCTTCATCGTAATAAAGAGCCAGGTCCTTGCGCACTTCCAATGTGTCCGGTAGGTAAGGCGGGACGATGACGTCTTCCGGGCGATGAGGGTTTTCGAGGATGCCCTCGTCGTAGGGACGATGTGGGTCCAGCGCGGCCAGCCACAGGAAAAATGGACGATCTTTGGGGCGCGCATTCAGCGCGGTCAGCCAGTCGGCGCATCCGCTTCTGGCATCTCCGACCGCCGTTTCCTGAAATTTACCCGCCTCTGCAGCTTTGCCTGAGGGCAACTGGAATCCGGATGTGTCCACTTCCCAGATCCGGTCGAAACGATCTTCGACGGCATCCCCCAAGTGCCACTTGCCGGCTGCCGCTGTCCAATAACCCGCTTTTCTCAATCGTTCCACAAACGTGGTTTTGTTCGCCGGAAGCGGCCAATGCAATTGCTCGGCATCGGTGTGATGAGGGTAACGGCCCGTGATGATGCTGGAGCGACTGGCGCTGCAGGAACTGACGGTCAGGAACGCGCGGTCAAACCGCATGCCTGCTTCGGCCATGCGCGTCAGGTTGGGGGTGCGTATGCTTGGGTGACCATAGGGCTGGCTGTCATCCCAGGCCAGGTCATCCGCGATCATGAAAATGATATTAGGTGGTTGTTCTGCCGAGTGTCCGGTCTGAAACGACAAGAATGCGTATGTCGCTACAATGAGCATGATCCATTTGTGCATGAGGGAGACTTTAATGGAAGAGCCAGGCAAAAATCGAGAATCGATTTGCAGGTAAATCGAACCAGTTTGTCCCGCGACTGCTTGGATCCCGGTCCGCACGTTTAAATGGTGAATAGTGAATTTCGAATGGTGAATTGGTTGGTGGGTTTTGGAAACGGAAGGGTATTCCATTGGGAGTTGAAATGCAGGGTAGGGGTGCCACAAGGATTGCGCGCCGGGGATCCCGATGATATCGGGATTCTACCTGGGGTAAGGTTAAATATACTTTTAATCAAAAAATACTTTGCAACATAAAGCAACGTGTGTATGTTTGATTGCCGCTGGGCTGGTGTATGCAATTGTTATGAAAATCAAATTTATTTTGCCGTCTTTGATGGAAGCCGAGAGTCCCTTTTGGCGGCCGATCAAGTACTCTCTGTTTCCACCTTTGGGATTGGCGACTTTGGCTGCGTTTTTGTCGGATGAGGATGAGGCGGAAATTGTTGATCAACACGTGCAATCGTTGGATCTGGATGACCAACCTGATATCGTTGCCATCCAAGTATACATTACCAATGCAAAGCGTGCTTATCGGATTGCTGATCATTATCGTCGAAAGGGAGTGCTGGTGCTGTTGGGTGGATTGCATGTGACGTCTTTGCCGGAGGAGGCGGCTCATCATGCGGATGTCATTTTTCTCGGGCCGGCCGAAGAGGCTTTTCCCAGGTTTCTCAAGGATTACCGGGAGGGAAATGTTCAGAAGCGTTACAGTTCCAATCAGCGCAGTATCGAAACGATTCCGCCCATTCGCAGAGATTTGCTGGATCGCCGGTTATACTTGGTCCCCAATTCCATCGTCGTGACGCGGGGGTGTCCGCATCATTGTGAGTTTTGCTACAAGGATGCATTTTATGAAGGGGGTAAATCGTTTTACACGCAGCGTGTGGATGATGCACTTGCTGAAATTGATCGCTTGCCGGGGAGGCATCTTTATTTCCTCGATGATCATCTGCTGGGGAATCGGCGGTTTGCGAGAGGATTGTTCGATGGGATGAAGGGAATGAAACGTATCTTTCAAGGGGCTGCGACAGTTGATTCCATTCTGGATGGTGACCTGATTGAACATGCGGCGGAAGCCGGGTTGCGCAGTGTGTTTGTAGGGTTTGAAAGTCTGGACCCTGCCAACCTGAACCAAAGCAACAAGCGGCAAAACCTGGGGAGAGATTATCAAAAGGCCATTCAGCGTTTGCACGATCTGGGGATCATGATCAATGGGAGTTTTGTGTTTGGGCTGGATGGGGATGATGCTTCGGTCTTTTCACGAACCGTTGATTGGGGCGTGGAAATGGGAATCACCACGGCCACTTATCACATTGCCACGCCATACCCTGGGACCCTGTTTTATGAAAAGATGAAACGTGCGGGGCGGATGTTGACGGATGATTGGGATCGCTATGATACACGTCAGGTCGTTTTTCGCCCCAACGGCATGACGGAGCAAGTTCTGAAAGAGGGATACGATCGTGCTTACAGGGATTTTTACCGGTGGAATGCCATCTTTCAAAGCAGTCTGGCACATGGGACCTTGAAGCATCGTTTGAAACATTTCTTTTACACCAGTGGTTGGAAGAAGTTCGAGCCGCTCTGGAATCTGGCGATTCAAATGCGGCAACTGAATGGGATGACACGTTTGCTGGAATCTGTGCTTGCAAAAGTAACCCGTCAAAAACCGGTATCAAATAACGATATATTAGATCTTTGCACTCAAGCTGAATATGATTAATCTCTCCGCAACCTTTTCCCAAACTGTATGGATGCGAGCACGCAACAAGGCTTTACGGAGAGTCGTTTCTCGGGATTGCAGATCGAGCTGCCTGAGGCGGGAGCTGTCACGTTGGGCAATGCCCTGCGGATGGCATCCGAAACGGCCATTTTTCTGACGGACCGTCCGGATATCGTGATCAAGGTGTTTGATCTGGAATGTGGTAATGAGGAGGAAGTCAGTTATGGCCCCTATGTGTCGTTTCAATTGGAAGTGGCGAATTTTGAAGAGATCGGCGCCTTGGGGTCGCTTCATCACGCCATACCTGCTTATTACGGTTCCGGTCTGGAATTTGAGCGCAAATTTTCCTGGGTGGCCATGGAGTTTCTCAATGGCAAGGACCTGCAGGAGTGGTGCGATGATGCGACCGCTGAAGGATGTTCCGCCCGGTGGGTGGCGGAATTCCGGCGCACGATTTACGAAACGTTTTCGATCATGGAACGTTTTCATGAGAACCGGATTGTGCTCATTGATTTCAAACCCGAAAACGTCGTGCGTTTGTCGGATGGTAATGTCAAGTTCGTGGACATGGGGGCTTTCTTTACCCCACGTCATTACGGCAAAACCAAAGAATACATGTATTCCGCGACGCCGGATTATGCCGAACTGTTGATCGATTCTTCCAACATTCAAAGTGGTGTTCCATTGACTCAGGCATCTGATATTTTTGCCGCGGGTGTGGCTTTGTTTGAAATGGTCACCCAGGAATCACGGCTGACTATTGATGATGAAACCGCCGAATCGATCAAGGCAGATCCCACCGCCTACTTGTTTCGGGAAACACAGATCCGGGATGTCTGGCAATCCTATCCACACCTTGAAGGCGTTTTGCCCTTGGTGGAAACCCAACTCAAGGAAGGGCGATTGTTGTTTGCGGAATTCTGGCACGTCCTGCGGGGTTACATGGCGGAGGAAATGGATGATTGGGAATCGATTGAACCCGACACGCAGGATAGCATGCTGATGGACACCGGCATGAATTTCATCCGTGATCATTTACCGGAACCCATGCATTGGTTGGCCGAGCCGATTGCCTATGCCACGGTGTTGCGTCGGTTACGGTATGAATCCATGGCTGAGCTCAAGTCCCTGATGGGAAATCCGATTTCGGCGGAAGTGCGTGCGGATCTCGAGGAGAATAATCAGTTCGTTCAATACCTCAGGGATCAGGGTGAGTTGGGGGATCTTCTGGATGGTTTGAATGAGTGGGATGTGAGGGAGCACGATCTCAGCGGACATTGGGCCATCAACGCCATGGCCGGATGTCATTTCCTGGTCGATCACGAAGACTATTCATATGTCATCAAGGCCGAAATGGATGACCAGGGACATCAATACTATCGCCTCAGCGGCGAGGACGCCAACGAATCTCCGATTCCGATGATGGAATTGAAAGATTCGAGAATGGGGTGGGTGTTGTAATAAGTGTTGGTGGACGGAGTTTCCCTCGCTCCCACGGTGCAGGAATCCGGGTTTGCATCCAAGGCCTGCACGGGATAGGCTCCCTTCATCCCGAAATCATGAATGCATCGCGAATTTTCCTTTGTGGCTTGCTGGCGTGTGTCAGCTTGTGTTTTGAAGTGGTTCAGGCTGCCGGCCAGCGTCCGAATATTCTGTTCGCCATTGCGGACGATTGGTCCTATGGGCATGCGGGTGCCTATGGATGTTCCTGGGTGGAAACGCCCGCCTTTGATCGGGTTGCCGATGAAGGTTTACTGTTTCAACATGCCTACACACCCAATGCCAAGTGTGCCCCCTCACGCGCAACCATCCTGACGGGACGTTATTCCTGGCAATTGGAAGAGGCGGGGAACCATGTGCCTGTTTTTCCACCCAAGTTTGGAGGTTTCGTGGAGCGACTCGCCGCCGATGGTTATGTGGCCGGTTACACGGGCAAAGGCTGGGGGCCGGGTATCGCGGTGGACGTTCAGGGAAAACGACGGGCGATTACGGGCAAGAACTACGGCAAGCGTAAAGCAAAACCGATCGCTTCAGGGATTTCCTCCAACGATTACTCGGCCAATTTTTCAGATTTTTTAAACGAGGCGCCCAAAGACAAACCTTGGGTATTTTGGTATGGCACGACCGAGCCGCACCGTGGTTACGAATTCAAGTCCGGCGTGCGTCTTGGAAAGAAGCTGGATCAGATTGATCGTGTTCCCGGCTACTGGCCTGACAACGAAACCAGTCGTCACGACATGCTGGATTACGCCATCGAGGTCGAACACTACGACAAGCATCTGGGTCGTATCCTCGAAATGCTCGAGGCATCAGGTCAGCTCGACAACACGCTGGTGGTGGCGACTTCTGACCATGGCATGCCTTTTCCACGCGTCAAAGGACAGGCTTATCTGCATTCCAATCACATCCCGCTGGCCATGCGTTGGCCGAAGGGGATTCGTGGTTCAAACCGGGTGATTGAAGATTTTGTCAACTTTACCGACCTGGCCCCGACCTTTCTCCAGGCGGCGGGGATTCAGGATCCGGGGCCCATCATGCAATCCGTGAGTGGACGGAGTCTGTTTGATATCTTTCAGTCAGAGATCAGAGGTCAGGTGGATCCGGGACGCAACCGGGTTATCGTTGGCAAGGAACGTCACGATGTGGGGCGTCCGAATGATTGGGGATACCCCATCCGCGGTATCCTGACACGTGAATGGCTCTACCTGCATAACTTCGAAACCGACCGCTGGCCTGCCGGCAATCCGGAAACCGGCTATCTCAACTGTGATGGTGGCCCCATGAAAACTCAGATCCTCGAGATGCGCCGAAGCGGAACCAACCAAACATGGTGGCAACTGAGTTTCGGTAAACGTCCCGGTGAAGAACTCTACCAAGTCACCACGGACGAGGACTGCATTCAAAACCTCGTCGAATCCGAATCCCATGCCCAAACGAAAGCCCATCTGCGTGATCTGATGATCCTGGATCTTAAACGTCACGGGGATCCGCGCATGTTTGGTGACGGTGAGGTATTCGATAGCTACCCCTACTTCGACAAAAATACAGCCCATTTCTTCGAGCGTTTCATGTCCGGTGAAACCATGAAAGCCGGCTGGGTGAGACCTGGAGATTTTGAAAAGGAATCACTGGATTGAGAGAGATTTGTTTGTCAGCATCATTCGTTATTTTTGTGAAATATACGTTTTTCACGGAGTAGGTAGATCTGAAGCTTTGATAGTTACAACCAATGATAGCGGGCGCCTCTCAGGGGGCGCCCGTTTTTGTTTGTGCTGCTGAGAATCCAACCGTCTTGAACATCTGGAAAAGTGCCTGTTTTGTCTGCTCTCGTGAAAGTTAGTCAGGGGAATTATTGCATTAAGCATTAGGTGTTCTTATTAACAATCGGAAAAATTAGCCGGATGAATATATCGCTTTTTTTCGTTTACAAGGAGTTGTTTCGGAGAGAGAAGGGAGATGGTGAAAGGGAGTCAAAAATTGTGTAAGTTTATTATTTCAAATTTCTTAATGGTATGATAGTTGAAGGTAGTAGGTTTTAGGTCATTACTGAATCCTTGGGTGGCAGGCTTGCTGAATGTGGTGGTTGGTAGCAATATTGATTGCTTCGCATTGCAAATGCCATGCGCGCTTGGCTTATGTTTCCGAGCCTGGAATATGTGATGTATTGTATCTTTCTTGTGTGTAATTGGATATGAGATTGTGCATAAGAAAAAAATCTCTTGGTATGCAGGTTGCTATACTTTTTGTGTCGTGCTCTCCATGTTGATACATGCATGGAGAGCTGTGGACGTCCTTTTTCAGAGTTTGGTGGTGTTGTGTCTTTAAAACCACATAGGAGGATACTTATTTATAATCGATCGCGTTGTGCGGTGGTTGCCTGATGAACATATGTCAATGGAAAACAATGGTATGATAGATTCACTTTTGGGGAGGACTTGCGGATACGCTTTGTCCCTACTGCTACTTCAATCAAGTTCTGTCTTTTCACAAGCCGTACCCGAAGACTAATGTTTCAACGATACAGAACCACCCGCCATTGTTCCCCTTTCGGAACGTGTCGATTTGACTACCTGGACAGATGAGTCCTACGACACTGGAGATTGGGCAGTCTACGACAACGGTAATTCGGTTCAACAGAATGTGAATGGTTTGCCGACATTCTTTTACAGTGATTTCAGTGCCATGGGTGGGCAGGCAGGCTTAAGGCTTACCACACATGTTTCGGTTAACACCACTGAGGATAACGACTATATCGGCATTGCGGTTGGATTTAATCCGGGTGATACGACCAATCCTAATGCGGATTATCTTTTGATTGACTGGAAACAAAATGGGCAAAACCAAAGTGGTTGGGGATGGGCTAATTCTCGCCTTGCTGTTTCACGCGTCAAAGGGATCAGTAATCACATCGATCTCTGGCAACACATCGGCACCGTTACTGAAATTGCGACCGCAGTCTATCCTTCTGAATTGAGAAGGGGTTGGAATGATTTTCAGGTTTACTCTTTCTCCATCAGTTATAGCGAAGACCGTTTGCAGGTCTATGTGGATGGTGTATTGGAGTTCGATATTGCAGCTCCGGCGAATGATCCGTTTCCTGACGGACGGTACGCCTTCTATGATTTTTCACAGAAATCCGCTCGTTTCGCCAGTGTGAGGGCGGCTCCTGTCAATGTTGACCTGGTAGTGGAATGTGACGCCTCCGGTCAGGCCAACAATGTCAACATCGGCCAATTGATGGCGGTTGACAATTGCACCGAAAATCCAACTCTCACCAACGATGCGCCCGCTGTGTTCCCGCTGGGAGATACTTTGGTTACCTGGACCGCTACCGATGATGCGGGCAATACCGTCACATTCCCCCAAGTGATCACAGTTGTTGATACGACGCCTCCTGTGATTACCGAAGTGGCAGATATTACAGTCAATCAGGATGACGGGGAATGTCACGCAGTTGTCAATTTCAATCTGGAAGCGTTCGACCTTTGTTCTACAGTGACTGTTTCCAGTGAGCCTGCCTCCGGTGATACATTTCCGGTCGGCACGACACCTGTTCTGATCACCGCGACTGACGGTGAAGGCAACGTTTCCACCAGCACATTCAATGTGACTGTTTTGGATGTGACGCCTCCGGTTCTGACTCTCCCTGCCGACATCGTCGTGCAGGCTGCGCCGAATGCAACATCAGCTACTGTTTCCTTTGATGTGACAGCCTTTGACGAGTGTTCAGCCACAGTTCAAACCAGCCCGGTCTCCGGCTCTGTTTTCAATGAAGGTGTGACCGTAGTCGTCTGCACCGCCACAGACGCAAATGGCAACACCGTCACCCAGGAGTTTACCGTAACAGTGATCACCAATCAGCCTCCCGTTGCCCAGTGCCAAGACATCACGGTGGCAAATGATCCAGGCCTCTGCGAAGCTGATGTGCTGCCAACGACGGTAGATAATGGATCCTATGATCCCAATGCCGATGATGTATTGTCCTACACCCTGACACCTTCGGGTCCTTATCCGGTAGGGCAGACTGTTGTGACTTTGACCGTGGTGGATCCAACAGGCGCTTCTGACAGTTGCTCGGCAACCATTACTGTTGTTGATGCTGAAGATCCAGTTCTTACCTGCCCGAATCCTGTCAACGGCGCTGAATTCATTCTGGAATGTGATGGATCCGGTTATGTGGCTCAGGTTGAATCCTGGGCTGCCAGTGTGCTCGCCGGCAGCTCTGATGTCCTGTTGCAGGTTTCAGACAATTGCG
>Ga0255780_10000123_pt1 | contig 71780 bp, 69 predicted proteins | sample 071ome_32_FD_179978 | JGI IMG/M metagenome (GOLD analysis project Ga0255780, IMG submission 179978) | Coastal salt marsh microbial communities from the Groves Creek Marsh, Skidaway Island, Georgia - 071405AT metaG (version 2) | ecosystem: Environmental > Aquatic > Marine > Intertidal zone >... | reverse complement strand
ACAGCGGTCAAGCAGTCGTCCTGTACCCGTCATGGCAAGCAAAACCGCAAGGGCGGCGATCAGGCCGGGTGCGAACCACGCCGGAACGAGGGCGTAGACGAGGTGGGTGATCGGGACACCATCGGCGAGCACCGGAGCTCCTGACCGGCCATCGCCGAGTTGTGTCAACGACCCGGACCGCACCTCCTCGCCCCATCGCGTCCACGCCGAGTGCACGACCGTTGCATCCGGTTCAGCTACTTCAATCGTGAGTTCGGCCGGGGCGACGGCACCGAAGGGAGCGGAGGCCCAAACCTGATCGTCGGGAGCGAGCGTGCCCCCGGCGAACAACGGGCGCCAGAACGCAACGGCAACGACGGCCACGAACACGAGCGTGCGCGTTGCGCCGGTCGAACCCCACCGTTCCATGCCGGGACGCTACCGTCGGGCGCACACCATGGCTGAGCTCCTGATCGCCACCGACCTCTCGAGCCCGTCCGAGCTGGCGTCGACGCCGCTGCGGACCTCGCTCGACGCGGCCGCCGTCGACGCGACCTGGACGCTCGATCCGTCCGACGAGCGGGTGATCGCCACGGTGATGGTCGATGACGACACCGAACTTCGACCCGGTGCCCTCGATCTCGTTCTCGCGACGCTGGCGGCACACCCCGAGATCGATCTCATGACCGCCGACGGACGCGTCGGCGGTGCGTGGCGGCTCCGCGGTGCATGGTCACCGACGCGGATCGCAGCCTCACCCGACGAACTCGATCTCGTGATCGTCCGGGGGCGCGTCGCCGACGCCTCACTTCTCGGCCGGGCCCAGCACCTCTTCGCCGCCGACCCGACTCGCATCGGCCACCTGCCTGCCGTACTCGCCGAGCGAGCCACCGATCTCACGCCGAGCCCCTCGACCGCCTCTTCGATCGCCACACTGCTCACCGATCGCTACTCCGCTCCGGAGATCGAGGCCATCTCGATCGTGATACCGACCGCCGGATTCCTCGACGACACCGGGACGCCGTTCGTGACCGCCGCCATCGATGCCGCCCGCCGAGGCGGTATCGCTCGGATCGAGATCCTGCTGGTCGTCGGCGAGGAGTTCGTGGGCGATGCCGAGACGCTCTGCGAGGAGGACGTCCGACTCGTTCATCGCCCGCCGGGGTCCTGGAACTTCTCCGCTGCCGTGAACCTCGGCGTGCTCGCCGCCCGTCACGACCACATCCTCGTGCTCAACGACGACGTCAAGGCGATCGCCGACGGCTGGCTCGCCGCCCTGGCGACGCCACTGCGCGACCCCGACGTGGGCGCGGTCGGGGCGCTCCTGCTGTTCCCCGATCGCACCGTCCAGCATGCCGGCATGGTGATCGACGATGCCGTGCCCCTCCACTGCTTTGCCGGGTGGACACTCGAGGATCTGCGGGCCGTCGGTGGGCATCGTCCGCGAGAGATGGCGGCGGTGACTGGAGCCTGCCTGCTTGCGCGACGGGCCGATCTGCTCGCCGTCGGTGGGCTCAACGAGGGTCTTCCGTTCAACTTCAACGACGTCGACCTCTGCTTCAAGTTCCTCCGCCAAGGGCAACGGGTCGTGTTCAATCCCGAGGCGATGCTGGTCCACCATGAGGGCGCCAGCCGAGAGCCGGTCACCCACGGCTGGGAATGGGATCGCTTCGTCCATCGTTGGGGTCACGTCGTCGACCCGTGGTACCACCCCGCCTTCGTTCGACCCGACGACCCACATGACCGACGACGGAACGCCGATCACCTTCTTCCCGGCACGGTTCCCGAGGCGGGCGAACTCCGCATCGCCGTTGTCCGCTCAGACGTGCACGAGGCCCGTCTTCGAAGCCACGAGGGCGCAACGGTCCCCGAGTAGGGTTCTCGGCGTGAGTGAGCCGGATCCGATCGACACCGACGACCCTGACGTCTTGCGGGCCGAGATCCTGCGCCTACGCGATCACTTGGCGTCGATCGATGCCCGCATCGAGGTGCTCGAATCGCTCATCGCTACTCGCGACACCCAGATCACCGAGTACGACGCCGAGGTCAACCGGCTCCGCGATGTTGTCGGGCAATCGGCCATCACCCGCGTCCGACAGGCGATCGATCGGCGTCGATCGTGACCACCCCGCTGGAGCAGTTGCTCGGCGAGGTCGGCCCGCCGCCGCCGTGGGCCCCCGACGGCCCGGTGCGCTTCAGCGTCATCGTCCGTACCCAGGGCCGCCGGCCGACGTCGCTGGTCGCCGCTCTCGAGTCGATCGCCGAGCAGGGTCACGCTGCGCATCAGGTCCTCGTGCTCGTCCACGAACCAGATGCATCAGTCGCCGATCGGGTTCGAGCCGAACTCGAGCATGCCGGCCTCGACCTACCGCTCGAGGTGATCGGGGTTCCCGACGGCGGACGCAGCCGACCGCTCAACATCGGCCTCGACTCGGCCAGCGGCGACTATGTCTGCTTTCTCGACGATGACGACCTCGCCCTCCCCGACTGGCTCGGCGCCTTCGATCGAGCGATCCAGTCTGCGCCCGGCACCACACCCCGAGCCCGGACCGGCGTGCAACCCTGGGCCACCGACGGCGGTGAGGAGCCCCTTCGTCCCCTCGGGCGAGTCGAGGAACCCTTCGCCGCCGAGTTCGATCTCCTCGGCCATTGCAGTCAGAACCAGACGCCGATCTGCGCAGTGGCCTTCCCACGGCACGTCATCGAGCACTTCTCGTTTCGTTTCGCCGACGATCTTCCCGTCTTCGAGGACTGGGAGTTCTTGATGCGGCTCGCCCCGCTCACCGGCGTGAGCTCGATCAACGCTCAGACCCAACTCTACCGACGACTCGACCACGGCAACGCCGACACGGCCGAAGATCCGGGCGTGTGGGATCAGACCCACGCCGTCGTCGTCGCCCGCATCGCCGAGCGTCCTCTTCTCACCTCGGTCGGCGATGCCCAGCGAATCGCCACGGCCCACTTCCTCGTGGGCGCCGGCAGCCGCCACGAACGCGAACTGGCCGAGGCGTACCGCGAACTCGACCAGCTCACACGGTCGCCGCTTCGGTGGAGTGGTCGGGTCGCTCGACGGGTCGGCGGCGCACTTCGGAGCCGAATCGCAGCGCGGCGGCGGTGAGCAACACCCAGTTGTAGGAGAACCAGAGCACAAAGCTTTCGGTGAGGTTCTCGACCAGCAAGAAAGCGACGACCGCCACCCACAGCCACGCCTCGGTGTCGGGACGGCGCCACGCTCGCATGACGACACCGGCGGCCGCCACTGCGACGACGACCGACCAGAGCATCAACCCGACCACGCCGAGACCGAGCAACAACTCCGGAATCGAACCGTGGGCGCTCCCACGCTGGAGCAGCGTGTCGGTGTGGAGTTCGGGCGTGTACCAGAAGGCTTCCCAACCCTGGCCGACGAGCGGCTCATCGTCGATGTAGTCACCGACGAGTCGCCAGATCGTGCGGCGTTGCCCAAAGGTCGGTTCGTTCCAAAATGCGGCAAGGCAGGCACCGGCGGCCAACCCACCCGCACCCATCGCACCGACACCGAGCGCCACACTGGCTCGGCCAGGACGGGCGAGAGCCCGGCGACGGCCCGCAACGAGGACCACGGACACGCCGAGCGCGATCACGGTCGCGAACGCAGCGGTGCGGCTCCCACTCCCCCACAACCCGGCGATCGAGACGAGGACGAGCAGCCCACCAAACCGGCGCGTTCCTCGCATCCACCAGGCGATCCCACCGAAAAGTGCGAGTCCGCAGATCGGGGCCAGGCTGTTGCGGCCGGTCATCACCCCGCGCCAGTCGTCGTTGAGGTCGAGTGCAGCATCCGGCCATGTCACGACGAGGACAAGGCTGACTGCGACGATCGAGCCAGTCGCCCAGGCAAGGGCGTCGACGAAACGTTCGCCCGAAAGGTCGGCGATCACCCATGCAACAAACGGCAAGGCGATGTAGACGATCCCCCGCCAGAGCGTGATCTCGGGTTGCAGACTCCACCAGGTGCTCATCGCCGCCCACACCCCAAGACCGACGGCGGCCCCGAAGGGCAGGCGGGGCACGGAAGCGAGGCGGCTGCCATCGAGGCGGAACCGGTCGAGCACGACGAACGCGACAGCCGCACCGGCCGTGAGCACGATCGCCGGCTGCACCACGGGATCCTCCCAGGCGCCACGGAGGCCGAAGACACGCCGAGAAAGGAAGAACAAGGGCCCGTTGGTCAACACGACGAGCCACAGCGCAGCGACAGCGGGGCGCAGCGATCCGGCGAGCATCGGTGCATCGTACCCCTGCGCCCCATCGCTAGGATCGCAGGGCGCTCGACGCGCACACTGACGATGCTGACTCTGTCTCCCTCGGCGCGAAAGAGCGTCAACCTCATCATCCACTTCGCCGAACGCGAGTCGAAGTCCCGTTACAAGCGGAGCCTGCTCGGCTGGTTCTGGTCGTTCGCCAACCCGCTCACCACGGTCGCCGTGTACAGCTTCGTGTTCGGCGTGGTCTACAACGCTCAGCCGCCTGTCACCGCAAATGGCAACGCCGAGAACTTCGGTCTCTTCCTGTTCACTGGACTCATCGCCTGGTCGGTCTTCACCGGGGTCGTCACCGGTTGCATGGGCTGGCTGCAAGGCGTCAGCGATCTGCGCAAGAAGATCTACTTCCCCACCGAAACCGCCCTCCTCGGCGGTGCCGTCGCCAACGCCATCCAGACGGCGCTCGAGGCGGTCGTGCTCCTCGTGATCATGGCGCTCTTCGCCAACATCTCATGGACGGCGGTGTTCCTGGTGTTCTCGCTGCTGTTGACGATGGCGTTCGCGCTCGGGATCGGGTTCATCGTGGCGGTGCTCAACGCCCGCTACCGCGACATCCAGTACCTCATCGGCGTGCTGATCGGTGTCGGGTTCTTCCTCGTCCCGATCGTGTACCCGCCGAGCCTGCTCGACCGAGACGACGTTCCCGAGATCGGCCGCCAGTTCGTGACGTGGAACCCGCCGGCGCTGTTCGTCGAGATCGCCCGCGATGGCGTCTACTTCCTGCAGACCCCTGATCCGCTCAAGCTCCTCGTGGCTGCGGCGTGGGCGGTCGGCACCTTCACCGTCGGCTGGTTCTACTTCCGGGCGCGCAGCATGGAAATCAGCGAAGAGCCATGACCATCGGCGAAATCACCGTCTCCGGCGTCTCGAAGCGCTTCCGTCTCGAGCGCAACCGGCCGAGCAGCCTGAAGGAGGCCATCCTCCGCCTCGGCCGCAACAAGGATGTCGACGACTTCTGGGTGCTGCGCGACGTCGACTTCCACATCGAGCCCGGCACCTTCTTCGGGCTCATCGGCCACAACGGCAGCGGTAAATCGACCCTCCTGCGTCTGATGGCCAACATTCATCGTCCGACCGCCGGCGAGATCACGACCGAGGGCCGCATGTCGGCACTGCTCGAGCTCGGTTCGGGTTTCCACCCTGACCTCACCGGCCGCGAGAACGTCTTCCTCAACGGCGCCATGCTCGGACTCACCCGGAAGCACATGGCCGACGCGATGGACGACATCATCGAGTTCAGCGGCATCGGTGACTTCATCGACGAGCCGGTGAAGATCTACTCGAGCGGCATGTACGTCCGACTCGGCTTCGCGGTGGCGGTCAACGTCGACCCAGAGATCCTGCTCGTCGACGAAGTCATCGCGGTGGGCGACGAGGAGTTCCAGCGCCGCTGCATGGATCACATGAACATGCTTCGCGAGCGGGGCACCACGATCGTGCTGGTCAGTCACAATGCTGCACTGATGCGCAGCCTGTGCGATCGAGTCGGCTGGCTCGACCACGGCCAACTCCTCGAACTCGGCGACGCCGACCACGTGATCGACGCCTATCTCGAGCACGTGTCGAGCGGTGGGGGCAACACCCTCACCACCCGCGACTGATCACCGTCCGAACAGGAAGCCGGACCCCCAGGCGAGGTGCATGGTGACGAACCCGAGCGCAACCCGAAACGTCGACGCGTCGCGGGTCCTGGCCGCAACGCCGGTCACCGCCGAGACGTAGACGGCCGGGAGCACGAGACCGAGCCACGACCCGGCGATCAACAGCGCCAGCGAGGCCGCAAGGCCGATCACGAGCCCCGGTGCCGCAAGCTGGCGAGCCCGGAGCGAGCGTGGACTGCGAAACACGACCACTCGCTTCCATCGGCCGTACTGGAAGTACTGGCTCCAGAGGCCCCGGAGCGAAGCTCGCGGCGTGTACTCCACCACCAGCGCCGGATCGAGCCAGATCACATAACCGGCCTGACGAAGCCGCCAGTTGAGTTCGTAGTCCTGATTTCGGATGAGGGTCTCGTCGTAACCTCCGACCTCCTCGAGCGCAGCCCGACGGAACGCCCCGAGATAGACGGTGTCGGTCGGCCCCTCATGGCCTCCGCTGCGGAACTGGGCCGGACCGACGCCGAACGATGACCGCATGGCGGCCGCAATCGGCGTCGACCAACCGCCCGCCCCGACCGGCCGTTGGATCCCCCCGACGTTGCCGGCACCGGTGCGTCCCGCCGAGTCGAGGAGTCGCTGGAGGTACCCCTCGGGCACCACTGCCTGGGCGTCGACTCGGACAACGAGATCGCCGGTCGATTCGGCGATCGCTCGGTTGAGTGCCGCAGGGGTGGCCCCGGAGGGGTTGTCGACCCGGCGCACCCTCGGGTCTCGCGTGGCCCACGCATCGATCCGAGCGGCCGTGTCGTCCCGAGACGGTCCGGCAGCGACGACGACGTCGAACTCGAGGTCGACCTCCTGGGCCAGCACGGCAGACAGGCAGCCGTCGATCACCTCGGCGGCGTCACGGGCGGGGATCACCACCGACAGCGACTGCGGTGGCGTGTTGAGGTCGGTCGTCACCGGGCAGATCGACGAGCCATCACGACAATGGTCTCGAGCATGATCATGAGGTCGAGCACCGGCGACCAGTTCACGATGTACTGCAGGTCGTGGCCGAGCTTGTAGCCCGGATCGGTCTGGTAGTGGCCTCGAATCTGGGCGAGGCCGGTGATCCCTGGCGGCATGTCGTGACGACGGTTGTAGCCCGGCAACAGTTCCTCGAACCGCTCCACGAACTCGGCCCGTTCGGGTCGGGGCCCGACCAACGACATCTCCCCCTTTGCCACATTCCACAGCTGCGGTAACTCATCGAGACGGGCTGCCCGGAACCAGCGCATGCCAGCGAGCACCCGCGGGTCGTTCTTCGTCGCAAGCGTCGCCCCAGTTGCCGCCTCGGCATCGCGGATCATCGTGCGGAACTTGAGAACCTCGAAAGCCTCCCCGCGGCGCCCGACCCGCTCCTGGCGATAGATGACGCCGCGCCCGGCTCGGACGAACACGTAGAGCGCCGCAATGCCGACGACCACCATGATCACCGGAAGGGCGACGAGCAAGAGCACGAAGTCCAGCAACCGCTTGAGTCGGAGTCGATACAGCGGGACCGCGTGGGTTCGAAGTGCGACGAACGGCATTCCTGCGATCTCGCGGCTGCGCTGGAGACCGAGCAGCGTGTCGACGGGTTGCACTCGGCGGTAGACACCGATCAGCCGCCGTTCGAACTGGTCGAGTGGTGCCGGGTAGATCGCCTCGAGCGGATCACTGCCCAACAGCAACACGTCGGTGGCGTCGATCGCGTCGACCTCGGCGAGCAGCCCGCTCGTCGTCGGAGTGGCGCCCGCCACGGTGGCGTCGGAGCCCGAATCACCCAGGTGACGTCGGGCCAGTTCGATGTCGTCGGGTGACCCCACGAGAAGCACTCGCGGTGCGCCGAAGCGACGGCTCCGGATCCGCCGGGCGAACCACCGATTGAAGGTGACGAGGACCGACCCAACGAAGAAGAGCACCAGCAGGTTGCCACGGGGCATGAGGTACCGGCCGGTGACGAGGGCGAGAGCGGCACTCGTGAGGATCGCAATGCCGGTGAGGAGGGTGGCCTTCGGTAACCACGGAGGACTTCCGAGTCGCTGCTCGTACTCGTACATCCCACCGAAGTAGTACACGACGACATGGATCACGGTCGCGAGCGAGAACCCGATGAGATAATGCGACAGCGGGTAGGTCGGCCAGTCGAAACCGAAGCGCGCCACCGTGATCAGGTGCATCACCGCGAACAGCGAAACGCTGTCGATCACGTGCAGGTAGCGAAATCCGAGCGCGCGGAGGCGGGGCATCACGGTGCCCGAGTCATGTTCCTCGGTGGCGGGAAGCGGAGCGGGGTGGGTGCGCATGATCACGGCCGACGCGGCACCGTCAGGATAGTCGGCCCCTCAGCCCTCCTCGGAGCGGCAGGCGTCGACGAGACGCTGGAGCGCCCGATCCGTGGCTCCGGTCGACGGCTGGGATACGGCCCCGGACAGGGCGGATGGCACCGTAGCAACCTCATCCCAGGACTCGAACCCGATGACGCGCGCCTCGAGGCCGCTGGTCGCCGCCAACGAGGCGAGCTTCGCCTGGCGAATATCGGCGATTACCGGCACCCCAGCCGCAGCGGCGACGAGCGCTGCGTGATAGCGCGAGGCGACCACCACCGCTGCGCCGCGCACTGCCTCAAGTGCATCGTCGGCAGGGACGACCTCGGCAGTCGGAAACGCTGCGGCGATCAGCCGGGCGTAGCCCTCGTCGCGCTCGCCCCGAAAGGCGACGAGACGGATCGGGCCACCCACGGCGGCGTGGAGCCGCTGGAGCGCCGCAACCACCGGCGCCGTGTCCTCGAACACGAGGCGACGCCGACCCGGCCGCCACGAACCCGACCCGGCGACCGGACCGAGCGCAACCGTGAGACCCTCGCCTTTTCCAGGTTCCGGGTGGTCGAGCTCCCATGCCAGGTCGAGATCGATCTCGGCCTCGAGTTCGGCATCACGAATCGCAGCGGCCGAGAACTCGTCCCGCACGATGATCGGTGCGCCGGCGAGCGCAACGCGCAACAATCGCTTGGAGAGCGGGCGCCGGAGCGGATCCGCACCGAGACCGAGACCGGCGACCGGACGACGTCGAAGCCGGGCGATCAGCGCCGGGAGAAGGTGGGCGGGTAACGACCACACGCTGGAGTGATCCTGGACGATCCCGCCCGGACCGAGCACGACAGCGTCGGCCGCCAGCGCCATCCGCAACGATGCAAGCCCTCGTCCTACGACGGCGAGTTCGCCATGGGCGGCGACCGTCGCATCGGGTGAGACCGAGCGGACAACGGGATCGAGACCGGCTGAGCGCAGACGGGCGACGATCACCCCGGTGAGGAGTTCATCGCCGATGTTGCCAGCTCCAGACCAGCCGCACACCAGAACACGGGGACGGGCCGCCACCCACGCAACGGTAGCTGCCTCCATGGGGAGCGTCGGCCATAGGTGCGGCCACCGGCCGGGCGGGCATGGACCGATCCTGGGCGTTCGATGTCCTAGAACATCGCCGTCTCGGGCACGTCCACCGCCGGGTCCCAAGCGCTGGCGGTGTTCACCAGCCGCCAGATGAACGTGATCATCTGCGCCCGGTTGACGAGATCCTCCGGGGAGAAGGTCGTTGTCGACGTTCCCGTTGTGATCTCGTTCTCGGCCATCCAGCCGACCGCTTCAGCGAAGAACGCGTTGTCGGGCACGTCCGCGAACACACCGAGCGCACCGGAAGATTCACCGGCAAGCCGCCATAGGAAGGTCGCCATGACGCCTCGGCTCACGAGACCACCGGGTCCGAACGTCGTCGGACTCGTACCCACGGTGATGCCGGCCTCTTTCGCCCACGCAACCGCCTCGGTGTAGTACTGCCCGTCGGGCACATCCGCGAATCCCGACGATTCGCTCGGTTCCGGCGAACCCATCAACCTCCACAGGAAGGTGACCGCCTGGGCCCGGTTGAGCGTGATGCCGGGACCGAACCGGTCGCCGCCGACACCGTTGGATACGCCGGTGTGCTTCGCCCAGTCGGCTGCCGCGACCCAATAGCCGTCGAGCGCATCGTCGAATGGGTCAAAGGAGATCGCCGACGCGAGACGCACTTCGGGATACCGCTCATGGCGGTCGCCCTCCACCGCCGTGAAGCGCTCCACCATGACCCCGGTGGTTCGGAGCAGCTCGGCGAATCGATCTGGACCCCACGCCGTCTGTGTGCCTGCGAGTAAGGCGAACGCGCCAGCGACGTGCGGCGCGGCCATCGACGTGCCGTCGAGGGAGACAAAACCAGAACCAGGTGCATCCGCGGACCTGATGTCGACACCGGGAGCCACCAGGTCGAGGACACCGTCGTACTGGGTGAAGTCGGCGAGTTCCGGGGCTGCCCCCGCCGCGAGGCCGGTACCCGGTGAACGTTCGGTTGCCCCGACGGAGACCACGCCGGGAAGGCAGGCAGGGAACGCCACCGGAAGGAGGCCGTCGTCAGCGGAGTTGCCGCTTGCTGCGACAACGGCGACGCCTGCATCGGCGAGCGCGGCGACCGCCGCCTCCCAGGCGACGTCTCGACAGGCACCGGGGTCCTCGTCGGCTCCGAGGCTTAGGTTCACCGCAACGACGGCATGGGTTTCGACGATCGACAGCACCCAGTCGAGCGCGTCGAGGACGTCGGAGGACACGATGGCGCCGCTGTTGTCGGTGATTCGCACGGCGACGAGATCGACACCCGGCGCCACTCCTGGAACGTCGTTGTCGGATGACCCGACGATCCCGGCGACATGGGTGCCGTGGCGGCAGCCAGATGCCGCACAGGGGTGGGCGGTTCCCGGCCCGACGGCGGTTTGGGCACCTCCGCTGAAAGGGCAGGTTCCGTTGACCCCGTCGAGAAAGCACGCTTCGGCGACGATGCGATCGTCGAACGCCGGGTGATCGCGGTTGATCCCGGAGTCGATCACGACAACAGCCGAACCAGCACCGGTGTGGCCTTGCGCATTGACGACATCGGCTTGCACCGTGACGGTCGACTCATCGAGCAGGAGGTGGAGCGGCCGGGCAATCGAGTACCCCTCGATCACGCCGCTCTCCTCGAGCTGGGCGAGTCGTTCGGGGCTCGTCTCGACCGTTGTCATGCCGAGGTGGTCGAGTCGACCGACGATGTCGACATCCGCACTGAGAAGCGAGACGGTGCGGGCGTCACGTGGCACGAGCGTCGCTCGAACGAGCGGTGTTTTTTCTTGCTCGTCGGGCGTCGCCGCACCCATCGGAGCGGCGACGAGTCCAGCGACGAACAAGGAGAACATGGCGATGACCGATGGAAGCTTCCGGAGATGCATGGGGTCCTGACGACTCGACTCGATCTGCTCGTGCTGGCCACCTGGCGGTGATCGACTGCAGCGGCAATGAACCGTAGGTCGTAAACGCCGATCCCTGCGGACGGCCCGACCTCCTGCCGCCACCACTTTCCTGAATGTGTCGACTAGGTTACGAAATCGCGGTTCGCGGTGCGCCGATGGGAAAGCCAGGATGTTCCGGAAACGGCTCAGTCGACTTCTGATCCTCAGTCTGCTCGCCAGCGGTGCTGGCAGTTTTGTCGCGCCCGCGCACGCCACCGAAGACGACGGCGAAGCCACGATCCTGTTCGAAGGCGGCGGCTGGGGTCATGGCGTCGGCATGAGCCAATACGGCGCCCTCGGCCGAGCCGAGGCAGGCATCGTCGCCGAAGACATCCTCGAGTACTACTACGACGGAACCACGGTCGAGGACCGCACCGACACGATCGCCGAGTACGTCGGCGACGGCATTCGGGTCAACCTCGGCCAGGGCCGCCCGAGTGACATTCGCGTCACCATCGACACGACCCGCGGTGAACCGGGCACCCTCACCGTCGACATCGACCAAAGCGATCCAGCCACCGAGACGTACGGGTCGCGCACGGTGTACCTACGCCAGGGTGAACAGGTCGGTGACAGCGTCGATGGCAGCCTCGACACCTGGCGGTGGATCCAGGAATTCGACGACAGCGGCATCGACAGCTGTGTCGGCTGCATCGACGACACGCCGGTTGTCACCTGGTCCGAGGGCAGTGTCGTCGGTATCGGAGAGATCGTCGGATTCTCAGGCGGCAAACCGGTCTTTGAGTACGGCACCCACGACGTCGGCGCCCTGCACTTCGTGAGTCGCGATGTCGGCGATACCGACGGCGCCTTCGTCGTGCTCGTCCTCCCGATCGACGACTACCTCCACGGTCTGGCCGAGATGCCGGCCAGTTGGCACCCGGAAGCATTGCGTGCCCAAGCGATCGCCGGTCGCAGCTACGCCGTGCACCGGGCGATCGATCGCGAAAACGCCGACTTCGACGTCTTCGACAGTGTGCAGGACCAGGTCTACGCCGGCTTCGACGCCAAATCCGACGGCCGAGTCACCGCCGCCGACAGTTCGTCAAATCTCGTCGTCACCGTCGACGATCAGATCGTCCAGACCTTCTATTCGTCGAGCAACGGCGGGTATACCGAATCGACCGAGAACTCCTTGTCGTTCGGCACCGCCCAGCCGTGGCATGTCTCCAAGCCCGATCCCTTCGACGCCGCCCCGGACGAAGACGGCGATCCCCGGAACCCGTTCGCCTTCAAACGGTTCGAGTTCACCGTCGAAGAGGTGTCACGGTGGCTTGCCGACTACAGCTCGGCCGACCTCGACGTCGGCACCGTCGTGAAGATCACGGTCGACGATCTCCCGCCGTCGGGTCGCATCACCAACGCACTGGTCACCATCTACGGCACCGACCGGACCCTCGAGGTCCGAGGCGTCAACGGCGACGGCGGCAACAATCCGGACGGCCCACCGTTCGGGCTGCGCTTCCAAGCGGCGATCCAGCGCGGCTGCCAGGACGACTACGGCGGGGGCGGCCTCACCTCGCTATGCCCGAGCTCTAGCAACTTCAGCACCGTCGGTTTCATCGACATCTCCACCACCGACTACTTCTACGAGCCGGTGCTCTGGATGGCTGACGAGGACATCACCGAGGGTGTGGGAGAGAACGAATTCGGACCGAATCTCGAGGTCACCCGAGCCCAGTTCGCCGCCTTCGTCCACCGCTTTGCGGGCGAACCCGAGCCGATCGAGTCCAACGGCTTCGACGACGTGCCCGAGGATGCCTGGTTCGATGCTCCTGTCTCCTGGATGAAGGAGAACGGCATCACCACCGGCACCACCCCGACCACCTACTCCCCCGGAAGGCCCGTCACCCGTGGCCAGCTGGCGACCTTCCTCTATCGCCTCGCCGGCGAACCGTCGGTCGAACCGTCCGAGCAGTTCGATGATGTCCCACCCGGCCAGTACTACACCGACGCCGTTGCCTGGATGGTCGAGTTCGGCATCACGAATGGCACGAGCCCCACGACCTTCTCCCCCGTCAGCGTGGTGACACGAGGCCAGATCGCCGCCTTCCTCTACCGGCTCGCCGGCCTCCCGGAGGCGTTTGCCGAGGGCACCGAGCTGCCGGCGAAGATGCGGGTCGGCTGATCCCCGGCGGGGTCAGCTTTGCTGGGCTCCTACCCCGCTACCGTCGTCACGATGCTCCAGAGGATGCGAGCGCTGCTCGAACGTCGGGCTCAGCCCCTGCCGGACCGCTACCGGCGTCCGCTTCTCGCCATCGCCACGGTCGCCCTCATCGTTGCGATGGCCTGGGCATGGAGCCGCGCCGGGCTCACCATCGATGACCTCTCGTGGAGGCCGCTCGTAGCCCTCGCCCTGATCGCTGCGCCGGCAAGCCTGCTGTTGAAGGCTGCCGAGTTCATCGTCGCGGCACGGATCGCGGGCCAGCGGCCCGGCCCGCGCCGTGCCATGGAGACGGCGGTGGTGTCCTCCGCCGCCAACCTGTTGCCGCTCCCGGGCTCTCTTCTCGTGACGGTGAAGGCTCTCGCCGATGGCGGTGCCGGCTATGGCGGTGCGGTCGTAGCGAGTGCCGTACCCGGCATCGCCTGGCTCGGCATCACCGGGGTGGTCGGAGGCTCGGCGCTCGTCATCGAAGGCGCGCCCGCAGTCGGTCTGATCGTGCTCATCGGCGGATTGGTTGCGTTCGTCGGGGCCGGTGCCGTCTTCCACTCGACCGGCCCCAGCAACGGACGGCCGGCCCTCGTGCTCGCCATCCTCCTCGTCGAGACGGGCTGGCTTGCGGTGAGCGGGCTCCGATTCACACTTGCTGCGGCGGTGATCGGCGTCGATCTGACGCTCCCCCAGGCGCTGGCGTTGTCGGTCGCCGGCGCGATCACGGTGGCCATCGGGTTCTTCCCCGGCGGCCTCGGTGTCCGTGAGGCTCTGATCGCTGCGCTCAGCCCGCTGATCGGCCTGGATCTCGAAACCGGCGTGCTCCTGGGAGCCGTCGACCGGGTGGTGTGGCTCGGCTTTCTCGCGCTCGCTGGGGCCGGGCTGGCCCTGAGCCGGCAGCGCGCGAACACCGTCTCGGCGACTTAGGCCAGAGACGACATTCGACCTGCCGCCCGGTGACGGGCGAACTCGATGCGCAGCAGGACACCCTGCGCAATGGCACCGGCCGACGTGGCGGCGAGCAGACCGACCTCGACTTGCAGGACCGGCTCGTTCGGGAACTGCAAGGCGATGGGAAAGACGGCAACAGCGACGAGGAAGCCGACGATGGCCAGCCGGGTGTGGTTGAGGGCGACCAAGCCGAGCGAGAGCGACAGCATCAACATGAGGCCCCCGCCCGATGCCGCCAGCAAGCCCATATCGCGGCTGCCGAGTGAGTCAGAGAACGCTGTCTCGACCACCCACGGCCCGACCAGGGCGATCGCCGCCGTGGACCCTGCAGCGACGACGGCGACTGCGCCCACTAAGCGGAGTTGGACCTCGCGGAACCCGTCGAGATCGTCGTCGGCGGCACGGGCAGCGAGTGCCGGGAGGAGCGACGCCTTCACCGCCTGGAAGAAGAACAGTGGGATTCGAGAGATGATCAAACCGTTGAGGAAGACCCCGGGCGCCTCCTCACCGAGTTCGTCTCCGATGATGGCGAGCGCAACAGGCCCGACGTTGAGAAGGAAGGCCTCCGAGATCGAGGTGGCGAGCAGCAGGCCGAGTGCCGGGGAGAGCTCATTGAGATGCGACGGTGGTCCCGGGTTGACGAACGGTCGAACGGTGAAGCCCGCTGCGAACGTGCCGAGAAGGAAGGCCACAGCCAAGGTGATGGCGTAGGCGCCGACCACCTCGATGCCGACGATCACGAGCGCACCGGCGATGAGCATGCGGCTGATGCCTTCGGCCGCGAAGTATCGGCCGTACTCGGTGAACAGGTGACGACCCGACAAGATGCCGCGGCCGAGTTCGGCGAACGCGAATGCGGCGAGACCGAGCAGCAGGGCGGCGAGCAGGTCGGGGCGGTCGTCAAGCATGCCCGACAGCCCCAAGGGCCATGCGACGAGCACACCGGTGAAGACGAGGGCGAGGAAGACGGCGCCGATGTTGGCGGCTTGACGCAGCACCGGAGCGCTGCCCTGGCCCAGCGAGCCGCGAGCGGCGGTCGCTCGGGCGACCTCCTGCTCAAGCGGCTGGAAGAGGCCAGGCCCGAGGATGTAGACGAGCGACCAGACGATGGCGAGGCCGCCATAGGCCTCATCGCCCACGGCACGCCGGGCGAGAACCAGGAACCCGTACGTGCTGATGCCGTTGACCGCGAGGCCGAGCGCGATGGCGGGCGTGCCATCGGGCAACGGGCTGCGTTCACGCATGCGCTCGAGGAATGGGCTGATGGCAGGGCTCCAGGTCGACGGACGGCCCGAAATCAGGGCCGCCAGAGCGTATCGGCCGAGGCCATCGCGGCGGCGGTTCTCGTTGTCAGGCGCCGCGGAGGGCCGGCATGCACAGGCCCTCCAGATCGACCACATCGATACGGTCGCGGTTCTCCCAGGTGACCTGGTTGTCGGGGTTCGCATTGAGGGTGAACTCTCGGAACGACAGGTCGAGCGCGTCGAACACGAGGAGTCGGCCCCGGAGTGGCTCACCGATGCCGAGCACCAGTTTGAGCGCCTCGAGCGCCTGAAGGCTGCCGATAATGCCGGGGAGCACCCCGATCACGCCGGCCTCGGCGCATGACGGAGCGAACTCCGGCGGCGGCGGTTCGGGCAGCATGTCGCGATAGGTCGGGCCCTGCCGGGGATCGAAGACGGTGACCTGTCCCTCGAAACGGAAGATCGATCCGTGCACCACCGGAATGCCGAGTTTCACCGAGGCGTCGTTGAGGAGGTAGCGCGACGGGAAGTTGTCGGCGCCGTCGATGATGACGTCGTAGCCGTCGATTACGTCAAGCACATTGTCGGCGCTCAGGCGCATGTCGTAGGTGTTGACGGTGACGTAGGGGTTCAGCGCCGCAATCGATGCCCGGGCTGATTCGACCTTGCGCTCGCCGACCTGGTCGAGACGGTGGATGATCTGACGCTGCAGGTTCGATTCGTCGACTTCGTCCATGTCGATAATGCCGAGCGTGCCGACCCCGGCGGCAGCGAGGTACAGCGCAGCGGGTGAGCCCAGTCCGCCAGCGCCAAGCAGGAGCACCTTGGCGTCGAGCAGGGCGAGTTGCCCCTCCTCCCCCACCTCGGGCAAGAGCAGGTGACGCTGATAGCGGTTGCGTTCCGCCGGCCCGAGCGAGCGCGGGCGAGTCCAGGGCTTTCCGGCGTCCTTCCAGCCGTTGAAGCCACCGTCCATCGACACGATGTCGGTGTAGCCGAGCTGCTTCAGGGTCTGAGCGGCGAAGGCCGACCGAGCGCCACCGGCGCACATCACGACCATCGGCTGGTCGCGATCGGGCACCCGCTGTTCGATCACGGTCTCGAGCGTCCCGCGGGGGATGTGGAGCGATCCGGGGATCGCACCCTGGTCGTACTCATCAGGCTCGCGAACGTCGAGCAGGAGGTGACCTCCGTCGAGCAACTGGGCGCCACCGTCGATGTCGACCTCGTCGATCTCGACCTTTGCGGCCCGAAGGAGCTCCCGGAAGCTGGCCATACCTCAGGCTACGGCGCGAACGATCCGGGGCAGCGTCTCGGAGATCCCGACGTGGAGCACGACATCGGCGATCGGGTCGAACACCGTCGCTTCACCGTTGAGGATGATCACCTTGGAGCCGGTCTGGTGCGCAACCTTGATCGTCTCGTTGATCGGAAACACCGCAAGCGAGGTCCCGACGGCGAGGAAGAGATCGCACTCCACCGCGGCTCGTTCGGCCCGCTGAAGATCCTCGGCATTCAGGCTCTGACCGAAACTGATCGTGGCGGATTTGAGAATCCCACGACAGGCCGGGCACGGCGGGTCGGCCTCACCGGCCCGGACCCGGTCGAGCACGACCTCCATGTCGTCGCGATAGTCACATTCGAGACAAGCGACCTTGCGGGTGGTGCCGTGGATCTCGACGACCCGACCGGGAGAGGAACCTGCGCGCTGGTGTAGTTCGTCGACATTTTGGGTGATGAGGGTGTGGAGTTTCTCTCGCCGCTCGAGTTCAACGAGCGCCTGATGGCCGGCGTTGGGATCAACGTTCGCCCACAACGATCCCTCGGCTCGTCGGGCCCAGTTGGCGCGCCGCACGGCCGGGTCGCCGACGTAGAAGTTGATATTCGACGCGCGCTCGGCAGCAGGGTCCCTGGTCCACAGTCCGTTCGGGCCCCGAAAATCGGGGATGCCGGAGTCGGTAGAGATACCGGCTCCGGTCAACACCGTGATCGCCTGAGCCTCGTCGATCAGGCTCCGAGCGGCATCGATCGACTCGTCGAGGGTGTCCATGGCGGCATCGTAGATCGGCGGTGACGACCTCGGCCTGGCCGATCCGAATACGACGAGAACTACCCCTTGACAGGATGTGTGAAATGCTATGAAATGCACTCAGCTTCCCCAGCCATAATCGCACTGACAGGAAGCATCATGTCCAACCCACTCGCTGAGTCGCCGTCTGGCTCGACCATCCAACAGCCACCGCTCCACGTGCTGCGCTGGCACGATCCGTTGATCGATCGACTCGGCCACGATCCCCGCTCTCGCTATGTCGAGCGGTTCTGGCTCGGGATTCTCGGCCCGTCGACCACCCTCGTGCTGCGAGTTCTCGCCGATGCGCTCGACGAACACGGTGGTGTGGCCCATCTCGATCTCGCAGACATCGCCGCCCAGATCGGTGTCGGTCACCGAGGCGGACGCAATAGCCCGCTCTCCCGGTCGATTCAGCGGGCAATACGGTTCGGGGCAGCCCGATCCGCCGGCGCCGACTCGATCGAGGTCCGCCATCGTCTCGCTCCCCTCAACCGCAGCCAGATCGAGCGCCTACCGCTCGCCCTCCAGGCTGAGCACCAGCACCTCCACGAGCAGCCGGTCACTGCTGGTCCCGCTCGTTCACGGGCACGCCGCCTCGCGTTGAGTCTGATCGAATGCGGCGACGGCTTCGCCGAGACCGAACGTCAGCTAGATCAATGGCGAGTCCCCGGGCCGATCGCGGCCGAGGCGGTCAACTGGGCCTGGGAGCGCCATCGAATCGCGGCCGAACACGGGCCCGAAGCAGCCTGAGACACCGCCAGCACAGCGGTCCTCCGTGGCCGCCGTCGCGTGATCCCACGGGCGGCCCTTCGGGGCCGTCCTGCGGCGCTACGGGGCGGAGAAGTTGGCGGCCAGTTCGGCGAGCAACCGCACGCCGAAGCCGGTGCCTCCCTTGGTGATCTCGGCGTCCTCGCTGTCGGTGAACGCCGGACCGGCGATGTCGAGGTGCGCCCACGGGATCCCGTCGGCAACGAACTCCTGGAGGATCAGGCCCGCGGTCAGCGCACCACCGTGCGGACCACCGATGTTCTTCATGTCGGCGACCGACGACTCGACCTGCTTGCGGTAGTCGGCCGGCAGCGGAAGGTGCCAGACCCGTTCACCGGTGAGGTCTGATGCCGCCTCGATCTGTTCGATCCACGAATCGTTGTTGCCCATCAACCCGGCGATCTTCGGCCCGAGGGCGACCATACACGCACCGGTGAGGGTTGCGAGATCGATCATTGCGTCGGGCTTGGCCTCCGATGCGAGCGACAGCGCATCGGCAAGGATCAGGCGACCCTCTGCATCAGTGTTGAGTACCTCGATGGTCTTGCCGTTGCGGATCTTGAGCACATCACCCGGCCGGGTGGCGTCGCCACCGAGCATGTTGTCGGTCATGGGGACGAACGCCCGCACGCGACAGCCGACCCCGAGGTCCTTGAGCACCGACATCGCCCCAATCACGGCAGCGGCGCCGCCCATGTCGCACTTCATCGTCATCATGCCGGCGCCGGTCTTGATGGAAAGACCGCCGGCATCGAAGGTGATGCCCTTTCCGATCAGCGCAAGCGTGCCCTTCGGCTTCGACTTCGGGGTGTAGGTGAGTTCGACGAAACGAGGCGGCTGAGTCGAGCCGCGGTTCACGCCGAGGAGGCCGCCGAGCTTGCCTTTCTTGATCGCCGCCTCGTCCCACACCTTGACGGCGAGACCGTGCTCTTTGGCCACCGCCTGCGCGCGACGGGCGAAAACTGCGGGCGTGAGCACGCCGCCGGGTTCGTTCACGAAATCCCGGGCGAGCATCTGGCCCCGGGCGATCGCAGCACCACGGTCGAGCGCCGCCTGGTTCTTCGCACCAGTGCCTCCGGCAACCTCGACGGTCGCAAGCTTCGACGGCTTGGCATCGGACTTGTAGGTGGTGAACGTATACGTCGAGAGGGCAACACCCTCGACCAGCGCTTGGCGAGCAGCCGCACCGTCGAGTTCGGTCTCGGGCAACTCGACACCGAGCTTCCCGTAGCGACCAAACCTGCGACCGACTGCGGCCGCCGCGCGCCGAACCGCATCGGTGTCGACATCGGCGGCATCGCCGATACCGATCAGAACTTCGGTGCGCTTGCCATCCGGGTGAACGTGCGTGTCTCCCGGCTTCCCGGCGAAGCCGGCCGACGAGAGTTCGCCGTCCGGAATGCCGACAACACCGGCCTCCACCGCATCGGTGGTGACGATGCGGACACGGACCTTGGTGGACTTGGGGATGGATCGAGTGGCGGAGAAGGTGATGGCCATCCGCCGAGCGTAGTCACCCTGCGCCTCAGGCCGAGTGCTGGGCCCGGCCCTTCGACCGACGACGCAGTCCGGTCAGTCGAGCGAGACGTACCACGAACGAAGCACATCGAAGGCGAGCTTCTTCTCGCCCTCTTCGCTGACCAACCCCTTGCGGTTGTACCCGTCCTGGATACCGGGCAGAACCCGCATCGGCGTGCGGAAGTCCTTCAGGATCCACGGACTCAGACCGGCACAGTCGTCGTTGGCGGCGATCATCTCGATCTGAGCCTCGTAGACGGCAGCCTGGAACTCCTCGGTCCAGATCTCGCCGTCGTCCCCGTGGTTTCCGTGCTTTGCGCCGGCCCCGAGTTCGCTGAAGATGATCGGTTTCCCCCACTCCGAGGTCCAACGCTTCGAGGCGATCTCAGCACGCTCGCCGTAGTACCAGCCGTAGTACTGGTTCACGCCGATCACATCGATCAGCTCGCCGAGCGGGTCCTCGATATGGGTCTCGATGCCCTGTCCGGGCAGCGTGAAGAGCGCGCAGGTGACGAGGCGGGTCGGGTCGAGCGAGCGCACCCGCTCGATCAGGGAACCGATGAACGCCGTGCGTTCGTCACCGGGGAACGTCTCGTTGGCGACCGACCACAGCACGACCGACGGGCGACAGCGATCACGCACCACGAGTTCGTTGGTCTGCTCGAGCGTGTTGGTCAGTGTGGCCTCGTTGGACCACTCGATACCCCAGTAGACGGGAAGTTCGACCCAGGCGAGCACCCCTCGCTTGTCGGCCTCTGCGACCATCGCCTCATCGTGCTGATAGTGCGCCAAACGAACGAAGTTGGCGCCGAGTTCCTCGGCCCAGTCGAACAATGTGGCGGCGTCCTCGGCCCCCGAGGCACGCTTGCCGCCGGTCGGGCCTTCGGCATGCATCGAGATGCCTTTCAGGAAAACCACCTCGCCATTGACGACGATGTCGCTTCCTCGCGTCTCGACGGTGCGGAAGCCGACCGAGTCGGCCACGCGATCGGTGCCCGCCTCGAAGACGACCTCGTACAGCCGAGGGGCGCCCGGGTGCCAGCGCTCGTGTTCGGGAACGTCCGTTGCCGACACCGTGAAGCGCTCGTTGGGCGTGACCTCCCGTGACCATCCGAGTTCGGCGATCTCGAGACGAGCCGAGGTGGGGATGTCGCCATCGACGTTGACTTCACCGACGAGCGAGCCGTCGGCGGCCATGGTGAGCCACGCGCTGGCGATGAACGTGCTCGGAACCCTGACGAGGTCGACGCTTCGGTGGAGGCCGCCGAAATTGAACCAGTCGGTGCGCATTGCCGGAACCCGGTCGGGCTTGCGGATGCAGTCGACGAGCACGACCAGCGAGTGCTCGCCTGCGCCGATGCGGCCGGTGACCTCGACGGCGAACGGGCCGTAGCCGCCTTCGTGCGACGCGAGCACGTCGCCGTCGAGATAGATCGTGCACGAGTGGTTGACCGCGCCGAAATGGACGAACGTGCGGCCCGACTCCTCCTCGGTCGTGGTGAAGCGTCGGCGGTACCAGAGCGAGGCCTCGTAGTAGTGCAACTCGGGGATTTGGGTGTTCCAGTCGCCGGGCACCTCCAGATCGAGCGACCCGTCGAAGTCGTATTCGATGCGTTCGGCCGGATGCTGGGGCTTGCGATCGCGGAACCAACCATCTCTGGCGGGGCCGAGGAGGCTGAACCCGCCCACGTCGTAGGGGTCGGGGATGGCCTTCCACGTGCCGTCGAGCGAGGTGGTCTCCCCCGCTGCCCGGCGGCTCAGGAGGTGGCTGAGTGAGGTGGTTCCGGTGGTCGGCATGCCCGGAAGGTAGTGGTGTCATCGGCGACGCGCCGCATACTCGCCGAGCGGGTCACGGCGAGAGGAGCACGCGGGCGACGATGTCCTGCCCGAAGCCGGTGAGGATCGCCAGGTACATGAGACCGGTGGCTGCCATCACGGCCGAGTACTGGCGCTCCTTGAGCGCAAGTCGACACACGAGGATCAGCGCGCCCGTCCCCAGCACGGACGCAACCCAGAACCAGCCGAGCAGTCCGTTGTACGCATCATCGATGTCGCCGTTGAGCACCGACCACATGCCGGTCGGGATCACGAAGACGATCGTCTCGGGGACCCAGAGGATCTGCGCCCATCTGACCTGTTCGAGGATGGGCGCTCGGGCTAGACCGGGCTGCACGAGGTACCAGTGGCCGAGCAGCATCGCGTCGGAAAGCACCCCGAGAAAGAGTGCCGAGGTGACGCCCCGCAGGATCGACAGGAGTTCGACACCGTCGACCGAACCGGCCTCCCACGAAGCGACGACAACGGCGATCATGCCGACGACCGCTGCGACGAGGTCGAGACTCGGCGGGAACTCCTCTGCGCTCTTGTCGAAGCGCTGCTCCTCACGGTCGATGCCGGTCATGGCAGCGACCCGAGCACTCCGACGTTCGACGACTTCGCGCTGACCGGCCACCCCTGCCGACTTGCGGGCGATCGAGACGACCAGGGCGACGACGCCGGCCGCCACAAACGCCATCGTCATGATCTCGCGCTCCCACGTCGGCGACGTAAGGAACGCTGCCGCCAACGAGAGCGCGCCGAGGCCGAGGAAGGTCAGTCGCTGCAACCAGCCGTAGCCGAGGCCGACCTCGCGCCGACGCGTGGTGACCCAGAGAAACAGCCAGCCGCCGGCGGCCCACTGCAGGAGCACGGTTGCGCCGTCGAGTTCGATCACAGGACGAACGCGCCAGCGGCGCCGACAAGGAGCCGACCGAGAACGGCCAGGCCGACTGCCGCGGCGATGACGTTGCGGACGGGGCGCAGCGAGGGCGCCGGAGGGCGACTCATCCGATAACGGCGAGGTGGTGGTCGGCGCGATTGAGCGGGTCGGGGCCATCGTCGGCGGCGGCGACGATGTCCTCGAGGCGCATCCCCCACTTCCCCTCGATATAGATCCCGGGCTCGACCGAGAACGCATTTCCGTGGGCGAGCGGCTGGGTGTTGCCCTCAACGATGTAGGGATCCTCGTGTGCCTCGACGCCGATGCCGTGGCCGGTTCGGTGCACGAAGTACGAACCGAAACCCGCATCGACGATGCGCTGCCGGGCGGCACGATCGACGTCCTGACACGGCGTGCCCACCGTGGCGGCTCGTACCGCAGCGGCCTGGGCCTCGTGGAGCACGGCGTACGCTTCGAGGTATTCGCGGTCGGGGCGATCGTCGGTCCAGATGTTGCGAGTGATGTCGGAGCAGTAGCCGATGCCATCGTCGCCGATCATCGTGCCGCCGAAATCGCAGAGCACCGGTTCCCCGGCCCGGATGACCCGCTCACCGGCGTGATGATGGGGGCTGGCGGCGTTCTCCCCGGCAGCGACGATGGCGAAATTCACGCGATCGTGGCCCTCCTCGAGGATCTGGCGCCCGAGTTCAGCCGAAACCGCCGCCTCGGTCTGCCCGACGAGCGGGATCTCGCCACGCTGCAGCCTGGTGGCGATCCGGTCGACGGCAGCGCCGGCCTCGCGAAGACGGGCGATCTCCTCGGCGTCCTTCACCTGCCGGATCGGGCTCGTGATGCTCGATGCCCGACAAAACGAGGTGTTGGGCATCTGGTTGGTGAGATCCACGAGAAACCCCGCCCACATGTGATCACCGATGGCGACCGTGTCGGCGGCGCCTGCGAGGTCGGCGATCTTTGCGATCGGATCCTCGGTTTCGCCCCACGGCGCAACCGAGAAGATCTCGGGCCGTTCGTGAACGCGGGCGCGCTCGAGGCCCGGGATGACGAGTGTGGCATCGCCCTCCCGAGGTACGACGAGCATGGTGATGCGTTCGAGCGGCATCGCCTCGTAGCCGCAGAAGTACGGGAGGTCACTCCCCACCGACAACATGAGCACGTCGACGCCGTCGGCCTCCATGCGGGCCCGGGCTCGTTCCAAGCGACTTGCGAACATGTGAGGTGAGGCTAGACGCGTCCTCTGCTTCATTCGGCGTCCGGGCGGCGCAGATCGCGAGCGCAGCGGGCCTCGACGTCATGATGGGTCGCTGCACGAAGATCGAACACGCACGCTTCGCCGGTGGTCTCCACCTCACCGGATTCAACCCAGGTGTCATCCCCGCCAGGCGGTGGACCCGACAGCGTCGGGTTTCAGTCTCGTTCTGCAGCGTCTGCCGCCTCTCGAGCGTGATAGCTCGATCGGGTCAGCGGACTGGCCTCGACATGGTCGATGCCCATTGCCTCACCCTGCTGCTTCCACTCGCCGAACATCGATGGCGGCCACCAGGTGACGACGGGAAGATGGTGCGAGGTCGGGCGCAGGTACTGGCCGATCGTGACGATGTCGCAATCGACGGCGGCGAGGTCGGCCATGGTCTGGACGACCTCGGTATCGGTCTCGCCCATGCCGACGATGATCGACGACTTGGTGACGAGCCCCGCCTGCGCCGCCCGGGCAAGGACCGACAGCGACCGGGCATACGACGCCGACGGACGGACTGCACGCTGAAGTCGGGCGACCGTCTCGATGTTGTGGTTGAAGACGTCGGGTCGGGCGTCGAAGACGACCTGTAACGACGCATCGTCGCCCTTGAAGTCCGAGACGAGCACCTCCACCCGGCAGTCCGGCACACGCGCTCGGACCGCCTGCACCGTGTCGGCGACGTGCTCCGCCCCACCGTCGGCGAGATCATCGCGGGCGACCATCGTCACCACGGCGTGGGTGAGCCCCATTCGCTCGACCGCCTCAGCGATTCGGGCCGGCTCATCCGGATCGGCCACGGCCGGCTTGCGCGTGTCGACGTGACAGAACCCGCACGCGCGGGTGCACCGCTCCCCCAACACCATGAACGTCGCCGTGCCGTCGTTCCAGCACTCGGAGATGTTGGGACAACCCGCCTCCTCACACACGGTGACAAGGTCGAGGTCGCGCATCGTCTTCTTGATCTTGCGGTATGTCGGGCCCGTATCGAGTGGGGCCCGCATCCATTCGGGCTTGCGCGCTTTCAACCGCACGGGGTCGGCCGACACCCCGGCCTCCGCAAGTCGACCGAGCAGCCGGACCGACGTGCCGTCGGATTGTTCGGCGAACGAGAGCGCCGGATTCGCCTCGCCGTGTCCCACGCCTTGTCGCCCGACCAGGGTACCCGGGCCCTCGCCACGGGTGAAGGGAGCGAGATCGGTCGTGGGGACGCGCCACGCCACGTCGGCCCGATCGACCGGCCGGCCGCCGCCCCAACGCTGAGCGGCCGCCGTGGCGACGAGATCGACAACGTCGCGCATCGAGACGTCGACGCCTTCGGCGGCGAGCGAGGTGACACCCTTGTCGGTGATCCCGCAGGGCACGATGCGATCGAACCAGGCGAGGTCCGGGTCGACGTTGAGCGCGAAGCCGTGCATCGACCGCCCCTTGGTGATCCGTACGCCGATCGCCGCAATCTTGCGAGGGCGCATCGAGTCGCAATCAACCCAAACACCGGTGCAGCGTGGAAGTCGCCCCGCCTCGACCCCGAGATCGGCGAGCACATCGATCAACACCTGTTCGATCCCGTCGACGTAGGCGGCCGTGTCGGCCATGCCGCCACCCCGCTTCCCGGGCACGGTGAGAATCGGGTAGCCCACGAGTTGACCCGGGCCGTGATACGTGATGTCCCCGCCCCGGTCCGTGTCGACAACCGCGGCGCCCATCGCCTCGACATCGACAAGCAGGTGGTCTCGCGGCGTGCGCCGACTCAACGTCACGACATGGTCGTGCTCGAGCAGGAGCAGGTGGTCCTTGGTCGAGTGATCACGCAACTGGCGCTGCAGGGCGACGGCGTCTTGATAGTCGACTCGGCCGAGCCAGCGAACTCCCAGACCGGCGGACGCGACTTCGGACAGGGACATACCTCCATGATGCCGCGCCGCCGGGCGGTTCGACAGAGGTTCGATAGCGCTCACGGTTCGGGGAACGAGGCCGCTCCGATCAGCGGATCTCGGCTTCCCAGTCGCGCGTTTCGAGGATCTCCTGAATCCGGTTCAGGAACGCTGCGGCATAGGCCCCGTCGAAGGCGCGGTGGTCCCACGCCAGGGCGAGCACACCAACCGAGTGGATGGCGATCGACTCGTTCCCGAACTCGTCGGTGACGACGACCGGCTTGCGCTTCACCCCGTCGGTGCTGAGGATGGCGACCTGGGGCTGGTTGATGATCGGGAACTGCATCATCGTGCCGTACTGTCCGGCATTGGTCAGCGTGAAGGTGCCACCGCTTAGGTCGTCGGGCGTGAGCTGCTTCGTACGGGTGCGGCCGGCGACATCCGTGATGTCGCGGGCGATCTGCCGCAGACGCTTGCCGTCGACGTTCTTCACGACCGGGGCGAGCAACCCCTCGAAGTCGATGTCGACCGCAATCGCCATGTTGACCTCGTCGTGGACGACCAAGTGGTCGCCGCCGAAACTGGCGTTGAGATGCGGGAAATCACGCAACGCGTCGGCAACCGCACGAGCAATGAACGGCAGGTAGGTGAGCGAGAAGCCCTCTTCGGTCTTCCATGCGCCCTTGTGCATCTTGCGAACCTGCTCGACCCGCTCGTAGTCGACCTCCATGGCGGTGAGGACGTGTGGCGAAGTCGACTTCGACATCACCATGTGTTCGGCGGTGCGCTTGCGGATGTTGTTGAGCGGCACGACCTGATCGCGAGCACCGACGACCGGCGTGGGCGCTTCGGCGACGGGTGCCGGTGCAGCGGTCGTCGCGGCGGCCGGGACGGTTGGCGCTGCAGGCGCGGGAGTCGAGCCGGCGGCACGAGCCTGAATGATCTGCTCAACGTCGTTGCGGGTGATGCGGCCACCCAGACCAGTGCCGGTGATCTGGGCCGCATCGAGACCGTTGTCGGCGATCAGTCGCCGGACGACTGGTGACAAGATGAGACCGTCCGTGGCCGCTAGGGCGGGCGCGTCGACCGGATCAGGAGCCGGGGCGGGCTCAGGCTCCGGGGTGGCTGCGGTAGCGGGCGCAGGCTCGGGGGACGGGGCCGCTTCGGGTTCGGGAACCGGAGCAGGCTCAGGCGCGGGAGCGGCTTCGGGGACCGCCGCCGGTGCTGCGTCGGCGTCACCGACACGGCACAGCACCTGGCCGACCTCGACCACGTCACCCTCGCTTGCGAGGATCTCGGTGACGACCCCGGCGACCGGCGACGGCACCTCAGAGTCGACCTTGTCGGTCGAGACCTCGAAAAGGATCTCGTCCATCGCGACGGCGTCACCGACGTTCTTGAACCATTGGGTGATGGTTCCTTCGGTGACGGTCTCGCCCAACTGCGGCATGGTCACGTCGGCCATTGCGCTTCTCTCTGTCTCGGGGGATCAGCCGTGGAGACCACGGCCGGTGAGCGATAGGACGGTCTCGCCGAACAGTTCGCTCATGGTCGGATGGGGCTGGATGAAGGCTGCGACATCGTCGACGGTGGCTTCCCAGTTGACGGCCAGATAGCCCTGACCAAGCTGCTCGGTGACCCATGGGCCCACCATGTGGACGCCCAGGATGCGGCCCCCAGTGCCGTCGGGCCGCTTCTCGGCGATCACCTTCACGAGGCCGTCGGTGTCGCCGACGATCTTGGCTCGCCCGTTCCCGACGAAGTGATGCTTGGAGGACACCACATCGAAGCCGGCTTCTTTCGCCGAGGCCTCGGTGTGACCTGCGAACGCGACTTCGGGGTTGCAGTAGATGCACCACGGTGTGCCCTGGTGGTCGAGCGGGGCCGGCTCTTCGCCGAGAATGTCACGAATGGCGAGCATGCCTTCGGCGAACGCGACGTGGGCGAGCTGAGGTGTGTTCACGAGATCGCCGACCGCCCACACGCCGGGTTCGGCGGTGCGACAGCGCTCGTCGACCTGGACGAAGCCACGCTCATCGACGCCGACCGCCGTGCCTTCGAGGCCCAGCAGATCGGCGAAGGGGCGGCGGCCGACCGACACGACAACGGCGTCGACCTCGACCGACTCACCGTCGCCGAAGTGAACTGTGGTGCCCGACCCGTCCGGCTTCGGGGTGTGGCCGTTGACCATCACGCCCGTGCGCGTCGTGATGCCACGCTTCTTGAACGACCGCTCGACGACCTTGGCGGCGTCGGCATCACAGCCGTTGAGGATCTGGGGCAGTGCCTCGAGGATCGTGACCTCGGTGCCGAGGTCGCCCATCATCGACGCGAACTCACAGCCGATCGCCCCACCACCGATGACGACGGCGGATCCGGGAAGCTTCGGCATCGAGAGAACTTCGTCGGAGGTCATGACCACCGAACCGTCGACGTCGAAGCCGGGGATCGAGCGGGTCGCTGAACCGGCTGCGAGGACCACGGCCTTGCCTTGCAGGGTGAGATCCCCCGACTCGCCTCCGCTCACGGTGACGGTGCGATCGGCGCCGAGTGAACCTTTGCCGTTATACACCGTGACCTTGCGCTGTTTGAGCAGACCCGAGAGACCGCCGACCAGCTGGTCGATGATCGACTGCTTGCGGGCGAGGGTCGTACCCCACTCGATGGTCGGCGCCGAGGCCTGGACTCCGAAGTCGGCGGCGTGGCCGACGGTGCGGAACACATGGGCGGTCTCGAGGAGTTCCTTGGCGGGAATGCATCCGACGTTCAGGCAGGTACCGCCCAGGGCGCGGTATTCGATCAGCCCGATGTCGAGCCCGATCCCGGCGCCGTACAGGGCCGCGGCGTAGCCGCCGGGGCCGCCGCCGATCACAATGACGTCGTGGTGTGCGTCCGTCGCACTCACCTCCTCGGTAGAGGGCTGATCCTATCGGCCGTCACGAGATGATCTGATAGAGCTGAAAGGCGGATGCAAGCAGGATTGCCATCCCACAGAGCGCCGAGAGCAAAAGCAATTTTCGAGTACTCACGAGTCTCGCTCCTTCAACCGTGTCGACCCAGGGGTGCACCCAAGTATGGCCTCGGTTACCCCTACGCTCGCACTCGTGCTCACGAACCGAATCAGGGTCCTGCTCACGAGCCTGACGGCTGTCGTCGCCCTGTTTGCCGTGGCATGTACCGCCGACGACTCGTCCCCGGTCGAACACGGTGCGCCTGCCACGGTCGCCACCGAGTGGTCCCACGACTTCGTGGAGGACACCGTCAGCGGCGGTCTCATCGATGCGAACGACCTCGAAGGGAACGACGTCATCTTGTGGTTCTGGGCGCCGTGGTGACCGACGTGTCGCCGTGAAGCGGGTGCGGTCGCATCCGTGCAGCAGCAGTTTGAGGGCCGGGCTCGAATCATCGGCGTCGCCAGTCGCGACAGCATCGAGCAGATGGAGGCCTTTGTTGCCGACACCGGTGTCGACACCTTTCCCCACGCCGCCGACGTCGACGGTGATGTCTGGGAGTTCTACGGCATCAGCAGCCAACCGGCGTTCGTCTTCATCAACGACGACGGCACGTTCGACATCCTTCTCGGTTCGCTTGACGAAGACGGGCTCACCGAACGGGTCGAACAACTCCTCGCCTCCTGAGGCGGCAGAGCGGGAGGTCGAGGGCGTCGATCTCGGCGTCAGTTGGCCCGCTGCCTGCGCCGACGGATGAGATAACCCCCGAGCTCGCTGAGGACGGCGCCCGCCACGGCGGCCAGCACGATCACGACCCACAGCGGCGCAGTACCCGTGAAGATCAGCCAGGTGACCGGAGTTGAATCCGTGTTCTGAACGATGAACGCGCCGAGCCCAGCCGCGACGACCGCGACGGCAAGCAGCCGTTCCCGAGCGCCGCGCTTCGTGACCGTTGCCTCACCACCGAGGATCTCGTCGCTCACAAGCACGTCTCCTTGCATCCGGGCTTCCGGCTCGAATCGTAGACGTTTCGGGAGGCTCGTCTCATGCGTGTTCTGATCTCTGGTTCCACCGGCTTCATCGGCTCGGCGCTCGTCAAGCGTCTGGTCGAGCTTGGCCATGAACCCGTTCGACTCGTCCGGTCCACGTCGCCCGATGACGTGCCGTCGGTCCGCTGGGATCCCGAGGCGGAGACGATCGACGACGATGCGCTCGACAACATCGACGCCGTCGTTCACCTCGCTGGCGAGTCGATCGCCTCGTCGCGGTGGACCGACGCGCAGAAGGCCCGGATCATGGATTCGCGGGTGAAGGGCACCCGTACACTCGCCAAGGCGATGGCCGCCGCCGAGGACCCGCCTGAGGTTTTCCTGAGCGGCTCGGCGATCGGCTACTACGGCGATACCGACGATCAGCGCATCACCGAGGAGAGTTCGGCGGCCGACGACTTCGCCGCCCTCGTCACGATCGAGTGGGAGAAGGAGGCGGCCCCGATCGCCACGACCCGCACTCGCCTGGCCTACCTGCGCACCGGCATCGTGCTCGACCCCTCGGGTGGCGCGCTCAAGGAGCAACTACCGTTCTTCAAGCTCGGTATCGGTGGCCGAATCGGTGACGGCACCCAGTGGTTCAGCTGGATCTCGCTCGACGATGAGGTCGGCGCCATCATCCACCTGCTCGAGAACGACGTCTCCGGCCCGGTCAACCTCACCGCCCCTAACCCGGTCACGAACGGCGCGTTCACCAAAGCGCTCGGCCGGGTGCTCGGCCGACCCACTCTGCTGCCCACACCCACCCCTGCGCTCTACCTCCGTCTCGGCAAGGAACTCGCACGAACGCTCCTGCTCGGTGGGGCGCACGTCTCGCCCACCGTGCTCGAAGCGAGCGGCTACGAGTTCACCGACCCGGAGTTGGAGCCAGCGCTGCAGCGCATGCTCAAGGGCTGACGATCCAGACATCGTCGGGCAGCACCTGTTCGAGCGCCTGCACGACCTTGCCGATCCGCGGCTCGTCGTGGTCCCACACGACGATCGCTTCCGTGGCGATCTTGCGCAGCCAGCCGTTGCGACGGTCCAGCGCCTGGCCGGCCGCCAGGTTGTCAGCCGGCACCTTCTTTTCGAGCCGCACGATCGCGCTGGCTTCGGCGAGCAGTTCGTGAAAGCGGCGTTGCGTCGCGGCAGGCCACTTGATCTCCGGGTCAGGGAACGGCAGCACGGCGACGAACGGCAACTCCGCCTCTGCTGCCGCTTCCGCTGCGAGGGTCTCGGCACCAAGCCGGAGACCGGTGACGACGACGAGATCCGGATGAAGCTCTGCCTTGGCCACGAGGATCTCGGTGAGCTGGCGGCGGACGTCGTCGGCGATCGGGTTGGGGACGTAGCCGCCGAGCTGCGGTGGCTGGACTCCCGTGATGAGGATTGCCGGACCGGTCGGCACCCACGCCGACGAGTACACGCCGTCGGGTCCCGGCTGCGGCGCGGCCACCGGAACGGATCCGCCTGCGTCGATTTCGTCAGGGGGTCCGAGATCGTCGGGGGTGCCGACGCCATGGCGTCCCCGACCGGTGTGTGATGCCTCCACCGCCAAACGGTCGGCGATGTCGTTGTACTCGTCGCCGGCGTGACCTTTGACCCACGTGAAGGCGATCTCCCCCTCGCGTGAGCGGTAGAGGTCGATGAGCGGCTCCCAGATGTCGCGGTTGGCGACCGGTTCCTTCTTCGAGTTCTTCCAGCCCCGCTTCAGCCAGCCCTTCCACCAGCCGTCACGGAAGCAGTTGACGACATAGGTCGAGTCGGAGACGACTTCGACCGCGCCCTCGATCGTGCGCAGTGCATCGAGGACCGCCATCAACTCCATGCGCTGATTCGTCGTGTCGGGATCGAAGCCATTGGCCCAGGGACCGTCGGGCACAACCCAACCCCAGCCGCCAGGGCCGGGGTTCCCTCGGCACGCCCCGTCGGTGTACACGACCGTGCGATCTGCGGCACCTGTCACGGAGCTGACCATACCCGCTGATACTCGACCGATTCGCGTCCGAACCACGATCGACCCTGCGATGATTGAGACCATGCTCGACCATTTCGCTCGACAGCTCCCCGACATCGACCCGGCTGAGACCAAGGAGTGGATCGACTCGCTCGATGCGGTCGTCGCCGCGCAGGGCACCCCCCGTGCCCGCTACATCATGGCGAAACTGCTGGAGCGGGCCAACGAGCTGCAGGTCGGCGTCCCCCCGACCACCTCGACCCCCTACATCAACACGATCCCGGCGGAGAACCAGCCGTTCTTCCCCGGCAACGAGGACATCGAGCGCCGGATCCGGGCGTTCATCCGCTGGAACGCCGCAGCGATGGTGATCCGCGCCAACAAGTCGGCCGACGGCATCGGCGGCCACCTCTCCACCTTTGCGTCATCCGCAGCGCTCTACGAGGTCGGCTTCAACCACTTCTTCAAAGGCAAGGACAACGGCCTCGCCGGCGACCACGTCTACTACCAGGGCCACGCCGCCCCGGGCGTCTACGCCCGTTCGTACCTCGAAGGTCGCCTCACCGAACAGAATCTCGACCACTTCCGCATGGAGATCGGCGGCACCGGCCTGTCGAGCTACCCGCATCCTCGGCTCATGCCGCACTTCTGGGAGTACCCGACGGTGTCGATGGGGCTCGGTCCGATCAACTCGATCTACCACGCCCGCTTCAATAAGTACCTTCACGATCGCCGCCTCGAGGACACCAGCCCGAGCCAGATCTGGTCGTTCTTGGGCGACGGCGAATGCGACGAACCCGAGACCCTCGGCGCCATCGCCCTCGCCGGCCGCTCCGACCTCGGCAATCTCAACTGGGTCATCAACTGCAACCTGCAGCGTCTCGACGGCCCGGTCCGCGGTAACGGCAAGATCATCCAGGAACTCGAGGGCGTGTTCCGCGGGGCCGGATGGAACGTCATCAAGGTCGTTTGGGGCTCGGCATGGGACGAGTTGCTCCACCGCGATGTCGATGGCGTGCTCCTCAACAAGATGAACACCACGGTCGATGGCGAGTACCAGCGTTACGCGACCGAGAACGGCGCCTACATCCGCGAGCACTTCTTCGGGCCCGACCCTCGCCTGCGCAAGTTGGTCGAGCACCTCTCCGACCGCGACATCGAGAACCTGCCGCGAGGCGGGCACGACTACCAGAAGGTCTACGCCGCCTTCAAGGCTGCGGCAGAGACCACCGACATGCCGTCGGTCATCCTCGCCAAGACGGTGAAGGGCTGGACACTCGGCGAGGGCTTCGAGGGCCGCAACGCCACCCACCAGATCAAGAAGATGACCAAGAACCAGCTGCTCGAGCTCCGCGAGCGGCTGCACATGGAGGACGAGATCCCCGAGGAAAGCCTCGAGGACGGTATCCCGCCGTACTTCCGCCCCTCAACGGACTCCGAGGAGCACCAGTACATGATCCAGCGGCGTCGAGCGCTCCACGGCTTCATCCCGAAGCGCGTTGTGCGCGATCGACGCCCGCTCGCCGCCCCGTCCGCAGCACCGTTCCTCGAGCTGCAGAAGGGGTCGTCGGGACGCGAGGTCTCCACGACGATGGCGTTCACCTCGCTGCTGCGGGACCTCCTGCGCGATCAGGAGTTCGGCGATCGGGTCGTGCCGATCGTGCCCGATGAGGCCCGCACCTTCGGTATGGATTCGCTGTTTCGCGAGTTCAAGATCTACGCACCGCGTGGCCAGCTGTACGAACCGGTCGACCACGACCTGTTGCTGTCCTACACAGAGGCGCTCGACGGCCAGTTGCTCGAGGAGGGCATCACCGAGGCCGGTTCGATGGCGTCGTGGATCGCCGCCGGCACGAGCTACGCGAACACCGGCGTGCCGATGGTGCCCTTCTACACCTTCTATTCGATGTTCGGCTTCCAGCGCATCGGCGACCTCGCCTGGCTGGCTGCCGACGCCCGCACCCGCGGCTTCCTGATGGGGGCCACGGCGGGCCGGACCACGCTGATGGGCGAAGGCCTTCAGCACCAGGACGGTCACAGCCTGCTGCTTGCGTCGACCATTCCGGCGTGTGAGGCCTACGACCCGGCGTTCGCTTTCGAACTCGGCGCGATCATCGAAGAGGGCCTCGATCGGATGTACCCCGACGGCTCGATCGACGGTGAGGACGTCTTCTACTACATCACCGTCTACAACGAGAACTACGAGCAGCCACCGCGGCCCGACCATGTCGACAACCGCGACATCACGTCAGGTCTGTACAAGTTCGATGACGGCCCTGACCTCGGCGACGATGCCCTTCGGGCGACCATCTTGTTCTCCGGCCCGTCGTACCTCGCCGCCAAGGAGGCCCAGACCATCCTGGCCGAGCAGTACAACGTGGCAGCCGAGTTGTGGAGTGTCACCTCCTACAAGCGCCTCCGCGAGGACGCCATCAACGTCCAGCGAACGAACCGTCTCAACCCACTCGGGGAACGTCTCGTCCCGATGGTCACGTCCAAGCTGCAGGACAGCGAGGGGCCGATCATCGCCGTCTCGGACTGGATGGCCGGCGTGGTCGGCCAGATCAACCGCTGGACCCCTCGCCCCATGTCGGTGCTCGGCACCGACGGCTTCGGCCGGTCCGACACGCGAGAGGCACTGCGGTCGTTCTTCGAGGTCGACGCGGCCCACGTTGTGGTCACCGTGCTCAACTCGCTAGCGCGAGACGGTGAAATCGGACGCGAGGTCGTCGCCGAGGCGATCACGGCGTTCGGTATCGATCCGAACCGCCCCGACCCGGCCCACCCCGACACGGGCGCGACCGGGATCGGCCGCTGAGCAAGCCATCGTGCACCCTGGCACCCTCTGGATCACCGGCGAACCCGAGGTCGACGATCTCGTCAACACCGATCCCCTCGCGCTGCTGATCGGCATGCTGCTCGATCAGCAGATCGCAATCGAACTCGCATTTCGCGGGCCGTCACGACTCAAAGCGCGACTTGGCGGCGCCCTCGATGCAGCCACCATCGCCGACTGGGACCCCGACGCGTTCGTTGCGATCTGCGCCGAGAAGCCAGCATTGCATCGCTTTCCCGGCTCGATGGCGGGCCGTATCCAGGAACTGTGTCGCCACGTGGCCGACACCTACGACGGCGACGCATCGCGGATCTGGAAGCGCCGTCGTCACGCCGACACGGTTGCCGCGAATCTTGCGGCCGTCCCCGGGTACGGCGAGGAGAAGGTCAAGATCCTGCTCGCCGTCCTTGGCAAGCGGTTCGGCATTTGTCCTCCGGGCTGGGAGGCGGCGTCGGCCCCGTTCAGCGACGACCAGCCGCGCTCGGTTGCCGACATGGGCAGTGCCGAGGAACGACTCGCCGTGCGCGCCTGGAAGAAGGCGCAGAAGGCGGCCGGCAAAGCCAAGCACGAGTGAGCTGAGGACGAACGAGCTGAGCGACGGGTGTGCTTGCTAAGTGCTGCGGCCCAGCGCCGAGCGCTGCCGCTCGAGCCACCCGAGCAGGATCGCGATCGCCCGTGGGTCGTGGCGGAGATGGTGTCCGGCTCCCTGGACGATGCGCAGGTCGGCTGCTCCGTGAGCATCGGCAACCGCTCGGGCGTCGAAGACCGGCACCGACTCATCGTCGCTGCCGTGCACCACCATGAGTTCGCGGGGCGCCAGCCGTGACGCGGCGTCGGCGGCTCGCACCGACCGGAGCCCCTCAGCCCACGTATCGAACGACGCAGGGAACGAACGGTCACGGATGAGGTTCATCTCGTTGGCGAGAACGAGCAGCTTGCGGGGATAGCGGGCCCAGTCCTCGAAGTCGGCCGGCGCGCCGACCGCTGCGACCCCCTGAATGTGTGGGTCGGCAGCGCCGGCCTCGATCGCAAGAGCACCACCGGTGCCGAAGCCGATCAGATACAGCCCATCGATCTCGACGGACGCTCGAAGATGTCGGATCGCTCCGTTGAGATCACGGAGCCAGCCGGCCATCGAAAAGTCACCCTCGCTCTCACCGATGCCCCGGCTCGCATAGGCCAGCGCCGCCCATCCGTGCTCGGTCGCAATCCGGTCGGCGAGCTGCGGAAAACTCGCCACCGAGTTGATGCCTCCACCGGCCTCGGCCGGGAAGCCGTGAGCGATGACGACACCGGGTCGACCTCGCTCGTTGCGATCGGCCGGCTGGGCCAGGTGCGCGGCGAGTTTGAGACCGTCGACGTCGAAACGACGATCCATGCGAATCTCGATCCGATTACTCGGCGAGGCGGTAGCCGCGGTTTCGGGCCTCCGCGAGGGTGTCGGGCCCGAACCCGAGCGCGAACGGGCTCTCGGCGAGTTCGGTAATCTTCGCCATCGTCTCCTCGTCGGTGGTCTCGTCGACGTCGTAGACGACCTGGGTGCGCTTATCGCCCAGGAAGCGGAAGTGTTCGAACCGGCCGTTTCGCTCCATGCGCCGCAATCTAGCCGGAGAACGAAACAACCCTGGGGCCGGAGCCCCAGGGTTGTTCACGTTTTTGCTGGAGACTCGGATCGCGGCCCCGCCGAAGCGGTGAGGGCGTGACTTTTCCCGACCAGATGATCCGAGGGTGGGTGGCGTGAATTCGCCAAGCAGTCCAGCGGCTTGGGGCCTAGCGGCCAGCCACCTCCAAGGTCACAAAAGCATTACTAGGAATCTGGACCACCTCCTCTCTTTGGTGATCTCAGTCAACCACACCCTCGGGAGGGTGTGCCGAGTTTTGCTCGACGACCGTCCCTACGGCGCCGATCTTGCGGAGGTACGCCATTTGCAGGTCGAGAACACAGACGACATCGACGGCATCGATCTGCTCTCCGGCCGCCACGGACTTCGCCACGACTGCGTCGACGGCAGCGTCCTCGACCGCGACCGACCCCTCGTGAAGAACGTTCTCACCTCCCAGCTCCTCACCGTGCTCGGAGGAGACCCCGACAGAGGTGAACCAGTCGAGATGCCAGGTGAGGATCCGGGTGACCTCGTCGTAGGAGATTCGAGCGGTGACCTCGTCGGGCAGTCGGTCGGCGATCCAATCGACGGCGGCCGGCAATTCGTACACCGCCGGAGGCCGTTGGCCCGCCATCTCCCCCGTCGCCCGGCCGACCGCGTAGAGCGCGATCACCGTGACGAGCACTGCACCGAAAACGAAGAACACCCAGGCCATACGCCGAAGCGTACGACCTGGGTGTCGTCAGAACCGTGCCGGGCTCAAATGCCGATTCGCTGGGCGAGCAGCTCCCGGTGGTAGGTGGGATCACCGAACAGCAGCTCCGAGCTCTTCGCCCGCTTGAAGTACAGGTGGGCGGGGTGCTCCCAGGTGAAGCCGATGCCACCGTGAATCTGGATGTTCTCGGCCGAGGCGTGGAAGTAGGCCTCCGAGCAGTAGCTCTTGGCAAGCGAGGCAACCTGAGGAAGCTCGTCGTTCATTTCGTTGGCGCACCAGCCGGCGTAGTAGGCGGCGGACTTGGCCGACTCGACCTCGAGGAGCATGTCGGCACACTTGTGCTTGATGGCCTGGAACGAGCCGATCGGGCGACCGAACTGCACACGGACCTTGGCGTACTCGACCGACATGTCGAGGCACATCTGAGCGCCGCCGACCTGCTCGGCGGCGAGTGCCACGGCGGCGAGGTCGAGGACGGTCGAGAGTACATCCCAACCGCCACCGTCGGTGCCGATGAGCGTGGCGGGCACACCCGAGAACTCGAGCTTCGCCTGCTTGCGGGTGGTGTCCATCGTGGACAGGGCCGTGCGGGTGAGGCCTTCGGCGTCGGGCTGCACGGCGAAGAGGCTGACCCCGGCGTCGCTGCGAGCGGCGACGAGGATCAGGTTGGCGGTGGCGCCGTCGAGGACGTAGCTCTTCACTCCGTCGAGGGTCCATCCACCGTCGCCGGGGGTGGCCTGCATGGTGATGCCGCCTTCGTCCCAGCGGCCGCTCTCCTCGGTGAAGGCGAGCGTGGCTCGGGTCTCACCTGACGCAATACCGGGAAGGTGGGCGTTCTTGGCGTCTTCGTCGCCACTGTGGAGCAGCGTGTTGGCGGCGAGCACACAGCTCGAGAAGTACGGGGCGCACAGCAGAGCACGGCCCATTTCCTCGAGAACGACGACCTGCTCGATGAAGCCGAAGCCCTGACCGCCGTATTCCTCGGGAATGGCGAGTGCTTGGAGGCCCATCTGCTCGGCCATCTGGTTCCAGACGGCCTCGTCGTAGCCCTGATCGGTCTCCATCTGTTCGCGCACATCGTCCTCGGACGACTTCTCCTCAAGGAAGGAGCGCACGAACTCGCGGAGCTGGTCCTGTTCTTCAGAGAAAGCGAAGTTCATGAGCGGGACCGTACCGATCCCCCCGGCGAGGCGCCAACGTCGCATGCGTACACCGGTGTACAACCTTTGGGCTAGCCTTGGGTGATGCACCCCGACCCGGCCCCCGGCGCTCCTCACCTCGGCGTGCGCGATCTGCGCGCCGATCTTGCCGCTCACCTCCGACGAGCCGAGGCGGGCGAGCGGGTGATCGTCACCGTCGACGGGCGTCCTGCCGCCCAGCTCGCTCCGATCAGCCCCAGCGGCACCCCGGATCTCGACGACCTCGCCGCCGCTGGACTCGTACGCCGGCCACTCCGCTCAGATCGACCGGGCCCACCCCAGGATCTCCCGCTCTTGCCGATCGACGTCAGCATCGATCAGGTGCTCGCCGACCTTCGGGGCGAGCCACCGCGTCGCCGAGGTGGACGGTGATGCTCGCGCTCGATCCCAGCGCTCTGGTGCAGCGCTACACAGGTGGACCGCACTCGGCCGTCGTCAATCAGGCGATGGCGGCCGCCGACACCTGGGCGATCTCTGATCTCGCTCGCGCCGAACTGTTGATGGCGTTGCACCGAGTCTCGCCCGATCCGGTCACGGCGGCAGAGCTCACCGCCGCAGCTCGGGCCGATGTCGACGCGATGGTCGTCGTGCCGATCGACGAGCGCACGCTCGGGCGGGCGGTCGAGCTCGGCACGCTCTATGGCCTGCGGACGGTCGACGCCGTTCATCTCGCTGCACTTGACCGCCTCCCCCGCCCGCTCGGCCTCGCAACGCTTGACGCCCGCCAGATCCCGGCGGCGGTCTCCCTCGACATGGAAGTCGTCACGCCGCTCGAGCGCTAAATCACCACGGAGCTCGCTCCCTTCATAGCCGACTACTCACCCGAACAACTCCCAGCACGATCCACCGAGTAGAACGTTGAGATGCTCCGCCACGTTGTGCTCTTGCTGACCCTCGCTTTCGTCGCCGCTGGGTGCGCCGACGAAAGCGGCTCAGAGTCGAAGGGCGATTCGCCGACAACGACAGTTGGCGCACCCGCAACGGCCTCAGATCTTTCCGATTGGGGGCACGAAACTCGGCCACTCTTCGCGGCACCGGTGTGGACACCGTCGGCCGTCAGCCCGCTGGCCGCCACCCTCGAACTCGTGACCACCCAGCCGGTCAAATTACGCCTGACTGCCACGGCAGGGGACCATAGGGTGACCTCTCCGTGGACCGCTGAACCCAAGCAAGAACACACCCTCCCTCTGGTCGGCCTGCGCTCGGACCGAACCTACGACGTGCGAATCGCAGCACTCCTGCCCGACGGTGAAACCGACTACATCGACTCGACCTTCACCACAGGGACCCTTCCCGAGAACATCCCTAAGTTCGATATCACTATCGATACCGACCGCGCTGCGCCTGGTGTGACAGTCCTCGAACTCAACCCCGTCCAGGCGGTAAGGGACGGGATCGGTAACCCAATCGTCGCCATCGACAGTGAGGGGGAAGTCGTCTGGTACTACCAATCCGGAGAGCTCTTCAGTGCGTTCACCGGGGCAGTTTCGCAGGGGCCGAACGGGACCGTCTTCGCCCAAAACCACCCATTCGGCGCCCGAGAATTCACGATCGACGGACGCCTTGTCCGAGCCATCAGCGCTGACCCGACCGGCGAAGCCAAGATCACCCCGATCGAAGGCGGCGGCCTCAATGTTCCGTACCACGCTGAATGGATCAATCTTCGAACGGTCCATCACGACATCAGTCCGATGCCTGACAACACGGTGATCTTTCTCTCAAGTGCTCTTCACGAGATCACCCCGGAGCAGCGCGCCGCCGTGGGTTGCCCTCCCGACGACACCTTTGAGTGGAACCCGTTTTCCGACGTGATCGTGCACATGGACGCTGACGGCACGGTACTTCGAACGTGGGATCTCTGGGATTTCATCAGCTTCGATGACCTTCACGGGAACTTCCTTTGCCAGCGCCAGGGCATTGATGTCACCGAACTGGAACGCGACTGGACCCACGCGAACAGCCTCGTCTTCGACCCCGAGCGCCGAGCGATCATCGTGTCGGTCCGCCACACTGACCAGCTGATTGCCCTTGACTTCACCGACGACCTCGGCCCTCAGACCGGCGTGCGTTGGATTCTCGGCGAGGCGGGCACAATGCCGTACGAGGGCGAGAGTTTCCATCACACCCACGGTGCCATGGTCGACACTGACGGCAGCATCGTGCTCTACGACAACGGCAACTTCCGCCCGGGCACCGTTCTCGCTGGTGGCGACGCAGCGCCGTACTCGCGTGCGGTTCGTATCGAGGTCGACGACGAATCTGACAACCCGGCCGAGTGGTCCGCCCGTCAGGTCTGGGATCACGTGCTCGAGGACCCCAAGACCGGAACCCCTGCCTTCGCACCTTTCGTGAGCGATGCCGACGCACTGCCGAATGGGAACGTTCTCGTCACCCATGGTGGGCTCGGTGGCTTCGCGTCGTTCCAGCACGTACACATTCTCGAATACGCGCCGGAGGGCGAACGCAACGGTGACGTTGTCTGGGAACTTCAACTCGGCGAACCCGGGGACGAGATCACTGTCTATCGAGCTGAACGGTGGGAATCACTTTACTTCGGGCCACTCTGGGAATCGCCGTGAGCGGCGACCCTGGCGCCGCACTCCCCGCCCACAAGCGTCCCTATGACGACACGCCGGTGCACACCGAGGATCTCCCACCGCTTCCGATCCGGGACCGCAACATTCCTGCCGGGGCATGGATCGAGGCCCCCGACGAGCTCCTGCGATCAGGCGACGACATCGGGAACCCCCGAATCGCCTACAAGCGTCGCATCGGCTCGTGGCTGCTGTGGCGAGCTGGGCCTGCTCGCAAGGCCAACGCCCGCTATGTCGCGATCCACAGCGACGACCTCCACCGCATCGTGACCTTCCGGCTCTTCGAGGACGGCACCGGCGCAGGCGATGGCCCGACCGGCACGCCCCACGAACGATTCCGGAACTGGAAACACGACCTCCTTCAGAGCGACTGATTCCCGCGAGATCTGGTTTGAACGACGCCGATGCTCGCCCCGCTCAACTGATTCGAGACACGTCGATTGATCGCAGTAGCGTCGCGGCATGAGCGACACACCATGGTCCGGAGACGTCGTCGGCCTTGTGGAGGCCTTCCGAGCGGGCGAGCGAAGCCCAAGTGAGGAACTGGAAGCCACGCTCACCGCCGTCGAGGCGAGCGACCTCAACGCGGTCTGCCACGTCGATGCCGAGGCGGCCCGGGTGGCTGCGGCCGCCGCCGATGTCTCACTCCCGTACGGAGGTGTCCCCCTTGCCGTGAAGGAACTCCTGGCGGTCGGCGGCTGGCCGGCGTCGCTTGGATCGCTTCCCCTCGCCGACGAGGTGTTCGACGCCGACGGCATCTCCGTCGAACGACTAAAGACCGCCGGCGCGATCGCCGCCGTGCAGACGACATCCAGCGAATTCGGTGCCACCAATCAGACCACCACCAAGATCCACGGCGCGACTCGCAACCCCTGGAACCTCGAGCGCACCCCCGGCGGCAGCTCGGGCGGTTCGGCGGCGGGTGTTGCCGGTGGCCTCTTCGCGCTCGCCACCGCAAGCGATGGCGGCGGATCGATCCGCATCCCCGCCGGCTTCTGCGGCCTGATCGGCCTCAAATCGACCTTCGGCCGTATTCCTCGCGGACCCGGGTCGATCCTGGGCAATGCCACGGCGGTCGAGGGCACCGTCAGCCGCAGCACCCGCGACGCCGCCCGCTACCTCGACGTCACCAACGGCTTCGACCCTCGGGACCCCCGAGGTCTGCCTCGGGTCGAGGGCTATGAGGCCGGGCTCGGTAGCCGCAGCGACGAGATCCGTTCGCTGCGGGTCGCCGTCGTTCCCGACCTCAGTTGTGCCGTCGTCGGGCCGGAAACCGAAGAGCTCATCGTCGCTGCGGCCGAAGAACTCATTGCGCTCTGCGGGATGCAGCGCGTCGAGATCGACCTCCGACTCCCGAAGATCATGGGGGTGTGGGGTGCGACCGGCGGCGTCGGCATCCGCATCTCCCTCGGCGATCGCTGGCCCGAGTGTGCACCGGATCTGGGCGGGGTCGAGCGAGCCGGACAGCGCGCCGCCGACGCCGGCTTCACGATCGATGCGATGGCGCGTGCCGAAAGCCGCCGGGCCGAGTTCAACAACGCCATGGCGGCGATGTTCGACCAGGCCGACATCGTGCTCGCTGCCACCAACCCCTCCACCGCATTCGGCGCCGAGGGTCATCTCCCCGGCACCTTCGAAGGCCGTGAATCCAACCCTGGCAATAATGGTGCGCTCACCGCCCCGTCGAACATCTACGGCAACCCCGCCATCGCACTGCCGGCCGGCGTCGCGAGCGACGGATTGCCCGTCAGTCTGCAGGTTCTGGCCCCCCACTTTCGCGAGGATCTGCTGCTCGATCTGGCGCTGCAATGGGAGCGCGAGCACCCGGTCGAACTCGCTCTGTGACGCCGGTGGAATTAGCACTACCGGCGTAGTACTAACCCCGCCGAACGGCGTAGACTCCGGCCATGACCGCTCCCCTGTTCGAGATCGAAGGTCTTCGCGCCGTCACCGCCGACGGCGGTGTCGACATCCTCAATGGCATCGATCTGACCGTCGCCGAAGGCGAGGTCCACGCCCTCATGGGCCCCAACGGCTCGGGCAAGTCCACCTTGGCCAGTGTGTTGCTCGGCAGCCCCGAGTACCAGGTCACCGGCGGCTCGATCAAGTTCCGTGGTGAGGACATCACCGAGTGGGATCCCGACATTCGAGGCAAGGCCGGCATCTTCCTGGCGTTCCAGTACCCACAGGAGATCCCCGGCGTCTCGGTGATCAACTTCCTCCGCCAGGCGCTCTCGGCCCGCAAGGGCATCGATCTCTCCGTGCTGGAGTTGCGTCTTGCGATCATGGAGTGGATGGAACGCCTCGAGATGGATCCATCGTTCGGCGAGCGCTATCTCAACGAGGGTTTCTCCGGCGGTGAGAAGAAGCGCAACGAGATCCTGCAGATGGCGATCCTCGAACCCGAGATGGCGATCCTCGACGAGACCGACTCGGGACTCGACATCGATGCCCTTCGAGTCGTCGCCCGCGGGGTGCGAGAGGTGCGTGAGGACCGGCCCGAGATGGGCGCGCTCGTCATCACCCACTATCAGCGACTCCTCGACGAACTTCAGCCCGACAAGGTCCACATCATCGTCGACGGCACGATCATCGAGTCCGGCGGCATGGAACTCGCCGAGGAACTCGAACGCGACGGTTATGTCCGGTTCGGGGTCTGAGCGATGAGCATTCCGGCCGACATCAAGCGGGATTTCCCCGTCCTTCAGCAGCAGGTGCACGGCAAGCCACTGATCTATCTTGACTCGGGCAACACCTCGCAGAAGCCCCAAGCCGTCATCGACGCGATGAGCGACTACTACGAGACCACCAACGCGAACGTGCATCGAGGCTCCTACGACCTCGCCGTGCGCGCCACCGAGGCGCTCGAGGGAGCCCGAGCCAAGGTCGCCCGCTTCATCAACGCTCCGGCCACCAACGAGGTGGTCTTCACGAAGAACGCCACCGAGGCGTTCAACCTGCTCGCCCGTTCGTGGGGTGCGGCCAACCTCGGTCCCGGCGACGCCGTCGTGATCTCCGAGATGGAGCACCACGCCAACATCGTCCCGTGGCACATGCTCTCAGACGAGAAGGGTTTCGAGCTGCGTTGGATCCCCGTCACGCCCGACGGCCACCTCGATCTCGGCGATCTCGACACCCTGCTCAAGGGCGCCAAGCTGGTGTCGGTCACGGCGATGTCCAACGTGCTCGGCACGCTCAACGACATCCCTCGGCTCGCCGAGGCCGCGCACGGTGCCGGTGCGCTCCTCGCCGTCGACGGCAGCCAGTACGTGCCCCACGTTCCCACCGACGTGCAGGCGATGGGCGCCGACTTCCTCATCTTCACCGGCCACAAGATGCTCGGCCCGATGGGTATCGGTGTCCTGTGGGCCCGCGCTGATCTGCTCGAGGCGATGCCGCCCTTCCTCGGCGGTGGAGAGATGATCCTCAACGTCACCAAGGACGGCTTCACCACCACCGAGATTCCGTGGAAGTTCGAAGCCGGCACCCCAATGGTGGCGGAAGCGGTCGGCCTCGGCGCAGCGATCGACTATCTCGACAACCTCGGCATGGACAACGTCCGGGCCCACGAGATCGAACTCACCGACTACGCCTTGCGCTCCCTCAACGAGCGCTACGGCGACAAGATCGTGATCCACGGGCCACAGGTCGCCAGCGAGCGCGGCGGCGTGCTGTCGTTCGTCTACGGCGAACCCGACATGCGAGTCCATCCCCACGACATCGCCCAGGTCCTCGATCAGGCGGGCGTTTGCGTGCGGGCGGGCCATCACTGTGCCAAGCCCTTGCTGCAGACCATGAACGTGCCCGCCACCAGCCGGGCATCGGTCTACGTCTACAACGACGAATCCGACATCGATGCCCTCGCCGAGGCCCTCGAGGCCAGCAGCGACATCTTCGCTTTCTAGACTGACGGCTCTCTTCCAGGACGAACGCTGATGCCCGGACTCGACGACCTCTACCGAGAAGTCATCCTCGACCATTACCGCTCCCCCCGAAACCAGGGCGAACTCGAAACCCCACCCGCCGTGCGATCCGAGGGTTTCAACCCTCTCTGCGGCGACGAGGTGATCGTCTTCATCGACGTCGACGACACCAACGTCATCACCGACATTGCGATCGGTGGCCAGGGGTGCTCGATCAGCCAGGCGTCCGCGTCGATGATGTCGGCCGCCATCAAGGGGACGTCCGTCGACGAGGCCCGTCAGTTCATCAGCGCCTTCAAGGGCCTGATGAGCATTCACGAGGGCGAGCTCGGCGGCGACGGTTCCGAAGCCGAGATGGGCATCGATGCCGATGTCGCCGATGCCGGCGACATCAGGCTGGGCGACCTCGAAGCGCTCAAAGGCGTCGTGAAGTTCCCGGTTCGCATCAAGTGCGCCACCTTGAGCTGGAACACGCTTGCCCAGGCCCTCGACGAGGCGGCCAGCGACACCTGACCCTCAGCTGCTACGTTCGGCGGCCATGTCATCAACACCAGAGGCTGGGTGGTTCGACGACCCCGAGCACCCATCGCAGTACCGCTACTGGGACGGTAACGAGTGGACGGCGCACCGCTCACCAAAGCAGAGCCCACCGCCGCCGACCAGCAGCAGCATCCCGACATCGGCCACCGAGACGGTATCGGCGGCGTTCACCTTGTTCGGGCAGCACTGGGTGAGCCTGCTCGGCCTCGCCGCGATCGCCATGCTCGGATTCGCTGCTGCCGCGGTCGCCTTCGTCATCGGCCTCATCCTCTCGTTTGAGAACCCCAACACCCTGACAGGGCCGGACTTCGTGTTCAGTCCCATCGGCGTCGTTCTGTGGATCGTGGCCGCAGTCGGCTACCTCGGCGTGTTCGCAGTGATGGGCCCGGCGTTCCAGGCCCGGATCGAGGCCGGGCGGATCGGCCAGTCCACGTCGGTCGGGGCATGCATCGGGTTCGGCACCCGCAACTGGAAGCGGACACTGTGGCGCAGCATCCTCCTCATGCTCACCTTCTTCGCGTCGTACCTGGTCCTCATTCCGTTGGTCCTGCTCGGCATCGTGCTGGGGGCCCTCGGCGTCTTCGTAGCAATCGTGCTCGGCTTCGCCTGGTTCGTGGCGGTCATCCCCGCCCTCACCCTTGCGACGGCGGGAGTCGGGATCGCGCCGACGGGTGCCAACGTCATCAGTCAGGCACTCAGCGCCGCACGAAAGGACTGGGCGCTCGTCTCCGGTGCGTTCTACCTGGCCTACCTCTTGGTCATCGGCCTCGGGATCGCCTCTGCCGTCGTCGGGCTTATTCCGATCCTCGGCATCTTCGCCAACCTCGCGATCAGCTTTGTCTCCTACACCGTTTTCGTCATCGTGCAGCACTTCCAGTGGCTGCGAATCGGGGGCGAGGTCGACCCCGCGATCGCCGAGATGACGGGGACGGCCTGACTCACGTCGGCCGCTCCGTCGGCACGGTCGCCTCCGACGAGCACGGACCCGACGACGAGCACTGGCCCGCCGAAGGCGGTCAGTTTTCGGCGGCCGCCTGACGAATCATCACGGCGACTTCCGGGCCGACGAGGGCTTGGAGCTCATCGGCAAGGAACTCCGCCGTTGGCTCCGTGCCGACTTGTGCGTTGTCACCCTCGGTACAGCACCACGCCATCGCGGCGCCCGCCTCACCCCGATCGTCGCGACCCCATCGCCGAAGCGTTGCGGTGCCGTCGCCGTGATGACGGGTGATGAGCGGCAACTGCCAACAGACGTTCGGTTTGACGTCGATCGGACGGTCACCATCGCGCAATGCCTGCAGGTGCAGGGCACAGCCGGCACCACCGCTGAAGCCCGGACGGTTCAAGAACACGCATGCGCCGTCGACCGTGTTCGTCCGCTTGCGCTGTTCGTCTTCGTAGATGCTGTGCGCATCGGCCCAGCTGCGGTACTGCCACAGGTCGTCGTCGAGCATGGCAGCGAGCGCCGAGACCAGCATCGCCTCGTCCTCGTCGAACAGTTCGGTACCGACCGAGCAACAGCCGTGGCCGAGTTCCTCCGCCGGCTCATCGAGGATGCCTTGACAGCCAGCGCCCCAGATGCACGCCCACCGGGAACCGAGAAACCCCATGTCGACGGACCAGCGGGTCCCGTCGACCGGATCGACGAAGGATTCGAAACGCTCAGCGACCACGCGGCAAGGCTAGAGCAGCCGAACCGTCGCCATGGGCGCCGTCGCGAACGATTGTCGTTCCGACCAGCGACTCAATCGAGCGCGTCGACCTTTTCGATGAAGGCACGATCATTGGTCGAGATCCCACCGGCGTCGTGGTCGGTGATGGCGATCTCGACCGTGCCGTAGACATTGCGCCACTCGGGATGGTGGAACAGGTTCTCGGCGATCAACGCCACACTCGACATGAATCCGAAGGCGGCAACGAACGACCCGAACTCGTAGGTGCGACGCAGTCGATCGCCATCGCGGGTCCACGCAGGGTGGGCGGAGAGCAGCTCGCCGATCTCGTCCTCGGTGAGCAGGGCGCCGCTCATCACGCGAGCGGGTCGGCGAAGGGGTCGTCGGGCAGCCCGGCCGACGTGTCGGCAGGTGCCGTGACCCAGCGCTCATAGCCGGTCTCCTCGAGCTCCGTCGCCAACTCGGGCCCACCGGAATCCTGGATCCTGCCGTCGGCGAAAACGTGCACGACGTCGGGCTTCAGCTGTTCGAAGAGGCGGCTGTAGTGCGTAATCGCAAGGACACCGAGGCCATGTTCCTGCGTCTCTTCCTCGACTCGTCGACTCACCATGCGGAGCGCGTCGACGTCGAGTCCGGAGTCGAGCTCGTCGAGGATTGCGAAGGTCGGACGCAACACACCCAACTGCAGGGTCTCGTTGCGCTTTTTCTCGCCGCCGGACAGGTCGACGTTGAGGGGACGTTCGAGGAACTGGGAACCGAACCCGATGCGCTCGGCTTCGATCCGCATCCGCTCACCGATTTCGGCAGGGTCCTCCGGGGTACGGACCGATGCCGCCAGCAGGTCGCGGAGTGCGACACCCGGAACCTCGGTCGGGTACTGCATGGCGAGGAACAGGCCGGCCTCGGCCCGCTGCCAGGTCGGCTTGTCGAGCAACTCGACGTCGTCGATGCGAACGGAGCCGCCGAGCACCTCATAGCCCGGACGGCCGGCGATCACGTGCGACAGGGTGGACTTGCCCGAACCGTTCGGCCCCATGACTGCGTGCACTTCGCCGGCGGGGACCTCCAGGTCGACCCCCTTCAGGATCTCGGATCCGTCGACGGCGGCCCGCAGGCCTTCGATGATCAGCGTGCTCATGCGTCCTCCTCGAGGGGGGCGAGGGTCAACACGACATCGCCGTCGATCACGGCGACCTCGTAGGTGGGAACGGGGCGGATGGCGGGCAGCGTGAGTGCCTCACCGGTGCGCAGATCGAACGAGGCACCGTGCTTCGGGCACTCGACCGCACAGTCATCGGCCTCGACGAATCCATTCGAGAGCGAAACGTCGGCATGGCTGCAGGTGTCGCTGATGGCGTAGATGTCGTCATCGATGCGGACGAGCAGGATCTCGATTCCGTCGATCTCGACCTTTCGCCCGGTGCCGGAATCCATCAAGTCGAGCGCGAACAGGGTGTGGGTGGTCATACGGCTTCGAGCTCCGACTCCGATGTGGTCGAATCGAGTTCGCGCTGGCGAGCCAGCTTCTCGGCGATCGCCGACTTGAGCGCCGGCACCGCCGCCTGGACCGGCACACCGGCCAGCACCTCCCCGAGGAAACCGGCGACGATGAGGCGCTCGGCCTCAGCCGTGGGAACACCGCGGGACTCGAGATAGAAGCGCTGGTCCTCATCGACGGGACTGACGGTCGAGGCGTGACTGCACTTCACGTCGTTGTTCTCGATTTCGAGGTTGGGCACCGACTCCGCCCACGCATCGTCGCTGAGTTTGAGGTTACGGTTGGTCTGGAAGGCGTTGGTGCCGCGGGCATCGGGGCGCACACGGATCAGTCCGGTGTAGACGCTTCGGCTTTTGCCAGCGACGACGCCTTTGTAGAGCAGGTTGGACGTGGTGTCGGGTGCGACATGGTCTTGGTAGGTGCGGAAGTCGAGCGTCTGCTCGCTCTCTCCGAAGTAGACCGCCGCAAGATCACCGTGTGCACCACGACCCACGAGTCGGGTATCGGCTCGGGTTCGGGCGTAGGCCCCGCCGAACGCGGCGGTAGCGGCGGAGATCGTGGCGTCGCACTCGGCGCGGGCGAGGACGCTGCCGAACTGCCAGGTCTTCGCCCCCTGCTCCTGCACCTTCAGGTAGCCGAGTCGACCGGCGGCTTCGACGTCGAGTTCGACGACCGGGCACACGAGGATGTCGTCGTCAGCCTCGCTGGTGTGGAGATCCATCACGTCGGCCTGCGCGTTCTCGGCCACACGGACGACGAGGCGTGGGAAGGCGGCGCCACCGGCACCGGCTGCGTGGTGTGTGACGACGATCGGACGATCGACGACGACACCCCGGGGGATGTCGATCAGCAACGGCCGATCCATGAAGGCGTCGTTCAAGAGGGTGAAGTAGTCGCCGGCGTCGTCGGCGACCGAACCGAGACGGGCCTCACCGTTCTCGTCCTCGGCCAACGGTCCAATGTGGACGCCTTGATCGACGAGCCCTTCATCGACCTCCACGAACATCACGCGGCCGTTCACACACCGGATCAGCGCAGCAGGCTCGACGTCGAGCCGTGGCATTGGCGCATCGCCAAACTCGTGTGCCGGCGCATAACGCTCGAGGTCGAACCGGCCGATCAGGCTGTAGCGCCACTCCTCAGCGGCGTCGTCGGGGCGCTCGGTCGCCGCAAACGCCTCTGCAGCGGCCGTTCGACGGGCGACAAGCCAATCGGGCCCGCCGAGCGAACGGGCGGCGGTGGGGGAAAAGGCAGTGGACATCGGCATTTATCCTACCGCCGTAGTGTTAACTCCGGACGCCTTCGGGAGGCCCGAAACGCAGGCTTTCAGGGGTCAGCGACGGCCGTCGCGATACCGCTGGCGAAGGCGCTCTCCCAGACCGTCGCCCTTGGCACGCCGCAGGCGACCGAGCCCCTTCTTCTTGCGCTTCGCTCGCTCCTCCTCGAGGTCAGCGAGCGTGCCGGGCACGGCATCGTTGATGATGTCCTCGGCGGCGTCGAGCAGGGCGGCGATCGAGTCGTCCTCCCCCAGGCTCTCGGGCTCCGCCGGGGTCTCCGGCGTGACCAGACTGCCGAAGCTCCAATTCACATCGGCAAGGCGCCTGGTGTACTTGGCGCAGTCGTCCGGGCACCGCCACGGGGCTTCGGGCGCCAGGTCGAGATCACACTTCCGGACCGTGTCCCCGTTGGGGTAGCTCCGGGATTCGAAGTACTTGCAGTCCTGGCGCATCGGCATGGATCCATTGTGGCGGTTCCTGCGCCACTGCGGACATCAGAGCCCGGCGAGTTCGGCAAGCAGCGGGGTGAGCGTGAAGCCGTCGCTGATCTGGCCACTGCGGATGAGACCCGGAATGTCGTCAAGCGGGATCCACTCGATCGCTGCTGCTTCGTCGCGCTCGGTCGGGTCGCCGACATGGTGAGCCTCCGTCGCCCGCTCGACATGAAAGGTCAGATCGACGGAGCCGTTTGCGGGGTGCCAGGAAAGAAACGGTGTGGTGGGTCCGGGCTGCCAGCCGGTCTCCTCGAGACACTCACGTGCGGCAGCCTGCGCGACGGTCTCGCCGGGGTCGATCCGGCCCGCCGGGAGCTCCCAGCACCAGGTGTCGGTCACGAACCGGTGCCGCCAGATCATCAGGACGCGCCGATCCACGACGACGAGCATCGCCGCCGCCTCGGCGGGGATGCGGGTCACGTGGTGATCGAAGCGCTTCCCTGAGGGCGTCTCGACGTCGACGAGCCGCAACGACATCCACTCGGAGTCGTAGATCGAGCGTTCGCCGTGAACGATCCATTCGCCGGGAGTGGTCATGACCCGGACCGAGGAGGCGACTCCCCCGCCGGCCGCTAGCCGACGGAGCCCTCCATCTGGAGCTCGATCAGACGCGACCACTCGACCGCGTACTCCATCGGCAGGGTGCGGGTGACCGGCTCGATGAAGCCGTTGACGATCATGCCCATCGCCTGCTCCTCGGTGAGGCCGCGAGACTGCAGGTAGAAGAGTTGTTCGTCGGCGACCCGAGAGACGGTGGCTTCGTGACCGATGACTGCGTCGCCGGAACCGACTTCCATGTACGGGTAGGTATCGGAGATCGACTCGTCGTCGAGGATGAGCGCATCGCACTGGACGTGGGACTTGCAGCCGTAGGCGTCGTCCTCGACTCGGACGAGGCCGCGATAGCTGGTGCGGCCACCGTCCTTGGAGATCGACTTGGAGACGATCTTGGAGGTGGTCTCCGGGGCGGCGTGGATCATCTTGGCGCCGGTGTCCTGGTGCTGGTTGGGGCCGGCGTAGGCGACCGACAGCACCTCACCCGAGGCCTTCGGGCCAGCCAGGACGACCGCCGGGTACTTCATCGTGAGCTTCGAGCCGATGTTGCCGTCGATCCATTCCATATGACCCTCAGCTTCGACGTAGGCCCGCTTGGTGACCAGGTTGAAGACATTGTCGGACCAGTTCTGGATGGTGGTGTAGGTGACGCGCGCTGACGGCTTCACGACGATTTCCACGACAGCCGAGTGCAGCGAATCAGAGGTGTAGGTCGGGGCCGAGCAGCCCTCGATGTAGTGCACCTTCGAACCCTCGTCGGCGATGATCAGGGTTCGCTCGAACTGGCCCATGTTTTCGGCGTTGATCCGGAAGTAGGCCTGCAGCGGCATCTCGACTTCGACGCCCGGTGGCACATAAATGAACGAACCACCGGACCAGGCGGCGGAGTTGAGGGCGGAGAACTTGTTGTCGTTCGGCGGGATGACCTTGCCGAAGTAGTCCTTCACCAGTTGCGGGTACTCCTTGACCGCCGTGTCCATGTCGCAGAACAGCACGCCCTGGGCTTCGAGGTCTTCGCGGTTGCGGTGGTAGACGACCTCGGACTCGTACTGGGCGGTGACGCCGGCGAGATACTTGCGCTCCGCCTCGGGGATCCCCAGCTTCTCGTAGGTGTTCTTGATCGACTCCGGCACCTCGTCCCAGTCGTCGCTGAGCGAGTCGGTGGGCTTGATGTAGTAGAAGATGTCGTCGAAGTCGATGTCCGACATGTCGCCGCCCCAGTTGGGCATCGGGCGACGCCCGAAGCGCTGATGGCTCTTGAGTCGGAAGTCGAGCATCCAGTCGGGCTCGCCCTTCAGCCACGACATCTCCCGCAGGATGTCCTCGTTCAGGCCTTTCTTCGGCTTGAAGACATAGTCCTCTTCGTCGGCCCAGCCGAGCTGGTATTTGCCGAGGTCGATGCCGATGTTGGTGGACGCCATGGAGGTGCCTTTCAGCGAAGTGTGTAAGGGGTGCCGAGCGATCCGTCGGCAATTAACACTACGCCGATAGTAACAACTCGCATCGGCTTCTCGACAGTCGGAGCAGGCAAATTCAGCGGCTCGAATGCCTCAGTCGATGCGTCGCATTTCGGTGCGGAATTGCTCGCCTCGAGCAACATACGCATCGACGTTCAGGCGGGCGTGGAACTCATCGAGCACACCCTCGCGGATCTTGGCGGGCACACCGAGTGCCATCGAGCACCGCGGCACCTCCACCCCACCCGGGACCATTGCGGCACCGCCGACGAGCGCATGCTCGTGAATGACGGCGTTGTGCAACACGATCGAACCGGAACCGACGAGCGCCCAGTCGTGCACGATGCATCCCTCGAGGTGGGCGAGGTGACCGACCGTGACATTGCTGCCGATCTTCGTCGGCGTGAACGCCGTGGTGTGGATGACGGCACCGTCCTGGATCGATGTGTTCTCTCCGATGACGATCGGGCCATCGTCGCCGCGGATCACAGCCTGAGGCCACACCGACGAGCCCGCACCGAGGACGACATTGCCGATGACGGTCGCGTCCGGGTGGACGTAGGCCGTCTCGTGGATCTCGGGGATGAGGTCACCGAGCGCGTAGACCGCCATCACATCGCCTCGTACGTTCCGTAGCCGCCCTGGAAGAACAGCAGCGGGCCCTGCTCGCCGGTGACCGCCAACTCCTTTACAAGGCCGACAACGATGTCGTGATCGCCACCGTCGTGGATGGCGTGGATCTCGCAATCGATGTAGCCGACCACGCCGGGCAGCACCGGCGAGCCGGTGACGGCAGTGGTCCAGTCGATGCCGGCGAAGCGATCATCAGAGGGCATCGCGAACACGCCGCAGGTGTCCTTCTGGTCCTCACCGAGGATGTTGGCACAGAAGGTGCCCGTCTCCTTGATGGCCTGCCAGGTACCCGACGACGACCCTGGACAGAACATCACGAGCGGCGGATCGAGCGAGACACTGGCGAACGAACCGATCGCCATGCCCGCTGGCCCCTCGTCGGTCGCACCGGTCACGACCATCACGCCGGTCGGGAAGTGTCCGAGCACCTTGCGGAAGTCGGCGGGATCGATCGTCATTGCACACCTCGCTGCAGGCCACCCGGCCCTCGTCTTGACCCCGCGTACGGTAGCGCCCGCAGCGAAGGGCGCCGTGCCGTTCGCCGTCGGTCCAGTGTCGACGAGGGCCGTGACCGGCCTCTCGGAGCGGCGGGACGATCAGCGCTGGGCGGCGAGAGTGAGCTTCAGGCCTTCAGCCGCCGCAATCACCTCGAAGGGGTCGTCGGCCGCGAGTTCGGCCATGCGTTGGGCGATCTCGTCGACCATGTCGTCATCATGGGCGGGATCGTGGTGGAACAGCACCAGCATCTTCACGCCGGCTTGCCGAGCAACCTCGACCGCGTATTCCGGAGTCGAGTGGCCCCAGTCGACCTTGGCTGCGAACTCGTCGGCGGTGAACTGCGCATCGTGGATGAGCACGTCGACACCGCGGCACAACTCCAGGACCGACGGTGCAACGTGGGTCGGGTCGCCAACCGGCTCCTGATGATCGGGGATGTAGGCGACGGATACGCCATTGCGGGTCACCCGGAACCCGGCGGTGGTGCCGGTGTGCGGGACCGGTCGCGCCATCACGTCGGTATCGCCGAGTCGGAACTCGCGATCGAGTGCATCGTCGAACGTGATCGTGGCCGACAACTGCGCGGTTTCGACCGGGAAGAAGGGTGGGGTCATGAACCGGCTGAAGGACGCACCAAAGCTCTCCCCGTTCTCGCCTGGGCCGTAGACGGTGAACCGGGTGTCAGGAAACTTCAGCGGCGCAAAGAAGGGCAGCCCTTGGACATGGTCCCAGTGCAGGTGGGTGACGAGCACGTCGACCTCGCACGCCTCGTCAGCGAGCGACTCGCCGAACATGCGGAGGCCGGTGCCGCAGTCGAGGACGATCGGATCGGCGCCCTCGGACTCGATCGAAATACACGAGGTATTGCCGCCATAGCGCTGCAGCGTCGGGCAACAACAGGGGGTTGAACCCCTGACACCGTGGAATGCGATGTTGACCGCGTGCGCTGCGTCCCCCATGGGGGGTGAACGGTAGTGAGCGTGCACGCCGAGGTGAAGGGCGTGTGACGCATATCTCACGGGCCGTTGCGGTGTGCGACGATGCACACCATGGCTGAGATCACCACTGCCAAACCGCTGCTGCCCGACGGCCTCGTCGCGATCGTCAAGGAGGACTGCCCGACCTGTGTGCTCGTCGCGCCCGTACTGGCCGATCTTGCGGACCGTGCGTCGATGACCACGATCACCCAGGACAATGCGGCGTTCCCGCAGGCGGCGGACTGGGTCGTACACGACCACGATCTCGCCTATTCGTGGTTCCACGACATCGACACCGTGCCAACCCTGCTGCGCGTCGTCGACGGCGAACCGACCGAGCGGCTCGAAGGCTGGAAGCGCGACGACTGGGAGGCCTTCACGGGGATCGACGACCTGGGTGCTGATCTGCCCGACTGGCGTCCTGGTTGCGGCTCACTGAGTGTCGATCCGAATCGCGTCGACGAACTCGCCGTGCGTTTCTCCGGCTCGACGATGCGCAGCCGGCGGGTCGAGATCGCCGCCCTCGAAGACGAGTGGGAGGCCCTCTACGACCGGGACTGGTCCGACGGCCTGCCCGTCGTTCCCCCCACCGAAGCCCGCGTCCTTCGGATGCTCGAGGGCACCACCCGCGCCAACAACGAGATCGTGGCCGTCGTGCCACCGGACCTCGCCGACGTGAACGTCGAGAAGATCGCGATCAACGCCGTGATGGCCGGTTGCCGGCCCGACTACCTGCCGGTCGTGATCGCCGCGGTCGAGGCGATCTGCACCGACGACTTCAACATGCACGGTGTGCTCGCCACGACGATGGATGTCGGCCCCATCATCATCGTCAACGGGCCGATCGCCCGGGAGATCGGCATGAACTCCGGCGGCAACGTGCTCGGCCAGGGCAACCGGGCGAATGCCACGATCGGTCGGGCCGTGCAACTCGTCGTGCGCAACGTCGGCGGAGGCAAGCCCGGGGGTGTCGACCGCTCGGCACACGGCAGCCCTCACAAGATCGGTCTTGCGTTCGCCGAGGACGAGGTCGGCTCGCCGTGGACCTCGCTCGCCGAAAGCCGAGGTTTCGACGCCGACCAGTCGACCGTCACTGTCTGGTGCGGCGGCGGACCGCAGGTCTTCGTCGATCAGCTCTCCCGCACGCCGGAGTCGCTCACAAAGCACTTCGCCAACTCTCTCAAGACCAATCTCGCCCCGAAGATGGCGATGATGGAGACCCTGCTCGTGATCGGCCCCGAGCACATGTCCCGGTATCGAGACGCCGGCTGGGATCGAGCCCGGTTTCTCGCCGAACTGGACTCCCATCTCCAGCTGGACACCGACGACCTGATCCGAGGCGCCGACGGCATCGACGAAGGCCTTCCCGAAGCGTTCGCAGGCAACACGATCGGCAAGTTCTGGCCGGGGGGCATCCACGTGGTGCACGCCGGCGGGGCGACCGGTCTGTTCTCGATGGCCTTCACTGGTTGGGTTCCGCCGCCGAAAGGTAGTGTCTGCACGACGAAGGAGATCACGCGATGACCACCGTCCTCGACCCGACCAGCGAGTCCCGCCCGGAGCAGCGCGAACTCGTGCCGCGGCCCGAATCGCTCGACGGTCTCACCATCGGACTCCTCGACATCTCCAAACCGCGCGGTGACGTCTTCCTCGACCGAGTTGAGGAGAAGCTCACCGGGCTCGGTGCGTCGGTCACGCGCTTCATGAAGCCGACCTTCGCCAAGCCCGCACCGGTCGATCTTCGCCACGAGATCGCCACATCGTGCGATGCGGTGATCGAGGCGCTCGCCGATTGAGGCAGCTGCACGACGTGCAGTGTGCACGACATCAGCGACCTTGAACGACGCGGTATCCCGGGGGTCTTCGTGGCCTCCGAGGGTTTCATCGACGCCGCCGAAACCCAGGCCACGGCGCTCGGGCACCCCACCGCCCGGGTCTTCACGCCACACCCGATCCAGGACCGCACCGACGACGAGATGCGCGAGATCGCGGACGCCACGGTCGAGGCGCTCATCGCGAAGCTCACGGGCCCGCAGGACTGACACTCACGGCAACCGGAGCGTCTCGTCCTCCTCGACGGCCAGCCCGTCGCGCACGAGCCCAGCGACAATCCGATCGATGCGGTCCTGGTCAGTCTCTGCAATGTGCTCGGCGACGGCGGATCGCGCCACAGGACCAGCTCGCAGCGCATCGACGAGCCGGCCCCGGAGTTGACGATCACTCCCCTCGAACCGGGCTTGCGGTGTCGACACCGCAGCGGAACCCACAGCCGGGTCGTCGCCCTCGCCCCGCCACCTGCACCAGGTGTGCACGGGACACGCGCCACACGACGGCGAACGCTTCGTGCACACCAGAGCGCCCAACTCCATGAGCGACTGGTTCCACTGCCACGGTTGGTCGTCCGGTGCGAGCGAATCAGCGCGTTGTTGAACCCGGCTCGGGGTGAGCCGGATGCCATCCCAGCGAGCCAGGACCCGGCCGATGTTGGTGTCGACGACCGCCGCCGGAACCTCGTGGGCGAAGGCCCGCACCGCTCTGGCGGTGTAGGGACCCACACCGGGTAGGGCGAGGAGATCTTCGAGACGTTCCGGCACCCGGCCACCGTGTGACTCGACCATTGCGGTTGCGGCGCGATGAAGGTTGAGCGGACGCCGGTTGTAGCCGAGGCCAGCCCACTCATCGACGACATCGCCAGCCGTTGCGGCGGCGCACGTCTCCGGGGACGGAAAGCGTTCGAGGAACCGCGGCAACCGATCGATCACCCGGGCGACCTGTGTCTGCTGGAGCATCGTCTCCGACACCAGGATCGACCACGGATCTCTCGTGCGACGCCACGGCAGGTCCCGAAGCGACACAGCACCCCAGGCGAGCACTGCCTCGCGTCGAGCCTCGTCGTTCGGTTCGATCGACATCGCCGCCGACGGTAGGCGGGCTGCACCAGCCGACACCAACGACAGCGCCATTGCTCAAAACGACGCCACCCATCGACAGGCCCTAACGTCGGCAGCCATGAACGCGCCGACGCTTTCCGCCGCCACCGCCGCCGTCTCCACCATGGAAGCCGTTGTCGACGCCGCTCTCGGCCGGCTCGCAATGGTCGACATCGACGAGCATCAGGTCGTCGCCTACGACATCGCGCACGGCGCAGCGGCCGTGGCCTCGGCTCGCAACCTGCTGGGGTACGGCGCTCACGGCGAGGCCGAGGAGCGTCTTACGATCGCCTTCGTCGCCGACGTCGCCCACGATCTGGCCACCCGCCTCCTCGGCAGGGAAGCCGACTGGGGTGTCGAGCGAGGCGCGCTCGACGGCATCCACGATTTCATGGCGGCCGGCCGAGCGCCGGAGTTGCTCGCCTCCCTTGTCGACGGGGCGCCATCACACCTTGACGAGGACATGCAGCTCGCCTCCGACACCTTCCGTCGGTTCGCCGACGAGCAGATCGCCCCGCGGGCCGAGCACGTGCACCGCACCAACGCCGACGTGCCCGAGGAGCTCATCGAGGGACTCGCGGAGCTCGGAATCTTCGGTCTCTCCGCGCCGGTCGAGTACGGCGGCTTCGCCGAGGGTGGCATCAACGACTACCTCGGCATGGTCGTTGCCACCGAGGAACTCTCCCGCGGCTCGCTCGGCATCGGCGGTTCGCTGATCACACGGCCCGAGATCCTCACTCGGGCCCTGATCGCAGGCGGCACCGAGGACCAAAAGCAGTACTGGCTGCCTCGGCTTGCCTCGGGCGAGGTCATGGCCGCCGTTGCGGTCACCGAGCCGGACTTCGGATCCGACGTCGCCGGCATTCGGGTGGGCGCCACCCCGACCGATGGTGGTTGGGTCATCAACGGCGTGAAGACATGGTGCACCTTCGCCGGTCGGGCCGACGTGTTGATGGTGCTCGCCCGCACCGAGCCGGGCGCCACCGACCACAAGGGTCTGTCGGTCTTCATCGTCGAGAAGCCGAGGGGCGACGGCCATGGCTTCGAGCACGTCCAGGATGGCGGCGGCAAGATGACCGGGCGAGCGATCGACACGCTCGGCTACCGCGGCATGCACAGCTACGAGGTCGCCCTTGAAGACTGGTTCGTTCCCGCGGAGAACCTCATCGGCGAGGAGGCCGGTCGGGGCCGGGGCTTCTATTACCAGATGCAGGGGTTCGAGAACGGCCGACTCCAGACCGCTGCCCGCGCCGTGGGGGTCATGCAGGCCGCCTACGAGGAGGCCAGGGCCTACGCCGAGTCGCGGGTGGTGTTCGAGCAGCCCATCTCGGAGTATCAGCTCACCCAGGCGAAGCTGGGGCGGATGGCCGTGATCATCCAGAGCGCCCGGCAACTCAGCCTTCATGTCGCGGAACTGATGGCGAAGGGCGACGGCATGCTCGAGGCCTCGATGACCAAGGCCTACGTCTGCCGGGCCGCCGAGTGGGTCACGCGCGAGGCGATGCAGATCCACGGCGGGATGGGCTACGCCGAGGAGTACCCCGTGAGCCGCTACTTCGTCGACGCCCGGGTGCTCTCGATCTTCGAGGGCGCCGACGAGACGCTGGCCCTCAAGGTGATCATCCGTCGCCTGCTGGCGCAACGGACGCAATGACCGACGGCTCGCCTGGGGCGAGCCCCAGGCCGATCGTGAGTCCGTCAGCCTCGCTGAGGCGGCTGCTGACGACGTCGAACGTTCGATCGAATGTGATCCCCATCTGATCGATGGTCGACGTCGGGAGGTCGGTGCGGGCGGGGTCGGCCACCCGGATGATGTAGCCGTCGCCTCGGTCGACCCAGGTCGGGATGTAGTGCACGCCGACGGCCTCGATCTCGCCGGCGTCGTTCTCCAAGAGCTCGACGGTCGCGATCATGCCGTCCTGGCTGGCGGCAACGCAGCAGTTCGCCGACTGGTTCGACAGGAAGTTCCCGAGCCCGAACACCACCCATTCATCGCCGACCTTGTCGACGGGCTGCACGACGTGGGCGTGATGGCCGATGATCAGATCGACGTACTCGCTAGGCAGCGTCGCTTCGAGCCATTCGTTCTGCGAGGAGATCGGCTCGTGGCGATATTCCGCACCCCAGTGCATCGACACGATCACGAACTCGGCGCCCGACTCCTTCGCGATCCGGGCCTCTTGCAGGATCGCCTCCGGCTCGATCAGGTCGACGAGGTACTGCCGGTCCGACGGCATCACGAAGCCGTTGAGCGAATAGGTGGCCGAGATGTGGGCGATCGTGATGCCGTTGGCGTCGTAGAGCACCGGCGCAAGATCCTCCTCGACGCTGGCCGCCTGACCGGCGTAGGGCAGGCCGATCTCCTGCAGCACGGTGATCGTGTCGAGCGCACCCTGCGCGCCACGGTCGTAACTGTGGTTGGAGGCGAGAGAGCAACCGTCGTATCCGACGTCGAGTGCCGCCTGGGCGAATGCCCTCGGGGCGCTGAACAGCGGGTAGCCGCTCAGGTTGGTGTCATCGATGGAGATGGGGGTCTCGAGATGACAGATCGCGAGGTCGGCGCCCTCGATGATCGGCCGGACCTCGTCGTAGAGCGGCGCGAAATCCCACCCCTCGGCGACGAACGCAGTACCGGCCCGTTGGACCGAGCCGTGCGGCAAGAGGTCGCCCGTGAAGGCAAGGCGGGCGCTTCGAGGAGGGGGCAGGGTCGTGGTCGTCGTGGTGGTCGTGGTGGTGCTCGTCGTGGTGGTCGACGTGGTCGCAGGAGTGATCTCGGCGGTGACCTCGACATCGGTGGCGGGCTCAGGATCGGACCGGGTGGCGTTGAAGATCGCCATGCCTGCGACGAAGAGCAGGGCGGCACTGAGCACGCCGGCGATTCGCTGCATCATCGGAACAGTTCCGGGGCGACGGGACAGTCGATACGGAACCTCGCCTCGGCAGCCGGCACGGGTCCGCCCGGTCCGACGACCCGATCGACAAGATCGAGCGACACGACCTCGTGACGGTCCTCCCAGGGCTCATCAGAGACGACCATCGCACGCAGTGGTTCCCACATCGCCACCGGCAGGCAACGACCCACCCCGGCGACCAGCCAGACCTCGGTGCTGAGCTGTGCCGCCACCGCAGCAGCGGTAAGAGAGCCGATCGAACAAATCGCCGAGTCGGGGCCGAGGGCGTCGGTTTCGAGCAGCACGAGATCGGCCTCGCTGACGGCGGAGCCGATCCCGGCGAGCGGCACGTCGACCGCAAGCCGATCGTTGAGGTCGAGTCGATGCACGAGCCCGTAGCCATCGCCAGTGGTGTCGACGACGAAAACCTCAACATCACCGCGAGCGCTGAGCGCCTGACTCGCCAACTCCGGCGAACCGATGACGACGATGCCGGTGTCGCCGGGCAGAGCGTGTTCAAGCTCCCGAACGGTCTTGTCGCGTTGGATCATCTCGGATGCATCCCACGCCTCATTCCCTGGATCAGCGCCGGTGAGCATCCGGGCAGCGAGCCACACGAGCGGACCCGACGAGGGGCGATGTTCGATCAATTGGCGGCACGCGAGCACCAACTCGGCGGGATCGTGACTGACTGCTCCGAGCGCCATCGCCGCCTCGTGGACGAGCGAACTCGTACCGACGTCGCCGGTCCTCGCCATGTACCGCAAACGCTCGATCGGGTGCACCGCTTCGGATCGTAGTCACGGTCGACCCGATGCGAGTGACCAGGGATCAGGCGCGCTAGCGTTTCCGCTCGTGGCAGCAGATCTGGACCTCGAATTGACCCCGGTCGAAGGCGAAGCACGCACGCTCAGCAGCTTCATGACGACCTTCCCGCTGGTCCCCGTCGTGCTTGATCCCTACACCAACGAGAGCTCGTGGATTCTCGACACGGCCCATCGCGTGCTGACGCACTTCAAGGGCGCCGGTTGCCGCCCGTGCTGGATCATCACCTGCCCCGCCGACGATGCGAAGACCTACCTCGGCCCCTACGCCGACGAGTTCCTCACCTTCGCCGACCCCGATCGCGCCATGGCAAAGAACCTCGATGTCGTCGAGGCCCCCGCACTCCTCCTTGTCCGTCAGGACGGTGAAGTGATCGCCAAGGCCGAGGGCTGGAACGCCGACGAATGGCGGGCGGTCACCGAATCGATCGCCGAGTTCACCCACTGGAGCCGTCCGCCGATGCCGGCCGACGGCGATCCGGGCACCTACTCCGGGACCCCGATCTCCGCCTAACTCACCCGCTGCGCTGCCCGGACAGGGTCACGACTGTTGAGGGTTTGATGCTCGCCAGCTTCTCCACGTGGAGCGAAGCAGCAGGGGCACAAGGACGACACAGATCAGGCCGTGGATGGCCGTGATCGCCCACGCCGCGGTGCTGTCCGCCACGAGCGCCCGCTGCAGCACGGTCACGGCGAGCACAATCGGAAACGCCACCGACGCAAGCATGAGATTGCGCTTCTTCCATCCACTCGGGTCGAACGCATGGGCGAGACGATCGATGGTCTGCGCCGGGTCACGACTCATGGGCACGGACGCTACTGCGAACCCGACAGGTCGAGGGTGGTGTCGAGTCAGACCGCGCCCGCCGCGCCCTCGACGCGGGGAGTCCCGACTCACGTGGTGGATCGCACCGGCCGATACCGTGGCCCTATGAGCGAGTTCGCCTACTCCGACCTGTTGCCCACCGGCCCCGACACCACCGAGTACCGCCTCATCACGACCGATGGGATCTCGACCTTCGAGGCCGAGGGCCAGACGTTCGTGAAGGTCGAGCCGTCCGCAATTCAGGAACTCACTCGAGCCGCGATGTACGACATCGCCCACTACCTGCGCACCGAGCACCTTGAGCAGCTGGCATCGATCCTCGACGATCCGGAAGCCTCGCCGAACGACACGTTCGTGGCCACGGAGCTTCTCCGCAACGCGAACATTGCCGCCGCCGGAGTGCTGCCGATGTGTCAGGACACCGGCACGGCGATCGTGATGGGCAAGAAGGGCGATCGGGTGGTGACCTTCGCCGACGATGCCGAGGCGATCAGCCGGGGCGTATTCGACACCTACACCGAGACAAACCTGCGCTACTCGCAACTCGCCCCAATGTCGATGTTCGAGGAAAAGAACACCGGCAACAACCTGCCGGCCCAGATCGAGCTCTACACGAAGCCGGGCGACAGCTACGAGTTCCTCTTCATGGCCAAGGGCGGTGGATCGGCCAACAAGTCGTTCCTGTTCCAGAAGACCAAGGCGTTGCTCAACGAGCGCTCGATGGTCGACTTCCTCGACGAGTCGCTGCGAGCGATCGGTACCTCGGCCTGCCCGCCGTACCATCTCGCCCTCGTCGTCGGCGGCACGTCGGCGGAGTACGCGCTGAAGACCGCCAAATACGCCTCGGCCCACTATCTCGACAACCTGCCGACCTCGGGCGACGCAGCGACCGGTCACGGCTACCGCGACCTCGAGTGGGAACAGAAGATCCTCGAGCAGACCCGGGCATTCGGCATCGGCGCCCAGTTCGGCGGCAAATACTTCTGCCACGACATTCGGGTGATCCGGCTCCCTCGCCACGGTGCTTCCAACCCGGTGGCACTTGCCGTGAGTTGTTCGGCCGACCGGCAGGCGCGGGCCAAGATCACCGCCGAAGGTGTGTTTCTCGAGCAACTCGAGACCGACCCGGCCCGGTTCCTACCCGACGAAGCCGAGGATCAGCTCAGCGACGAGGTCGTCCACGTCGATCTCAACCAGCCGATGGATGCCATTCGCAACCAGCTGAGCCAGTACCCGGTCAAAACCCGCCTCTCGCTCACCGGCACACTCGTCGTCGGGCGCGATATCGCCCACGCCCGCATCAAGGACATGCTCGATGCCGGCGAGCCGATGCCGCAGTACCTGCGAGACCACGCGATCTACTACGCCGGACCGGCAAAGACGCCGGAGGGGTACGCCTCTGGTTCGTTCGGGCCCACCACCGCCGGCCGCATGGACTCCTATGTCGAGCAATTCCAGGCTGCCGGAGGGTCGTTCGTGATGCTCGCCAAGGGCAACCGGTCGTCGCAGGTCACCGACGCCTGCGCAACCCATGGTGGCTTCTACCTCGGTTCGATCGGTGGCCCGGCCGCACGTCTCGCGAAGGACTCCATCCGCAGCGTGGAGGTGCTCGAGTTCCCCGAACTCGGCATGGAGGCGGTCTGGAAGATCGAGGTCGAGGATTTCCCGGCGTTCATCGTGGTGGACGACAAGGGCAATGACTTCTACGCCGAAGTCACCACACCGGTGAAGCTCCGGTAAATGCTGGCGGTTCTCCTGACGAACTTCTTTCAGTTCTCGTGACAGCTGATGACGGAAATGCGACTCTCGGCTGGGGCGACCTGAATGGAGCGTCCCTGATTGGAGAGAAGTAATGCATATCCACCTTCGCCGCGGCCTCATCGCCAGCGATCAAGTCGCCGCTACGATCTTTGCGGTCGAGATGGCGGAACTCGCCGAGCAGACCACCGGTAACGCGGTCAGTGTCTGGGGCAGCGTCTACGGCATGCCGTTGGGCACAGTCTCATGGACGACCCAGGTCACCCGCTTCGCCGATGCCGCCGCGCAAAGCCAGAAGCTGGCGGAAAACCCCGAGTGGTTGACTCGGGTCTCGAAGGCGGGCGAACAGGGGTTGTTCATCCCCGGTTCGTGGGAAGACGGCCTCGCTCGCATCGTCCACGCCGCTGGCGATGCAGGCCCGATGATGTACGCAAGCACCACGATGGGTACGCCCGCCCCGGGGATGGCCATGCAAGCCCTCGAGTGGGGAACCCAGATGGCCGACCATGTCGCCAGCGCCACGGGCAACCAGGTCATCCTGTGCACCTCAAATTACGGCACGGCGACCGGCAGCATGATCTTCTTCATGGGCTTCGACAGTGCCGAGGGCGTCGACGCCACCCAGGAGACGTTGATGAGCGACTCGACCTACATGGAAGCCATGGGCAAAACCGCTGAACTCTTCCTGCCCGACGGTCAACGCACCCTTGCTCAGCGCCTGAACTGACACCGATACTCCGGCGCACGCGACACCAGAAGGCGCCGCGTGCGCCGGTGAGTCGAGCCGAAGCGGCGCGTCAGCGGGTGTCGACCAGCAGGCTCTTGAGGGCCCGCCCGATCCGGCCCCGATGGTCGAACAAGGTGGCGTCGGCCTGGCCATAGCCGTTGCCGTCACCGCGCACAGCCGCCGTAAAGCCGAGCCACTCCCCTTCCGGGGGCCGATGCAACGAGATGACCAGATCGGCATTGATCGAGATCATCCGCTCGTAATCGAGCACGGTGCCACCACTCGGGATCATGTCGGCGACGGCAGCGATGAGTACCCGTGGATCGTTCGACTCTCCCTCGACGAACGGCTGCTCCATCTTCATCCAGCCGGTCACCCGACCGTCGTCGTCCTCGCTTCGGCGAAAGTCAAAACTGGCGGCGAAATCGAGCGGCCCGGCAAAGGTCCACGTGATCACCGGATGGGTGTCCGGGTCGCTTGGGATCTGGTCTTCGGGAAGCACCGGGTTGGGCACTGACAGGCCCTCGGCGATCCGGACCCGCATCGCTGTGGCCCGGCCGACGATCTCGTCGTCGACCACATAGCGAGCCTCGACCGCCTGGATTCGCTTTCCGTGGCGCACGACCTCGGTGTCGACCCGAGTCGGCCCCATCGGCACCCGTCGACTCATGTCGATCGACAACCGGGTGGTGGTCATCGGGACAGCGGATGGAACCCGCTCGATTGCTCGGGCGAAGACACCGGCGATCGCGCCGCCGTGCTGCACTCCCGGGAACCACGGGCCGATCGCGGACGGCTGCGGGATGAGGAGATCGCCCTGCGGGACGAAGACAGCGTCACTCACCCGCCGGAGGCTATCGGTGGCGTGGACCCAGGGGGATGCGGTCGGCTGCAGCGGGGTGTGTCATCGTCTGCGCATGAAGGTGCGCATCGGTTACGCCCTCGGCGCCGTCCCAAGTCTCTACCCGCAGGCCCGGCGAGAACTCGCCGGACTTGGTCCCGTCGTCGACGACCTCGACCGTCTCGGCTTCGACAGCCTGTGGTTCCCCGAGCGCATCAATTCGATGCAGCTCGATCCGATCGTGGCGATGGCCTACGTCGCCGGCCGCAGCGAGCACCTCAAATTCGGCCCTGCCGTCTCGGTGCTACCGGGCCGCAACCCGATCCTGATGGCCAAGATGCTGGCAAGCCTCGATGTCGTCAGTGGCGGCCGCTGCCTTCCGGCGTTCGGGCTCGGCATCGCCAACACCGCCGAGCACCAGGCGTTCCAGGTCGACCGCAAGGACCGGGCCCCGTGGCTGAACGACGCCTTGCCCCTCATGCGTCGGCTCTGGGAGGAAGACGTTGTCGACCACGAAGGCGACCGCTTCTCGGTGGTCGGCGCTCGTGTGCTCCCCAAGCCGATCCAGCAACCGCTCGAGGTCTGGCTCGGTGGGCAAGCACCTTCCGAGCTTCGCCGCACCGGCCGACTCGCCGACGGCTGGCTCGCCAGCTTCACCACGCCGAGGCACGTCGCCGAAGGTATTGCGGCGATCGAGGCGGCCGCCGCCGAGGCGGGCCGCACGTTCGACCGCGACCACTACGGGGTGTTGATCCCCTACATCCCGCCCGGCCTCGACTTCCCGGCGAAAGCACTCGAGCGGGTGTCGGTGCGTCGCCCGGACGCGGCACCCGATGAGGTCGTCGCAACATCGCATGCGGCACTCCACGACATGATCGATGCCTACGTCGAGGTCGGCGCCAGCAAATTCGTCTGCTTTCCCTTCGGCGAACCAGACGACTGGCACGCCGAACTCGAACACCTGGCGCCGATTCTCGACAAGCAGACCTGATCGGGCGGGACACCCACCTTCACCTGGGCGAGCCGTCCGCGAGTCGCTTCACGATCGAGGATCACTCCGCTTTCCTGCGTCAGGCGGTGAGGAGTCCCAGCACCGCAGGATCTTCCTCGAAGACGCCATCGGCACCGCCCGGACCACCCAACCACTCGAGCGCCGACCGGTACACCGAGCGGGTGTCGACCACAGGCGGCACGCCGCCATCGTCGACCGCACCGAGGTCATAGCCGCCGTGCACGATGCCTCCGGCGACCGTTGGGCCGAAGATGAACTGCAGGCCACCCTCGCCGTGGTCAGTACCCGCCGATCCGTTCTCTGCGATCTGTCGTCCGAACTCGCTTGTGGTGATGACCATCACCCGGTCGAGATCACCCGAGGCCTCGAGTGCGGTGAAGAACGATGCAAGCCCGCTGGCAAGGTCCTGGAGCAACGCCTGATGGTTCTCGACTTGGTCGGCGTGGGTGTCAAAACCTCTGACCCCGACCGTGAGGACACGGGTGCCGATTCCCATCGCAATGATGTTCGCGGCAGTCGACAACAGATCGACCGCCGTCCGGCCGGCTCCCGGGGTGGGATTCTCGTAGGCCGAGAGATTGTCGCTGTCGGCGGCTGCGGCAAGCAGGGCGACGGCGTCGAGCGTGCCCGGAATCGCCTGCTGTGCGGCGGCCAGCGTCGGTTCGGCATTCAAGGCGGACGCCGTCGCGAGGAATGCCTCCACCAGGCCACCTTCGTCCACGCCGGGACCCGTTGCGAGGGTGAAGGCGGCCGGGTCGCGAATGGCGGTGGCCGTCGTCTGCGCGCCGACGAGTGCCGGACTTCCGCCACCGAGCGCGATGGCTCGCAGCGGATCGTCGACACCGTTGCGTTCGGCGTCGAGGCTGAGATCAAGCCAACGCCCGAGCCAACCGGTTTGTGACGGCGAACCGCCGACACCGGACCACCAGGCATCCTTCGCCGTGAAGTGCGAACGCGACTGTTGCGGCATCGCCACCCCGGCAATGGCGCTCATCGTGCCCGCCTCCCAGAATGGCGTCAGGCTGGCGAGGGCCGGATGCAGCCCGTACTCCACTCCGGTGAGCGTGACGAGTTGGCCATCCGACAATCCGATTTTGGGCCGGGCGTCGTGGTAGCGGCCAACGGCGGGCACGAGCGTGTTGAGGGCATCGTTGCCACCGTCCATCTCCAACACGACCAGGACCCGCTCGGTGACGGGCAGGCGAGCCGAGGACGAGGCAACCGCGTCGGCCGCTGCGGTCGTGGTCGTCGTGACCGGGGCACGGGTGGTGGTCGGCGAAGGACGAACCGTCGGCGCTGCGGCCTCCAGGCTGTCGCGCAGGAGTGCGGCCCATGCACCACCCCCGGCGGCAGCGGCGCCGGCGGCACCACCGAGAAAGGCGCGGCGAGAGATCGGCATCATCGGCTCCTAGGCGATCAAGAGGTCAGGCGAAGCAAGCGCGAGGGCAAGCGCCCCCTCACCGGGTCGGGCGGACACGGACGGTTTGAGGTCCTCGAGGGCGGTCATGGTGGCGTTCGAGAAGCCAGCCGGACGCATGAACAGGTCGGCCAGCCCGGGCCAGTCGCCCGCCCGGGCCGCCGCAAGCGCAGGAGCCTCGTCGGGTGTCGCTCGGGCAACGTCGATTGCCGCCGAGAAGCGGGCCGCAGTGGCCGATGACGCCAACCAGGTCGCCGCACCGGGATAGCCCCCGACGTTCGGCGGGCTGCCGGGCAACTGGCCCATGCTGCGAAGCGTGTTGGCCAACTCGGCGGTCGACACGTGGGCACCGGTGGCCTTGATCGCCTGGAGCAGCCACGGCAGCGGCGCAAGAACGGTTGGTGTCGCAGCTCCACCGACACCCGCACCGAGTGTCGCCCGAGCGAGCGCGGAGATATCGAGATCCGCGTTGCTGAACGTTGCTGCCAACGCGAGGACCGTTGCGTCGTCGATGTCGCCGAGGAGGTACCGGCCGAGCTTCGACGCGAGGAAGACCGGACATGCCGGACTGCTCGTCGCTGCGGCGATGGTGGTGTCGGCGTCGTGCACGCCGTCGACACCGAGCAGGGTCTGCGGTGTGTCGTCATGGCGGGCAGGCACAAAGCGCACCTTCCAACCGTCACGGCGACGGACGACCCAGCCGGTGAGTGCGGCGGCTGCAGCCTTGACATCGGCTTCGGTGAAGTTGCCGACACCGACCGTGTACAGCTCCAGCAGTTCCCGGCCGAAGTTCTCGTTCGGAGCGGTTCCTTTGCTGGTCGCACCATCAAGAAAGACGAGCATCGCGGCATCGGTCGTGACCTGGCGGATCAGCGCCCGAACATCGCCCCGGCCGAGCGACCAACAGAGGTCGAGGTGACCGAGCATCGCCGGCAGATGCCGCACGACCTGCATCGACACGGCGAAGTGGTCGTGCCAGAACCACGCGAGCTGATGGTCGAGCGGTCGCTCCGTGCTGAGCAGGCGTCCCATCCAGCGCTCAAACGCCTCCATGTCCTGTTGCCGTCTCGCCTTCCGGTCCGACCGGTCGTACACGAAGTTCCAGTCAGCCCACGCCGAGGCCTCTTCTCCCAGACCGGCCGACGATGGATCGACAAGTCGGTCGATCGTCGCGGTAACACCAAGCGACTCGAGCACATCGAGTTCGCCGGGCGCAAGACCCCACGTTGCCCGGCGAGCCAGGAAGGCGACCTGTTCTCGGGTCGAGTTGAACTGCATCACACCCTGACCATCGGCCAAGGATGTGAGGAATGTATGACGAAGCGTTCAGCAGTCGGTCAGGGCTCAGAGCCGATCGAGCGCCTGGCCAAGATCGTCGAGAATGTCTCGCGTCGACTCGATCCCGACGCTGAGCCGGACCAGATCGGCTGGGACCTCGAGTTCGGACCCGGCAGCGGACGCGTGGGTCATCACGCCGGGGTGCTCGATCAGGGACTCGACGGCACCGAGCGATTCGGCGAGCGAGAACACCTGCGTCGTGGTGGTGAGCCGCATTGCGGCATCGGCGCCGCCGGCGACTCGGAACGACACCATGCCACCGAAGTCCTTCATCTGCCTCGCAGCGGCGTCGTGCCCGGGATGATCGGACAGGCCCGGGTAGAGCACGTGGGTGACCTTGTCGTGGCCCTGCAGGAGCTCGACGACGGCGCGGGCGTTCTCGCAGTGGCGGTCCATCCGCACGGCGAGCGTCTTGAGGCCCCGCAGCGTGAGGTAGTTGTCGAAGGGTGACCCCACGGCACCGATGGCGTTCTGCAGGTAAGCCAGCCGATCGGACAGCTCGGTGTCGTTGGTGGCGAGGAAACCGCCGACCACGTCGGAGTGACCGCCGCAGTACTTGGTGGTCGAGTGCACGACGACGTCAGCGCCGTGGCTCAGCGGCTGCTGGAGATACGGCGTGGCGAACGTGTTGTCGACGACGAGGCGGGCGTCGCCTTCGTGCACGATCTCGGCGATCGCCGCGATGTCGACGACGGTCAACAGCGGGTTGGTCGGCGTCTCGGCCCACACGATCTTGGTCTCGGGCCGCATCGCGGCCCGCAGGGCGTCGGGGTCGGTGAGATCGGTGGCGGTCCAGGCGAAGCCCATCGGAGCGAGCACAGCCGAGATCAGTCGGAACGTGCCGCCGTAGGCATCATTTCCGAGCACGATGTGGTCGCCTGGCGACAGCGTACGCAACAGCGTGTCCTCGGCCGACATGCCCGAGGCGAAGGCCAGGCCGTGGGCGGCACCCTCCAGCGACGCGAGGCATTCCTGGAGCGCCTGGCGGGTCGGGTTGTTGGTTCGTGAGTACTCATAGCCCCGATGGACTCCGGGCTCTTCTTGCACGAAGGTCGTGGCGAGCGAGATCGGTGTCACGACCGCACCGCTGGTGGGGTCGTGACGCTGACCGGCCCGGATCGCGCGGGTCTCGAAGCCAAACATCTCGGCATCGGCGAAAAGGTCATCGGCCATGGTTCAGGCTCCCTGGGCGTCGGAGAGGAAGTTGAGGACGTCGGTCGAGGAGACGACCGCTCGGGGGCGGCCGCCGTCGAGCACCAGCATTGCGGAGCACGACTCGAGCATCTCGACCGCAAGGGCGACGGGTTGGCCGGCACCGATGGTGGGCAACGGTGCCGCCATGACGTCCTCGACGGTCTTGTCGAGGACGGCGTCGGTCTCGAAGGCGAGTTCCATCAGGCGCAGTTCGGAAACCGAGCCGGCGATCTCGGCGGCGGCGAGCGGCATCTCGCCCTTGCCGACCGGCAACTGCGACACGCCGTTGTCACGCATGATCGCAACCGCTTCGCTGACCTTGTGGTGGGGCTGCACATAGAGCAGTTCGGGAACGTCGGTGTTTCGTCGATCGATGATGTCGGAGACGACCGGGCCGTCGGCTCGCAAGAAGCCGAAGCCGCCCATCCAGTCGTCGTTGAAGACCTTGGAGAGGTAGCCACGACCCGAGTCGGGCGTGAGCACGACGATGAGGTCGTCGGGGGTGCATTCGTCGGCGACTTGCAGCGCTGCAGCGACCGCCGTGCCGCACGAACCACCGATCAACAAGCCCTCCTCCTGGCTGACTCGGCGAGCCATCGCGAAGGAGTCGGCGTCGCTGATCGGAATGACCCGATCGATCAGGTCGGGGTGATACGTCGTCGGCCAGAAGTCCTCACCGACGCCTTCGACCAGGTACGGGCGGCCCGAGCCACCGGAGTACACCGACCCCTCGGGATCGGCGCAGATCACCTGGATCGCTGGGTTCTGCTCCTTCAGATAGCGGCTGACACCCGAGAGGGTGCCGCCGGTGCCGCCGCCGGCGACGAAGTGCGTGACGGTGCCGTCGGTCTGTCGCCAGATCTCCGGGCCGGTCGACTCGTAATGGGCCAGCGGGTTGGTCGGATTGAAGTATTGATTCGGACGGTACGCCCCGGGGATTTCGTTCACGAGTCGCTCGGCGGTGGAGTAGTACGACTGCGGATCGTCGGGAGCGACGGCGACGGGGCAGACGACGACCTCGGCGCCGTAGGCCCGCAGCAAGTCGACCTTCTCGGGGGCGACCTTGTCGGTCATGACGAAGACACACTTGTACCCGCGCTGGGCTGCCACGATCGCGAGGCCGACACCGGTGTTGCCCGATGTCGGTTCGACGATCGTGCCGCCGGGTTTGAGCAGGCCTTCGCGCTCGGCGTGGTCGATCATGCTGACCGCCGGACGATCCTTCGACGACCCACCGGGGTTGGTCATCTCGGCTTTGACGACGACCTTGCAGGGCTTGTCCTTCGCCACCTGTTTCAGGTTGACCAGCGGCGTGTTGCCGATCAGGTCAAGGACCGAGTCGTGAATCTCCATGAGCGATGACCTTCCGACGGGTACAGGCTCCCGCACCAGTCAGGAGAACCTGAACGTGCTGCCGGGAATTCCCCCGGCTAGTTTCTGACGGACCGTCAGAAACATGGCCGGAGGACGTTGTGACCAACCCTACGAGCGGCACCGAGGGGCTCCTCAGCAATATCCGAGTAATTGAGTCAAGTTTGCTTGGCCCCGGCCATGTCGCCACCTTCTTCGCCGACCTCGGGGCCGACGTCATCAAGGTCGAGTCCCCGGCCGGTGATTACATCCGGCAGATGACCTGGCCGATCATCGAGGGAACCTCCCTGCTGCACCTCCACACCCATCGCGGCAAGAAGAGCATCACGCTCAACCTCAAAACCGAGGAGGGCAAGACGCTCTACAAGGAACTCGTCGCCACCGCCGACGTGGTCGTCGAGGCCCAAAAGCCCGGCGCACTTGCGAGCTTCGGGCTCGGCTACGACGTGCTCAAGGAAA